>Ga0066376_10000600_pt1 | contig 33799 bp, 30 predicted proteins | sample Knorr_S15_td_Bot_FD_77009 | JGI IMG/M metagenome (GOLD analysis project Ga0066376, IMG submission 77009) | Marine microbial communities from Southern Atlantic Ocean transect - Knorr_S15_td_Bottom_ad_5009_LV_A | ecosystem: Environmental > Aquatic > Marine > Oceanic | place: Southern Atlantic... | reverse complement strand
TGCTCACTCGCTGGAACACTGGGTCTTGGCAAACTGATTGCGATTTGGGACAACAACGGAATCTCGATTGATGGTGAGGTTGACGCCTGGTTTACTGACAATACGCCACAGCGTTTTCGCGCCTACGGTTGGCAGGTGATTGAGGATGTCGATGGGCATGATGCTGACAGTATCGCAAGGGCGCTCGAGCAAGCAGGGGAAGATTCATCACGGCCCACATTGCTGTGTTGCCGTACAGTCATCGGTTGGGGTTCTCCCAATAAACAAGGGCGGGAGTCTTGTCATGGAGCACCGTTGGGCGAAGATGAAGTCGCGCTCGTGCGAGAGACGATTGACTGGCCCCACGCTCCGTTTGAAGTGCCAGAGGAGATAACAGCCGCTTGGTGTGCACGCGAGGTGGGTGCGGCCCGGGAGGCGGCCTGGTCTGAGCGATTTACTGCTTATCGCACGGCACACCCGGCGTTGGCAGCGGAATACGAGCGCCGTATCAACGGGGACTTACCGACTGATTGGCAGGTCGGGGCGAGCGCTTTCATCAACAGTGTGGTCAGCGCGGGGGAGAGCGTCGCGAGTCGCCAGGCATCTCGCCAGGCGCTCGACGGCTTTGGGCCAATGTTGCCCGAGTTAATCGGCGGATCAGCCGATCTGGCTGGTTCTAACTTGACGATCTGGTCCGGCGCGTCGCCCATTACCGCAGACAATGCACGTGGCAACTATATTTATTTTGGAGTGCGGGAGTTCGGCATGTCGGCCATGACTAACGGCATGGCGTTACATGGAGGCTTCTTACCTTATTGTGCGACCTTTCTCGTGTTTTCAGACTATGCTCGAAATGCGATTCGCCTATCGGCGTTGATGAAAATTCGGGCGGTGTTTGTTTACACACATGATTCCATCGGTCTTGGCGAAGACGGTCCTACCCATCAGCCTATTGAGCACGCTGAGGCGCTGCGCGTCATTCCCAACTTGTCGGTCTGGCGTCCTTGTGACTCGGTTGAGACAGCGATTGCTTGGCAGGCAGCGATCGAACGACGCGATGGACCCACCACTTTGCTGCTGTCGCGCCAGGGGCTTGCTTTTCAGGCTCGCAGTTCACATCAGTTGGCTGACGTACGGCGGGGTGGTTATGTACTGCATGATAGTGGAGGCCCACTCGACGCCATCATTATTGCGACGGGATCCGAGGTGTCGTTGGCAATGGCAGCAGTGAAAACCCTGGAGGGGATGGGGCATTCTGTGCGGGTGGTTTCGCTTCCTTCGACTGATATTTTTGATCGACAAGAAGCGACCTATCGCGACAAGGTGTTACCGCCGATGGTGACTGTGCGTGTCGCCGTTGAAGCTGGAGTGAGTGGCGGATGGTTTCGTTACGTTGGTACTCACGGCCAGGTAATCGGGTTGGACACTTACGGCGAATCAGCACCGGCCAAGACGGTTTTTGAGCACTTCGGTTTTACTGTTGACAATGTTGTGGAGGTCGTATCGAGTCTCATCAGACGTTGAACATACGCTCGTTTGCCCGAGGTAAGTCACACTTTGTCGGATACATCGTAACGCTAGTGAATGAGAGTACATAGAGGAGAAGTTGGTATGGCAATCAAGGTGGCAATCAATGGTTTCGGACGCATAGGACGGAACGTATTTCGGGCAATGTTTGAATCTGGACAGCAATCACACTTTGAAGTGATTGCGATCAATGATCTTGGCGATGCGGCCACTAATGCGCACTTGCTCCAATATGACACGGCGCATGGCCGATTCGGAGAAGCGGTGACTGTTGAGGATGACTGCTTTGTAGTCGGTGATAAACGCGTCAAGGTGTTGGCAGAGCGTGATCCTGCGAGCCTCCCCTGGGGGGAGCTTGGCGTCGATGTCGTTATGGAGTGCACAGGATTTTTTACCTCAAAAGAAAAAGCCAGCGCGCACCTGAGTGCGGGTGCCAGCAAGGTGATCATTTCAGCCCCCGGCGGCAAGGACGTTGATGCGACGATTGTTTACGGCGTCAATCACCATGTGTTGAAGTCTACAGACACGGTGATTTCCAATGCTTCGTGTACTACCAACTGCCTGGCACCATTGGTTAAGCCGCTGCATGACAGTCTCGGTGTTTGCGGTGGTTTGATGACAACGATTCACGCTTATACCAACGATCAGGTGTTAACCGATGTTTACCATTCAGACCTGCGAAGGGCACGGTCTGCGACGCAATCGATGATTCCGACGCAGACCGGGGCTGCGGTCGCCGTCGGCCTGGTTTTGCCGGAGCTCAATGGCAAACTCGATGGGTTCTCTGTGCGAGTGCCGACCATCAATGTCTCACTGGTCGATCTGACCTTTGAGGCGGCCCGCGAGACAACATTGGAGGAGGTCCACCAAATTTTGCGAGTGGCATCAGAGGGGGATCTAAAGGGCATTCTCCAATACAACGAATTGCCGTTGGTATCGATTGACTTTAATCATTGCCCGGCTTCCTCGATCTACGATGCGTCGATGACTCGGGTTGTCAACGGGACTTTGGTTAAGGTTTGTTCGTGGTATGACAACGAGTGGGGATTTTCCAATCGTATGCTGGATACCTGTCTCGCGTTGGTCAATGCCAACTAAGCAGGGTATGTTGTCATTGGATAGCCGAGGATAAGAAGCGTGGCGAGCGTATTCGAGGCACTTGGGTGAGAGTTTTGCACATGTCGGATCAGGCCTTGTCGGGCCAGCGTGTACTAATCCGTGTTGATTTCAATGTACCGATCTCGCATGGCGAGGTGATGAGTGACGCTAGGATTCAGGCGTCGATTCCTACTTGTCGTTTGGCCTTGGCCGCCGGTGCGTGCGTTATTCTGATGTCACATCTGGGTCGACCGGTGGAGGGAACGTTTGATGCCACCGCCTCGCTGGCGCCGGTTGCAGGCCGTCTTGCTGAACTATTGGGTTCTCCCGTGCGCCTCGTATCGAATTGGCTGGACGGTGTCGAGGTCAGACCGGGGGAAGTGGTGTTATGTGAGAACGTGCGTTTCAATCACGGTGAGAAGGCCAACGAAAATGATTTAGCCCGTCGCATGGCCGCGCTATGCGATGTTTTCGTGATGGATGCGTTTGGTACCGCTCACCGGGCACAGGCGTCAACGCATGGCGTGGCTCGATTTGCGCCTATCGCGTGCGCGGGTCCTTTGCTCAGTGGTGAGTTGGACGCATTGACAAAAGCGTTGGAGGATCCAAAACGTCCGATGTGTGCCATCGTTGGTGGTTCTAAGGTGTCAACTAAATTGTTGGTGCTTGAATCGCTCTACGAGGTGGTTGATCAGTTGATACCCGGTGGCGGTATTGCGAATACGTTTATCGCGGCAGCGGGTCACGCGGTGGGGCAGTCACTTTATGAGCCGGATCTCCTTGATGCGGCGCGGCAGTTGTTGGATCGGGCCGCTGCGGCGGGTAAAGAAATCCCCATTCCCACGGATGTGGTTGTTGCAAAGGAAGTTTCGTCGACGGCGAAAGCCCGTGTGACGCGGGTTGATTCGGTGGCATCTGATGAACTGATTCTGGATATCGGACCCGAAAGTGCGATGCAGCTTGCCAAACAACTGAGTCGTGCCGGAACCATATTGTGGAACGGGCCTGTGGGGGTTTTTGAGTTGGATCCCTTCGCGGCCGGCACGGGGACCATCGGGCGCGCGATTGCCGACTCTTGTGCATTTTCAATCGCCGGTGGTGGTGATACTTTGGCTGCTGTTGACAAGTACAATCTTGGTGAGAAGATTTCTTATGTTTCCACCGGTGGTGGTGCGTTTCTTGAGTTTCTTGAAGGAAAGACTCTGCCAGCTGTAGAGATTCTGGAGTCACGCGCAAACGGCTAAATCGGCGGTGGCCACGGGTAAATTGATGCGGCGAACAAAAATAGTAGCTTCCCTTGGGCCGGCCACCGATGCGGTGGATGTGTTGACCGATGTGGTTCGTGCCGGTGTCGACATTGCTAGGATTAACCTGTCGCACGGAACCGCAGCGGATCACTGTCGGCGGGCTGCTGCCTTACGGCAGTGCGCTGCAGCGGAGGGGCGGTCCGTAGGTTTGTTGCTGGATCTGCAGGGACCGAAAATTCGTGTCGAGCGCTTCAGGCAAGGCCAGGTAATGCTCGAGATTGGCGCGCCGTTTACCATCGATGTGGCCTTTCCACCGGGCGAGGGAACGGCCGCGTGCGTTGGTACCAGTTACCGGCGGTTGCCTCAGGATCTTGTCGTGGGGGATACCCTGTTGCTGGATGACGGAAACTTGGCTTTGGGTGTTGAGGCGCTTTCCGACACAGCGGTGACCACCAAGGTAATCCAAGGCGGCTTACTGTCTGATCACAAAGGAATTAACAGGCGAGGGGGTGGCCTGACAGCCCCGGCCTTGACAGGAAAGGATAGAGAAGACGTCGAATTGGCCGCTACGGTAGCGGCAGACTATATCGGTGTGTCCTTCGTACGCGATGCTGATGATATCGAGACCGTTCGTGAATGGTTACGTGAAGCAGGGAGTCAGGCGCACATTGTGGCTAAGATTGAGCGCGTAGAGGCGCTGGAGAATATCGACGCCATTATTGATGCATCGGATGTCATTATGGTGGCCCGAGGGGACCTGGGCGTTGAGATTGGTGATGCAGAGCTGCCGGGGGTACAGAAACGGTTGATTGCCGCCGCCCTGCGGGCCAACAAAGTGGTTATCACGGCCACTCAGATGATGCAGTCCATGGTGACCAGCCTGCAGCCAACAAGAGCAGAAGTGCTTGATGTCGCTAACGCCGTACTGGATGGAACGGATGCCGTCATGTTGTCGGCGGAAACCGCAATGGGGCAACATCCGCCTAGAGTGATTGAGGCTATGGACCGCATTTGCCAAGGTGCGGAACAGCATGCAGGAGTGACAACACCCCGTGAACGAGGCGATGCTCGGTTCGGTGACACGGACGAGGCCATTGCCATGGCGGCAATGTATACCGCTAATCATTATTCAATCAGTGGTATTTTGGCAATGACCGAGTCCGGTGCAACGGCCAAGTGGATGTCAAGAATTACGTCGGCGATCCCGATCTTTGCCATGACACGATGGCCGACAACTGAGCGTCGTACCGCCTTGTACCGCGGCGTTTACCCCGTGGCATTTGATCCCACCGGTTTTTCTCCCGATGACATCAACCAACAGGCGATGGCCGAATTAAAAAGTCGCCAGATGGTCAAGAATGGAGATCGGCTGGTTGTGACCCAGGGTGATTGGTCCGGCATATCCGGACGTACTAATTCGATGAAGATCATCACAGTTGATGATATAAATGAAGCACGAACGGTTCGCGAGAAAGGTGGTTGAAACGCGAACGATGTGAAAATCATAGATAACGGTTGATACCTTGGATGACAGATTGGAGAGCATGATGAACATCGACACCCTGAAGGCCACCGCCGCAGCGATGGTAGCGCCTGGTAAAGGCATCCTTGCCATGGATGAAAGCCATCCGACGTGCAACAAGCGTTTCGAGGCGCTTGGTATTCCGACGACGCCGGAGATGCGGCGCGTATATCGGACCATGCTGGTGACGACGCCCAAGCTTGGACAGCACATCGGCGGAGCAATTTTGTTTGACGAGACGATACGCGACTGCGTAGTTGATGGGCGAAGCTTCGTCGAGGTACTTACTGAGCAGGGAATCGTGCCAGGGATCAAGGTCGATGCGGGTGCCAAGGACCTTTCCCTGCGGCCGGGGGAGAAAGTCACCGAGGGGTTAGATGGATTAGGGCCTCGTCTTGCGGAATGCAGCGAGTTAGGCGCGCGTTTTGCCAAGTGGCGTGCGGTCTATGCCATTACCGATACATTGCCCAGTCAGGCCTGTTTCAGCGCGAATGCGCATGGCTTGGCTCGTTATGCTGCGTTGTGTCAGGAGCACGATATTGTGCCGATCGTAGAGCCAGAGGTGTTGATTGATGGTGACCACAGTATCGAGCGCAGTTTTGAGGTCACTCAACACGCACAGCAGACCGTATTTGAAGCGCTCGCTGATCAAGGTGTCGTGCTAGAGGGCATCGTGTTGAAGCCCAGCATGGTGATTTCGGGAAGCGAAGCGAAGGGTCGCGCCGGTATAGAGGAGGTGGCACGCCAAACACTCCGTTGCTTGCTCAGTACAGTACCACCCGCTGCGCCGGGCATCGCTTTTCTTTCCGGCGGGCAGTCTGACGAAGAAGCAACTGCGCACTTGAACGCTATGCATCACCTGGGTGTCGCATTGCCGTGGGCGGTGACATTTTCCTACGGACGCGCATTGCAGGCTGCTGCCATGCAGGCATGGAATGGACAGCAGGACAACCTGATGGCGGCACAGGCCATTGCTTATCACCGGGCTCAGATGAATGGTCTTGCTGCGCAAGGCGGTTACGAGGCGCAGATGGAAAGTCCGGCGTAGAAAGGGGTTTTGGTTGTTTTTTCTGATCGGCTGGGGCTAATTCCCAGCAGGGGGGCTAATGCGGTTTCAGGGTACCGACACTTATATCGCGACCGAAGATTTGCAGATGGCCGTTAACGCGGCGGTCACACTAGAGCGTCCGCTGTTGATTAAGGGTGAGCCGGGTACGGGTAAAACAATGCTCGCCGAAGAAGTGGCGGCCGCCCTCGGTCGGCCACTGATTAATTGGCACATTAAGTCCACCAGCAAGGCGCAACAAGGTCTTTACGAGTATGACGCTGTGTCACGTCTGCGGGACTCGCAACTGGGTGACGAGAGGGTCAAGGACATTGGCAACTACATCAAGCGGGGGAAACTATGGGATGCGTTCGAGACCGATGAGCGCGTCGTGTTGTTGATTGATGAGATCGATAAAGCCGATATTGAATTTCCCAACGATCTCCTGACTGAACTTGATCAGATGGAGTTCTTCGTCTATGAAACCGGTGAAACCGTGCGCGCGAAAAATCGCCCGATCGTGATTATCACCAGTAATAATGAAAAAGAATTGCCGGATGCGTTTCTGCGGCGGTGTTTTTTTCACTTCATCAGTTTCCCGGATAGAGACACCATGGAGCGTATCGTTAAGGTTCATCACCCGCGCATTAAGCAAGAGCTCATCAGCGAAGCGCTGGATATTTTTTTTAATGTGCGAGAGGTGCCGGGGTTGAAGAAAAAACCAACGACTTCGGAGTTGATTGACTGGCTAAAGTTGTTGATGGCAGATGATATTCCAGATGAAATCCTGAAGGAGCGTGATCACACTCGAGCGATTCCTCCGCTGTATGGCGCACTATTGAAAAACGAGCAAGATGTGCACACTTTGCAGCGCCTGGCCTTTATGGTTCGTCGCGACACTGGGTGATCGTCCATGTTGGTGACTTTTTTTCTGAGCCTGAAGAAAGCCGGCGTACCGGTGTCGGTGCGCGAGTTTCTGGTGTTACTGGAAGCCATGACGCGCGGTCTTGCCTTTGGGTCAATCGATGATTTCTACCGACTGTCGCGAACGTCGCTGGTTAAGGATGAGCAGTACTTCGATCGTTTTGATCGTGCTTTTGGCGCGTTTTTCAAGGAACTCGAGTCCTTTGATGACGTATTAGAGGCGCTTTTACCAGAAGATTGGTTGCGCTCGGAATTTGAAAAATATTTGACAGAAGAAGAAAAAAACAAGATCCAGTCACTGGGTGGCCTTGAAAAACTGATCGAAGAATTCAAGAAACGCCTGGAGGAACAGCAGAAGCGGCATTCCGGTGGTAGTAAGTGGGTTGGTACTGGCGGCACGTCACCGTTTGGCAATGCGGGATATCATCCCGAGGGAATTCGTGTTGGGGGTGAGGGTAGACAGGGTCGGGCCGTCAAAGTATGGGACAAGCGACAGTTCAGAAATCTCGATGGTTCGGTTGAGCTCGGAACTCGAAATGTAAAGGTTGCGTTGAAGCGATTACGCGCGTTTGCGCGCACCGGTGCCGAGGAGGAACTCGATCTGGACGACACCATTCAATCGACTGCACGAAACGCCGGGATGCTTGATATCAAGATGATTCCCGAGCGACACAATGCGGTCAAAGTATTAATTTTTATTGATGTCGGCGGCTCAATGTATCCTTATGTGCAATCGTGTGAAGAGCTTTTTTCTGCCGCACGCAGCGAGTTCAAACACCTTGACTATTTCTATTTTCACAATTTTATCTATGATTTTGTGTGGAAAGACAACCGGCGTCGTAACAGTGAAGTGACAGCGACGTGGGATGTGTTACACAAATACGCGCGCGATTACCGAGTAATTTTTGTAGGCGATGCGTCGATGGCCCCTTATGAGATCGCCAGCCCCGGGGGAAACATCGAGTATTTTAATGAAGAAGCCGGTGCGACATGGATGCAGCGGGTGGCGGGTACCTATGATCGATTGGCCTGGCTGAATCCGACGCCTGAATCCTATTGGGAATACACCCAGTCCATCCATATGATCAAAGAGTTGGTCGATGACCGCATGTTTCCGCTGACGTTGTCGGGACTCGATACTGCGATGCGGTCGCTTGCGAGTTAGACCCGCTCCGGGGAAACGCCGCTTTCATAGCCCTCAGGTGTAACGATCTCGCCATGCAAGGTTTTCATTTGAAACGGTTTCCCATCGTGATTCGCTATGGATTGCCCATCACAGCCATGGGTTTTGTTATTTTCCTGTCTAACCTTTTGGTTCACTACCCTGTAGCCGTGGTATTTGGATCCGTCGATCTTGCCGATTGGCTGACTTGGGGCGCGTTTACCTATCCTGTGGCGTTTCTGATTACCGACAGCACCAACCGACTGTTTGGCCCGGGCTACGCCCGTCAGTTGGTTTATGTTGGCTTCGCACTGGGGGTTTTGCTAACGCTGACGGACGCGCTCGTAACAGCGGCGGCGCGTGCTAATGTGATCTCAGCGACCGTTCTGGAGGCGCTTTTTAATGATCCCGATGCCCGCTCTATGCTGCGTGTGGCGATAGGTTCTGGAACGGCTTTTCTGATTGCACAATTGATTGATGTCCATATATTTGATCGGTTGCGACGCGAAAACTGGTGGAAGGCACCGGTCGCGTCCTCATTTGCCGGTTCGCTCGTTGACACCGCACTATTTTTCTCCATTGCGTTTGCCGGTACAGGGTTGCCCTGGATCGGTTGGGGCCTGGGCGATTTCTGTGCCAAGCTGCTGATGATGGGCCTACTCTTGTACCCGTTTCGACTGCTCACGGGTTTTGCTGATCGTCCTGTGCGTGCAACTTGATGCAACCGAGAAAACTGATTCTTGACTGTGATCCTGGCCACGATGATGCGGTGGCGATTCTGCTTGCTCTTGCCTCACCGGCAGAACTCGAATTGCTGGGTATTACTTGCGTTGCCGGCAACGTACCGTTGTCGCTGACAAGTCGCAATGCGCTCAAGATTTGCGAGTTAGCCGGGCGCTCTGATGTTGGGGTGTATGCCGGTGCAGATCGACCGATGGTGCGATCACTGGTGACGGCTGAGGCAGTGCATGGAGTCTCGGGCCTTGATTTACCGGACGAGCGGCGTTTGCCAGAGCCCACCATGCGATTAAGAGATCAGCATGCTATTGATTTCATTATTGACACGCTGTTGGCTCATCCCGCCGGCGCTGTGACCGTCTGTCCAATTGGGCCGCTGACGAACATTGCGCTTGCCATGAGACGGGCACCGGAGATCGTGCCAAAAATCAGAGAAATTGTGCTGATGGGTGGTGCTGCGATTAATCCTGGCAATGTTACACCGGTAGCTGAGTTCAATATTTATGTGGATCCTCACGCAGCGGATGTCGTTTTCCGATCCGGTGTGCCGCTCACGATGATGGGGCTTGATGTCACCCATCAGGTTTTGGTAACCCCTGAACGTATTGAGACTATTAGAAGTTGTGGTGGCCAAACCGCCAGGGTAGTGGCCGATTTGCTCAGTTTTTACTGTCGTTATGATCGCAGTCGTTATGGAACTGACGGTGGTCCGTTGCATGATCCCTGTGTGATCGCGCATCTCGTGGATCCGGCGCTTTTCGCCTGTCGTCATGTCAATGTTCAAATTGAGATTGCCTCGCCACTCACCCTTGGCCAGACAGTGGCAGATTGGTGGCAGGCAACTGAGGCGCAGGCTAACTGCCACGTCGCTTACGCGGTGGATGATGAGGCGTTTTTCTCACAGCTGACACAGAAGTTATCAACGTTGCCATGAGCGCGCGGCCGAGCGTGCTGGTGTTCGGCTCTGTTAACGTCGATCTCGTCATGCGTGTATCGGCGCTGCCGATCAGCGGGGAAACTGTGCTGACGGACGATTATCAGCCCCTACCTGGTGGGAAAGGCGCTAATCAGGCGTTGGCAGCTCGACGGGCAGGTGCTGACAGCGTGTTTGTCGGAGCGGTGGGTGATGATGCACATGGCATTTTGGCACTTGCTTTGCTCGAGCAAGACGGTGTCAATTTGTCCTATACCGTCAAGTCGAACCGCAACACGGGCTGCGCTGTGGTCATGGTGGACGAGGTCGGTTGTAACCTGATTGGAGTAGCCAGTGGTGCGAATCAGGATATCCAATCCGATCAGGTTGCCGATGAACTGATAGACCAGGCCGGGGTCGTGGTGCTACAGCAGGAAATCCCGATCGAGCAGAACTTGCGGCTGGCGCAGCGTGCGCAACATTTGAACACGCCGGTACTTTTCAATCTCGCGCCGGCTACGCACGTCCCCGATGCACTGCTCAACCATGTCGATTGGTTGGTCGTCAATGAAGTCGAAGCGGCTTTCCTAGCGAGTAGCCCCCGGCAAGAAGATATCACCCACATTGCTGAACAACTCGCTGATTCGAACCATTTCAATGTTGTGGTAACCCAGGGTCCGGGGAGCGTGATCGCGGTAGTCGACGCGCAGATCCTGACATTTCCGGCACCGGCCATCCAAGCGGTAGACACAACCGGAGCGGGGGATACTTTCGTGGGGTACCTAGCGGCGGGGATTGCTCAGGGAGACACAGCGACCACCCATCTTGAGCGTGCGGTTGTGGCGGCTTCGCGAGCCTGTATTGGACTGGGCGCCCAAACCAGCATTCCCTTCGGTGACGAAGTGAAGCTGTTGTGACTCACCATGGTTTGCTATTTGTTGATGCGGGGCAAGATCACCGCTAGAGTGACCGTTGGGGAAAATTATCCTGGAGGAGAGGCCTAATGAAGGTGTTTCGTATAAAACTCGCAGCGGTACTGTTTATGGTGGTTGCAGTAGTGGGTGGACCGCTGGTTGGGACAGCACAGGCTGCCGGGAAAGTGGCATTAGTGATGGACGTGGGAGGACGAGGTGATTTGTCCTTCAACGACATGGGTTTTAAGGGGGCCGATGAAGCGGTGGCCAAGTTCGGTATGGAACTGGTTGAAATTCAGAGTAATTCGGCAGCCGATTATTTGCCTAACCTGCAGAATGCGGCGCGCTCGAATGCATTTGATCTCATTATTGGTGTTGGATTTCTGCTGGCAGATGCCATGGCCGAAGTGACCGATCAATTTCCGAATCAAAAGTTTGCCATCATCGATGTGACCTGGTTAGGTAAACCGAATCTTCAGGAAGTGGGTTTTGAAGAGCACAAGGGTTCAGCTTTGGTCGGGGCACTCGGTGCGATGGTCGCGGCGCACTATGGATACGACAAGATCGGCGTTGTATTGGGTATTGAAATTCCTGTGCTCTACAAATTCGAAGCAGGGTATCGTTTTGGTCTGCACTGGGGTAATGCGAAAACTGCCGAAGTGACGGGTAAGGCGGCGGACGTTGGACTCCTTTGGACCTACACGGGTACTTTCAGCGACATTGCCAAAGGCAAGATGGCAACGCAGGCTATGTTGGCACAGGGGGCGGGGCTTATCTACAACGTCGCCGGACCCCTAGGCATCGGCGATTTAGAAGCCATTACCGAACACCTCGAGGCAAAAGGCAAAACGGCAGGTCCGCCGTTCATGATTGGTGTCGATGCCAATCAGGATTACCTCGGTGATGGACACCGTGTGCTGGCCAGCATGATGAAGCGGGTGGATTATGGCGTGTACTCGGCGATCGAGTCAGTTGCCAACGGGACGTTCAAGAGTGGCGTCAGGATCCTCGGACCGGGTAACGGAGGTATCGCAATTTCCCGCCAGCAGGATTTGGGCGACTTCATTGATTTTGGTATTAAGGGAGGCGCGATTTCGGAGAACGATCGAAGCCAGATCATAGCCAATTGGCGGGCCATGCGTGCGGCTGTTCCGGCTTGGATCTGGGAGGCAGTTGAAGAGTTGGAAGGGAAGATCAACACTGGTGAAGCCAAGGTTCCGTGTGACTGGTGCGCGGATTCGATTAAAGCAATACGGGCCCAGTATCCTGACTGAAATTGAGATGGGTTCTGCTTCGGCGACAGGGAGAGGGACGCGCGTCTCTCTCCCTTTTTTCTTGCCGTTGTTTTAAAAAACCGTCCAACTATGTCCCACTGGTGTTTGAGTCGATAACGGGTCGCGACATACACAGAAAGCGGATTAACCGCTTCATCGATGACAGCTAAAGCGATCCTGATCAAGCGATTACATCCCATCATCGAGTCGATGCTGGCCGGCGTCATTGGTCTGATGATTGGCGCAGTGATCATGTTGGGATATGGCTATAACCCGGTGGCCGCCTATGTCTCACTTTTTCAAGGCAGTTTCGGCAGTTTCTACAGCTGGGCAGAGTCTCTTGCAAACGCAACACCGTTGATTCTGACGGCGCTGACTTTTGCGGTGGGGATGCGCGGTGGGCTTTTTAATATCGGTGCCGAGGGTCAGCTGTATATCGGTGCGCTCGCGGCGGTGGCAGTTAGCCTGATTCATCTCCCTTCACCGATACATATTGTGATGGCGTTGCTTGCGGCGATGTTGGCGGGCATGGTGTGGAGTTTGCCCGTTGCCTTGCTGAAACTCACTCGCGGTGTTCACGAAGTGATTTCGACGATCATGTTCAACTGGATCGCCTATTTTTTGGCGCTTTATGTGATCGCACACGTACTGACAGACCCGATCCGTGGTGAGAAAACGATCAGCATTGTTGAAACATCTCGCTTAGCGCGGATATTGCCCGGCACGACGCTTAACTACGGGTTGATCATAGCTATCATTGCGGCTGTTGTTGTGTTGTTTGTACTGTGGCGGACGACAGTGGGATTTGAACTCAGGGTCAGTGGCCACAACCCGGTGGCGGCACGTTACGCCGGTATCAGTCAACGCAGGCAGATTCTGACCGTATTGTTGATAGGTGGCGCGACAGCAGGACTTGCTGGTGCAGTTCAGGTCATGGGTCGGCCCCCGACCTATGCTGTCTTGAGTGGATTGCCTCAGTTGATCAATCTGGGTTTCGATGGCATTGGTGTTGCCATGATTGGCAGAAACCATCCCATCGGTATTATTGTCGCTGCCATCTTTTTCGGCGGCCTCATGGCGGGGGGCAGAATTATGCAGTTTTCACCGGGCGTCCCGCTGGAACTCGTCCGGGTTATCGAGGGGGTGATTATCTTGACGCTTGCGGTGCCAGAACTGAGAAATTTGTTGGGATCCTTTTGGCGGCGATTTGCAAAAAAGAAGGTACACGATGGAAGTTGAACACCTGTGGGGAATTTTGTTCATTTCTCTTCATGCGATGGTGCCCATCACGCTAGCGGCAATAGGCGAGACCATTGAGGAGGCAGCGGGACTATTCAATATCGGTCTAGAGGGGATTCTCCTCTTGAGCGCCCTCACCGGTGCATTGGGCGCAGAGATGTCAGGTAGCGCAACGGTGGGTTTGCTGGCGGGCTTGAGTACCGGGGCTTTGATTGGCGGACTTTTTGGTTTTATCAGCACGTACTGGCGGGGAAGTCAGTTGATCAGCGGGGTCGGAATTAATCTATTTGCTTTCGGCTTTGTTGCGTTCATGCTGATCAATCTGGGCGCACCTGGCTTCCACAGTGTACCGCGCGACGTGCAGGTCAAATTGATCTCATTGGGTGTCGGCAGCCTCAGTCCGCTGGTGTTCGTCACCGTTGGGCTTGCCATAGCCGTCTACTGGATGCTTCGACGCACCCAGCTGGGTATCCGTATTCGGTCGGTCGGTGAGAACCCGGCCGCAGCCGATGTTGCGGGAATCAATGTGAATGCGCTGCGGCTTGCAACGGCCTTGGCGGCGGGGGCCTTTGCGGGTCTTGCCGGGGCTTATCTGAGTGTCGATTGGTTGGGTGCTGTGACCAAGGAATTAACAGCGGGTCGAGGTTTTATTGCCTTGGCGACGGTGGTGTTCAGCGGTCTTAATCCTCTACTCGCGCTATTCGGGGGGTTCGTGTTCGGTTTCTTTGATGGGTTCGCTACCTGGGTTTCGACTTATCCCAAGATCAAAGACGTGATTCCGTGGCAGTTTGTTGCCATGGCCCCCTATATCGTGACATTGCTCGTGGTGGCGGGAGCCATTGGCCGAGTGCGCTTTCCCGCGGCACTCGGCGTGCCCTACCGGCGCGAGTGAGCTTTGCTACGGGGGATTAGTGTGATGGCTGGCTGGCGGTCGGTGATGGTCGTTTGGCTGTGTCGGTGTTGCCTCCTGCCATCCATTGGCCCAGGGTCCGACGGTTGGCCTGTGCTGCATTCATGCTACCGACAAGTCGACCTTCATAGATAACGCTCACGCGATCCGCCAGACACAGTATTTCGTCCAGGTCCTCAGAGATGACTAAAATTGCTGAGCCCGTAGCCCGGAGCTCGAGAAAACATTCCCAAGTATGACGGATGGCTTTGGCGTCCAGCCCTTCGGTCGGGTGAGCGGCAATAATGATCGGCGGACGGCGCCAGGTTTCCCGGCCCAAAATCAGCCGTTGAATGTTGCCACCCGAGAGAATGCGGCATTCTGTTTGCCATAAGTCCGGTACCAGTGTGTTAAACCTCGCCACGATGTTGTGTGTATGACGAGTGATCTCTTGGTGATTGAGTACATGACATCTCGAGAATGGGGCTTTGGCATAATCCTTAAGAATCACGTTTTCAGCCACGAACATATCCTCGACAACACCCATCTCACGGCGGCGTTCTGGAATGTGTGCCACACCTTGTTCGATAAAGGCCCGAGGTGAGTCGCCGCTCACTTCCTTGCCGAGGATGAAAATTTGTCCCTGACGTGCCGGCCTTAGCCCAGTGAGGCATTCGATGAGTTCGGTCTGTCCATTGCCGGCGACTCCCGCGAGGCCGATGATTTCGCCCTGGCGCAGTGCTAGTGAAAACCCTTCATCCTGGGGGCGATGCCCCGGTTGTTCAGGCACGAGGTTTCGCACCTCGAGCGCAATGACGTCTGACTCAACAGCCGGTCGTTCGAGATGCGTGGGTACAGTCTCACCAAATGTTTCCCGAGTGAGTGCAGCTTCGTTGGTATCTCCGATGGGTCGGGTACCGCAGGTCTTACCCAGTTTGAGAACGGTCACTCGGTCTGAAATGGCGAATACCTCACGCATCTTGTGAGTGATAAAGACAATACCCTTGCCCTCGTCAGTCATCGCCCGGAGCACGATAAATAAATCATCGGCTTCCTGAGGCGTGAGGAGTGAGGTCGGCTCATCGAGCAGCAGGACGTTGGGTTCATGAAACAGAACTTTCATGATCTCAACCCGTTGTTGTTCTCCGGCCGACAGCGCGTGGACACGTGTCTTGGGGTCAACTTTGAGCCCGTACCGCGACGACAGTTGTCGTATGTGATCTTCTACCTTTCTCCGAGGAAAAGAAAATGCGGGAGCCTGAAGACCTAGCATAATATTTTCTGCTACCGTAAAGGTGGGCACGAGCATTAATTCCTGGTGGACCATCGCAATTCCGTGGCGAAGTCCGTCCAGTGGGGAGTTCAATGTTACCGATTGGCCGTTGATCCAAATTTCGCCAGCGGTTTTTTGATAATAGCCAGAAAGAATATTGGCAATGACGGTTTTTCCTGCACCGTTTTCCCCCAGTAGGGTATGGACCTCGCCCGCGCGCACATCAAAATCGATGTGATCAAGAATCAGATGCTCCCAGACCCCAGGAAACCCCTTGGTGATACCTTTTGCCTGAAGCAGGATTTCCCCGTTACGATCGAATGGATTGTTACCGTCTGGTTGGGTTGTCACAGTCAATTTCTCGAGCTTCAAGGGGTTAACTTGGTTGGGTGTCGATCCTCACTATAATGGCAGCATGACCATCGGTTTTCGAGGGTCCCTTTAAATCAATTATGCAGCAGTTTTTCGGAGGGTGATGGGAATTTGAACGACGACCCATATCTTGTGCTCCTGCGAGCGGCGTTGTCTCGTGCTTATGCACCCTACTCAAATTTTTCAGTGGGCGCTGTGGTGCGCGCCCAATCGGGAGCGTTGTACAGCGGAGCCAATGTCGAAAATGCCGCTTACCCAGAGGGATTATGTGCAGAGGCTAGTGCGATTGCGGCTATGGTGATGGCTGGCGAGCGCAGACTGATCGAAGTTGCCGTGATGGCAACGGGCAAGGCGCTCTGTTCGCCTTGCGGCGGTTGCCGGCAGAAGATTGCAGAATTTGCGCTCCCTGAAGCGCTGATACGGTTGTATTCACCCGATGCTTTACGCGCGGTATTTTCTTTGGCCGAGTTGCTGCCCCACTCTTTCACTGCCGAACATTTGAACTGAGGTTTCTGGTTTCAAGAAGCAGATGAGTCCAGGGCCGCCAGTGTCTGTTCGAGTGTCCCCGTATTAATCACAGCGTGATATGTGGGAATCCGTTCGGCTCCGCGGAAGGCTCGTTTAACAATGCTGGCTATATTCGGATTTTTCTCAGCCGGGGTGGTGCCTTTCCCGATACCGCCGCCAAACTCGATCACCGTGGTCACCCCACTTTCGATGGCACTCACCAGATTCTGGTGCCACAGCACCGGATGGAACAATTGCAGGAAGAGGCGCGAACGGATACTGGCACTGTCTGATTCATGGAAGTCGCCCGTGTAGTTGGACAATACCTGAACATCGGTGATTTGAAATACGGTGTCTTCTAGCACAGGACGAAAACGTTTGGCGGCTTCAATCATCAAGTAAGTGTGGAAAGCCCCTTCAGTCTTGAGCCGAGTCGAGCGCTTTTTTGGATGGATCTCTGTGAACTCACGAGCGAGGTTGTCCAAGTCGCTGGCGTGTCCACCGACGACAGTTTGGTCTGGCAGGTTACAGGCGGCAATGGCGCAATAGTGTTTTTCAGCCAATCTGGCGGATGCTTGTAAATCGAGCGGTAGGGCTTCCATCTCACCATCACCGTGGGTACTCATCAGTTCCCCTCGCGTGCTGACTAGTCGAAGCGCCGACGTGAAATCAAGTACACCCGCGGCGACCAAAGCGGAGTATTCACCGAGGCTGTGGCCTGCTGTGACGTCCGGCAGCAGTTGACCTTGAGTGAGCTTTGAGAAGAGTCGAAGGCAGGCCACGGAGTGAGTGAGGATGGCAGGTTGGGTATAACGCGTGAGATTGATTGTCCCGTCTGAGTCGGCGAATGAAAGGTGAGTAATGTCATAACCGAGCGTATCAACGGCTTCTTCGTAGGTATGGCGGACAATCTCATGCTGGGCATGAAGATCGCTGCCCATGCCCGCATATTGAGCGCCTTGGCCAGGAAACAGGAACAACAAGAATGGTTTTTTCATAGACGGTGGATGGTTATTGATAGGAGTGTGATTCGAGTGCCTGTCTTGCCCGCCGACATGGTTAAATGCCGACGGTGCACTGGTGTGATTATAGAATGCCAGGTGACAGGTTGAATCAATTACATTGAGACGCAGCATGACATGGCCACTGTCGGACAATGAATGACTTTCGTCCAGCCGCGAATGAGATACGGGCGTTGGCTAGAGGATACCTGCCCCGGGTAGGGTTGGTGCTCGGCAGCGGTCTTGAAACAGTTGTTGACTCGATTGATCAATCCGCCGCGATTGCTTATGACGCGTTACCAGGATTCCCGATCCCGAGTGTCGAGGGCCATCAAGGTCAGTTGGTGCTTGGCGAGTGGAACGGCGTACGAATTGCGTGCCTTCAGGGCCGGGCGCATGCTTATGAAGGTGGAGACCCAAACCAGATGCGACTTCCCATACGCGCACTGAAGTCAGCAGGCTGTGACATGGTGATACTGACTTGCGCAGCGGGAAGTCTCAACCCGGCGATGCCGCCAGGGCATTTTATGTGTTTTACCGATCATATTAACTGGTCCGGCCTTAGCCCCTTGATGGGGCCAAATGACGACGATGTCGGTCCTCGCTTCGTTGATCTGACGGGGGCTTATGATTCTCGTTTGCGGTCATTGCTCGAACAAGCGGCTGTGGAGGGTCATGTGGATTGGCACCAGGGGGTTTATCTGTGGAGCCTGGGTCCAAATTTTGAAACGCCGGCTGAAATCCGTGCGTTCCAATACCTTGGCGCGGATGCGGTGGGGATGTCGACCGTGCCCGAATGTTTGATTGCCCGACACTGTGGCTTACGGGTTGCGGCGCTGGCCGTGATCACCAATTTTGCCGCTGGGCTTGATTCTGGAGTGCTATCCCATGAAGGAACACTCGCCAGTGGTCAGCAAGCGGTACCGGGCATGGTGAGGTTGCTGGATCGCTTCTTCACCTTGCTGGCCGATACGGCGGTCACTGGTTGATAAGGTGGCCGAGTGGCGGAGTCGCCGTTGCTCGGGCGGATTTCCAGCCATGATTTCGACTCGCCAGTCACCGCAGAGAGTGATTCGACGCAAGCGCGACGGTGAGCAACTCGATACAGCAGCGATTGGAGATATGGTGGCTGCAGTCGTCGATGGAACGGCTAGCGAAGGGCAGATTGCGGCCTTTGCTATGGCGGTGTTTCTCCGTGGCATGGTGATTGATGAGAGTGTGGCGCTAACAGCTGCCATGCGAGATTCGGGCACTGTTCTGACCTGGCCACTGGACCAGTTGCGTGGCCCCGTGATTGATAAACACTCGACTGGGGGTGTGGGCGATACCGTGAGTTTGGTTTTAGCACCCATGTTGGCTGCCTGTAATGCGCACGTGCCAATGATTTCGGGGCGCGGGTTGGGGCACACAGGTGGGACGCTCGACAAACTTGAGAGTATCCCAGGTTATGCCATTCACCCGGACAAGAGGCGGTTTATGGACACAGTGGTGCGGACGGGCTGCGCGATTGTTGGACAGTCAGACGAATTGGCGCCGGCTGATCGCAGGTTTTATGCCGTGCGGGATGTCACCGCAACGGTCGAATCGATTCCTCTCATTACAGCCTCAATTCTTTCAAAGAAACTGGCGGCAGGGCTTTCTGCGCTGGTAATGGATATCAAAGTGGGTAACGGTGCGTTTGCATCGAATATGACGGCGGCCGAGACACTCGCGACATCTATTGTGCGCGTTGGACAGCAACTGAATTTGAATACGACTGCCCTGTTGACTGATATGAATGAGCCACTGGGGAACACCGCCGGTAATGCACTGGAAGTTCAAAGCGCGATTGACTATTTGACGGGTCGTTACCGTGATAAACGTCTGCACACCGTAGTTCTGGCACTTGGTGTAGAACTGTTGAGCATGACCGGGTTGGCTTCGAATCCATCGGTTGCGCACCAGCGGTTACAGCAAGTACTGGACAATGGAGCGGCAGCAGAACGTTTTGAGGCGATGGTGGCGGCATTGGGAGGCCCACGAGACCTGCTGAATGCAGGTCAGCGTCGATTGCCTACCGCGCCTTGCGTTCGTCCAGTGCTAGCGGCGCACACGGGGGTGGTCAACACGCTTGATACACGCCAACTGGGTGAGATCGTGGTCCAACTTGGCGGTGGTCGTCTGCAGATTGACGACCGGGTTGATCCAGCCGTGGGATTGTCGAGCTTGCCGCGAGTAGGGCAGACGTTTCACGCCGGCGATGTGCTGTGTCAGGTCCATGCTCGCGACGATGCGGCAGCGACAGATGCGATAACCGTGGCGCAACAGGCCATTGTCATATCTGAGACTGATGTATCCGTTTCAGGACCGGTTTATCGTAAGGTTGCGGCCTAGGCCTCGTTCCCCAGCAGTTCAGTGACGGAGGTTTATAAAGTCAATGCCGCAGCTCTCTACCAGGCGGTCTGAAAACTCTTCTCGTGTAAACGTATGATTCTGTGTGCCGCGGTGTTCAACTTTGATGGCGCCCAGGAGTGCACCCACTCGCCCAGCGACATCCCAACTCCAGCCTTTGTCAAGCGCATAGAGTAACCCTGCCCGATAGGCGTCGCCGCAACCTGTCGGATCGATGGCGCTGGTTACCGATACAGCTGGAATCGCGATGGCCTCTCCATTGACGTGTATCTCAGAACCTTCGCCACCGCGTGTGATGATCAACGCATCGACCCGCGCCGCAAGATCTTCGATACGGTCACCGGTCGTGTTCATCAACAATTGTGATTCGTAATCGTTTAGGACACACCAGGTTGATTGGTCGAGAAAAGTGATCAGTTCGTCCCTCGAAAACAAGGGCAGGTTCTGGCCTGGATCAAACAGAAATGGAATATCCTTGGCCGCGAAGTCATGGGCATGTTGGAGCATGGCGTCACGGCCATCGGGTGCCACGATGCCGAGTGCGATATCGTGTGCGTCGCCGACTCGATTCTGATGGGCTTCGGTCATCGCCCCGGGGTGAAATGCAGTGATCTGGTTGTTGTCTTGATCGGTGGTGATGGTGCACTGTGCTGTGTACAGCTCTGGTAACTCCCGTACCAGGTGGTCCGGAATATCTAGTGTCCGCAGGCGTTGACGATATTCTTGAAAATCCTTTCCTACGGTCCCCATGGGTAACGGATTGCCACCCAGCAGCTTTAGATTGTACGCAATGTTACCGGCACAGCCGCCATACTCACGGCGTAGCTCCGGACTCACAAAACAGACATTCAAAATGTGAATCTGGTCAGGAAGAATGTGATTTTTAAACTGATCCGGAAACACCATGATGGTGTCGTAGGCAAAAGAACCGCAAATCAGAATAGGCAAAACTTTAGAAACTCAATCGGTCGGTGGAATGAAAAGCGGGGCAATCAGTCAGTTGCTTTTGCTCATTGAGCAACGTCCAGACTCTTTCATACCATTGCACACGCCGTAAAGTGACAGCGAGTGGTCCTCCATGGAGAAACCTGCTTTGGCTGCTACATTACGTTGTCGCTGCTCTATCGTACGATCGAAAAATTCAAACACCTTGCCACACTCGACGCACACCATGTGGTCGTGGTGAGCCCCGTTGTCGAGTTCATACAGGGCTCTTCCGCCTTCGAAGTTATGACGGATAACCAGCCCGGCGGTTTCGAATTGGGTCAGGATGCGATAAACCGTTGCAAGCCCAATTTCCTGTTCAGTTTCGAGCAACCGTTTGTAGACATCTTCGGCAGTCATGTGATGGATTTGGCTTGTTGCCAGCACATCGAGAACCTTGAGACGGGGCTGAGTCGTCTTCAGCCCAGCTTGCTTGAGATTCTTGGTATTGGGCATGGGTTTCTAAAGGATCAAGCGTGGCGGTCATTATACGATGCGGTTGGGCGAGCGGGTACTAGGTTTCAGCGTACCTAGCAGCCCGCGGTAAATCCCCGGAAAGGCCGGTCGCTCTGTGCACAAAAAACCGATTGATAAACGGGTTGTGCTGGCAAAAGGACATTCCTGCTGCTCTAAGTTGATGCGCCAATGGATTCGATTGTTGAAAAAATTGGTGTATGCCTTCGATCGTCGCCAAGGCAAGCGTGTTCTCGCCCTTGCGCCAACGTTCATATCGACGAAGCGTCGAGACCCCTCCGATGTCACGATGGCGGTCAATAACGTGCAAGATTGTCTCAGCCAATGACGCTGCGTCCAGTAAACCCAAGTTAACCCCAAGTCCTGCCAGTGGGTGAAGTGTATGGGCAGCGTCGCCTATCAGCGCTATTCGCTTTACACAGTAGGTTGAAGCATGCAGTTGTTCGAGGATAAATGACTGTCGCGGTGTGACGGAGGTAACATCCAGTTGATTCGGAAAAGCGGTATTCAATTCAGCCAGAAAGGCAGAATCCGTCATTGCCATGAGTTTTTCGGCGTATGCGCTATCCGCTGACCAAACAATTGAACAACGACCATCGGCAAGTGGCAGGAATGCGATCGGACCTGTTGGCAGAAACCGTTGACGCGCGATGTCGCCATGGTGTTCCCGCGTTGTCACGGTGGAGACCAGTGCGGTCTGCCCGTAAGGCGCTCGATTGAATGAAATACCGGAGAGCGCGCGTATCGTTGATGTCGCACCATCGGCTCCGACCAGCAGGCGCGCAGTGATGACTTGGTGCTGCTCGGTGCTGACAAGAATTTGTCCTTGTGCATGATTGACCGATTGCACACGGTCGTCTTGGCTGACTGTAACGTTTGGAGCTGCTTCAAGGCGCAGGCGCAGTGCATCGGTAATCGCCGAGTTCTCGACAATGTGCCCGAGATGCGCGAGTCCAGAATCAGCGGCGTCAAAGCACAGCATCTGCCCCGTGGCTTGGTCACTGACTTCAATTTCTCGAAAGGGTGCTACCCGTCTTTCTCGAACATGTTGCCAACTATCGACAGAGGACAATATGGATTCGGAGGCTAGGTTAATCGCGCTGACGCGAGTGTCATAGTGGTGTTCTTGCCAGGGAGAGGGTGAGTGCGCGTTGATCACATGGATCTGCAATGGACTGTCGGCGAGGGCGGCGGCAAAAGCGCTCCCGACCATGCCGCCGCCAGCGACGACTATATCGATGGGGTCAGCCATGAGGCATCGCAGGGGTCTTGGCGTGTGTCTGCAGCGGTAAGCCGCGCGCAAGGCGCGGCAGACGACCCGCAAGGCCGGTGGTGCGCCGTAATAACGTTCGTTTGATCGGAGGCGCGATATCCAGCAGGTTGAGCCCGATGTTTCGCACCAGCCCAACCCCCGGAACGTTGTTTGAAAATAGCCGAACGAGTCCATCGGTGAAGGAGAGGACTCGGCGGGTTTGGCCTCGGCGCGCGGCCACATAAGCGGTTAGAAAGGCAGTGCTGCCAATGTCATGTTCTTCATGGTGGGCTACCTGCAGACGCTCTGCAAGCTCTGCGACATCACGCAGTCCAAGGTTGAGACCTTGGCCCGCCACCGGGTGCATGATGTGTGCTGCGTTACCAATGGCGACTGCTCTTTCGGTTGCGGCGTTGGGGACATCTGTCAGGTGTAGTGGGAAAACATGGCGAGCAGTGGCGCTTAAGAAAGTGCCCGCTCGGTCACCAAAACAGTGCTGCAGTTTGGCAAGAAAGATTGATTCTGGCAGTGAGGCAAGCACAGGCGCTTGATCGGCAGGTAAAGTCCAAGCCAGCGCAAAGCGTGGCCCCGCGAGTGGCAATAGGGCAAGTGGTCCACCTAAAGTAAAACGTTCGAAGGCGAGTTGTCCGTGCACCTTGCTGGTTAGCACGGTTGTCACTAGAACGGCCTGGTCGTAGGCTTTCTCGCAGGCATCCAGCCCAAATTGTTGGCGCAGTGTGGATCGACCACCGTCAGCGAGGACCACCAAACGAGCGGTGAGTGAAAGATCTGTTGCGCTACATCGAACGACCGCCTGTGTATCCATGACGGAAACCTGATCACAGATTGCGGGCGTGTAGTGATCGATGGTGCCGCAAGTTTTCAGTTGTGCAGCGAGAACGGCACTGAGTGAGTGGGCGGGTACTACATAACCCAGCGCCGACTGACCGATCAGTGTGCGGTCGAGTCGTGTGATGCCGCTATGACCTGCATCTGATACATGCAGTCGATGAATCGGAGAGGCCAGAGGCTCAACCTGGCACCAGGCGCCAATGCCTTCGAGAATCTGACGCGACCCCCAATTCAGGGCCAATGTGCGCTGATCAGTCGCCGGCGCTGGGGTGTTGTCTCCCGTGGCGGCTTCGAGTAGTGCAACGCGCAGGCCAAGCGGGTGAAGAGCTAAGGCCAGACTGGTGCCGACCAGGCCCCCACCGATGACAACGATGTCATAAGCGCCGTTGGCGGTTTTAGTTGACACGTTCAGTCGCCATCAATGCTTCAATGTCAGCGGGGCGTTTCGGGACGTCGCCAGTTAACACTTCGGCACCAGTGGAGGTCACCAATACATCGTCTTCTATCCTGATGCCAATATTGTGCCATCGTTGATCGACGTCTTTGCCCGCTGTGATATACAGGCCGGGCTCAACGGTTAGTACCATGCCGTTTTCCAGCATACGCCACGCATTGTCGATTTTGTATTCTCCAACATCATGCACATCGAGTCCTAACCAATGACCGGTACGGTGCATATAAAACCGACGGTAGGCACCATCTTCGATGCATTGATCAACGTTTCCGCTGAGCAAGCCCAGTTCAATTAATCCTTGCGTCAGTACAACCACGGCGGCTTCATGGGGGTCATTCCACGACTGACCAGGCCTGACCCTGTCGATGGCCGCCAGTTGTGAAGCCAGTACAACTTCATAGAGCGCCTGTTGTTCCGGAGTAAAGCGCCCATTGACCGGAAACGTTCGCGTGATGTCGGCCGCATAACAGTCAATTTCGGCACCGGCGTCGATCAACAGCAGGTCGCCGTCGTTAAGGACATCTGTATTTTCTGTGTAGTGCAAAATGCAGGCGTTGGCGCCGCCCGCAACAATGGAAGGGTAGGCCCACGATTTGGCACCGCCACGGCCAAATTCATACTCAAGTTCTGCTTGCACTTGTCCTTCTGTCATACCCGGATGGCAGGTTGTCATAGCACGACGATGGGCGGCCGCAGAGACCTGTGCGGCACGTTTCATGTGTCGAATCTCCTCTCGCTGCTTGATCAGACGAAGTTCATGCAAAATATGGCCAAGATCGACCAATTCTTCCGGTGCAGAGATGCCGGAGCGCACCTTCGACTTCACTTCGCCGATCCAGCGTAGTAAACGCTTATCGAAATCGGCATAGCGGCCCAGGTTGTAGTAGATTTTCGGCCGATTTTCGATCAGTCCAGGCAGAATATCGCCAATGTCCTCAATCGGGAACGCGTCGTCCGCGTCAAAGTTATTGAGGGCACCTTCTAGTCCAGCGCGCCGCCCATGCCAGGTTTCTTGTTCGGGGTTGCTTTCGCGACAAAAGAGAACGAACTCACCCTCCGCGCGTCCCGGGATCAAAACCGCCACCGCTTGAGGTTCGGGAAAATGCGTAACGTAGTAAAAATCGCTGTCCGGACGAAAGGGGTAGTGCACGTCACCGTTTCGTTGCGACTCAGGTGCAGTGGGGATGATGGCGATGCCTTCACCCATTAAGTCCATAATGGCGCGTCGACGTCGCTCATGAATGATCGTCATTTGACTGAACCTCTTGTGTTACCCGTGCCATTTGGCTTAACTCGCCCACTCGAGGGGTATTCTTCGAAGACCATTTGGACTCCCAAGCGGGTGTATTCCTCCAATTCAAACAGTGCCCTCTCTTGCTCTTCGGGGCTGTCATTGCCCACTTGGACTATGCCGATCTGCCCAAGATCGGACAGAAATTGTGCTATTTCATCATCTAGTCCGGCAGTTTTGAAGCGATCGCCATGGTGCAGGCCCATCACACAGCCCTGGCACCAGTCAGCCAGCGCCTGCGCCCTGGTTTCTAGGGGTTCATCGTCTCCTGGCAACAGCAGGCGAAATTCCAGATTGCCAGCGTCAAGCGTTTGTCTGATCAGCCCCATCAGGCCAGTCAATAGGTCATTTTCAATAGAATTCTCTATCGTGTCCTGCCCCAAAAGCGCCTGACAGCTGTCGAGCTCTGTCTCAAGCCAGCCGGCGCAGGTCAGGCCAGTTAGGGTGCCATGCAACTCCGCTGCGCTGAATCCCTTGCCATTGAGGTCTAATCGGGCTTGCAGTCCGACGTAAAATACGCCATCTAGTTGCAGTTCGGACAGGTCCATTATCAATCAGCAGACCTCAAAAGCAGCAGTATAGCAATGGACGCACTCGGGCCATTGACATTGACCAGAGGCGACGATCCCCCTATGATTTTTTGATCGACGCAGCGTGGGCCTGCTTGTGGCCCACGCGCACTAACTCTTTTTCGGGCGGAATGGTTCTATGAAAGAAGGCGATCACCCCTTGACTGACGTGAACGATGAAGTAGATGGCCTTGCGGGGCAATTGGAAGACCTCATCGGTGTTTGTGCCAAGTTGCAAAGTGAAAACTCAGAGTTACAGACTAATCGGCAACGACTAGAGCAAGACAATGCACATTTGTTGGACCGAAACCGCGAAGCCAAGCATCGTATCGATCAGATTATTGATCGACTTCGGGCATCCGAGGTTGCCTGATTCAGGTCAGTCTTTCTTTCGGGTCACGCTAACCATCCCTCGAGAGTTTTCTAAATATGGCAAAAGAAAGTGTCACAGTGAACATTATGGATCGACAGTTTACGGTGAGTTGCAAGAAGCAGGAGCGAGAAGACCTTTTGAATGCCGCAGCGTATCTCGATGATCAATTACGTTCTGTTCAAGCACAAAGCAAAGTTGTTGGCCTTGAACACTGCGTTGTGATTGCAGCGTTAAATCTTACTAACGAACTTCTTAAGTTGCGCCGCCACCCCCAGGCACCTGAAGCGTTGTTGGAGAGAATACGAACGTTGCGCGAGCGGGTTCAGAACGTCGTCAGCGGGACGCCGATAGTTTCCTGAGTGTGGCGTCGCTGGAACCGGCGAGATCAGTTAGACTGTTGTTGGCATCGCCTGCGGTGTTCGACTGGTTCCTTATCCCTTAGAACCTAAATGACATATCGGGGATTGCCTTGCAGGCGTTGTTGTGCAGGTCCGGATTATTTGATGACCGGAAAGCCTTAAGATGTCGCAGGTGCCCCACCTGAACCGATTGGTTCAAGGTACCCGGAACGGTACGGCACACGCGGGCGATGCCACTTGCCTAGACAGATTTAACGTCCAATCGAAAAAACGGTAATGGCAGGACAGATCGCGTCACAGCCATGAGTTTGCGAGCGCAATACAAAAATAAGCTCCGCCGGGAGATGCGTCAGCGACGTCGGTCTATGTCACTCGCTGCCCAACGGCTTGCAGCCAAGGAGCTTGCGCGGCGAGTGACCCGTTTGCAGGGATTGGCCAATGTTCATCGCATCGGAGCTTATCTCGCAACGGACGGCGAGATCGATCCGCTACCTGCCTTGATTGAGTTCATGCGCCGGAACCGGCGTTGCCTGTTGCCCGTGATTGTGCCGGGACGCCGGCCGAGGATTCGGTTCGCGAGTTTTAGTCTGAACAGTCGGCTGATCGCTAATCGATTCAAGATAGACGAGCCTGATGTGCCGCGCCAAGATTGGTTCGATGCGCGTGAATTAGACATCATCCTGGTTCCGCTGGTGGCATTTGATGCTCAAGGCAATCGGCTGGGTCGTGGCGGTGCTTTCTATGATGCATCGTTGGCGTCGATGCGGCACCGCTTTCATCTTAAACGGCCACGGCTGATTGGTCTCGCTCACGAATGCCAGCGTGTTGAGCGTCTCGACACGGATAGTTGGGACATTCCGCTTGAGGGGGTATTGACAGACCGACGCTTCCTGCGAGCCAAGGGCTAGCGTCTTTCCGGTTAGAAGCAGACAATGCACCCATGAGGATTCTTTTTATCGGGGATGTTGTCGGTCGGCCGGGCCGGCGGGCATTACGACGGCTCCTGCCTGAGATTCAGGATACACACAGTCCGGAATTGACCGTGGTTAACGTAGAAAACGCGGCCGGTGGATTTGGTGTGACTGCACAAATTGTAGATGAGTTCCTGGCCTCAGGTGAAATCGATCTACTCACTTCCGGCAATCACATTTGGGACAAGCCCGAAGCACTGACCATTGTTGACGAAGAACCCCGTTTGCTCAGACCACAGAATTATCCCGACGGTACACCGGGCCACGGCTGGGGCGTCGCGACCGCGTCAAATGGAGTAGAAGTAGGGGTGATCAACGTGATGGGTACGGTGTTCATGCACCCAACCCTCGATTGTCCATTTCGATGTGTCGATGCGGTGCTTGCCAGAAAACCAGATTCGGTCAGGGTGACATTAGTCGATTTTCATGCAGAGACGACCAGTGAAAAGATGGCGATGGGGTGGTACTTGGATGGACGGGTATCCGCAGTGGTCGGCACCCACACCCACGTGCCGACGGCAGATGAGCGAGTCTTACCAAACGGTACGGCGCACATCACTGATGTTGGTATGACTGGTTGTTACAATTCGGTCATAGGTATGCAGACGGACAAGGTACTGCGCCGGTTTGTCGAGCGTATCCCAGAGCGATTTGAGCCAGCCAGTGGACGCGGATCGGTGTGCGGAGTGATCATCGAGATCGATGAGATCGATGGTAAGAGTGTGTCAATCAAACGGGTCCGAATGGACGAAGACTGAGGTAAGTGATGAGTTACTGGTTGATGAAAAGCGAACCTGACACTTATTCGATCGATGATTTGGCCGCACAACCAAGGAAAACTGACCATTGGGATGGCATTCGCAATTATCAGGCACGCAATTTCATGCGTGACCAGATGGTGAAGGGGGATCTTGCTTTTTTCTACCATTCTAACTGTGCCGAACCGGCGGTGGTTGGCATGATGGAGGTTGTCGGCAAGGCCTATCCAGACCACACGCAGTTTGATTCACAAGAAAAATACTTCGACCCAGATAGTCCTTCTGACAATCCGCGCTGGTTGATGGTCGATATCCGTTTTCGGCGCAAGTTTTCGAATATAGTCACGTTACGTGCGATGAAGTCAGAGAAGCGTCTATCTGACATGCGCCTGGTTCAGCGGGGGAATCGACTGTCCATTCTGCCAGTCACTGTTAGGGAATGGCGTCATATTCTAAAAATGGCAGATGAGGTCTGATCGGGCCTGCCTACCGTCTATGCGATTGTTTCGATTTGTAACCTTGGGACTGCTGTTGCTCAGTGTGATGGGTTGTGATGCACCGAAGCAGTCAGCTCAACTTGTAAAGGAATTCCAGCTCATGGTCCGAATGACAACATCTCTTGGTGTGATTGAACTTGAACTTGATGCGGTCAAGGCGCCTAAGACAGTGAAGAACTTTGTTGAATACGCCAACAGCGGCCACTATGACGACACCATCTTTCACCGCGTGATTCCTGGGTTCATGATTCAAGGAGGTGGTATGGGTCCGGGGATGAAAGAGAAAGCCACCGGGACACCAGTAGAAAACGAGGCGGATAATGGACTCAAGAATGCGATTGGCACGATCGCGATGGCGAGAACCAACGATCCCCATTCAGCAACTTCCCAGTTTTTTATTAATGTGTCGGATAACGGGTCTCTTGACCATACCGCTAAATCGGCGGCCGGCTGGGGCTATGCAGTGTTCGGCCGGGTTGTCAGCGGAATGGATGTGGTTGAGCAGATTGCCGCGGTGCAAACCGGCAACGTCGGCGGCCATAGTGATGTGCCGGTGGAAGACATCGTGATCCAGTCCCTGGAGGTCGTCGCTTCCGACTAGTTCATGCCGAGGCGGCACCGCATGCCATTGTTAGGGACAAAAGGTGTTCACCACAGGGGGATTCCCCTATTTTGCAGTCCTGCTCCCGACTGATTAATTGACGAGGTAGTCGTTGTCGCGCAATCTTAATTTCCCGCCGGACTTACCGATCACGGCGAAGCGGGCCGAGATTGCCGCTGCGATTCGGCAAAATTCAGTGATTGTGGTCAGTGGTGAGACGGGCTCGGGTAAGAGCACGCAGTTGCCTAAAATTTGTCTTGAAGCCGGTAGGGGTCAATCAGGCTTGATTGGTCATACTCAGCCGCGCCGTATCGCTGCGCGCAGCATCGCCACTCGTATTGCATCAGAGCTTGATGTGGCGCTTGGAAGTCTCGTCGGATATCGAGTACGTTTCGATGAACGCCTCAGTGGTGAAACCCTCATCAAGGTGATGACCGATGGCATGTTGTTGTCAGAGCTGGAGTCGGATCGAGCGCTGAGGCAGTACGATACGCTCATCATTGACGAAGCCCATGAACGTTCGCTCAATATTGATTTCCTGTTGGGGTACTTGAGGCAGTTTCTTCCGCGTCACCCCGATTTTCGAGTCGTGATCACCTCGGCAACGCTCGAGACCGAAAAATTTTGCCGTCACTTTTCGAATGCACCACTAATCCACGTGACCGGCCGCAGTTATCCGGTGGAGATTCGCTATTGTCCGGTTGATAAAGAGGCGGGTGATGAGTCTGTGGCCATCGCAATACGGGAGGCAGTGGAACAGTTAAGTCTGGAAGGTCCAGGTGACATGTTGGTGTTTTTGCCTGGAGAGCGCGAGATACGGGAAATTAGTGAGGAACTCAGGCGCCACGTTGGTGATGAAATTGAACTGTTGCCGCTTTATGCTCGACTAACCGCGAGTGAACAGCAGCGTATTTTTTCTCCCCGTTCTGGCCAGCGGATTATTCTGGCCACCAATGTGGCGGAGACGTCGTTGACGATTCCCGGTATTCGTTATGTGATCGATCTTGGTCTCGCCCGCGTGAGTCGATATAACCCTGCCAGTAAGGTGCAACGCTTACCGGTAGAGGCGATTGCCCAGGACTCTGCCGATCAGCGCGCCGGCCGTTGTGGCCGATTGTCACCCGGCATTTGTGTGCGTCTATACAGCGAAGCAGATTACGCAGCGAGGGCAGCCCACACGGATCCGGAAATTCTACGCAGTTCGCTGGCAGCTGTGGCTCTGAGGTTAGCGGCGATGCAGCTTGGTCGGGTCGAGCGTTTCCCTTTCATTGACCCCCCCGAATCTCGGCAGATTACGGCTGGTTACCGACTTTTGCGCGAGCTCGATGCGATTGATCGAAAGGACCAGCTGACCGCGGTTGGACGTGAGTTAGCCCGGTTGCCGGTCGACCCGCGGTTGGGTCGCATGCTGTTGGCCGCAGGACAACGGGGCTGCCTCGCCGAGGTGCTGGTTATCGCAGCTGTCCTCGAGGTCAATGATCCGCGCGTAGTCCCTCACGATGCCCAGGAAAAGGCCCGCGCACATCATCGTGCTTACCCTGAGGCGGAGTCGGATTTCTTAGCGCTGCTCGGAATTTGGATCGATTATAAAGTGCAGGTGGAAGCGCTTTCACGACGCCAGCTTCGTCGATGGTGTGAAGATCGTTTTTTGTCTCCAACCCGAATGCGTGAGTGGGATGACCTGCACCGGCAACTGCACAAAGTTATGCGTGAGCGCGGTCATGTGGTGAATGCACAGCCGGCCGATCGCGATCAAATTCATAAAGCACTGTTGTCCGGTCTGCTTGGCAATATTGCACGGCGAGATGAGCGTGGTTTTTATCGGGGCACCCGTGATCGGATCGTGGCAATCTGGCCGGCTTCCAGGCTAGCACGAACGAAGGCGCGTTGGATCATGGCGGCAGAATTAACAGAGACCACCCGATTATTTGCCCGCCATGTTTCTAAAATCGAACCGGAATGGATCGATGAAGTGGCTTCACACCAGTTACGTTACGATCATTCGGAAGCGCATTGGTCAACAAAGCGCGAGTGTGTGCTGGCCTTTGAAGCTGTCAGTCTATGGGGTTTACCCGTAATCGCTAGGCGACCTATCGATTACGCAACGGTTGAACCACAAGATGCCCGAGGTGTGTTCATTCGGGAGGGCTTAGCACGCGATTTGGTCCGTAGTAGCGCTACGTTTTTGAGCCATAATCGAGCACTGATCGCAACCTTGCGGGAGGAGGAGGCAAAACTTCGATCGCCCGGTTCTCGGGTTGATCAAGAACGAGTGGTGGCGTTTTTCGAGATGCACTTGCCGTGCGACATCTCAAGCACGGCGACGCTCGATGCGTGGTATCGCACAGCACCCAGTCTGGCACGCAGTCGCCTTTTCCTGGCAAGAGATGATGTTGCCGGTGATGTTGATTTCCTGGATGCCAAATCTTTCCCAGATTTTCTTCAGGTCGGGGAGTCCTCGTTACCGCTTCGGTATTGCTGTGCGCCGGGGACAGATCGTGATGGCGTGAGTGTCGAGGTGCCTCTTTACTTGATCAATCAATTGAAACCGGCGGTGACTGATCGATTGATACCTGGATTTCTAAATGACAAAATCCTGATGTTGCTGAAAACGTTGCCGAAGCGATTTCGGCGTCTATTGGTGCCCTTACCCGATATGGTTGAGACATTGTTGCCCATCATCAAGACCCATCCCGGGCGCTTGTTGGAGGCCCTTGCAGCGGCGACCAGTGAGCAGACCGGGATGGACATTGCCCCACAGGATTTTGATGCGAATGCCCTGCCGCCGCATCTTCATTTGCACATCGAACTGGTTGATGAACGGGGGGAGATTCAGCGCGTGGCTAACGATGTCGACGCCTTGCAGCGCCAATTTGGCAGCGAAGGCGGCAAACGCTTTGATACAGCGATCGCCGGCTCGATAGAGCGCCGTGATATCCACGAGTGGGACTTTGGCCCATTGCCGCTAAAAGCCCCAGGGAAGATTGGCAGCGCACGCGTGACGGCTTATCCGGCACTTGCTGAAGCATCTGGGGGCGTGGCGATACGTCTTTGTGAATCACTCGAAGAGGCAGCGGTGTGTCACCGACTGGGTCTGCACCAGTTGATTCTTCATCAGCTGCCAGTACAGCGTCGGTTATTGCGGCGTATACCGGAGATAGATCGTTTGTGCCTGCATTTTGTCACGGTGGGGTCGTGTAAGGCACTACGCGAGGATATCGTGCATGCGGTTCTGGACCGTGCCTTTGATTGTGTGCCCGAAAAGATTCGCAATGCAGAACTTTTTTTGGAACTGGTGCAAATGGGTCGCTCGAGCGTGACGCCAACTGTCCAGAAGCTGACCCTCGAGGTGGGTGAAATCCTGACACAGCTGACGAAAACCCGTTCAAAGTTGGCTGATGCGGAACAGGTGGCACCAAGTTTGGTAGTCGAGGTCAAACAACAACTGGAACGATTGGTGGGTCCTGGGTTTGTGTGCGCAACGCCGCCGCAGTGGCTTTCCCAGTTACCGCGCTTCCTCCGAGCAGTTGCACTTCGCATCGACAAAGCAATGATTGATCCTGAGCAAGATCGCATGCGCTGTAATCGGGTGGAACCTTTTCTTGCTCGCCTGAACACGCTCGGATCCAGCACCCTTTGCTCACCTCCGGCGGTCGACTATCGCTGGTTAGTCGAAGAATATCGTGTTTCTGTTTTTGCTCAAGAATTGAAAACATCAAGATCAGTATCATCAGATCGTCTGGAAAAACAATGGCAACGGGCGATACGCTCTGATAGGACTACGTGAGGTCGTCGTCCTGATGAACGAGACAGGGTTATGGTTCATGTTGTCAACACTGTTGCCGCTGGCGGTATATCCGCTCACGCTGTGCTTGGGGTTTTCGATATTGGGTCTTGTTTTGATGCTGTTCAGAAGGCGAACCGTGGGCGCGGTTCTCGTTCTGTGTGGATTTAGCATTTTATTCATGGCCGCGTTGCCCATGACCGGGAACTGGCTTTACGGTTCTTTAGAACGGCAGTTTGCGACTCAGCCGATTGACCAATTCCCCAAAGCCGATGTGATCGTCTTATTGGGAGGTGTTTTGCGGTTGCCGCTGCCCCCTCGCACTGATTTTCCCTTGACCGGCACATCCAATCGTATTCGCTACGCTGCTTTGCTTTACCGGGCAGGTCGTGCGCAACACATTCTGGTCAGCGGAGGAAATGTCTTTGATCAGAATGGTGTACGGGGCGAAGCGTTTTACGTGAAATCCTTTCTGAGTGAGTTGGGCGTGCCCGGCGAAGTGGTTCTGACTGAAGAACGGAGTCGTAACACCTACCAGAATGCTGTCGAGACCTCTAGAATACTG
>Ga0066376_10000599_pt1 | contig 33799 bp, 32 predicted proteins | sample Knorr_S15_td_Bot_FD_77009 | JGI IMG/M metagenome (GOLD analysis project Ga0066376, IMG submission 77009) | Marine microbial communities from Southern Atlantic Ocean transect - Knorr_S15_td_Bottom_ad_5009_LV_A | ecosystem: Environmental > Aquatic > Marine > Oceanic | place: Southern Atlantic... | reverse complement strand
GACCGCATCTACGAGCAGTTCGCCACCGGTCTCTGGAACCTCGTGGAGCGGACTCGGGCCGAGGGTATCGTACCGATCGTCACGTTGGCGTACGCGCGGAGCGACTTCACCGAGCGGGAGTACGCATACACCCGACGGATGAACCTGCTCATCAATTCGTGGGACGTCCCCAGTGTCAATCTGCTGGGCGCGATCGACGATGGCGGCGGCCGGTGGGCAGACGGTTTCGTGGCTGATCCCCTACACCCGAACTCGGCCGGGCACACGGAGATGGCCCATGCCTTTGTGCCGACCTTGTTCGACGCGTTGGCGGCCGGGAAGCCGACTCCGGTGCGCTCCACCGATCCCGGATTCATCCGTGTGTCCGGCGGGTCGCCGGCGCCGCTGTCGTTTTCGCCAGAGCATCCCATGCGCTCCTTCGCCGTGAGTTTTCTGGTCCGCGCGAACGGTGACGGCACGGTGGCCGGCGTATCGGGCCAGACACTCGGCCACCGGGTGACGACGTCGGCGTATGGTCGGCAACGCCAGCCCATCGACATCTACCACCTGTCGCCGAGCGGCCAGACCCGGGTGGCCGTGAGCGTGAGCGGCGGCCGCCTGACGTATACGGCGTCATCCGGCGAGACGGTGCGATCGAGCGCGACGGCGACCGATGGAGAGTGGCACCACGTCGTCCTGAGCCACTATGCGGCCAGAGGCGAGACGGTGCTGTTCGTCGACGGCGCTCGGGCCGGCGCGGTCTCCGAACGGCTGCAGCCGGAGCGGTTTGTGCTGGGTGGTGGGGGTCGGGCGGCCGGCGAGGCTCCCCAGCAGGCCGACTTCACAGAGTGGATGATTCACCGCGCCGGTCTCAACGCCGATGAGGCGGCGGCGCTGTATGCCGGCACGCTGGTTCAGGCCAGCTTGGAGGTGTATGCGTCGTTGAGTGGTTCGTCGGCCACGGCGACCGAGAACCGGGCCCAGAGCCTGTCGGTCGTGGAGATCGAACGGGCGGGGGTCACCCACACCGAGGAGTGATCGGGACGGCACACGGAGGGTCTATGGCTGGAACGATGGTTGAGTTTCCCAGCAACGGGAAAGCGGGCAGTGGGTATCTGGCGGTGCCGGCGTCAGGCGGCGGACCAGGCGTGATCGTGCTGCAGGAGTGGTGGGGGCTGGTCGACCACATCAAGGATGTGGCAGATCGGTTCGCGGCCGAAGGTTGTGTCGCGCTGGCGCCGGACATGTATCACGGCGAGAGTACGAGCAGTCCCGATGACGCCGGCAAACTGATGATGGCACTCGATATCGGTCGCGCCGAGAAAGACCTGCGGGGAGCCATCGGCTATCTGCTCTCGCGCGACGAGGTCACGACCGAACATGTGGGCACCGTCGGGTTCTGCATGGGAGGGCAGTTGTCGCTGTATGCGGCGTGCGAGAACTCCGCGGTCGGTGCCTGCGTGGTCTTCTACGGTATTCACCCGAACGTCTCTCCGAATCTGTCGACCCTGCACGCGCCCGTGCTCGGGTTCTTCGCGGAAAAGGATGGCTTCGTCCCGCCAGCCGCCGCACGTCAGCTCGAGGCGGACCTGCAGGCGGCCGGCCGGTCGGTGGAGATCACGATCTTCGAGGGGGCCGACCACGCCTTTTTCAACGATACGCGTGTCGAGGTCTACGACGAGGCGCATGCGGCCACCTGCTGGTCGCGCATGCTGACCTTCTACCGGGAGCATGTCCGATAGCTGGTTGCCCGGGTGGCTGGCGCGGATGCGCTCGTGGCAGCTTTTTCTGCTGGCGGGCGCGTTGTTCGTGGCCGATCTGCTCATCCCGGATCCGATTCCGTTCCTGGACGAGATCATGCTGGGGCTGACCACGCTTTTGCTGGCACGCTGGAGGCGACGGCGCGAGTAGGTCCGCGGCTACGTCCGTGGGCGCCGCGTCCGGTCAGCGGCCCGTCGGTGCTTGCAACGCGACGCCGGTCAGGCGTTCGAGCTCGGCCAAGGCCTCCGCCGGGTCTCCGACCTTGATGGTTGCCATCCCCAGCGCCCGGGCCGTCTTGAGATTGGTGCCCAGATCATCGAGGAAGATGGCGTCCGCAGGCGAGACGTCCAGCTTCCGGCAGGCCAGTTCGTAGATCCGTGATTCCGGCTTGCGCATCCCCACCCGAAACGATTCCACCGCCTGATCAAATCCACGCTTCAGCGCTGCCAGATCCGCGTCTCGATCGGGCATCGGCCAGATGTTGGTGAGCGCTCCGACCCGGACGCCGGCCGCGCGCAGCCTGGCGATGGCGGTCACCATCGCCTCGCGCGGCACCGCCGTCGTCGCGATCACACGAAGGAGTGCCATCGTATCGATCGGATGGCCCGCGGCTTCACCTTGTATCGAGAACGCGTCGGCAAACTGGGTCGGACTGAGTTCACCCCGCTCGAGCCGGGCCCACGGACCATCGTCTCCGCCTTCGATCACGAGCCGCGCGATAAACCGTGAAGGCAGTCCGGTGTGCGCCTCGAATGCTGCGATGGCCGGCAGGGGCGATTCGAGTACCACCCCACCGAGGTCAAAAATAACCGCGCGTGCGGGGTCGCTAGCCATCCCCGCCCTCGTAGCGGTCCGTGGTCAGGATGACCTTCCCGACCACTTCCCGGCGCTCCAGCATGGTGAGCGCGGCGGCGGCCTCCGCCAGCGGCAGCGTGCGCGCGATGAGTGGTCGGAGCCGACCTTCGTCCAGCCATTTGAAGAGCTGTTCGAAATTGGCGCGATTTCCCGCGGGATCCTTGTTGGCGTAGGCGCCCCAGAACACTCCGACCACCGAGCAGCCCTTCAGCAGGATGAGGTTCGCTCGGGCGCTGGGGATGGTGCCGCTGGTGAATCCGACCACGAGCAATCGGCCCTCCCAGTTGATGCATCGGAGTGATTTTTCGAAGACGTCGCCGCCGACCGGGTCGCAGATCACATCTGCACCCCGCCCGTCGGTCACTGCCTTTACCTGGTCTTTCCAGTTGGGGTCGGTGTCGTAGTTGATCAGGTCGTCGACCGTGTAGTGCGCCGCCACGGCCTGCAGCTTCGCGTCGTTGCCACCGGTGGCGACGATGCGCGCGCCCAGACACTGCCCGATGTCGATGGTGGCCGTGCCGATACCGCCGGCGGCGCCGTGGACGAGCAATGTCTCGTCGGGCTGCAGGACGGCTCGCTGGACCAATGCGTGGTAGCTGGTGCCGTAGGTGAGCGACAGTCCCGCGGCCACCCGCATATCCACGGACGCCGGTATGGCGACGCAGCGGTGCGCGGCCGCGACCGCCTCCTCCGCGTAGCCGTTCCAGCGGGTCATCCCGATCACGCGGTCACCGGGCGCGAAGTCGCTGACCTCGCTTCCGGTCTCGACCACCTCACCAGCCACTTCACCGCCGGGGGCGAACGGCAGCTTCGGCTTGAACTGGTAGAGCCCCCGAATGATCAGCAGATCGGGAAAATTGACCCCCGCGGCGTGTACGCCAATCCGCACGTCATGCGGGCCGAGCGGCGCCCGCGGCACCTCACTCAGCACCAGGCTGTCTGGGGGACCGAACGCCGTGCACAGCATCGCTTTCATTCGTGTTCCTCACCTCAATAAACTGGAGCCGGCAGGGGCGTCCGCCGTGGGGGTCGTCATCTTATCAGGGGTCGCGCGCCGGCCTCGGAGCGGTGGGGGAGCCCCCGCGTGTAAGATCTGGGGATGCCAGGCGACTCCTTCGGTCATACCTTCCGTGTCAGCACCGCGGGCGAGTCGCATGGTCCTGGGAACGTCGTCATCATCGAGGGGTGTCCGCCCGGGTTGGCGCTCACCGAGACCGATCTGGCCGAAGATCTGGCCCGGCGGCGCCCCGGGCAGAGCCACATTGTCACGCCGCGCGACGAGCCCGACCACCCCGAGATCCTCTCCGGCGTCTTCGAGGGGCAGACGACCGGCACCGCCATCGCGATCCTGATTCGGAATACGGATCAACGCGGTCGCGACTATGCGGATATCAAGGACAAATACCGGCCCGGACATGCGGACTACACCTACGACGCGAAGTATGGGGGCCGCGACTATCGTGGCGGTGGCCGCTCCAGCGCTCGCGAAACCAGTGTGCGCGTGGCGGCCGGTGTCGTGGCCAAGCGGATCATCGCGTCGGCGTTCGGGGGTCGCGTTGTCGGCTATGTGCGCCAGGTCGGCGGGATTGTGGCCGACGTCGCCGACCCGGCGGCCGTGACACTCGACCAGGTTGAGCGGTTGCCTACCGGAGAGCCGAACATCGTCCGCTGCCCGGATCCGGACCGGGCGGCCGAGATGGTGGCCCTGATCGAACAGGTACGCGAACAGCGCGACTCGATCGGGGGGGTGGCCGAGGTCGTGGCCACCGGGGTGCCGGCCGGGCTCGGCGAGCCGGTGTTCGACAAGTTGAAAGCGGATCTGGCGAAGGCCCTCTTCAGTCTGCCGGCGGTGCTCGGCGTGGAGTACGGCGTCGGGTTCGGGGCGGCAACGCTGCGTGGCAGCGAGAACAACGATCTCTTTTATGCGACGGCCCCGGTGGGGGCCCCGTCCGGGGCGGCGCCGCACATCGCGACCCGGTCGAATCGACATGGCGGCATGCTCGGCGGGATTTCGAGTGGGATGCCGATCGTGCTGCGTGCCGTGGTGAAGCCGACCAGCAGTCTGCCACGTGAGCAGGAGACCGTGACCCGGAGCGGCGAACCGACCTCCATCAGCACCAAGGGCCGTCACGACCCCTGTCTCCTGCCCAGGTTCGTGCCGATGGCCGAGGCGATGGTGGCTATCGTGCTGGCCGACCACTGGCTGCGGTGGCGGGCGTCCGGTCGGTCCACACCGGCGTGAGACCGGGTCAGGCTTCGGGGAACATCTTCACGAGGGCGCCCATCGTGTTGCGTAGTGCTCTCAAGTTGCCTCGTGCGCTGTCGCCAGGCTTCGATGGAGCGGCTCCGGGTTCGCCGATCTGTTTCTGGAACTCCACATCGCACCACCAATCGAGGTAGCGTCGAATCTGCCGCCGCGTCGAGTGCAACTCGAACGACCCCGGCGCGGCCAGATCCAACACGGCTCGGCAACTCGCCAGCGCCGCTGCTTTCGCCCGGCTGGTCGACATGATGCCGGACTTGGGATAGGCCACCAGCAGCGCATAGAGTTCGACGAGACTGCCTTCTGCCCAGACCCGCGGCGTGCGGCTATCCAGTTTGCGATCGACTTCGGCCGAGACCTTGGCGGCCATCCAATAGTCTTCTAGGAGTGGCTCGCCAAGCACCATTCTGAGTGACAGATGCTGGGTCAGCACCCAGTGCAGCGAGCGCTTCTTCTTGATGGCGCCCGAACTCTCCGCCAAGTTCTGCTGAACGGCGGTGTCGTAGTGCGCCTGAGCGCGTCGCAGCGACGCCAGACTCGCCTCGAACACTCTGGCGACGGTCTCGGTGGGACTCCGTGGCGGGCGGTAAGGCTCGGCGGAGCTGATACTGAACCTCGGCCTTCCGTTTCTCTGTGCTGGCGAGCATGCCGAATCCCTCGGTCTCGTACTCGCCTCCCGTCGGCATCCGCTCCGCCGCGGCGTCAGCGCGGCGCAACAACTCGTCGACGTGATGGTGAAGCTGGTCAGGTCCGAGGGGCGTCGTGCCGCCCTTCATCTCCGCGATGAGGTCGTCGCAGGCCCCCAACGCGGCGTCGATGGCTGCTTTGGCCTGCTCGTAGGCGGTGTCCTTGAGCTGGTCCCCCAGCGTTGCTGGCAGGGCGCAATAGACCACCAGACTTGCCCAGTCGTGTGTGGTCGAGGTGTGCAGGGCGTACAGCTTTCGGCGCAAGTCGTGCAGCACCTCGCGTGGGTCTTCGCCCCACAGCAATCGGTCATACAGCACCTCCACCATGTGCACCGAGCCTGGCTTGGAGAGCGGGAATTGTGAGGCCACGACGAAGGGGATGCCGGCCTGATGCAGCTCGTGCGCGAAGCTGGCGCCGGAATACACGACGTCGCCCCGATTGCCGCTGTCGCAGCTGGCCACCGTCACCACCGATGGATACGCGGGCGTTTCCGTCCCGCACGGGAGCGACCGGAGCGCGGTCGCCATGCGTGAGCCGCTTACGACGTCGACGTCGTCGCTCCCGTCCTGGGCCCGCAGCGCCAGACCGAACGGGCGCCCCTCGGCTGTCGGATCCTCCGCGCCGTGCGCCAGAATGTGAACGTGTGTGAACGGCTGCTTGGCGCAGGCGTCCTGGATTTGATGGATGTCCGCGTTGTTGAGGATCGTCAGAATCTTCGAGACTCGCGTCGTCGCGTCCGTTCCGTTCTCTCCCTCACGCGGTGGCGCGATCCAGGGCTTCACCGCCGCCAGAAGCGCATGGACATGCCGCTTCATAGGAATCGTGCCGCGTGGGGACGAGGCGATGAACAGGATGTTCGGACGCGTCGGCCAGACGACTCCGTCGGCCGAGACGCCCCGCACCTGTCTGGTCACGACCACCGGCGACACCGTCTGGAGCGAAAGCCAGCTCGACGCGTCGCCGGGACAGTTCGCGGGCACCTTCGATAGCTCGAACGGCAATAACGACAGCTCGGCTGGGGACGCGACCACGTTGAGATGCGTGAGCACTTCGTCAGGGTTCGACGCCATGGCGGCGGAGAGCCCCGGCACCGAGCCCAGCAGCTTGGCCACTTCGCGGGCCATTTCCTCGATGACGCCTTGCCGTCGAACCAGGTCCTGGTTCCCCCCCGGATACCGAAGCTCCTGAAGTCGACGCATGAACTGGCCATGCTCCCAGGGGACACGGAGCGACATCGTCTGAAAGTCACCGCACAGCGCCAGATACTCCGTCAGCGGCGACAACAGCTGATTGTGGGGTGGGCCCGGTCGCACGAATTCCAGGTCAATTGTCGATATCTTCCGATCGCACGCGGGGTTCTTGATCATGGCTTCAGCCGCTTGGCTACCAGGGTCCTACCGGTGCGGAAGGGATCCGTGTTCCCGTACCGTGAGGCGGCCGTCCGGACCGGCCTCGCAGAGCTCGCCCACCGTGCCAGCGGCGTCGGTGCGGATGACTGCGACGTGCGGTCTCGCGCTCACGAGCGGGTCTCGGGTGCCGGGATTTTTTCCTTGTCGAGGGCTTCAATGGTGCCCGCTTGCATCGCTTTGAAGACCTTGGCAAACGCCTTCGGGTCGTCAAGGGTCTTGGGAGACAGTTGCATGAGGCGAATCCAGGTGCCGGTATTGAGATAGTAGGTTCCGGCATGCCGCCGCTCCAGCGCGCGAGCGAGATGGGTGTGTCCGGTGATGACATAGTCGACGTCTCGCCCGACGATCTTGTCGATCTCCTGGTACTGCGTGTCCTGACGGTCGATGGCGAAAGTTTCATCGCCCTGCAACAACTTGGCGAGAGTGGCGCGCAGGTATTCCGGGGTCTTGTTGCGGATGCTGTCGACCGTCTCGCGAAACCAGTCGCCAAGACCAAGAAACTCGTCGTCTGGCATCTCGGTCTTCGGATCGACCTTGTTGTCGATGTCCCGTTGGGCTCCGAGCAGCAGGTTACCCACGTCGTCGCTATCACTGTCGGCGCCACCCGCGCCGGGGAAGTGGGCACCGAGAAACTGTTTCAAGAATTCCTCCTCCGACAACGACTGTTCGCCGTTGGCGGACCGCTGCGTGACCTCGTCCTCGGCGCCGAGGAACCCCTTTTCGATCAACTGCTGGTCTTTCTCGGAACGTCGGAACAGCATCGCGACCCTACCCAACTTGCGAATGGCGCTCGGCTCGAGTGCGACCATCGTCGGCAGCGAGGCTTCGATCTCCGGCTTGAGGAGATCGACGAAGGGATACTTCGCTTTGAGCGGATTCATGACATCGATGACCATGCGGGTGCCCGCGTTGGCGTCCCACTCGGGAAGGGGTTCCCCCCGGGCCATGGCGCGCGAGACGTTGAGCAGCGCGCGGTAGTCCACCACGTTCCAGCCGTCCACTTCGTTGCCATGCAGGCACAGCACCCGCTTGGTGCCGACCGAGCAGCTGAACCCTTCTCCGGTCATGGCCGAGATGAGGCGTCCACGGGCTTCGGTCGACCCGTCGGCCAGTTGGTCAAAGAGCCAATCTCGGACCGCTGGCAGCGCCAGCTCCACATCGTGGTTCCCGATCGTGGTTCCCGAGCACGAAGGCGAGACGACGGTTCGGTGCCTGAACGAATGCCTGCAGGGCGTCGAGCACGGGCTTGAACGCCGGGTCGGTCCAGATGCGTTTCAGCTTCTCGATGGCGCCGTCGGCGTCCAGATAGCGCGCCGGGCTTTCGGCGAGGAAATCGACGATGTCGCCGTTGACGACCAGGCCGATCCGGCCTGACTCGTCGGCGAGGGATCCGATGAATTTCCGAAGCCGGTCACCCTGATTGAAGATCTGAAAGCCGGTCTCTCCCCCCATGTGCAGGTCAGAAATCACATAGAGCGTGTCGAAATTCTGGATGTACATCGCTGGCTCCAGTGCATCGCGTCCGGTCCCCGGTGCCCCCGGGGCATGAGACGGCGGCGGGTCGCGGCGGCGCATCCTGCACGCCGGTCGGCCCATCCGATCGGGTTCTGGCTTGGATGGCCCATTGTCAGCGAAGCCCGCACAATTCTCAAGCGGGTCGCGACCCGGTGACGACGCCGCCCGTCGGGCGTGGTATTACTAAACGTTCTGAGGTGACCGCCAACGGCCTCGCCCCGACTGGCGTGGGCGACCGTCGGCGTACTGAAATGCCCTGTTGCTCGATGGTCGCGCGAGTGCGTCGCGTGGCCTCGGGGGTCCGCACTGGAGGCGATCCGATCATGCGCAAATTCGTCCTCGTCCTCGTGACTGTCGTGGCGGCAGGCCTGCTGGCCGGTCCCGCCTCGCTCCAAGACCTCGGCCCCCAAAGCCCGAGCCCCTACGACGCGGTGGAAGGCTGGTTGCAGCCGTTCGCTGGCTCTGGATTCGCGTTCGGCGGCAACTCGGGCGTGCATGTTGAGTCGCCCGACCGCATTTTCGTCGTGCAGCGGGGCGAGACCCGGTTACCCGACCCGGTGCCACCTGGCTTCGCCGGGTTCGTCGGCTCCATCGGGATCAACGCGTTGACCGATACCGACCGCCGTACCTGGCAGAACTGTATCTATATCGTCGATAGCGACGGGAACCTGGTCGAGGTGTGGGACCAGTGGGACCACCTGTTCGAGGGGTCTGAGGGCCCGGGACCGCACCGCATTCGAATCAGCCCCTATGACCCTGAGAAGCGGGTGTGGGTCGTGCACGAGACGGGACATCAGATCTTCGTGTTCTCGAATGACGGCAGCGAGTTGTTGGCGACCTTCGGGGAGAAGGACGTGCCAGGGAACGACGAGACCCATCTCGGGGGGCCGCAGGATGTCGCGTTCTTCCCTGACGGTCGTGTGATGGTGGCCGATGGCATCATCAACGGGCGGGTGATGATTCTCGATGCGGACCTGAATTACCTCACCGAGTTTGGTGGTGAGCCCGGGGACGGGCGCGGACGGTTCAATCGTCCGCACAGTCTCGCCCTTGGACCGAATGGCCGGATCTTCGTCGCCGATCGCGACAATCGACGGGTCCAGGTCTTCAACGAGACGACCCGCTCAGCGTGGTATCACCCGAACATTTCGCCGATCGCCACCTGGCCCGGGTTCGACTTGCCGCTCGATATCATCGTCAACCAGTACGACGTCTTTGTCACCGATGTGTCGTCCACCGGCGCCAGCATCGTCCAGCTCGACCTGAACGGGAATCCGAAGGTGCGGGCCATGCTGCCCACAGAGGGGTCTGGCATGTTCCGGGAGATGCACTCGTTCTCGGTTGACACCGATGGTAATCTCTACGGCGCCGACAACCAGCATGCGCGTCTCCAGAAGCTGGTGCCGAAGGCTGACGCCACGTCGGAGCAGCTCATCGACCCGCCGTTTGTGGAAGCGGACGCCCTGCCGTAACCAGCGGCCTCGAGGCGGCAACTGATGCGGCGATGTCCCAATTGCTGGATGAAGGTCCGTCGGTCCAACGTGCGTTGGTACGAGTGGGTAATGGTCGGCACCGGTCGACTGCGTCCCTATCGCTGTCAGTACTGCTCCCATCGTTACTGGGCCGCGCCGGGTCGTCGGAGTGGTGGTCCGTCAGAACAAACGACGACAGACGAGTATTCCGCTGACGTGTCGTCGCCGGAAGACCGCGAGGCGACACGGTGACGCGGGGCGGCTCGCTAGCGCCCGGGCGTTGGGGCGAGTAGGAGGAACGAGATGGCTCGAGGACGTGCCGTACGGGTCGTCGTGAGTGTGGTCGCGCTGGCGGTCGTGTTCGGGTTGGGATGGGTCGTGGCCAAGACCGGGGCCGGCCAGGCGCTGCCGACCGAGTCGCTGACCGACCTGGAACGGCAGTTCACGGAGCGGATGCAGGACGTGGTGTTGGTCGGGAACTTCACCATCGAGGGCCGCGAGACCCGTGGCGGTAGCCCGGAGCGCTACGAGCTCAGCCGTGTTGCGAAGGTCGATGACGACCAATGGCGGTTCGACGTCCACATGGTGTACGGCAGCGTCGACGTCACGCTGCCGGTGGTGGTGCCTATCGTCTGGGCGGGCGATACGCCGATGGTCACCATCACCGATTTTTCCATTCCCACGCTGGGCACGTTCACGGCGAGAGTCTTCTTCTACGACGACCGGTATGCCGGGTCGTGGCAGCACGGCCAGTATGGGGGGCTCATGTACGGGGCGATCGAACCGATGGACGCGGACTGACGCACGACGACACGGGTGCCTCCCGGCCTCCCGGTGGTCGCGAGCGTACAGCCGATACCGTCACCCTACCGGCGCTCCAGAAACGCCCGCATCAGGCGACGCGGCTCGTCGGTCTGATAGGCATCGGCGAACGTCTGCAGGCTGCGCTCGATGGCCTCGTCGAGCGGGACCGTGTCCCACATCCGGACCAACTGTTTTTGCAGGCGGATCGCCCGGGGTCCAGCCGTGCCGATGGCGCGGATCCACTCCAGGGCCGCGACATCAAGGTCTGTCGCGCGGACAACCCGGTCGACCAAGCCACACTGCGCCGCCTCGGCCGCCGTCATCGACCGGCCGGTATACACGAGCTCTCGCGCTTTGCCCGCACCGATCAGTCGCGGCAGCAGGGCCGCCTCGATGACCGACGGGATACCGACGTTCACCTCCGGCATGCCAAACGTCGCCGTGTCGCTGGCCACCCGGAGATCGCACGACGCGGCGATTTCGAGGCCGGCGCCCAGGCAATATCCCTGGATACGGGCGATCACCGGGACCGGCAGGGCCCGGATGGACGCACAGGCGACATGCAGGCGTGAGATGAATGCCCGCGCGCTCTCGGGGTCGAGGTCGGCCATTTCGCGAATGTCCGCACCGCCGATGAAGGCCCGGTCACCGGCGCCGGTCAACACGACACAGCGCAACTCATCGACCGTCTGCAGCCGCTCGCACACCGACGCCAGCTGCCCGATCAGCTTCGAGTTCAGCGTGTTGACCTTCCGGCGGTTGTCTACCGTGACTCGGGCCACTCGCCCGCCTGGGGGAAGCGTGTCGAACGTGCACCGGATTTGCGGGGCCTCTTCAGACGGCATACTCTCTCTCGACAGGACGGCGCGAGGCTACTCGCGACGGTGGTGGCGGCTGACGCGCATTGTGGTCGACACGCATCGTAAGGCATTTTCAGCAGACAACGTCATGCGGCTCAAGGATTCGATTGCGGTGGTGACCGGTGGAGCGAGCGGTATCGGGCGGGCGCTCGCCTGGCGATTCACCACCGAAGGCGCGCGATGTGTCGTCGTGGTCGATATCGATGCGGACGGGGCCCGGGAGGTCGCGGCCGAAGTGGGGGGCACCGCGATGGTCGCGGACGTGTCACGGAGTGCCGATGTCGCGCGCGTCGTCGAGGAGACGGAAGCGCGTGTCGGTCCGATCGACCTCTTTGTTCCAATGCCGGCGTCTTTGTGCCGGGTGGGGTCGACCTCAGCGACGACGGCTGGGAGGCGATCTGGGGGGTCAACGTGCTGGCCCACGTCCATGCGGCGCGGTCCGTCCTGCCGCCCATGCTGGCCCGGGGGCGAGGCTACCTGCTGCAGACGGCGTCGGCGGCCGGTCTGCTGAGCCAGATCGGATCAGCCCCCTACGCCGTGACCAAGCATGCGGCGGTTGGGTTTGCCGAGTGGCTCTCGATCACCTACGGCGACCAGGGCATCGGGGTGTCGGTACTCTGCCCTCAGGCGGTCCGCACCCGCATGACGGACGGGTTGGCAGTCGGCTCGGCCGCCGCTATCGACGGCATGATCGAGCCCGGACAAGTCGCTGATGCCGTTGTCACCGGGCTCGAGGATGAACGATTTTTGATCCTGCCCCATCCCGAAGTGCTCGAGTACATGCGTCGAAAGACGGCTGACTATGACCGCTGGCTCCGAGGAATGCGCAAGCTGCAGAAGAGCTTCCCGGACGTATCCGACGCGGGCTAGGAGCGCTCCGGCGGCGGGAGCGGGCATCTCGGTCCGCGAACCGGTCGACGAGCCCAACCCTCCTCACCTTGGCCCCCAGAGCGCTTGGCACGGGCTAACGGATGCCTGGTCCCGACACCGAGGGAAAAGCGATCGCGTAGCTGATCCCAGACCCGACGCTAAAACTCCGCGCCCGTGCACTCTGGCTCGTCTCCGACGGTTCGCGGACCGAGATGCCCGCTCCCACCGCCCGTTTCCTGCCCGTTGCGTCACGTCCCGCGTGTGACGGGCTGGCAAGGCGGAGGCGCGCATGTGCTGCCCCTACGCGACATCCAGGGCGGTTTCCGCTCGGCAACCACTAGCAGGGTGCTGAAAACGACCCGGGGTGGTTTCCTGTCGAGGTGTTCGGCTGGCAAGGCGCGACGAGGGAGCAGCCAGGCGGGCTGTGACCGAGGAAGCAACGCCGTCCAGACGGGCACCTCGGCAGGAAACCCCTAGAAGGAGCGTTCGTAGCGCCATCCGGCGTCGAGCATCCAGACACGGTGGTGAGGTCCGGCGCAGCCAACCGTGCGCGACGCATACCCGCAGTCTTCCGCGTAGAGCGCGACCCGGCCACCCTCGACCGGAAGAATCCGACCCAGCATCTGTTCCACCGGCCAGGTATCCACCGCAGCCAGCGCGTCAGTGACGGTCGTGTGCGCGGCCAGTCTGGTGGTGAGGGCGAAGGTCGGGTTGGCGAACTGAAGGTCGCCTTCGCGATGGGCCACGAGCGCCTCCGCCGGCCGGCGCCACTGATGTGCGGGGATCTCGACCCCGTCGACTCTGACCGGGGTCCGGTCGACTGCCGCGGCGAAGAACCAGGTCGCGAATCGGATCGGACTGGCGGTGGGCGTCGTCCATTGGCAGACCAGGTGCAGCGAGGTCGGGTCGACGGTGACGCCCGCCTCTTCGTGTGCCTCTCGCGCCGCGGCGCGCCGCGCGACCCTCAGCTCGTCGGTGTCTCCGTCCAGATGGTCGCCGAGGTCGATCCGACCGCCAGGGAACACCCAGTAGCCGCCCATGAACTTCAGGTCGGGGCTCCGGCGCAGGTAGAGAATTTCGAGACCCGCCTCGCCGTCTCGCAGCAGCACCACGGACGCGGCCGGCTGCGGTTCTACGATTCTTGCCGGCGTATTCGCCATCGATGCCATCCCCCATGGTACGCTAGGCACCAGCAGCCATCAGCCTTGCGCGCGCCGCCCGGCTAGCGCAGACACTGCCCGAAGAACTACCCGCCGACTCATGTCTCCGTTCGACGCGATACTTGTCGTCCTCTGCAGCGTGGCGGGGTTTACCCTGCAGGGTGCCGTCGGGTTTGGGATGGGCATGCTGGGTTCCCCGCTCCTGCTGCTGATCGATAGCCGGTTCGTCCCGGGGCCGATCCTGGCGTCGACGATGGTGTTTACGGGTCTGCTCACGCTGAGAGAGCGGCGCGCGATCGACTTCGGGGGCGTGCGATGGGCGATGGCGGGTCGGTTCGTCGGCACCTTTCCGGCGGTCGCCGTGCTGGCGCTAGTCCCGGCAGAGCAGCTGAGTTTGGTCTTCGGCACGGTGGTCCTGCTGGCCGTCGTCATCAGCGTGTCTGGTCTCCACGTCGAGCCGCGCCCGGCGACCCTGCTCGTCGGGGGGGCGTTGTCCGGCCTGATGGGGACCATCGCGGCGGTCGGCGGACCACCGATCGCCCTGCTGTACCAGCATGCGTCCGGCGCCCGGGTGCGCGGCACGCTCTCGAGCGTGTTTCTGGTGGGGACGGTTCTGTCGCTGGCGGCACTGGTGCTCGTCGGACGGTTCGGCCGTGACGAGCTGCTTCTGAGTCTCGCGCTGTTACCCGGGGCCGCGATCGGTTTCCTCGTGTCGAGGCGAATCGCGTCGCGGCTCGACCGGGGGTACACCCGACGAGCCGTGCTTGCCGTGGCCAGCGTGGCGGGGCTGATCGTCATCGGTCGCTATTTCGCGTCCTGAGCGAGAGCCACACCCCTCGGTGGTCGACGCCCCGCGAGGCACCGATCGTCTGCGGGTTGAGCCCAGCGGCCCGCCCGTTGGGTGAGCGCACGCCGTGTCCACTTGAACACCGGTTCGGAGCCGGGGGGTGTTGTGAGGCGACGGGTCGACCGAAACGATACACGGTAGACAGCCCGCCGCCGGCGCGGCGTGGTCATCAACAGCAGACATCGGACTGGTATGCGATCGATACGACGGGTTCAGGAGGCAGGACGGAGCCGCGCGAGTCTCTGCCTGTGGCTCGCGCTGGTGGCGGTGTCGCTAGCGGGGCACGCGCCGGCGCAGAGCCTGCGAGGCAGTCGGTCCTCGTTGGATCTGCAAGCGGCGGAGGCGGCGGCGCACGATTTTTCGTACGTGGTCGAGCCGGCCGAGATACGGCAGTTGGTGGTCGACGGAGTCCTGGTGCGAGTCGAGGGCACGCGCAACTACCGGCTCAAAGACGTCTCGTTTCCGTTCGCGCGACCGGCCGTGAAGCTGTTCATCGAGCGGCTGGCCGGCCAGTACCGTCGCGTCTGCGGCGAACAACTGGTGGTCACCAGCTTGACCCGCCCGCAGTCACGCCAACCGCACAATGCGTCCGAGCGTTCGGTCCATCCCACCGGTATGGCCCTCGATCTGCGTCGCCCGTCCGGACGTTGCCGTAGCTGGCTCGAAGCGACGCTGCTCTCGCTGGAGTCACAGTCGGTCATCGAGGCGACGGCCGAACGGCGGCCGCCGCACTATCATGTAGCGGTTTTTCCCGAGCCCTACGCGGCCTATGTTGAGCGGTTGAACGAGCGCGCGGCCTCCGACCCACCGCCCGCCCCTTGGGTCTATACCGTGCGGCGGGGCGATAGCTTGTGGGAGATCGCGCGTCGGCACGGCACCTCGCCGAGCATGCTGCGCCGTGCCAACGGCTTGTCTTCGTCGCGGATTCATCCCGGTCAGCGGTTGACGGTATCCGGCGCCCGCCGGTGATCGCACCGTTGTTCCGTCGACTGCCTCTCAGGGTTATTGTCGCCTGGACGCCAGATCTGTTGGTGCTGAGGTCAGGACCGTTCTACAATGGGGCGGCTTGCGGTGGAGGTTGTACCCAATCAGTCTGGGAACCGCGTGGATCTACGTGCTCATGGAGTATCGAATGAAGGCATCGGTCGGTGTTCTTGCCCTGATTTTCGCGCTGGCGGCGCAGCCCGTGTCGGCTCAAGAGATTCCGCGGCTCTCGGATGGTCGTCCCGACATGAACGGTATCTGGCAGGTGCTCAATGAGGCGAACTACGACCTCGAGCCACACATCGCCCGACACTCCATGCAGATGCGCGAAGGGCCGGTGAACCCCGTGCCCTCCATCCCGACCCTGCGACTCGGTGCGGTTGGCGCGGTGCCCGGGAGCTTGGGGGTCATAGTCGGGGGGGGCAAGATTCCGTACACTCCGGAGGCACGCGCGCTCAAGGAAGAGAACGCGGCGAATTGGATTGACCGTGACCCGGAGGTCAGGTGCAACATGCCCGGCGTGCCCCGGGCGACCTATATTCCGATGCCGTTCCAGGTCATCCAAAGCGAGAAGGACGTTTTCATCGCCTACCAGTTCGCCGGCGCGGTCCGGGACATCTACATGGACAATCCGGGCCCGTCCCAGGTCGACTCATGGATGGGATGGTCGGTTGGGACCTGGGAGGGCGACACCCTGGTTGTCGATGTGACCGGTCTGCTCGACGGTACCTGGCTCGACCGGTCGGGCAGCCATCACAGCTACCAGATGCACGTGGTCGAACGCTACACGATGATGGGACCGAACCACATTGATTACGAGGCGACCATCGAGGACCCGCAGGTTCTCACGGAACCGTTCACGATCAAGATGCCGTTGTATCGTCGGATGGAAGAGAACGCTCGGATCATGGATTTCCGGTGCGTCGAGTTCGTCGAAGAACTGCTGTTCGGCGAGTGGCGCCGCACGCCGCTGCCACGCTAGTCCGAGGACGGGAAGTTCGAAGGAGGTTGAGATGCGCTGTCGAATCGCGTTCTGTTGCGCCGGGCTGGCCGCTGTGTGTCTGGCGCTGGCGCCGATGGCCGCGGCACAGGGCGGCGATATCCCGCGGACGCCCAGCGGTCGTCCGGACTTGTCCGGCACCTATGACGTGTCGACGCTGACCCCGATGCAACGCCCGACCGACCTGGCGGGTAAGCAATTCCTCACAGACGAAGAGGCGGCCGAGATCGCCGCGCAGGAGCTGCAGCGGAACATCGAGCGCCAGCGTGACAGCGCTCCCGACCGGGGCGCGCCGCCGCAGGGCGGTGACGGGTCGGCCGGTGCGGCCGGCAACGTCGGAGGTTACAACAGCTTCTGGATCGACCGCGGCACGGGTGCGTTTCAGATCGATGGTCAGTGGCGGACGTCGATTCTGATTGACCCGTCGGACGGCCGATTTCCCCCGGCGAGCGAAGCGCAGAATGCCGCCCGGGCGGCGCGGCGCGCTGCGCTTGGAGCTGGCGAAACGCCGATCGTTCGACGATTCCAGAACGACGGCACCGCCTATTGGCTCGAGGCGGGACTGGACGCGCGCGGGCCGTACGACAACATGGAGCAGCGGCCCTTCGCCGAACGCTGCATCTTGTCATTCAGTTCTACGGCCGGTCCGCCGATGATGCCGGCGCTCTACAACAACCACAAGCGGATCGTGCAGACCGAGGACACGGTCGTGATTCTCGTCGAGATGGTGCATGACGCGCGGGTGGTCAGGATGAATGCCGAGCACGACCCGCCCGAGATCCAGAAATGGCTAGGTGATTCCATCGGGTGGTGGGAGGGCGATACGCTGGTGGTCGAGACCACGAACTTCCGCGACACGCCGGCGTATTCGCGGGGCTCGAAGGACATGAAGGTGACCGAGCGCTTCCGGATGGAGAGCGCGGACAAGCTGGTCTACACGTTCACCGTCGAAGATGACTCCGTATGGCAGGCACCGTTCACCGGCGAGTATGCCTGGCCGCGGAGTTCGAACAAGGTGTTCGAGTATGCCTGCCATGAGGCGAACTACGCGCTCGAGGGCATCATGAAGGGCGCGCGATTGCTTGAAGCCGATTTCCGGGGTGAAAGCCCGGAAGGTGTCGCCAATCCCACCCGATAGGCCGCGCTGAGAAGAGCTCCGATACCACTTTCTTAGGAGAAGTCACGATGCGACAGCAGACCTCGACGATACTCAAGACCGGTGTGGCGGCAGTCGCCCTCGCGGGTCTCATGGTGGTGGCTGGTGTGCCGGCCGAGGCTCACCACGCGTTTGGCGCCGAGTTCGATCCGAATCGCCCGGTCGTGCTGCGCGGTCCGGTGGTCAAGGTCGAGTGGGTGAATCCTCATACCTGGATCCACATGGAAGTGACTGGTGATGACGGGTCCAAGCAGGTGTGGATGGTTGAGGGGGGCACCCCGAATACGCTGCTGCGGCGCGGCCTGTCTCGCGATTCGATTCCGATCGGCTCGATGCTGGTGGTCGATGGCTACCAAAGCAAGGACCGCAGCGCCCGCGCCAATGGACGTGACGTGACGTTCGAGGACGGCAGAAAATTCTTCATGGGCTCGTCGGGGACCGGCGCCCCACGTGACGGCCGCGACGCCACGGAACCCGAGTAACCGGCGTCGTTCGCTCCTGTTGTCGGCGTCCGTATCGATGAGGCGCCCGGGGCAGTGTCCCCGGGCGCCTTTTTTTCTGCACACGTGAGAGGCCAGGCTTGCACCCCGGCGGGGTGGGGCGGCCGTTCTGTCCATGCGCTCTCGGTTCACCCCAACGGACGCCCTGCTCCTACTAGTCGTCTCTATCTGGGGAAGCAATTTTGCGATCGTCAAAGCCGCCCTCGAGCAGTTCCCCCCGCTCGGGTTCAACGCGCTTCGACTCGTGATTGCCTGCGTGGTGCTGGTGGGGGCGGCGCGGCTGTCCGGGGCCGGGATGCCCGCGCGCGCCGACTGGCCGCGGATGGTCGCCCTGGGCCTGGTGGGCCACTGCGGGTACCAGTTGTCCTTCATTCAGGGGCTGGCGCGAACCAGCGTTACGAACAGTTCGCTCATTCTGGGCTGTCTGCCCGTCACCGTCCTGCTGCTCAACGCCCTCAGCCGCCGTCGGGAGCCGGTCGGTCGATGGCAGTGGGTCGGGGTCGTCCTGGCCGTGCTTGGTGTCTACCTCGTCGTGGGCGTGGGGGCGGAGGTCGCCGGTGACACGCTACAGGGAGACCTGACGATCATGGTCTCGGTCTGGTGCTGGGGCTGGTACACCGTCGGGTCACGTCCACTCCTGCGGGTGTACACGCCGTTGCAGGTGACGGCCTGTACCACGGTCATCGGCTCCATCGCGTTCGCGCCGTTCGCCGTGCCGTCGCTGGTCTCGCTCGATTGGCACGGCGTCAGCGGGTGGGCCTGGGGCGCGGTCGTCGCGTCTGGGGTCCTGGCATTGTCGCTGTCGTACGTGCTCTGGTATACCGGCGTCCAGCGCTTGGGAAGCGCCCGCACCTCGGTGTACTCGAATCTCGTGCCGGTGGTGGCGATGAGTGTCGCCGCCGTCGGTCTGCACGAGTCGATCGGGGCCGTCAAACTGGTTGGAGCGGCGTTGGTCCTGGTCGCTCTGGCGCTGACGCGCATCGACCGACGCCCGGTACCCGGATAAGGCCCCGTAAAGAAACAAAGGTGGCGGCCAGATGACACCTTTGTTTCTTTACGGGGCCTAACCACACCCACAGCGCGGGCGGTATCAGTCGCTGCCAGCCGGTGCGGCCAGATCGGGGGCCGGCGCGACGGTAGTGCGTTCGAGCAGCCAGACGACGTTCACGGCAACCGGTGCGCCCCTGGCGCGGGCCGGTTCGAATCGGACGTCGGAGGCGAACCGCGAGACGGCCCGCGTCAGCGCCGCGTCCGGAGTACCGTCGTGGATCACTTCGACCGATTTGAGTTTGCCTTCTCGGGTCACTACGGCGGTCAATGCGAGGTTCCGAATCGCCAGCGGGGGCAATGGCTTGATGAGCATCGCCGCCGCGCGGGTATTCGCCTCCACCCGTGGCAGGGTCACCCCGGCCAAGAGCCAGAGCGGGTTGGCATTCGACCCGACCGTCGAGGCTCGCAGGAGGCCGGCCATTGAGCCGGGGTGGGTCGGCGTGGACAGCCCTACGACCGTCGCCACCACGATGGCGCCGGCGATGGTCGCGGTGAGCGTGCCCCCCAACATCCAGAGACGCTGCCGATCGTCGATGGCGTCTCGGACTCGGAGGCGCCACCGGGTGTCCGGCTCCATGGCCTTGCGCGCCATGACCTCAGGCGCCAGGCGCGCGAACGCGGTCTCGTCGGGCCGGCGCTCGGCGGCTCCCTGTCGAATGAGGGTCGCCAGCGAGACCAACTCGTCGCGCACGCGTCGGCAACGGGCGCAGGAGGTCAAGTGAGCGTCCAGGGCCACCTGACGCTCGACCGACAACTCGTCATCATGGGCGGCCGCCAGCCAGGTTCGGACCGTGCGACACCGGAGCGAGGTCAGGACTCTCATTGGGGTCGCAGCTCCGTTCGCAACGTCTGGCGGGCTCGGGCCAGTCGCGACTTCACCGCGGCGTTGGTCACGCCGAGTGAGAACGCGATCTCCGCGTAACGCATGCCGTGCAGCTCACGCAGGACGACCGCGGACCGTTGATCGAATGGCAGCCGATTGAGTGCGCGCCACAGCCGCTCTCCCAGTTGCTTCTGGTCGAGGGCGCGGTCGGGCGAGGTTGGCCCGATTGGCGCCGGCAGTTCCCCGCGTTCCGCGATGACGGCGTCGAGCGACACCTGGTCGGCCCGCCGGCGACGTCGCCACCAGCGCTGGCGGTTGCGTGCCTGATTGATGACGATCCGATAAATCCAGGTTTGCAGCGCCGAGTCGCCGCGGAATCGGTGAAGTGATCGAAACACCGTGAGGAACACGTCTTGTGACAGGTCCAGGGCGTCATCGTGGTTGCTCAGCAGCTGCAGCGCCAGGTGGTAGACCATCCGCTGGTGGGTGTCGACCAATTCCTGACACGCCTGCTCGTCGCCGGACACGCACCGCTCCGCTAAATCGCTTTCGGAGTCAGCGGTTTCTGACCAATCGATAACGTGAGCTGGTTTCACACCTGTCTCCTGTGTTCGAGTATCCCTCGAAACACCCATGAGGTGTTGCATCCGGTTAGACACCGATGTGTCTGGAAAGTAGCGGTGCGTGCGCCGCGCCACCGACGTCTGCCGCGAATCACGGAAGCCGGACACTGGCATTGAACCGACATCGCCGGGGTTGTAGGATCAGCTGATCAGTGCAGGCAGGAAGCGCCAGCAGGGTGCCGTCCCGCCTTGAGGGCGGGGAAATGTCCACGGCTGAGAAGGCCGCGGTATTCGAAGCTGCCCGGAACTCGTTGCGCACGCTGTCGCAGGCACTCGCTAACCATCCCTCATGTCCGCGTTTACGGACTTTCTTGGCACGCGCGCTCAAGAACTGTTGGGGACCGATCTCAACCAGATCCGGTTTACCGACATCGGCATGACGTATCTGCTGTCGATGGCAGTGACGGTGGTTGTCGTGCTGTCGGTGCTCCGTCTCTGGCTCACCTCGCGCCGGCACCACCGGCAGCACTCCGGTCATGTGATCGAGCCGCGGTTCCGGCGTGGTGTCTGGAAAGGCGCGCTCTACAACCTGCCGAAACTGCTCCTGGGGCTCGCCGTGGCGGTGCTGCTGGTGGCGATGGCGGACCCCTACCTGACGGCGACCGAAGAGGTGGCCGGTGACATGGATTCGCGGATTCGTATCGACCTCGTCGACACCTCGCTGTCGATGGCGTGGGAATTCCCCGGCAGCGGAAAGTCACGGGCTCAGGTGGCCCGCGAGGCGCATCTCGAGTTTCTGGAGATGCGGCGCGACAAGAACGATCGCGTGGCGCTGTGGCTGTTTTCGTCGTTCCCGTACATGGTCGATGATTTCGTCATAGACGACGAGCTGTACTTCTTTCAGGTCATGGACGCCCCGTATGCCATTGTGCGGATTCTGGCCGCGCAATCAGGGACGCCCATCGACCAGATGTTCGTGCCGGAAGACAAGGTGCGCATCATCGACAGCGAGGGCAACACCAATATCGTCCGTGCGCTGCAGTCGGTCGTGCGGCACTTCGATCGCGACGTCGCCACTCTGGGGAGCGGCGCCACGCCTCATCGTGCCGTGCTCATCGTGACCGATGCGGACGTCGACGAGATTCCGGTAGCGGAGTTCGCCGAGCTCAGCCGTCGGAACATCGTGCCGTACATGATCTTCATCAACGCGGACGATTCGAGATTGGGCGCCCAACGCCAGGCCAATCCACCGGTGGGGAACACCCAGGGACTGATCGATACGATCCGGGAGTTCGGGGGCGATTATTTCGACGTGACGGACGCCGACGGGCTACAGCGTGCCTACGAGGCGATTGATGAGGCGGAGACGGTGCAGGTGCAGTTGTCGCACCGGGCCGTGAAGGTGCCGATCTACTCGCGATTCCTGCTGATCAGCATGGCCCTGCTCGTGGTGGGGATTCCGGCTGGGTTCGTGGCCGAACTGATCGGCGGAACACACCCCTAGGTTTCCTGGCGATCCGTCCGCCTGGCGGCGTTGCTTCGTCGGTCACCCCCGCCCGGTCGGGCGGGGCGGACGCCTGCCTGCTCCCTCCTCGCGCCTAGCCAGACGAACGGCTTGCCAGGAAACCCCCTGGACGTTTTGCACCAGGCTGCCAGGAATTTGGGAGCTCCGGGGCAACGCCCCCCTCCTGAAGTACCCGTAGCCAGAAGCCCAGAAAACCGGGCCGGGAGCACCGCCCCCGGCCCCGAGCGTCCTACTCGTCGTTCGTCGACTCGTACTGCGCTTCGATCGGCATCAGGGCCGCTTTGATCGCGGCGGCCCAGATGGCGTTCCCCTTGTCGTTGAGGTGCAGGCCGTCGTCGACAAAGACGTCGTCCATCACCTTCCCGTCCGATTTCAGGAACGGCGTCGCGACATCGATGAAGTGCAACCGCTCGTCACTGGCGACGATCTTTTCGTACAGCGCCGTGGTCTCCTGCGCCTTGTCCCAGACCGATACCCGAGCCAAACTCGGCTTGACGGAGAGCACGTACACGCGGGTGTCAGGCAGTGCCGCGTGAATCTTCGAGATGATCTGTTTCAGTTCGCCGGCGACCGTCTCCGCCGGCACGCCGCCAAACGAGTCGTTGTCTCCCTCGTAGATGGCCACCGCGCGTGGCTTGTACGGGAGGACGAGTCGGTCGACGTACTGGAGCACGTCCGACATCTTGCTGCCGCCGAATCCCCGGGGGATGACCGTCAGCGGCGCGAGATCAGCCTCCATCGTTCGCCAGCGGGCGAAGCTGGAGCTGCCGGTGAGCACGATGGCTCCCGTGGGGCGATTGGCGATGTCGTCGTCGAACGCCTGAATGGCCTCTTCCCACCGGTCTGGGTTGGCCGCCCTGGTCTGCGCGGTTGCGGGCGCGACGAGGGCGAGGACGACCAGGAGCGCGGCCGAGACAGTGGCGTATCGAGCTTTCATGTAAACCTCCAAGCAGGATGATCGATGTGCGAGCACGAATCTCAGCATTATAGAGGCGATCCGGCTAGTAATCGTCTTGGTCCATCGACACCCGGATGATCTCTTCGTCGTTGCGGAGCACCAGGTGGCGGTTGGCGAAAGCCGGATGCGACCAGACGACCAGGCGGTCGCTCCGACCGTGGGTGGCCCGTCCGCGCGAGCCCGGTCGGGCGCCGCCGTAGCCCGACCGCGAGGTCGGATTCAGCAGATGCGTCCGGTCCAGCTCGACGTAGCCGTCCGGGTTGAACTGCGCGATGATGAGGTCGCCGTTCTCGTTGTAGACGAAATAGCGGTCCTCGTGCTGAATGAAGTATGCCGAGCCCCAGCGGTTCCTGGTGGTCAGCCCTTCCGCTTCCCAGACACGTTCACCTGTTTCGGCCAGCAATCCACGTACCTGGCCGTGGCTGCCAATGCCGTAGATGTAGTCACCGACGATGAGCGGGGTCGTCATCACCGAGTGGAGCCCGCTGGTCTCGGCCACCTCGACGCCACCGTCCGTGATCCGGTTGTTCTCGCCGTGCCAGAGCGCGGTGGCGTCCGGACGGTCCTGATCGAGCCGCATCATCAGCGAGCCGCTGTAGAACCCGGAGACGAACAGATACGGGCCGCTGTGCACCGCGTCCGCCACGGTCATGTTGGCGCGTCCACGGAACTCTTCCTCCCAATAGAGTTCCCCGGTTTCGGGATTGAGTGAGGAGAGTGCACGCGGATGCCAGACGATGAGCTGTCTGGCGCCACCGGCCTCGATGATGCTCGGCTGGTGATACCCCATCTCGGTGCGGCTCTCGATCGCGCGCCAGACTTCGTCACCGGTGTGCTTGTCGAATGCCATGACCAGCGCGTCCGGCTCGCCGCCGACCAGCATGATCACGCGGTCGCCATCGATCAGCGGGGCGCTCGATGTACCCCAGACCGGAATGTTGGTGTCGTATTCGGCGACGGTGTCCTTTTCCCAGACCACGGCGCCGGTCTCGACGTTCAGACACAGGACCAGTCCGGTGGATCCGGTGACATAGACGCGGTCTCCATCCACTGTGGGGCTGGCCCGTGGCCCGGTCGCGTAGGTGAACATCAGCATCCGGTAGGTGGTGTGCCACTCATGGGTCCACAGAATCTCCCCGGTCTCCTCATCAAGCGCGATGAGTCGTTCGGTGCCGTCCATCGTGCGGGGTTCCGTCTCCAGGTAGTCGAGCACGAACACACGCCCGTCGGCGACGGCTGGTCCCGAATACCCGCCATTCACAGGAACCCGCCACTTCACCGTGAGTCCCTCCTCGGGAAACTCCTCCAGAATGCCGGTCTCGGTCCAAAGTCCGAGCCGCTCGGCGCCACGCCACTGCGGCCAGTCCTTGGCTGAGAGCGTGGGGACGGCGGAGGCGGTCACCGCCAGAAGCGCGACGAGCGCGAGGTGGACGACACGGTGTGTTGGCTGCATATTCAGGATCCACTCAAGAGACGTCTACTGTCCGAGGTCGTCGGCATCGCTGACCGCGTTGAGCCTCTTGCAATGGGTCATCCTACCGCTGCACAGCGACCTGGGCAACGGGAAGCCTCGGACAGAACCGGTCCCGGCGCCGTCGGCTACGATGTCTTCTCAAGAGGGAACAGGTCTTCCATGAGGAGGTATCTGCCGGTCGTCATTCCCAGCCGTTCGTAGGTGGCCTGGGCCCCCCGGTTGTCCGCGTCGACGTACAGCCGTAACCCGACGACGCCCGGGTCAGACCCGGCCAGCGCCTTGACGTGTTCGTGCAACTTCTTGAACACCCCCCGACGACGATGGTCCTGGCGGACATACACACTTTGAATCCACCAGATGTCGCCGTTGCGCCAATCGCTCCATTCCCGCGTGTGCATGATCTGACCGACGATCGTGCCGTCAGCGGACGCGACGTAGTACCGACCGCGAGACTCGTCGTCGAGGAGCGCCCGCACACCGCGGGTCACCAGGTCCCGGTCGAGTGACGTATCCTCAGTTTCGGCGGCAATACGCAGATTGAAGTCGGCGATGGTCGCCGCGTCGTCGCGAGTCGCGGGTCTGATGACGAGCGCGGTCATACGGTCTCCTCGAGGCTGTCCACGGGTGCGCGTCCGGTCCCCCACCATACAGGAATCTCGGAGGGCATCACCATGCGTCGCCTGATCGTCCTTGTTGTTGTGACCACATCGCTGGCCTGCGCGCCGGCGGCCCCCGGCCCGGTCGTGTCGGACCACGGGGCGGTGTTCGACGGCACGGGAGGCCGGTGGATCGACCTGACCCACGCGTTTTCCGAGTCGACCATCTACTGGCCCACCGATACGGCGGGGTTCCAGCTCGAAGAGCTGGCGTTCGGTCCCACGGAAGGCGGCTGGTTCTATGCGTCGTATCAGTTCGCATCGGCGGAGCACGGCGGCACCCATCTGGACGCCCCGATTCACTTCGCTCGTGGGCGCTGGACCAACGACCAGATTCCGCTGTCGTCGCTGATGGGGCCGGCGGTGGTGGTGGATGTCACGTCGCAGGTGACACCCGACTATCTGGTGTCGGTGGGCGATCTGACCGGGTGGGAGGCGGTCCATGGCGACATCCCGACGGGCGCCGTGGTGTTGGTGCGCACTGGCTGGTCCAGCCGCTGGGGTGACCGCACCGCGTATCTCGGTACCGACCTGGTGGGGGAGCCGGCCGTGGCCGAGCTGCACTTTCCAGGAATCAGCGCGGCCGCGGCCGCGTGGCTTGTCGCCAACCGCGATGTCGTCGCCGTCGGCATAGACACGCCCAGTATCGACCGCGGCCAGTCGGCCGACTTCCGTGCCCACGTGACCCTCTATCGCGAGAACATTGTCGGCTTCGAGAACCTGGCCGACCTGTCGGCGCTGCCGGCCACCGGTAGTTTCGTCATGGGATTGCCGATGAAAATCGAAGACGGGAGCGGCGGGCCGCTCCGAGCCGTCGCGTTCGTGCCGGCGGACGCGGGGTAGGGAATGGCGCACGCGTCGCGGGGGAATGCGCCACCCCGTCCTTGTGCGACAGCGTCAACACGAGCGTGTTGATGAGGGCGTGGGCAATCACCACCGAGATCAGCGAGCGTCGCCAGACGAAGCGAATGTCATAGCCCGACATCGGCTAAATCCGGACCAAGGCCAGGATGGCGAACTGGGTTCGGCTGCGTGGCAGGGCTGGCAGGACCGAAGGCGCGCGACAATGCGCGCCCCGCGTCGGCGGAGTGGGGCACTCGGGGTCCCCGCGGAGCCGTCGCGTGGGGTTCGGGACTCAGCCCCGTCTGAAGGATGATCCAGCCAGGCGGGCTGTGACCGACGAAGCAACGCCGTCCAGACAGGCGCCTCGCCAGAAAACCTAGGGTGTGACCTGGACGGTGACGTTCTCGTAGGTAAAGCGGGCGCCGTCGCTGGCCACGGCTCGGAGCGTGTATTCCCCGGGGCGATCGAAGGTCACGGCCGCTTCCCATCGGTTGCCGTCAGGTGGCTCCGGCAGGATGTAGGGTGGCGACCAGGGTGAGTTCGCCCAGACACGCGTGTCCATCCAGGCCTTCATCTGCACGGGCTCGAAGGCGACGTGGTCGGCCGGACCGCGGTACACAATCCATGACAACCGGACGCCGGGCGCGCTGCTGACGACAGACGACCCGACTCCCGCCGTGCTGTAGAACTGATCCAGGTTTTCCGGTGGTTTGCCACGGTCTGATCGCGGCGGGAAGTCGTCCGGATCGATCGCCGACGCCACCAGCGTCACCGGCTGGCCGACCGTCGCACTACGCTGCTTGTCGCCGTCCACCGTGAGCTCTGGGGGCATGTTGGTCCGGAGACGATCATCGAGACTGCCGAAGGCGCCGCCCACCTCCGTGGACATCACCTGTGGGTCCATGCGGTAGTCGGCGCTGAGGGTGGCGAACGCGCGGTTGGTCCGCCCATGGCTCGTGAGCGTCCAGACCACTTCCTGCTCGCCGAAGTCCGCGGGCACTTCGACGGTAAACAGGAAGGGATTGCGTCGCGGATAGAAATGCGTCGGTTGGCCGTAGTCGGCCGTCGCGGCTTCAAAGGCGTCCAGCTCGAGATTGTCCAGGCTGTTCGGTTCGGCGAGCGAGAAGTAGTTGTTCGGCCCGATCGGGAAATCGAACTCCTCTTGCCAATTCGAGTTCATGTACCCGAACCACAACGTGAACGACCCGTCGTCGTTGGGCCACCAGCCCTCAAAGGCCGGGTGGATGCTTTGTCCCTTCAAATACATGAACCGGGTCTGGGCATCCGCGCCTGGCGCCGCGAACGGCACCGTCACGAACATGGTGAGCAGAAGCCATACGAACGCCGCGCGCGAGACCGCCGGGCTCACTGTTGGCCACTCTCCTCGGTCTCGGTGTCCATCGGCGGCACTTCGGCCCAACACAGTGGACAGCCGACGTCATAGTCGTTCCGGTCCTTCATCGCCGCGCGTCGTTCCGCCATTTCGCCCTGGAACTGCTCCTCGGTCAGTTCAACCGCATAGCCAAGGTCGATGAACATGTTGGCCACGGAACGCCGGCCGCCACCGGCCCAGTTCCGGCTGTCTGCGAGGTTCTTGTTCCCCGGCGTCGTGTCCAGGAAGCCCACGATGTGCATGATCGTGCCCTTGGGCAGTAGCGGCGCCGCGTCGTCCTCATAGACATACTGCTTGACCCAGCTGTGGTCGTAGCCGACGCAATTGAGGGTGAAGTGATTCTTGCCCCAGATCGCTTCGATGCACATCCGCGTTCCCGGCGCGTGCAGATGTGGCTCGAAGGCTACGAGTTTGGTGTGCTGTTTGAGCACCGTGAACGCATGCAGTTCCTGGCCGGCGCGCCCAGGCGCGACGTCGATGTCGTTGCCGTTGCCCAGCCCCACACGCGCTCGGTTCCCATACTCCGGCGCATAGTCCTTCGGGTGAAAGATAAACCCGAATTCGAGGTGGGCGGTCGTCTCCGCAATGCCGTTCGAATGCAGGTGGCTGGCGCCAAGATGCAAGGCGGAATTCGCCTGCAGTAGCGTGCCGAATTTCTCTGGGAAGATGTCCGCGTTTCGTCCGACTTCATGAATCGGCCAGCGGACGCGGGTGTCGCTGATGATGTCTGTCCCGTCCTCGTTCAGCACTCCGCTCGAGTAGGTCATGTGGTGGAAGATGTAGCGTCCACCCACTGTGTTGTCCCCAGCGCCCGGCGGAATGTCGTTGATCTCGCGCACTTCCACCGCCTTGACATAGCGGTCTTCGGTGAGCCCGGTCGGGACCAGGCCGATGTCGCCCCACCGATCCGGTCCGACCGCGGGGCGGGTCATGTCTCGCGACCGCAACACGAGGTCCGGTTCCCCGATGGTCCACTCGCTGCCGCTGGCAAATTCGACCGGCGCGGGCATGTCGTTGAGATCACCGCGGGGAGCTCCGTTGTCGGCCCACGCCTGAATCAGCGCGAGCTCCTCATCGCTCAGGGAGGGGTCGTCCTTGAAGCGGAGGATGCCGATGTCTTTCTCGACGAAGAAAGGCGGCATGGCGCCCTGTCGGTCTCTGATCGAGGTTCTGGTCTTGATCGACCGCGCCCAGGGCCTGACCTGTTGGTAATCGATGAGCGACATCGGGGCGCCCCCGTCGGGCCGGTGGCAACTCTGACAGCTTCGCTGCAAGATCGGCGCGATGTGCTTGGTAAACGTGACATCCGCGGCGTCGATGCCGAAGTCGGCCACGTCGTAGAGATGGACGGCCGGATGCGGGTCGCTCCCGGCGAGGGACTGCGCCGGGGCGGCGGCAGGGAGCAGCATCACAACGGCGACGGTCAAGCTCGCCACGTACGCAAACAGTCTGGTGCGCATCTCACACTCCCTCAATGAACGTCCCAACGCCAACCACTGCAGGACGAAACCGCACGAAAATCAGTCCATTATATCCCGGACGAAGTACTAATTAAACCGCACGCCCCCGAGGATAGCGAAGGTGGTGCTCCTGACGTCCCTCGCGTTCGTCTCTTTCGCGATGTTGCGGAACCCCCAGGTGCCACGACCTTCGATGATGAAGCGCGAGATCTCAAACCCGACGCCGGCCACGATACTCACGTCGACCCGCTCAACCTCCTCGGTGGTGATCGCAAGCTCGTCTTTGAACAGCAGGTCGAGCGCCGGTCCCGCGATTCCGTAGACGATGGCATTGTTGAGGCCGCTGCCCGAGGAACCGATGTTGACTCGCAAGAGCGCGGGCACCTGAAAGTAATACAGGGTCGAGGAACCCGCAGCGGTATCGCTCTTCTTGGCCAGGATGTTGAACTCGCCCATGAAACCAATGGTGCCCGGGCGGTTGCCGCCGAAGAACAGGCCCGCCTGCTATCCGTCACCGCTTTCCAACGCCTCGGTGGCGTCGAACGATGAGTGCAGGAAACCGCCCTTGACCCCGATCCCAATACCCTGCGCTTCGGTCAAGGCCGGGGCGGCCAGGCAGCTCGATACCAAGGCCACGAAGGCGATTCTGCGAACACGACGAGTCATTTCTTTCTCCTTACCCTCGAATTAGGGGTTCAAATGAGAAAGCCGACGATACCTTCCCACAGTCACTGCACCATCTCACAACATGATACCCCGGCGCGTCTGGTAGCGACGACGCGGGGGTAGGCCGGGTTCGATCGGCACCGTCGTCCAGTTGCCCGTTGACTCGCGAACCAGGCGCGGTTCACGCGCCCCGCAGGGTATATTCAAGACCGTACTCTCGCATCCATGCCTGCACCGCGTGCCTCGATTGTCGGTTGGCTGGCGCTCGTCGCCATGTCTGGTCTGCTCGTGGGGGCAGCTCGGGCCGTGCAGCGGCCGGTGTCCACTGACAGCGCCACGACCGACCGGGTCATGCTGTCGATCGTGGGCACCACCGACCTGCACGGGCGCGCGCTTCCGAGCAATGGGTTGGGAGGTCTGGCTCAGCTCGGTGGGTATCTGCGCAACTTGCGCGCCGCGCGGGCCGCCGACGGCGGAGGGGTGCTGTTGTTGGACGCCGGTGACACCTTCCAGGGAGGGATTGAATCCAACCTGTCGGAGGGCGCGCTCGTCGTGGATGCCTACAACGCGCTGGGCTACGACGCGCTCGCGATCGGCAACCACGAGTTCGAATACGGGGCGCTCGACACCGCATCCAGTGACGGCGATCCGTCCGACATGCGCGCCGCGCTCAAGGCGGCGGCCGCCCGCGCCCGGTTTCCGTTTCTCGCGGCGAACCTGATCGACGAGGCCACCGGACACCCGGTGGCCTGGCCGAACGTTCGGCCGTCCACCATGGTCGACGCCGCGGGACTGCGTGTGGGCATCGTGGGGGTGATGACCTACGGCGGGCTCAGGAACACGCTCGCCGCCAACGTCCAAGGGCTCGCCACCGCGGCGCTGGCGCCGACCGTCGCTGCCGAGGCGCGACAACTGCGCCAGCGGGGGGCCGATGTGGTGGTCGTGCTGGCGCACGCCGGCGGGTGGTGCGAGCGGTTCGACGACCCCGCCGACCTGTCGTCGTGCGGCGACGATGCCGAGATCTTCCGCCTGGCCAGGCAGTTACCGCCCCGTCTCGTGGATGCGATCGTGGCCGGACACACCCATGCGGCGGTGGCGCACGTGGTGGCCAGCATACCCATCATCCAGGCCTATTCGAGGGGGGCGGCGTTCGCTCGCCTGGATCTCACCGTCGAGCCCGGCGCCGGGGTCGTGTCCTCTCGGGTCTTTGCGCCCCAGGGACTGTGCGCGGCGGTTGACCCGGATGGCGCCTGCCAAGCTGGTGGCGCTCCACCGGCGCCCTACGAATCTGCCCCGGTCGAACCCGACGCGTCCGTCGTGGCAGCGATGCGGCCGGAACTCGAGCGGGTCCGTCGCTGGCGCGAGGCGCCGCTCGGCATTACGCTCGAGACGCCCGTCACCCGGAATCGAGATGGCCTGGAGTCGCCACTTGGGAACCTGTTTGCGGATGCCATCCTGGCCTCCGTGCCGGAGGCGGACGTCGCGATTGGCATGGGGGCTCGGCGCGGCGGGCTGAGAACCGACTTGCCAGCCGGTGCCCTCACGCGTGGGTCACTCTATGACGTCTTCGCGTTTGACAATCGCGTCGTCACGCTGGTGTTGACCGGCGCGCAGTTGCGGCAGGTGCTGGCGGCTCAGGTGGTTCGTGGGCGTCGCGGGCTCCCGAGCGTGTCGGGGCTGCGTGTGCGCGTGAACTGCCAGGGGGAGAGCCCGGAGGTGGAGATCGTGAGACCCTCGGGAGATCCGATCGACCCGGCCGAGTCGCTGGTCGTCGCGACCACGGACTTCTTCGCCGCCCGTGCCTCGTTCGGCGCCGTTGCGCCGCAGACGGCATGGGCCTCGTCGCCCCTTGTCAGAGATGCGGCTGCCGGTTGGCTCACGGCTCGCGGCGGACGGCTCCGCGGCGCGGATCTTGCGAATCCACCCCGCTGGGAGCCATTCGACGGCGACGCGTGTCTTGCTGGCTAGTTGGCGGGGAAGGCGGTGGTTTCCTCGAACATCGGCGTCTGGTTGATGAAGTCGAATCCTTCCGCCACGTGACAGACGATGCAGGCCTGCCGCTCTTGAAGGAAGGTTTCCCGCGCTTCGGCCGCATCTCCGGCGGCTAGTGCCCCGGCCAGACGTTGCCAGTCATTGTCCAGAAACAGAGCTTCGGCGTTTGGCGTCCGATTGGGCCGCTTCATCAAGGCCACGTTGAAGACGTTCCGCAGTTTGCCCCAGTGATGCGCGCCGAGTTCCCAGTTCTCGTCGATGATGGCCTGGTAGACCTGCTCGTAGCGATATCCGATCTGCCACATCTGCTGGTCGGTCCCGCCGGCGTAGATCTGCAGGCGCCGGAACCGCTCGTCGTCGTCCCGGGCGCCCAGCAACCACCGGTTGCTCGGCGGCTCGTCCTGTCCGTCAGCGAGTCCCCGAATACCTGACGGGAAACGGGACGGCTCGGTCGTTTGGGCCACCGCCTCCATCCACCCGCCGCCTTCGGTCAGGGTCAGGGTGAGAAGAAACACACAGGCGGCTGTCAGCACGTACTTCGCGGAATTCATGAACGTACTCCCTTGCAGCTCTGGCCTGGCTATTTCGCTCGGACGACATCCTGCTCCTGAACGCGGGCGCCGCGCAGCAGGTTCTCCATGCCGTAGTTCCCCTCGTGGCAGGCGTATTCGTAAATCGGTCCGTCGAACTGCACGAGCGGAATCGACGCGGTCCAGGGGCCAGCGTAGGTGCTGGGGTCTTCGACCGTGTAGCGATGGTCCAGCGTGGTGGCATTCACACGTGTGAAACGTTCCACCAGGCGCAGGTTTGCGCCGGCGCCGGGGCAGCAGTTGTACGAATTGAAGACGATCTGAGTCCCGAAGTTTGTCGTCTCGACCACCAGCGTCTCGGCGTCCCATCGTCCCCGAGAGTCGCCCATCCAGAGGCGGATGTCGTCATCGATGTGCGGGCGGTCGTCGAGCGGGATGATCCGGACCTCGTGGATCATCTCCTGCAGAATCGTCACGTAGCCGGGCGTCTGCAGGATCAAGAAGTTGTTGTTGTAGCCGCCCGGGCGTTTCGGCGCGCCTCGTGTCACGCAGCGCTCGGCCAGATTGCGGTTCGTCCAGGAATCGGAGCCCCGCGCCCACCCGGCGCGCGCCTGGCCGTCGGCCGTCAAGGCTGGAATCCGGCCGTCAGGTGGGTCGACCACGAGCGAGGCCTGCGTGAGCCGGGTGCCCCGCTCCCACCAGAACTCGTTGTAGGTGCCCGGGTCTCCAGCGCGTGGTGGCCGGTCGTTGCGCCCCACGGCCTGAGCGTCGAGCGCGGCCACCTCTTCGGCCGTGAGCACGGCCCGGTCCGCCATGTCCGGCGGGCGTTCGAGCGGCGTCGTGGTCGAGTTGGTCCAGAGCCCTTGGAGGTCAGGCTGGCCGTCGGCTGCTCGTGGGGTCTGACCGGCGGCCCGAACTGGATTCAGGCTGTGATATGCGGCCATGGCCGCAAGGAGTGTGAATACGAGGACGCAGCGACGACACATGGGGACTCCTTTCGCGACGCGCCAACGATGACAGGTCCTGGCTCGGCACTCAACCCACGGAACGAGGCGCGTCTCAATCGACCGGCGGCACCGTGTCGGCCGCGCCCGACAGGAACCGGCGCATCGACTCGGCCTCGAGCAGACGACGGCCTTGTTCTCGACCACGGTCAAATGTGCGCATGATGACCTCGGGGTCGAATGAGAGAAAGCTCGCCTCGACGGGATGGTCGGGATGAACGACCAGTAGGGCGCCGTCTGCGATGGCTCGCGCGACGGTGGGATGGGCATTCAGGGCGCGCAGTCGCATGCTCGTTTCCCACAAGCGTCCGTGTGGATCGCAACAGAAAATGATCGTACGAGGCGTGGCGATCCAGCGGGCCAGATCGCGGAAACGCGCGTCCTCCTCGAACAGCGCCATCGGCATCTTGAGCGTGAACCCCCCATCGACGAACATCGCCCGCGCGTCGTCTGGATAGGCGCCGGCGGGAGAGAGCAGCCCGGGCTGGAGCGCAGGCCCCATCGCCAGCGGCACCAGACACGATGCCTCGATCGCACAGTGATAGTTCTCTCGCGTCAGCGGGCGCACGAACTCGGAGCGCAGCGTGTCAGGGAGGTTGGTGGCGAACACCACCGGGTCGACCTGGTACCCGCCCGGCACATACTTCAGCGCCCTCGGGAGCTTGCGTGTGGCGGCCATGCCAAACAGCGCGACCAGATCGGCCCGCCCTGGCACACGTCCGTCGCGACGCCGGATCCGT
>Ga0066376_10000598_pt1 | contig 33814 bp, 31 predicted proteins | sample Knorr_S15_td_Bot_FD_77009 | JGI IMG/M metagenome (GOLD analysis project Ga0066376, IMG submission 77009) | Marine microbial communities from Southern Atlantic Ocean transect - Knorr_S15_td_Bottom_ad_5009_LV_A | ecosystem: Environmental > Aquatic > Marine > Oceanic | place: Southern Atlantic... | reverse complement strand
TTTCCTGTTGGTGCGGACCGATCCAGATTCAAAACGCCAGCGCGGCATCTCGGTGCTGCTGGTTCCGATGGATCTCCCGGGTATCTCCGTGCGGGAGATCCCCTCCGTCGTGGGCGACCGTTACTTCCACGAGGTTCATTTCGAATCGGTGCGTGTCCCCAGCTCGTGCCTCCTCGGGCCGGAGCACCGGGGTTGGGACGTGGTCCTCTACGCGCTCCAGTACGAGAGGGTGGGCGCTGCGCGCTACGCCCGGGCAGCGCGTACCCTCGATCGCCTGGCAGAGCTCGCGCAGGAGCGCGGTCAGGCCAGTGATCCGCTGGTCGCGGAGAAGCTCGGGCGCGCCCGGGCGCTCTGCGAAGCGGCCCGCATCCTGACATACCGGGTGATCGACGAGCGCGCGAAACAACGGCCCCCTTCGAGCCTCACCCAGATCGCCCGCGTGGCAGGGACGCGTGCCGACGCCGCCATCGGGGCGCTCTCCCTTGAGATCATGGGAACCGAGGGGCTCGAGTACGGCTCCTTCGCCGACGCCAACTTTCGGCTCTCGATGACCGCCGGAGTCGCCGTCGGAGCGACCGAAGTGCAACTAAACCTGATTGCGGCGCGCTTTCTCGAATTGCCGCGGGACTAGCCCGGATGGACTTCGAACTCGACAACGAGCAGCGACTGATCCTGGAGAGCGTCGAGAAAATCCTCGCCGACTGCGCGGGGCCCGCCCGCGCCATCGAGCTCCAGCGCGAGGGAGCCTACGACGGAGAACTCGAGACGGCCCTTCGGGCTTCCGGTTTCGATCGACTGGCAGAGAACCCGGCGCCTCGCTGGCTCGAGACCGCACTGGTCGCGATCGCGATTGCGCGCGCGGCTGGGGTCACCGCGTTCACAGCCGGGCGCTTCGTGGTGCCGGGCGCGACAGCCGGTGACTTCCCTTTCGGTGACGCTGTCGTGGCGCTGGTGGATGCCCAGCGCCCGGGCCCGGTGCGCTACGCCACGGCAGCCGATGTCGCCGTCGTGCTCGACGCTGATCGGGTCCGGTGTTTCGATCTCGGGCCGGGCGCGGTTCGCCCGGTCCGCTCGAATTATGGCTTCCCGATCGGTGTCATCGACCTCGCTTCTGCCCGGGAGATGCCGGAGATCAAAATCCACGCCGGCGATCTCCGCCGTTATTGGCGCCTTGGCCTCGTGCTCGAGACCGTGGGCGCCATGAGTGGCGCCCTCGACAACACCGTCGCTTACCTGAAAGAACGCCGTCAATTCGGTCGCCCGCTGGGTTCGTTTCAGGCCGTCCAACATCGTCTCGCCGAATGCGCGATCGCGGTGGAGGGAAGCCGCTGGCTGGCGCTGGAGGCGGCGCACGGAGGGGCCCCCGCGGAAGCCTCGGCGGTGGCGGCCAGCTTCGCCATCGAAGCCGCCGAGCGCGTCTTCGCCGACACGCACCAACTCTCGGGGGCCATCGGCTTCACCCACGAACACGACCTGCACGTCTGGAGCATGCGGTTGCAGGCGCTGCGGCTCGAACTCGGTGGGCTCTCGGCTCACAGCCGCGAAGTGGCACGCCTTCGTTGGGGCTTCGCGTGATGCTTGAGGAGCAGGCCTGGGAGGCAGAACAGGGGTTTCTCGCCGAGAGCCTGGGAGCCTTCTGCCGCGACCGCGCCGCAGACTTCCAGGAGGTCGCCTTTTCCCGCGAGTCCTGGCGCGGACTCGCCGCTCTCGGTGTATTCGAGGCGGCGGTACCGGGCGCCGAGGTCGGTGCAGCCGAACTCGTCACCCTGGTCGAGGTGCTCGGCGACGCGGTGTTTCCCGGGCCCCTATGCGAGACGATCCTGGCCTGCGGCGTGCTGCCTGAACCCGAGCGCCAGCCGATCCTCTGCGGGGAACGAATCGTCTGTGTCGCGCGCGACGGCTGGATGCCTTTCGCACCCCTGGCCGACGTCTTTCTCGAGCGCGGAGAAGACTCGGAGGGTCGGTCGGCCTGCTGGCGGGCCACACCGCGCGCCGGTTGGCAAGAAGTCGAGACCCTCGGCGGCGAGCCCTGGGGACACGGCGTACTCGACCGCGGCGAAGCCCTGGCAGGCGCTCCCCGCGCCGCCCTGCTGTCCGATCTGGCCCGCTCCGGCTACTGGGCGGCGGCGGGCCGACGGTTGCTTGTGGAAGCCTGCGAACACGCGCGCACCCGTAAACAATTTGGCCACACGATCGGCGATTTCCAGGCGGTGGCGCACCCGCTAGCCGAGCTTCACATGCGACTCGTCGCCGCGCGCGGGCTGGTGCGCCGGGGGGCCCTCGCCATCGACGCGGGTGCGGCGGACGCGGCCGTCCGGTTGGGCGCCGCCCAGTTGAGTGCAGCGGCAGCCGGGCTATTGGCGGTGCAGACCTGCCATCAGGTCTTCGGAGCCGTTGGCATCACCCTCGAGGGGCCGGCGTTCCGGGTTTCGAGGCGAATCCGTCACAGCGTGACGGCCGCTGCAGACCTCCAATCCGCGCGCGATTCGCAATTGCGCCAGTGGGGACTAGAAGGAGACGGAAGATGAGCGAACACGAACCCGGGGTGGGCGTCGACTACGACGTAGCCGACGGAATCGCGACGATTACGCTGAACCGGCCCGAGCGCGGCAACTCGCTGACCCCCGCGATGCAGCCAGTTCTCCGGCGCCTGTGGGGCGAGATCCGCGACGATCCGGCGATCCGGGTCGGGCTGATCGAGGCCAGCGGCGACCGGCACTTCTGCACCGGCTTCGACGTCGCGGAAACGGACTCGGCGGAAGCGAGCTCGGTTTTCAGCGACGCTCCCTTTGTCGATGCGGTGCACTGGTCGGCGTACCAGAACCGGGTCTGGAAACCAGTGGTCGTGGTGGTGACCGGTCTCTGCGTCGGCGGCGGCCTCCATTTCGTCGTCGATTCCGACATCGTGGTGGCGTCCGAGAACGCGGCGTTTCTCGATGCCCACGTCAACGTCGGGATGGTCGGTGCCCTTGAAAACATCGGTCTGGCGCGACGGCTGCCGCTGGGAACAGCGCTCCGCATGACCCTCGAGGGCAAGGACTTCCGTCTGCCGGCGCGGCGCGCCTACGAATTGGGGTTGGTGGACGAACTCGCCGCGACCCCCGCCGCGGCCCGAAGCCGGGGCCGCGAAATCGCGGAGCGGATCGCAAAACATTCGCCGCAAGCCGTGGCGCGCTCAAAGCGAGCGGTCTGGGAAAGCCTCGACGTGGGCTACCACGAGGCGCTCGAACGCGGCTGGCGATCGATCCAGGAGCATTGGGCGCACCCCGATTTCGAAGAAGGCCCCCGGGCCTTCGTCGAGGGACGCGAACCGCGCTGGAACCCGGATCCCCTCGCCCGCCGGGCCGGCGAAGAACCGCTGGACGACTAGACCGGTGTCTCGTAAGCCGTCTGACGTCGCGGACTTCCGGCTTGAAGTTCGGAGTTTCCTCGAACCCTTCGCCGAACTCGATGGCTTCTTCGGGCAGGGCCAGCGCTGGCCCGCCGTGAAAGCCTTCTTTCGGGCGATGGGGGCGCGGGGCTGGCTCTCCCTCGGCTGGCCCGAGGCGGCCGGCGGTCTCGCCCTCGGTCCGGAGTACGAGTTCGCGCTGTGGGATGAAGTCGCCTACGCCCGGGCGGCGCGCAACCCGCTGGCCGCCGGCGTCGTGGCTCGCACGCTCTTGCGTCACGGCACCCCGGAGCAGCGCGACCGCTGGCTGCCGCCGATCCGGTTGGGCGAAGTGCATTTTGCGCTCGGTTACTCGGAGCCCGAAGCCGGCTCGGACCTCGCGAGCGTTCGCTGTCGCGCCGACCGCCGCGGGGACGTCTACGTGATCGAAGGCGAGAAATGCTGGCAGTCCTACGCCCAGGACATGGACGTCCTCTGGCTTTTGTGCCGCACCGGGACGCCGGAGAGTCGCTCGCGCGGACTCAGCTTGCTGATGGTCCCGCTCGACGCGCCAGGCGTCCGCGTGACGGCGCTCCCCACCCTCGATGGGGATCGACTGAGTGCCATCGAACTGCGCGGCGTGGAGGTCCCCGAGGAGCATCGGGTAGGGCCCGAAAACGCCGCCTGGGGCATCATGGGGGAAGCGCTTGCAGACGAACGCCACATCCAGTTTCCGCCGGGCCGGGTCCGCCGCGACCTCGATGAAGTCGTGGCGTGGCTTCGCCGCCGGGGCCTCACCGCCGACCCCAGTCTGCGCCGGCGCCTGGCCGACCTCGCCGTCCGGGTTCAAGAAGTCGAGATCCATGCCGCCCGTGTGCTCGAGGCGATCTGCCGGGGGACCCCCGCCGTCTCCGCCGCGGCGGCGAACAAGGTCGTGCACACGCTGGTGTGCCAGGAGATCGCAGCGGTGGCCCTCGAATTCGGCGGCCCCGCGGCGGTTTCGAACGGCTCCCGCATGGACCAACTTTGGCGCCAGGCGCTGTGGGAAACGATTGGCGGCGGGACCTCGGAGGTGATGCGGAGCGTGGTGGCCAGGGAGGAACTCGGCCTCGCCGGGAGGCGCTGAAGCGCCGCGCAGCGGAACTAGTCGCGAGCCCCCTCGCCGAGCGCCGCGAGGAACCCTCGCAGGATGGTTTCGTCGTCGCTCGCTCGCCAGGCCGCGAGCATGCCCGCGCTCATCGCGTCCGGCGCCAGGCGGTGCATCGCCGTGTCGTCGAGAATGCCATCGACGATCGCACGCGCCGCCACGTCGACCTCCTCGAATTGATCGCGGGTCGCATCTCGCAGGCGTTGGAAGTGCTCCGCCACTCGCTGGTACGCCTCGAGGGTGCCGGTCTCGGGCGGACCTTCGGACCCCGCCAGCATGTCGGTGCGGATCGCTCCAGGTTGGACCTCGAGCACGCGAACGCCTGTCCCCGCAAGCTCGGTGCGCAGCGACTCGCCGAGGGCCGAAACCGCGGCCTTGCTCGCCCGGTAGGCGGCGAAGAACGGAACGGGCGCGAGAATCGAACAGCTCGTGATGTTGCAGACCACGCCGCGGGTCTCGCGCAGGGCGGGCAGGGCCCGGCGGATGATTTCCACCAATCCAAAGACGTTGGTCTCGAAGATGCGCCGCCAGGCCTCGATCGGAGTGGCCTCGAGCGGGCGCTGCGGCCCCTCGATTCCCGCGTTATTGACGAGTACGCGAAGGCCGACCGGTGGTGCGAACGAACCCAGTCGATCGACGTCGAGCGCCTCCACGCGGAGGCCCGCCTCGGCGAGGTCCTTCCCGCTGGCGGGGTCGCGCATCGTGGCCACGACTTCGAAGCCGCGGGCCGCGAGTTCGAGCGCGACGGCTCTCCCGATTCCGCGGCTGGCGCCGGTGACGAGCGCGGGGCCGCTGGCCTCCACGCGTTAGCCTGCGCCGCCCGGCAGGGCCCGCGGGTCCCCGGGCTGCTGTACGAGTTCGATCCGGGTGCCGTCGGGATCGAGTACGAAGAGTGCGACCGCGTCGAAGTCCGGGGCGCGGGTGCGCGTCGCCTCGAGGATTCGCCCGCCGAGTTCGGCGAGTTTCAAAGCCACCGCGTCGGCGTCGCTCACCCGGAACGAAAGATGCGTCAGGCCACGACGGTTCATCTCGCGCGACTCACCCGCCCCCACGCTTCCGGGCGCCCGAAAGTCGAGGAGCTCGAGGCGCTGGCCGTCTCGCTCGAGATAGACCGCTCGCAGATTCACGCCTTCGAGTTCGAGAAGCGTGTCGCTGGGCGCGCCCTCGACTTCGAGCGCGCCGACCTCGCGAAAGCCGAGTCCCTCGCAGTAGAAGCGCAGCGACGCCGCGCAGTCGCGGACACACACTCCGACGTGGCTGAAATACGGGGCCGACATGGGCGAACCTTGGACCGGGGGCCTTGGGCATAAAGCGAGAGGCCCGCGGGTTCCTTCGGGTATACTCGATTTGACGGTTCGTCGAAAACGCCGCGCCCCTGCGACCAAGGAGAATCCCGAGTGAACGAATCCGGCCCCCGGGAAGAAGTCGAATTCGACCCGACACCAGTCGACGCCTGGATCGGGGTGCCCCTCGGTGGGGGGCAGATGAAGGACCCGGTGGCTGCGAATGACATCCGGCGCTGGGCCCAGGGGATGCAGAACACCAACCCCCTCTACTACGACGAGGCATATGCCGCCGAGAGCCGTTTCGGTCGCCTGATTGCGCCGCAGTCTTTCGCGGTGTGTACCGATGACAGCCACGGGGCCGGCCCCGCGATCCAGGGCCACATCGAGGGCACCCACATGCTCTTTGGCGGGGACGAATGGTGGTTCTTCGGGCCGCGTATCGAGCCGGGCGACCGCATCCGTCGTGATCGCATGCTCTTTGACTACAAGGTGCGCGAGACGCGCTTCGCTGGCCCCACGATGTTCTCGCGCGGCGATACCACCTACGTCAATAACCGCGGCGAACTCGTGGCGAAGCAGCGCTCGACCTCGATCCGCTATCGCGCCGACCAGGCCCGCGAGCGCGGGCAGTTCAGTGGCTCGAAGGCGCCGGACTGGACCGTCGAGAAGATCGAGTCGATCGAGAAGCAGAAGTTCGAATACATCCGCTCGGTGCGCGATCTCGGGCACGACCGACGGCTCTTCGTGAAACCGGGGGACCGGCTGCCGACACGCCCCATCGGCCCGCACACGATCGCCAGTTTCACCACGGAGTGGCGTGCCTACCTGATGACGGTGTGGCACGCCTTCGCGAACGACGACGGCCCGTCCTCGCTGCACGAGGCGGGCTGGCTTCCCGAGATGAGCCGCGACCTCGAAGGCGCGAAGCTCGACCCGACCCTGGGTGACGGTCTCTACCACGGCCCGTCTCGCGGTCACGTGCAGGAGCAATACGCCCAGTTGATCGGCTTGCCGCGGGCCTACGGCTACGGCGCCACCATGGGGGCCTGGATCATCGACTACCTCGCGAACTGGATCGGCGAGTGGGGAGAGATCCTGCACTCGAACATGAGCTACCGCTCACCGGCCTTCGCCGGAGACCTGACGCTCCTCGATGCAGAGGTCGTGGCCGTCGAGACCGCCGGCGGCGCCACCACGGCGACGATCCGCGTCACGATGACGAACCAGGAACAGGAAGTCATGGCGACCGGAGACGCCCTGGTGCGACTCCCGGGCGACGCGGACCCCGCGAGCTAGACGGGCAGCGTCTGTCGTGGAGATCTCCGCCGAACTCCTCCTGCAGCCCGACGCGCGTCGCTACACGTTGGGGCGCTTCCTCGAAGACGTCACGCAGCGCCACGGCGACGCCCGCGCGCTGCACTTTGCGGGAGAAGACTGGAGCTACACGAGGCTCGAGCGCGAGGTGCGCGCGTTCGCCCGGGGCCTTGTGGGAGTGGGCGCGGGGAAGGGGACGCGCGTCGCGATCCTGCTCTCGAATCGCCCGGAATGGGTGGTGGCCTGTTTCGGGGCCGGCCTCGTGGGGGCGGTGCCCGTCCCCGTGAACACCTTCGGGACCGCGTTTGAGATCGACGGAATCCTGCGTCACAGCGACGCCTCGCTGCTGGTGATGCAGCGCGACCTGCTGCGGCATCGTTATCTCGAGGATCTCGTTTCGCGCCACGCGGAAATCGCCGAGGCCGACCCGGGCCGCATTCGCTGCCCGGCGCTGCCATCGCTGCGCCAGATCTTCACACTCGGGGCAGCCCCGGCGGAGGGCGGGGTGCAGCGCTGGGAGGACCTCATCGCAGCCGGCAGCGATGTCTCGGACCCGTTGCTGAGCGACCTCGCCGGAGCGGTGGAGCCCGTGGATGACGGTCTCCTGATCTACACCAGTGGCACCACCGCGCAGCCCAAGGGCGTATTGCACCGGCAGCGCGCGCCGGTGATCCAGAGCTGGCGTTTCGCGGAGCACTACGACCTCGTGCCCGAAGACGTGGTCTTTAGCGCGCAGCCCTTCTTCTGGACCGCCGGGATCTGCATGTCCCTCGGCGCCACCCTCGCAGCGGGGGGCACGCTGCTCCTACAGGAAACCTTCGAACCGGGGGCGGCGCTGGCCGCGATCGAGCGCCACCGCGCCACGGTGGTGCACGCCTGGCCGCACCAGGAAAAGGCCATGGCCGAGCACGCGAGCGCCGTGCGCTGCGATCTCTCCTCGGTCACGAAGCTCAACGCGTCGTCTCCCCTGGCCCGGCGCTGCGGCATCGCGGGCGATGCCTGGGGCACCTCGGGGTACGGACTCAGCGAGACCTTTACCCTGGCTGCGGCGGTCCCGGCGCGCAGCGAAGCCCGGCTCCGCCACGAGACGGCTGGGTTTCCGCTTCCGGGAATGCGCATCAAGATCGTCGACCCCGCGGATGGAACGCCGCGGCCCCTGGGAGAGAAGGGTGAGATCGCGGTCCAGGGGCTGACCCTGATGAGGGGCTACCACAAGATCGAGCCCGAACGAACCTTCGACGACGACGGTTTCTTTCACACCCAGGACGCCGGCTGGCTCGATGCCGAAGGCGCGCTGCACTGGGAGGGCCGGCTCTCCAACCTGATCAAGACTGGCGGTGCGAATGTGTCGCCGCGAGAGATCGAAGCAGCGCTCGCCCCGATGACGGGGCTGTACAGCGCACATGCGGTGGGTGTACCGCACCCGAGCCTTGGTGAGATCGTCGTGCTCTGCGCCGTCGTCAGCGGCGAGGGGGACCCGCCCGAAGCAGAAACCCTGCGCGCGCACTTGCGCTCCCAACTCGCCGCCTACAAGGTGCCGCGCTGCGTGCTCTTCTTTACGCGGGGCGATCTCGAACTCACCGGGAGCCAGAAGATCCAGACCGCCCCGCTGCGGGCCCGGGCGATCGCGCGACTCGCCGAACAGGGAACCGAAGTCGATGGCTATCGCTATGGCGCCGCGGACCTGGGCGCCTAGCGAATCGGGTAGAGCGCCGAGATTCCGCCGTCGACGACCAGGGTGTGGCCGGTCACGAAGGCGGCCGCATCGCTCGCCAGGAAGGTGACGGCTCCCTGAATGTCCGCGGCGCTCCCGGTGCGCCGCAGGGGCACCTGTGCATCGTGGGCCGCGCGCGCATCGCCGGTGAGGTGTTTCATCATGTCGGTGTCGAAGGGGCCTGGGGCGATGGCGTTCACGCGCACGCCCCGGGGCCCGAATTTGATGGCCAGGTCGGTGGTGAGCGCCTCCACGGCGCCCTTGCTGGCGGAGTAGGCGACGACCGGCTGCTCCTCTTCGAAGCCACCGCGGCGAGCCGAAACCGAACTCAGGTTGACGATGCTTCCGCGGCCGGCCTCGCACATCGCCGGTGCCAGCGCCGCCGTGAGCCCCCACAGACCCCGCAGGTTGAGATCCATCACGCGGTCCCAGGCTTCGAGGGGGTAGTCGAGGGTGGGGGCCGCCCAGGTCCGCGCGGCGTTGTTGACCAGGATGTCGATGGGGCGCGCGAAGGCGAGGGCCGCCGCCGCCAGGGCTTGTACCTCCTGGGGCACGCAAAGGTCGGTCGGAAGGGCCAGGGCGCGTCGCCCCAGGGCCTCGATCTCCGCCACCGCGGATTCGAGGGCGCCTCGCTTGCGTCCGGCCACGACGACATCCGCTCCGGCCTCGGCCAGGCCTAGCGCGATCCAGCGGCCGATCCCGCGACCGCCGCCGGTCACCAGCGCGGTGCGCCCGTGGAGGTCGAAGAGTTGCGGTGTCGACATGCCCCCTCCGTGCCAGAGCGTATCACGAATCGTCCATCACCCCGTCGGGCGCGGAATCCCGCACGCTACTCTCGGCACGCTTCTGCCGCGGTCGGCAGACGATCGCAAGACCAGGAGAGTGCCCGGTGCAAGACGGCCACGACACCGCGCATCCGCTCGGCGCGCCCTACGCCTGGTTCATCGCGAGCGGTGCTTCCTGGTACACCATCTGGGGCATGCAGCAGGTGATCTTTTCCTGGCTGCTCGTCGGCGTCCTGCAAGAAGATCCCGCGCGCGTCGGCAGCGCGCAGATGTTGATGGCGCTCCCGGCGCTCTTCCTGATGCCACTGGCCGGAACCCTGGCAGATCGCTTCGGGAGGCGGCGAGTGCTGCTCGTGGTCCACGTGCTTTCCGCCGGGGTGGCCGCGGCCACGGCCGGGTGGCTGATGTCCGGGCGCCTCACCCTCGGTGGGCTGCTCGTGTTGGCACCGATCTGGGGATCACTGATGTCGGTCCAGTTTCCCGCCCGGGAAGCGATTCTCTTCGACGTGGCCCACGCGGATCTCGCCCGCGGCTCGGCGGGAACCACTCTCGCCCAGTTCGCCTTTCTGGCCGTGGGCAACGCACTGGCGGCGCTGACGACACAGTTCGGAACGCCGATGGTGCTGGCGGGGCAATCGCTGCTCGCCGCTCTGGGGATCCTGCCCCTGCCCAAGCTGCCGCGCGGCGCGTCCACCCGAACTGCCAGCCGCACTGAAGCGGGGTGGGGTGCAACGCTGCTCGAGGGGCTCCGTACAGTCGCCTCGATTCCGAATCTGCGCCTGTTGGCGATCCTCACGGTCGCCAATGGCTTGCTCTTTCTCGGCCCCTACTTCGTGGCCGGACCGATCCTGGTGCGCGACGTCTACGGCGGGGGTGCCGGTGACGTGGGCCTCTTCTTCATGATGTTCCCGCTCGGCACCGGACTCTCCTCGGCACTGCTCGTGCTGCGGGGCCGCATCGAAAACGGCCTGGCGGCGCTGGTCGCGGCTCTCGGACTCGGCGCGGCCTGCGTGCTCGCGATCGCCCTCGAGCCGGCGTTCGAGATCGTGCTCGGCATCGTCTTCGTCTGGGGTTGTGCCGGCGGCGTGTTCATCACGATGGGGAGAACGCTCTTCCTGGAGGGGGCCCCGGCCTCTCACCGCGCCCGGGTGGTGTCGGTGCAGGGGATGGCCCTGATGGGCTCGGCGCCGCTCAGCCATCTGCTCACGGGGCTCGTGGCCGAGGCCTTCGGCGTCGCCACCGCGTTCCGCGGAGCGGGCCTGGCGATGCTCGGTATCGTCGCGCTCGCATGCCTGCGGTTGCGCCGGGACGCGAAGACGACCGCCGCTCCCTAAGAAAGCCAGCGACCCAGCGGGGTGCCCCAGAGCAGGCGCATCAGTTTCTTCAGCCCCTCTGCGTCCCGCGCCCGGTAGGGGTAGCCGTTGGCGAGTTTCTTGCCGCCGAAACGATCGAAGAGCACCGGCAGAGCGTGGCAATAGCTGCGCACGCCTCCCTCGCCATTCACCTGGCCGACACCGCTCTGCTTGCGGCCACCGAAGGGCGCCTCGGGCGCGCCATAGGTGAGTGCCATGTCGTTCACACAGACCCCGCCCGTCTCCATTTTGATCGCGAGATCGAGAGCCTTGCGCCGATCGCGTGTCCAGACGTTTCCGTTCAGGCCGTAGGGCGACTCGTTGGCGAGCCGTAGGGCCTCGGCCTCGCTGGGCACCTTCATGATCGAGATCACCGGACCGAAGGTCTCGTCGCGCATCACGTCCATTTCGTGATTCACCTCGGTCAGAACCGTGGGCTCGTAGTAGAGACCGGCGAGGTCCGGGTTCCGCCGCCCGCCCACGCGCACGCGTGCCCCCTTCGCCACGGCGTCCGCGACATGCGCCTCGATCACCTCGAGTTGTCGATCCCAGAAGATCGCGCCCACGTCGAACTCGCCCGAGGAACCCTGGCGCAGCGCCGCCGCTCCTTCGACAACCTTCTCAACGAAGCGCTCGTAGACCCCCTCCACCACGTAGATCCGCTCGGTGCCGCAGCAGTATTGGCCCGAGTTCATGCACGAGCCGATCAGCGCACCGGCCGCAGCCCGGTCGATGTCCGCGTCTTCGCAGACGATCATCGCGTCCTTGCCGCCGAGTTCGAGGGTGCAGGGAATCAGCTGCCGGCCGCAGGCCTCGGCGACCTTGCGCCCGGTCTCGACCGAACCGGTGAAGGAAATTTTATCGACGCCCGCGTTCACCAACGCGGCCCCGGTCTCTCCATCGCCGAGCAGGACCTGCAGCACGCCCTCGGGCAGTCCGGCCGCGGTGAACATCTCCTCCACCAGTTTCGTCGACTGGGGGGTCACCTCGGATGCTTTCACGATCACCGCGTTGCCCGCCAAGAGGGCTTGGACGGCCGGGTTCAGCGCCAGGATGAAGGGACCATTCCAGGGCGTGATGATGCCGACGACGCCGCGCGGGCGGTACACGATGCGAAGTTGCTTCGTCAGGCGCAGCAGGCCGTGCAGCTTCTGCTTCCGAGGCCGCAAGAAGCGCCCCGCGTTCTTCGCGTAGTAGCAGAGCGCATCGAGCGAGGAGAAGATCTCCATGGCCAACGCCTCGTTGCGCGCCTTGCCGGTCTCGCGGATCACGCAGTCGACGATTTCGTCGCTGCGATCGAGGATCTCGCGTGAGACGCGATCCATGAAACGTGCGCGCTGGGCGACGCTGAGGACGGCCCAGTCGATCTGGGCCTTGCGCGCGCGTTCCACCGCGAAACCAACGTCTTGCGCATTTGCACAATCGATCTCGCCAATCGGTTCGAGATCGATGGGGCTCCGCAGCCGGAGTCGCCGACGCGGTCCACCGTGATCAATTTCTTCGTAGAGCGCCACGCTGTCCTCCCTGAGTTCCCGAACATCCTACACGAAGGGGAGCTTTGGCCGGAGGGAGACCACGGCCTTCGCTAGCCTCCTGCGATGGGGACGCCGAAGGCCGAATCGCAGCTGTTGGCCCAGAAAGGGCGGCCCCTGGGTCCCCGAGCGGTACGCACCCGCAATCGCCTGCTCGAGACCACGGCCCAGTTGCTCGCCGAGCGCAGCCTGCTCGAGATCACGGTGGCCGAGATCGCGCGCCACGCGAAGATCTCCCCCGGCACCTTCTATCACTACTTCGCCGACGTGGAAGAGGCCGCCCTCGCGTTGGCCGAGCGCGCGACGCTCGAGATGCCCGACCTGGTTGCGCTCTTCGAGGGTCCATGGCGAGGCCGAGACGGAATCGACACGGCGCGGGAAATTGCCAGCGCCTTCTTCGATCACTGGGATGCGCATCATGCCGCGTTGCGGATCCGAAATTTCAGTGCCGAGCGGGGCGATGAGCGCTTTGCAGCCCTGCGGCGTGCGGCCTTCGCGCCGCTACTGCTGGGCCTGGCCGAGCGGATTGCCAGCGCGCAGCAGGCGGGACGCGTTTCGAAAAGCCTGCACCCCATTGCGGCGGCCGCGGCGCTCGCGTCGATGCTCGAGCGTCTCGCCACCTACCACGCCGAACTCGAGAAATACGGCGTGGGGCGCGACGACCTGATTGAGACCTGCGCCGCCATCATGGTTCGGACGCTCTCGGCGCAGAGCGCCGCGACCGCGCTCTAGTCGGCCAAATTGCCCGAATCGGCGGAATCGGCCTCGTGGATCGGACGCTCGCGCCCGGTGCGGTGGATTTCGATTTTCGGTTCGGGCGAGAAGGGCAGGTCGTCGCGGGTGAGGGCCTCACGCGCTGCCTGCCGATCTCCTGGACCAAAGGCCTCGACGGTCACGCAAAACTCGACGAGCGTGCGGTTGGGGTCGGTGGTGTAGACCGAGCGGCACCAGCCGTGGTCTATTTCGAGGACGTCGTAGCCGGTTTCGAGCCAGCGCTTCCGGGCGATCTCGAGTCCCTCGACGGAGCCCGCCTCAAAGGCGACGTGATTGACCCAGGCCGGAAGTCCCGCCGCTTCGGAGAGGCCGGTCGGAAAATCCGAAGGCAAACTCGGATCGTGCAGTTCCCAGAACGCGATCATGCCGCCGCCGCCGGTGCTGTAGAAGAAATGTTTCGCGTGCCCGCCACCGGGAGTCTTCGCGATCTCGACCTTCTCGAGTTCGAAACCCATCGCCTGGGAGTAGAAAAGGTCCGTCGCGAGCATGTCGTGGGTGGCGAACGCAAGGTGGTGGTAGGCCATCGGGATCTCCTCCGTGCCGAAAAAGCCTAGCGCGGTCGCCCACGAAGCGGGGAGCGGCAGATCGTTTCCATCGCCGAGGCGCCTTCACCCTTGCCGTGCGCTGCCGGAGAATCGCCGCGGATCGGCTAGCGGGCGCGGGTGTAGTCAGCCATCGCGGCGAAGAGTTCGACGACGTTTGGGGTCGGCTCGGCGTACCCGAACTCGCGGTAGAGCGTGGCGACGTTGACCACGATCCGTTCGCTGTCGAGCCAATCTGCGTAGGCGCCAAGAGGGATGTCGAAGGCCGCATCGCGGGGCGAGAGCCCGGCCTCGAAGCGCAGGCGGGTTTCGTCCCGAATGAAACCGAGGTAGTCGCGCACCGCCCGCACCCCCGCAGCGTCGGTGAGCGGCCCGTGCCCGGGGACGATGTGGTCGAGATCCATCGCCAGGATGAGGTCGCAGGCCGCGATCCAGTTGTCGACGGGGCCCTCCCAGACGATCGGCGTTCCCCCGATGAAGAGGATGTCGCCGGTGAAGACCACGCGATCCGCTGGCACGTGTACGAGCACGTCGCCCCGTGTGTGGGCGGGGCCCACCTCAATGGCCCGGATCTCCTTCTCGCCGACGCGACAACGCCACTCGCCTCGGAAGGTCTCGTCCGGCGGCGGCACCTCGATCCCCTCGAAGTCGAATGCGCCAAAAGCCTCGCGCAGAAATGCCGCCGCGGGCCCGGCGGCTTCGGGTTGGTTGACCATCGCGTGGAGCATGGCCGGGGTCACTTCGCCGAATTCCGAAGCCGTGGCCTCCGAGGTCACCACGCGCGCGCCCTTGACCAGTTGGTTGCCGTAGCAGTGGTCGCCGTTCGCGTGGGTATTGACGAGGGTTCCGATGCGCTCTGCCGCCGGCTCGGCCCGGCGCATCGCCTCGAGCATTGCCGCGGTGAGCTTCAGATCGAAGAGCGTGTCGACGAGCAGCGATTCGCCGGAGTCGACCACGAGACCCGCGTTGCTCCAACCCCAGGAACCATCCGGTTGGAGCCAGGCATAGATCCCGTTCCCGAGATCGTGTAGCCCGCGGCGAAAATCGATCGGCAACGGCGCCGAGCCTCGTCCTAGTAGAAGTGGTAGCGCGCGCCGAGGGAGACGAGGACCATATCGAGACCCCTCAGATTGCTGGTTCCCCAGGAGTAGCGGCCATCAAGTGTCAGGCTCACATCCGAGTCGAGCCAGTAGTCGACCCCACCGCCAACGCCGATCGTGAAGGCGAGGGGCGAGTTGATCTCCGTCCCGCTCACGCCGGTGATCGAAGGCGAGACCACGACGTAGGGTTGGATCCGGCCCTCTTTGACTTCGTCGAGGACCCGCGCCAGGGGGTAACCCTTGAAGTCGAGTGAACCGGTGTAGGTCGAGACGCTCTCGCGCCCGCCGCTGGCGGTGATCTCGATCGGGGCGATGTACTGGAAACCGATCTCGAAAGCGAGGTAGGGAATCGGGCGATGGCCAATCCAGAAGCGCACGCCGAAGGCGTCCTTCGCCGAAGAGATGCCTCGGATCGGCTCGCTGCCGTTCTGCCCGACCTTGTCGCCGATGTTCGCCAGCGCTAAAACGCCGGCCAAGCCGAAGTAGGTGCTGTTCTCGGCGAACTCGCTTTCGGGCTCCCAGTCGGCAGCAGCGGGGGCGGCGATCAGCAGCGCGGCCAGGGCGAACAGGGCCATGAGGCCAAAGCTCCGGGGTCGGGAAGTGCAAGCATCCAACATGGCAGGAAGTCCCCTTCGGATTCGAGCGATTTTCGGAGCGGGTGGACGGCGCGGAAGGCCGAGCGGCAGAACCCGCGCCCCGCCATTTTTACCGCATCCGGGCGCTTTTAGGGAAACCAAACCGCGCAGGGTGGCCGGACCGGCGGGGGCACCAGCCGCTACCCTCGGCCGCGTGAAGGCCCCTCTCGCGAAGCGGCTCCCGGTTCCCGCGCCGGCCTGGACCAGTCTCGGGATCGCTGGGTTGTCCCTGGCCGGGCTGCTAGCGGCCGCTTCCGCCCCCTCTGCGGCCGCGGAGCCCCCGGTTCCGGCGAAGGCGCCCGAGCTCTTCTATCCCGGGCGCGATTGTCCCTCGCGTGTTCTCGAGGTCGAGGTCTTCGACGAAGCCCAAGAACTGTGGTCCGCACACCCCGATCACGCCCGGGTGGCGGCCGAGTCCTGCGTTCTGGAGCCCCGAGCCGCTCACGCCATCCGCATCCGCTGCATCGATCCGACCGCACACCGGGCTCCTGGCCCGTGGCGCATCGGCCTCGGTAAGACACCCGGGGCGGATCGCTGCCAGCAGCGACAGCCGGATCCCGACGGCGCCGGAGTCGCGATCACCTGGCCCGAGGCGGGCTCCGAGATCGTGCAGGAGAGCGACAGCATCACGCTCCGAGGGCACGCGGGCTTCGGGGCGCGCGAGTCGGTGGGCTACGAGATTTTCGTCGTGATCGATGTTTCCGGCTCCACCGCAGAGCCCGCTGGCATCGACGTCGATGGGGACGGCGAGGTTGGGCGGCCGATTGGCCGACCCCCGGTGATCCGCAGCAGCGACCCCGGCGATTCCGTTCTCGCCGCCGAGATCCAGGCGGTGCGCATCCTGGTCGAACGCCTCGAAGCGGGACTCGGGCGAACCCGCGTGGGGATCCTCTCCTTTTCCGGCGAAACCGTTGTAGGGGAGGGCGGCGGATCGTATACCACGCACCCCGCGGTGCGCGTCGAAGTGCCGCTCAGCGATTCCATCGAAGAAATCGACGCGGGACTCGACCAGGTCCTCGCTCGCGGTTCGCTGGGCGGCACCAACTTCTACGCCGCCATCGACCGTTCGCTGCTCGAACTATCGGGCCACTGGAGTGCCCAAAGCGATGTCCGTCCGGGCGCGGGGAAGATCATCGTGCTGCTGACGGACGGCGTACCGAGTCCGCCCGCCCCGGGAACGGCATACGCCGACCCGGCAAACCGCGTGCGCGCGGTCCTCGCCACGCGCGGCGCGGAAGCCGAAGGCGTCACCACACACATCTACGCTCTCGGCGGCCGCGCCGAGGCCTTTCCGCTCTTTGTTCGGGCAGTGCTTTCGGGGCGGGCGGGCTCGTTCACGCGCGTTCGCAACCCGGGCGAGGCCGCGTCCTTCCTGCGCGAACTCCAGTTTGCCAGCGTGCGCGAGGTCACGATCACGAACCTGGACCTTGACCGCGAAGCCAGCGGAATCGAAGTCACCCCCGACGGCCATTTCTCGGCCGAGGTGCCCGTCGCCTCGGGCGAGAATACGATCCGCGTGCGCGCCCGCAGCGCCGATGGCCGCGAACGCAGCCGTGAAGTTTCGTTTCGCTTCGTGCGGCCGAGCGATCGCGAAGCCCTCCTCGAAGCGGAACGCCGACGCCTCGAGGCCGCGCGGTCACTGCGAAAGGATCTGCGGATCGAGCGCGCCACCCCGCGCGATGCCGAAGCCCCGCTGCCCTAGCCGTTTCGCGCCTGCGGAGCCTCAGGCAAAGGTCATCACGCCCTGATCGAGCACGGTCTCTCCCGCCGGGTTCGACGTGCGGAAGGCGCAGCTATTTCCAGAGACCCAGATCGAGACGGTGAGTTCTTCTCCGGGGTAGACCGGCTTCGAGAAGCGGCCGCTCATCGATCGAAAGCGTGCGGCCTCGCCAGCGCAAACCTCCGCGAGCAGGGCCCGGCCGGTGAAGCCGTAGGTGCAGAGCCCGTGGAGGATCGGGCGGTCAAAGCCTCCGCTCGCCGCGAAGGCCGGATCCGAGTGCAGCGGATTGCGATCCCCGGAGAGGCGATAGAGCAGCGCCTGGTCCGCGGACGTCGCGTAGCTCACCTGGTGGTCCGGCGCGCGATCCGGGATCGCGTTCACCGCCTTCGGGCCGCGCTCACCGCCAAAATTGCCCTCGCCGCGAATGAAGACCGAGGTCCGCGTGCGGAGCAGTGGCTTTCCGGTGGCCAGATCGACGGATTCGGATTCCATCTCGACGACGGCCCCCTTGCCCTTGTCCCAGATCGCCGAGCACCTTCCAACGCTCTCGATCTCGCCCTCCACCGGGATCTCGCCGAGGAGTTCGATGGACTGTTCGCCGTGGACCAGCATCGCCGGGTTGAAATTGCCGATCTTCGAGAACGGCACACCGCCGCCCCCGATGATCACTGCGAAGGTCGGCAGCACGCGCTGGGGCGTGTCCCGGGTGTTCTCCGTCGTGTAGGGCAACTCGGCGGTTCCGGCCCCGACACCGACCGCGTAGAGCAGGGCGTCCTTCGACGTCCACGAACGCTTCTTGGATTCTCCCGTTGCTCCCACGGCACTCGGATCGATCGGCATGGCGACTCCTTGGACTCGGTGTTCGGGCGCGGCGCCCTTGCGACGCGTCGCGCCGAGAATAGAAGAAGCCGGCCGGGGTTGGGGGGGGGCCGGCCTGCGGGCCGCCTTCTCAGTAATCGCGCGGGCGAAATTCGCGCACGACCTGCAGGATGTCTTCCCCGAAGCGCTCGATCTTCGCGGGCCCGAGCCCGGGGATCCGCTCGAGGGCCTCGATGGTCTCGGGCTCGTCGCGATCGATGGCCAGCATCGCCCGGCGTTGGAAGACCATGTAGCTCTTCCACTTGAGCGCGCGAGCCTGACGCCTCCGGTAGTTGTCGAGGGCCCGCGCCACGGGGCCGCCGTAGCGCTCGCTGCGCCGCGGCCTCGCACGGGCGGCACTCTCTCCGGGTGCGTCGCTTTTCGGCGCGCGTACCGGCTTTCCGGGCAGCCAGACGGTGGGATACTTGCGACCCGTGCGCTTGAGGCGCCCGTCGGCGAGCAACCCCTCGACCGCGGCCACCAGGCTGGCCTCGGAGTGCTGCTTGAGTCGTCCGTGCTCGGGCAGGGCCATCAGCCCCGCTCGCAAAAGGGTGCGCGCGCGGCTGCCACGCAGGGCTTTCGCCAGCGCAGTCTTGCCCACGGGTCGGCGCAGGCCCCCGACCGCCTGCACGATGATCTCGAGATCTTCCGCGATCAAGGCTTCGATCGGCTGGACCTTCGTCTCTGCGCTCTTGCTGACGTCCTCGATCTCGCCGCGGCAGGCGTCGCAGCGCCCGCAGGTCCGGCCCGCCTCCCCGGTGAAGTGCTCGACCAACGTGGCCTGGCGACAACTCGATCCGGCTGCGTACGCCGACACCGCCTCGAGGGCCGCCTGCCGACGCGCTTCGATGCTCACTGCGACGGAGGTCATCGACATCAGTCGCCGCTGGGTCATCCAATCGGAGTTGCCAAAGAAGAGCACGCAGCGCGAGGCCCGCCCGTCCCGACCGGCGCGACCCGCCTCCTGGTAGTAAGCCTCGAGGCTCCCCGGGGCCTGAAAGTGCACGATCAAGCGGATGTCGGGGATGTCGATCCCCATGCCGAAGGCGTTCGTCGCCACCAACACGCGACAGCGCCCGGCCTCGAAGGCGGTCTGAGCCTGTTCCCGTGCCTGTTTCGTGCGGCCGGCGTGATAGTGCCGGGCGGCCATGCCGGCGGATCGCAGATCCTTCGCCACCACTTCGGTCACCTTGCGCGTACTGCAGTAGACGATTGCGCGCCCCGGCCCCCGACGCGTGTCGAGGCCCGCCGCGGCCAATTCGGTTCGCAAGACCGCGAGACGTTCGGCCTGTGTCCGCAGCCCCCGCACCGAGAAATCGAGGTTCGGACGCTCGAAGCCGGTGTGGATACGCACCGGGCCCCGCAGGCCGAGACGCTCCTCGATCTCTGCGAGGACGGCTGCGGTGGCCGTGGCTGTCAGTGCCATCATCGGCGCGTCGATGCACTCGCGCAGTTCTCCGAGCAGCATGTAATCCGGCCGGAAATCGTGCCCCCACTGGCTCACGCAATGGGCTTCGTCGATGGCCAGGAGCGCGATTTTCGTGCGGGCGAGCAGGCGCCGAAAGCTCGGCTTTGAGGCCCGCTCGGGAGAGACGTAGAGCAGGTCGAGAGCGCCGCGCAAGAAGTCGCGCACCGCGTCTGCCTGTTCGGCGGCGCCCTGGTGGCTGTGGAGCGCGGCTGCGCGAATGCCCTTCGCCCGCAGCGCCGCCACTTGATCGTGCATCAAAGCGATCAGCGGGGAGATCACCAGAGTGGTCCCGGCCCCGGCGCGCTGCAGGCAGAGAGCCGGAATCTGGTAACAGAGCGATTTCCCCGAACCCGTGGGCAGCAGCACCAGTGCATCGCCCCCCGCGAGCACTGCTTCCACTGCGGGAAGCTGCCCGGGGCGGAAATCCGGATGGCGGAAGACCTCCGAGAGGACTTCGCGCGCACCCCCCGAGTGCAAAGCAGCCGCCACGCCAGATCAATACCACGGGCCCGGCCCATGTGCTGGCAAATGGACCGGCAGTGTGCCCGGGACCCGGTGGCCCACCCGTTTGCGATGCGCTGCGAGATCCCCGACGTTCCGACCGCCGCGAAAACATCGCCAGGAGCCCACCCCATGTCCGCACCCCTTGCAGGTCTCCGCGTGATCGAGAGTTCATTGCTCGGTCCCGGGGCAATTTCGATGCATCTGGCCGACCTCGGCGCCGAGGTGATCAAGGTCGAATCCCCGGCAGGCGACTACATCCGCGAGATGACCTGGCCAATCGTCGAGGGGGTCTCGCTGCTGCACCTGCATGTCTCGCGCGGCAAGAAGAGCATCGCCCTTGACCTGAAGAACCCAGAGGGCGTCGCGATCTACCTCGACCTGGTGCGCGGCGCCGACGTGGTCGTCGAGGCGATGCGTCCGGGCTCGCTCGCGCGCCTTGGCCTCGGTTACGACGAACTGAAGGCCGCGAACCCGAAGATCGTCTTCTGCAACATCTCGGGCTACGGCATGACCGGCCCGTACCAGGGCCTTCCGAGCCACGGCATCGCCTTCGATACCTGGGCCGGCATCCTCAACCCCGCCTTCGACGACGAAGGCTATTGCTACATCCCGGAGCACGCCTCGATCGGCATGCACGCCGGCCCGATGTTCGGGGCGATGGGCATCCTGGCGGCGGTGCTGCGCGCCCGCGAGAGCGGGGAGGGCTCGGCCCTCGAGATCGGCCAATCCGACGCCGCGGCCTACATGGACTGGTACCGGATCGAGAGTTGGCGAGCCTACGAACGCCCCGAGTCCGAGGTCACCGGTAATGCCTCGGACAACTACGTGCGCCGCGCCCCGGGGACCGCCGGCATGAAGGAGGGCGTGCGTTACCAGCTATACGAGTCCTCCGACGGCGTGGTGCTCTTCATGGCCTCGGAGCGCGCATTCTGGAAGAACTTCTGCGAGGGGGCGGGGCGCCTGGAACTCTTCGAGAAGTGGCCGGGCGCGAAGTTTGCCGACCACGCCCGGGGCAATCGCGAACTTCAAGCCGAGCTGCGGGAGATCTTCAAGACGAAGACCTCAAAGGAGTGGATCGCCTTCGGAAACGAGTTCAACACCCCGATCGCGCCGGTCAACACGCCGAAGACGATTGCCGACGACCCCCAGTTTCAGGATCGCCTGCCGTGGTACCCGGTCGAAGGTCACGGCGCCGAGATGCTGCCCTTCCCGGTGCGTTTTCTGGACGAGGAGCTGCCCGTGCCCGCAATGGCGCCGACCGTGGGGGAACAATCCGAGCAGGTCCTCGCCGAGGTTCTGGGCTACGACGCCGAGCGCATCGAGGCACTCCGAGCGACGGGAGTTCTCGGCAAGAAGCCGGACGACGCGGCATGATCCGAGGGTCGGAAGTCTACTAACGGGTCGGGGAGTACCGCACTTGCCCGAGAAGCGACCGGGGTCCGCATGAGAGTGGCGCTCTTCGTTCCCTGCTTCGTCGATCAGTTCGCGCCCGGGATGGCGCGCGCAACCCTCGAGGTGCTCGCAGCGCAGGGCGTCGAAGCTTCGTATCCGCGCAATCAGACCTGTTGCGGCCAGCCCGCCTGGAACGCCGGCCTGCCCGATGCCGCGCGGCCGCTGGCTCGCCACTTCGCCCGGACCTTTGCCGACTTTGACTACGTCGTGGCCCCTTCGGCGAGCTGCGTTGCGATGGTGCGCCGACACTACGCGGGGTTGCTCGGGCGAGACTCCGGTTCGGAGGGTTTCGATACCGCACGAGTCTTTGAACTCTGCGAGTTCCTCTGGGAAGTCCTCGGGGTCCGAGAGATCGAGGGCCGCTTCCCGCACCGCGTAGGACTCCACGTCGGCTGTCACGGCCTGCGCGAACTCGGTCTCGGCAATGCCAGCGAGCGCATCCGGGGGCGTCGCCCCGACCCGATCCGCCGTCTTCTCGAAAGCCTCGCCGGGATCGAAATCGTCGACCTCGCACGCCCGGACGAGTGCTGCGGCTTCGGCGGCACCTTCGCCGTAGGGGAACCGGAGATGTCGGCACAGATGGGCCGGGCGCGCCTTGCGGATCACGCTGCAGCCGGGGCCGAGGTACTGGTCTCCGCCGACCCCTCGTGTCTGCTGCATCTCGGCGGGCTGATCGAGCGCCAGGCCCGGGCGTGGCCGGTGCTGCACGTGGCAGAGGTGCTGGCCGGGCACGCATGGCCCCGCTCCCAGGAGGTCGAAGGCGCGTGACGCACGCCGAACGCGCCGCGCTCTTCGCAGCCGAACCCGGGCGTTCGGCCTGGCACGACGAGGCCTTGTGGTCGGTGCGCCAGCGCCGCGATGAAGCCGTGCGCGCGCTGCCGGAGTGGGGACGGCTGGTCGAACTAGCCGGCCAGCTGAAGGCGCACACCCTGGCCCGGCTTCCCGACTACCTCGAACAGTTCGAGTCCGAGGCGACAGCCCGGGGAGCCGTGGTGCACTGGGCCAAAGACGCAGCGGAACACAACCGCATCGTCCTCGGGTTGCTCGAGGAGCGACGCGTCGAGCGCGTGGCGAAGAGCAAGTCGATGCTCACCGAAGAATGCGGGCTCAACCCCTACCTCGAAGCGCGCGGGATCGAGGTGATCGACACCGACCTCGGCGAGCGCATCGTGCAACTGCGAAACGAGGCGCCCTCGCACATCGTGCTGCCCGCGATCCATCTGAAGCGCACCGAGATCGGCGCACTCTTTCACGAACACCTGGGGACCCCCGCAGGCGAGAGCGAACCCGCCGCGCTGGTTGCGGCGGCGCGGCAGGACCTGCGACGTCGCTTCCTGTCGGCCCAGGCCGGGATCACCGGCGTCAATTTCGGGATCGCCGAAACCGGTGGCATCGTGGTCTGTACCAACGAGGGCAACGCCGACCTCGGCACCTCGCTTCCACCGCTCCACATCGCCTCGATGGGCATCGAAAAACTGATCCCGCGGCTGGCCGATCTCTCCGTCTTTTTGCGCCTGCTGGCGCGTTCGGCCACCGGGCAACCGATCACCGCCTACACCTCGCACTTCCACGGGCCGCGGCCCGACGCCGAACTGCATATTGTGCTGGTCGACAACGGCCGCAGCGCCCTGCGCGCCCGCGAGGCCGTTCGCGAGGCCCTTCACTGTATTCGCTGCGGCGCCTGCATGAACACCTGCCCGGTGTTTCGCTACGGCGGGGGCCACGCCTACGGCGCGACGATCCCCGGGCCAATCGGTTCGGTGCTCGAGCCTGCAAAACACCCGCAGCACCACGCGAGCCTGCCCTTTGCCTGTAGCGGCTGCGGCGCTTGTGGCGGGGTGTGCCCGGTGGGCATCGATCTCCCGCAGCAGTTGCAAAGCCTGCGCGCAGAAAGCGGGCCGCAGCGCGGCGCAATGGGCCTGCGCGCCATGAGCTTCGCGATGCGCGGTCGACGCCGCTATGCGCTGGCAACCGGAGTGATGCGGCTGGCGCAGCGGCTTCTCCCCAGGCTCGTCATCGAGCGGATGGCCCGGGGCTGGACGCGAGACCGCGCGCTTCCCCAGGCGGCCCGCGAGAGTTTCCGCAGTTGGTGGCAAAAACAGGAGCGCGGACGATGAGCCGCGAGTCGATCCTGGCTGCGCTGCGGCAGTCCGAGCCGCCCGACCCCGGCCTGCCGGAGATCGAGGGTCGCTGGCAGCACTTCGACGACCGCGCGACGCGCTTTGCAGCCGCGCTCGAAGGGGCGGGCGGACGCTGCATTCGGGTGCCTGCGCGCCCGCGCATCGCAGCCGAGTTGCAGGGGCTCGAGGCCTTCCGGCAGGCGCGGCGCCGGGCTTCGGTGGTCGACGGTCTGGGCGACCCGAATGTCTCGCTGGGGGATCTCGACGATCCGCGCCGGCTCGCCGACGTGGGATTCGCGTTGCTGCCCGGAAGCCTCGCGGTGGCCGAGAGCGGTGCGGTCTGGGTGGACGCCAGCGACTACCTGCACCGGGCGGTGCTCTTCCTGCCCGAGCACCTCGGACTCGTGGTGCGCGTCCCCGATCTGGTGGACACCCTGCATCAAGCCTACGAGCGGATTCGTTTCGAGGGCGTGGGTTTTGGCTGCTTCCTGGCCGGACCCTCCAAGACAGCCGACATCGAGCAGGCGCTGGTGATCGGGGCCCACGGCGCGCGCTCGGTCACCGTCTTTCTCGTCGGCCGAAGCTGAAGCCCCCCCGCCGCTCCGGGCAGCGGGCGGCTATGGTTGGCCTCCTTCCGCCCCCGAGGAGTCCCATGAGCGAATCTGATGTGAGCGCCGAATCCGTTGGAATACCCGAGCCCGCCGTGATCGTCGAGAAGGACGGCCCGATCCTGATCGTCACGCTGAATCGGCCCGAGAAGAAAAACGCCGTCAACTGCGAGGTGATGTGTCGCGCTTTCGATGCGTGGCGGGAACTCGACCGCGACGACGCACTTCGCGTGGCGATCCTGACCGGGCGCGGTGACACCTTCTGCGCCGGCATGGACCTCTCCGAAATCTCGATCTTGAGTTCGGGAAAACCCAACAGCCCCTGGATGGAGCGAGCGCTGGCCGAGCCGCAGCTGATCATGGGCGCCTGGCTCAAGACGCAGCGTCCTGCGAAGCCGGTGATCCTTGCGGTCGAGGGCCACGCGTTGGCCGGGGGCACCGAAATCTTGCAGGGCACCGACATTCGCGTGGCGGGGGAGAGCGCGCGCTTCGGGGTGACCGAGGTGCAGCGCGGCCTATTTCCGATGGCGGGCTCGACCGTGCGCCTGCGCCGCCAGATCCCCTACGCGGTCGCGGCCGAAATGCTGCTCGTCGGCGAGCCGATCTCGGCCCAGCGCGCCTTCGAACTCGGGCTGGTGAACCAGGTGGTGCCCGACGGCCAGGCGCTGGCCCGGGCGAGGGAGATTGCGACCCGCATCGCGGCCAACGGTCCGCTGGCCGTGAAGGCGATCCTCGAGGTGCTGCGGCGCACCGAAACCCTCCCCGAGGAAGAAGCCTTTCGCCTCGAGACCCAGCTGGGAATGCAGGTGATGACCTCGAAGGACGCCGCCGAGGGCCCGCGCGCCTTCCTCGAAAAACGCGCCCCGGTCTTCGAAGGCAAGTAGCCTCCCCCCGGCCGAAATGGGGACGGGTTTTCCTTTTTTCCTTTTCCGCTACAGGAGCGCTCCCGGTCCGACTTAGACGGCGGAAAAGGAAAAAAGGAAAAAAGAAAACCCGTCCCCGTTTCGACTAGTAGGGCAGGCCGCCCTCCATGTAGGGGTTGATGTCGGGGTCGCCCATCACCACGTTCGGGTTGGGTAGCGAGTTGGCCACGCCGGAGGGCAACAGCGACTGGCGGTAGGGGTCCACCGTGCTGGCGACCTTCCCCACACAGCCCGACGCGTGGTTCGCCACGCACTGATCTTCGTTCGACGAACCCGCGCAAGCTTGGCGTGCCTGCAGCACGCAGGTGTTCTGCTGGCCGGCCATGTGGTCGCGAAATTGTTCTTCGGCGGTAAAGTCGACCGGCGGCAGGCAGCCCACCGACAAGAACAGCGCCGCGGCGCCAAACCACGCAAATTGCTGTTTCATGCGACGAGCTTAGCCCGCCGGCCGAGGCGCTACGAGGCGGGCTTCGGATCCGGCCGCAGCCAAATCGGGCTCGACCAGGCACGCTCGCGCACCGGGGCGAGGCAATTGTCTGCGGGGTCGAAGTTGGGTCCGCCCGCCGGGCACTGGCGGGTTTCGAGGCAGCGGCCGCTGGCGTCGCGCTGGCAATCGAGCGGGTTGCCGTTCACCGCCGGGGTCGGCTGCTGCAGCGCGCGCACGTAGTAGACGAACTCGCGGCCGCCGTCGTAGTCGGGATCTTCAAATGTCACCTCGCAGGGCGCCTCTCCGCCGGGGCAGGGCAGCACCTTCCAGGGGTCCTCGATCAAGGCGTCGATCGCTTCGTCCGGCGCCTGCTGCGGCCGGATTCTTACCACCTCGATCGTCTCGATCGGAATGCGTCGATCGCTCGGGTGGTAACACTCATTGCGGCATAGGCGGGCGACGCGCTCAGCGGAAAGTCGCTCGTGTACCCGCTCGGGACAGCCGGGGAGTTGTTCGAAGGCCCCCGCCGCCCGCACCCGAAAGCGCGGCGCCCGCGCGGGAGAGGCTAGAAAGACCTCCGAACCCATCGGGGCCACCGTTCCGTCCCCGCCTTCGTAGTCGAACCACAGCAGCAGTCGCGGCCCGGAGGTGCCGTACACCCGGCGCTGATCGAGGGCCTCCCAGATGGCTTCGCGGCTTCGATCGCTGGCGTGCACGGCGACCAGGCCCGCGGTGTAGTAGTAGGAAGCGTTGCGCTCCGTACCGGGGTCGAGCCGAGCCGGATCGAGCTTGACCCCAGCCGCCGGGGTGGCTTCGGCCCGGGCCACCTCGGGGTCCGCCCGCAGCCGATCGAGCCAATCTTGTCGCAAGCCGTAGGCGTCGCTGAAGGAAGAGCGCGCGGTTTCCTTGTAGCCGGGGCCGGGCCTTGCCTTGTGGTTGTCGCTCGAGGCGATGAACCCGTAGCGGAAGGCACCGGCCTCGGGGCCAGCCTCGGCGTCGCGCACGGCCAGGCCGTACTGCGCGCTCATGCCCGGCCGGTAGTCGAGTGCCGGGAGGAACCCGCCGGGGAGTTGGCCGCAGTCGAGCCAATCGTCGGTCTGGCTGGCGGAGACCACCCCTCTGGCCTTCGGACCCGGCCCCGCGGCGAGGAACTCTGCCCGGGCCGTGGCCGCGCGGGCGTCGCAGTCTTCGGCGCCAGATTCGGCCGCGCAGCGTTCGGCGATCAGTTCGCCCGCCCGCCAGCAACACGGCAGGTAGCCCCCCGCCGGTTCGGCGCAGACCGCTTCGCCCGGCGGGCCGGGGACCGTGTCGACAAGGTCGCGCCAGACCTCCGAGTTGCCATGCCCGGAGTACACCTCGAAGAGTTTCTGGCGCTTGGGATCGTGGGCACCCGGTCGCAATTGGAGCCCGAGTTCGGAGCCCTTTGCCGCGTGGATCCCCCAGGTGGTGCCGTGCGGAATCACCAGCGACGGATAGCCCCAGTCGTCGAGCTTGCCGAAGAGCGCTCCGGGCGTCGGCGCGCCTTCGAGACAGTCGGGCGGCAACTCGCGCACCGGCACGCCCTCGGCACAGGCGTCGAGGGCCCGTACTTCGCGCGCGAAACGATTGAAATTTCGATAGGGCGCGAGGTCGCCTTCAGCACCCCAGTCGCCAAGGGTCATCCCTGCGCGCACCAACGCCCAGACCGGCGCGGGCACCGGCGCGTCGAAGAGCCCCCCGCTGCCGGCGCCGATGGGTCGCGCGGGAACCCGATCGTCGGCGGTGTCGAGCAGGATCACGTTCTTGTGGCCATAGTGGGGCTTGGGCTCGGCACCCTCTGCCGTGATCGCCGGGCTCGACTGCGTCCACTCCCAGCCGAGGAAAGAGACGAGGTCGGGGTTCTCGGTCTCGCCCGCGACGGCATTGCACTCGCGGATCGACTCGCGGGTTTCGTCCCACTGCCAGGGGGTGAGGAACTCGGCGTGATCGTTGATCGACCAGAAGTCCAGCTCCGCGCAGTAGCGCGCGAAGTCGCAGGCATCGGCCGGCGGGTGGGCACCCTCGCCCTGGAAGAGCGGCAGGCTGAAGAGGAAGGCATCGCCCGAGTAGGTGGTGTGGACGTGGAGATCGCCGAAGAGCACCTGCGCAGCGTCGCCGATGCCTGTCTGGCGGTCGGCGCGCGCGGCGACTGCGGCCAGCGGTTGCGGCTCGCCCGCAACTTTCCCACGAGGCAGGCGTTCGCCCCCCACACCCTCCGAGAGAAAGGCGATCCCTCCGACCAGGATCAGGGCCAGCACCAGCAGGCCCCCAAAGACTCGCAGCAAGACGCGTCGCCACATCACCGCACGATAGGCGAGCCTCGAGCCCGGCGAAGCGTCGGCCCCGGGTGCGCCGAGCGGTGCTCCGCGGTATACCCCCGGGCGAACACCGCCGCGCTTCGGGAGGAACGGGATGCGAATTCGAGGACTCGGAACCAGTTTTGCCTTGGTCGCTGCGATCGCGCTGGCGGCCTGTGGGCCGGCCGAGCAAGCCAAGGACATCGCATCAAAGGAGGCGTCCGCGTTGGAGGACGCCGCCAGCACCGGGGCGGCGGCACGCGCCGCCGAAGCCGCAGCCGCCTGGGCCGACGACGCCAAGCAGGCGATCGACTCGAAGGGTGTGGCGCAGGCGGCCAAGGACGTCGCCGACGAAGCGAAGCAGCGCGTGTCGGACAGCGCCGGGAAGTTCGAAGCGGCCTACGATGAGGCACGCGGCGAGGGCAAGAGCCCTCTCGAGGCTGCGGGCGACGCCTACAACGCCGTTGATCGCAACGAAGACTGAGCGGCGCTGGAAGCAGCGCCGACGCACCAGCGGCCGCCTGCTGGCAGCCGGATTGCTCGCGTTGGCAGTCGCTTGCGGTGATTCGGGCGGAGACGCGCCGTCGCGCTCGGTCGGTCCCGCGGACGGCGCAACGCTCGTCGAACTCTACCGCGCGGGACGTTTCGATGAGGCGATTCCGCTGCTGAAGCAACAGATCGCCGACGCCGAGCGCGAGTCCGGCGCCGATTCCCTCGCCGCGGCCCAGGCTCTCAACAACCTCGGCGTAGTGAGTATGGCCGCGGGGCTGCCCGACCACGCGGAACCCCTGTTGCAGCGCGCGCTCGAGATTCGCGAGGCGCGGGCGGGAACGACTTCCGCAGCCACGGCCACGACCGTGGCCAACCTCGCCGAACTCTACGAAGGGCAGGCCCGTTTCGAGCGCAGCCTGGCCACCTGGCGTCGGCTCCAGGGAATCGAGGCAATGCTGCTCCCGCCCGAGGCCGCAGAGCATGCCCTCACCTGGACCGCGATCGGTCGCGTCGAGGAAGCACTGGGTCAGCCCGCAAAGGCCTTCGCGGCGTACTCGCAGGCGCTCGCCCTCGACCAGGCAATTTTCGGCGCGGAACACCCCGCGGTGGTCGCAGACTTGCGCGCACTCGCCAGCGCGCAGCGCGCCGCGGGAGAGGTCGAGGCGGCCGAGGCGCTCGAGGCTCGGGCCGACGCGCTCACCCCGGAAACGCCCTAGAGCAGCGCGACGAACTCGTCGATGCTCATGCCGGCGGCGCGAATGAGAGCGCGCAACGTGCCCTTCGCAACCGTGCGGTGCTCCGGAACGACCAAGCGCCTGTACGGGGGATCACGATGCCGAAGCACGATGTGGCTGCCCGCTGGCGATCGCGCTCATAGCAGACTCGTTCGAACGCTCGGACGATTTCTCGACTAGAGCGGCTGGGGAGCTGGGTCAAATGGCGACTTCGACCAGCTCTTCTTCGGTCGACGGTGGAATCGCTTCGCCGCGCTCATTCAGGCTCTCCAGGTAGGCAGCAATCGCCTCCTGTGCGTTGGCAACCACCTCGGGACGGGTGGAGCCCTGGGTCACGCATCCCGGCAGGGACGGAACGTGAGCCACGAAGAACCCGTCTTCGTCCTGATCCATGAGAACACGAAACTTCACTGGCGATCTCCGTTCTCGGACGATCATCACATTTCGCTTCACCGTCCCCGCGCACGAGCGAGGGCTCCTGCGGCCGAGCGCCTCGGCTCCAGACCCCCTCACTCTTCCAGGGATGCAGCGAAGAGCGGCTCGCAGCCGCTGCCAGCGAGCAACGCATCCACGCGCTCAGACACCGCCGGGTCGAGGGCCGCGTGGGCATCGCGCAGCCAACCCAGGCACTTCGCCTGGTAGGGGAAGGGGCGCTGGGTCCAGCGCGCGCCGTCGACTTCGGTCTCGACGACTTCGGCACCCATCGCCACGGCTCGGGCGTTGGCGAGCATCACCGGTACGTAGCCGCGGCCGACTTCTCGCAGGAGGTCGCGCAGCGATTCGGAAACAGCGTCGGCCGCGATCCAATCCGCAGCGTCCACTTCGAGGCCCGAGAGATCCTCCATGCGATCGACCTGGGCCACCACCCGCGGCGAGGTCTCGAGAGCCAGCGCCGCGGGCGTCGGATCGAATCCCACCAACTGCGTCAGCTGCCCGAAGAGCGCGAAGTCGGCGCTGGCGGGGCGCCCCCCGAATAGAAAGGGTTGCACGGTCCAGTGAGCATCGAGGCGTTGCAGGATCCGCCGGTAGCTCGCCTCGATCACCGGGGCGGTGGCTTCGTTCGAGCCGACGACACGCAGGCGCTCGATCTGGCGCTCGCCGATCATCGCCTGAAAAGGCGCCACCGCTTCGTCCGAAACACTCGGGTTCGCCCACAGCGGCAGCACCCGGCGCGCCTTCTCGATGTCCGGCGCGAAGTGCCAGCGATAGTGAAACATCGCCTTGGTCAGCCACTCGTCCGCGAAGTCTTCGAGCAAGAGATCAAGGAAGGCGAAGGCGGGGTCGCCGGGGATCACTGAGCGCCCTTCGAAGGCGACTTCGAAGCGCCGGATCAGCGGCGTCGAATCGGTCACCGCCTCGAGTTCGCCGCCGTCCCCGCTCGCCGCATTCTCGGCCGGCAGAAAGAACGTCGGCAGCAGCGGTACCCGCGGGCGCGGCAAACCCTCGGACTCGCGACTCCCCTGCAGGATCAACTGGTACGGAATGCGCCGGTAGCGCAGCAGCGCCAACATCTTGCGCGTGTACGGCGAACCGGGTGCGCCGAGCAGGCGCAGGGGGGTCGGGATCACGGCTTGGGCTCCTATTGACGCGATCAGGCAACGCGCGCAGCCTAGCAAGCGCTGCATCCGAAACGGGACACGCGCCGCCTTCGCTAGCCTCCCCCCGGTGAACGCTCGACTCGAACACGCGAACCTGATCGTGCGTGAGCTCGATGCGATGCTGCATTTTCTGCAGACCGCTTTTCCGGAGTTCGTCGTCCGGGCAGAAGGGCTGGGACTTCGCGGCGAACGCTGGCTGCACGTCGGCACCGACGAGACCTACCTGGCGCTCAACGCGGCCAACGCGGAAGCCGCCGAAGTCTGGGTCCCCTACGCCGGAAAGCCGGGCCTTAACCATCTCGGATTCGAGGTCGACGACGCGGACGCCCTGCGAGAGCGGATGCGCGAAGCGGGCTACTTCGATTCGACGGTTCCCAACGCGCACCCCCACCGCAAGCGGGTCTACTTCCACGACGCCGAGGGCCACGACTGGGAGTTCGTCGAAACCTCGAGTGACGACCCAGCGCTGCGCCACGACTACTCACTGCCGGATCTTCCCTGAGGCAACGCGACCGGCGTCGCCGCTCGGGCCCGGGCTGCTAGCGTGCCGCTGCCCGTTCCAGGAGACCGCGACGCGTGAGTGATCCCCTCGGCGGTTGGCTGATGCCGGCCCTGATTTTCGCGCTGATGTTCGGGATGGGGCTGGCGCTCACAATCGACGACTTCCGACGCGTGCTGAAGCTGCCCGGCCCGGTGATCGTCGGCACCCTGCTGCAGTTGGTGGCGATGCCGCTGGTCGGGTACGCGCTGGCCGTCGGCTACGGCCTGCCGCCGCTGCTCTCGGTGGGCATCGTGATTGCGGCCGCCTGCCCCGGCGGCATGCTCTCGAACATGCTGGTGCACTGGGTCGGCGCGAACACGGCCCTCTCGATCTCGCTCACCGCCACCGCCACTGCGGCGACGCTCTTTACGCTGCCGCTGTGGATTCGCGCCAGCCTTGCCCACACCGGCGGAGCGGGGGGCGTGGCCGAGATCCCGCTGCTCGAAACCGCCCTCGAGCTCGGCAGCCTCACGATCCTTCCGGTGGTCCTCGGCATGGCGACCTGCACGCGCTTCCCGGGCGCGGCACGGCTGGATCGCCCGCTCACACTGCTGGCGTCGCTGGGCATCCTCGCTGCGCTCACCCTCGACGGCTTCATGCGTCCCGAATCCCCGGTCGAAGCCGTCGCGCTGGTGACGCCGCCAGCGCTGTGGCTAGCGGGCGCTGCGCTGCTGCTGGGGCTACTGGTGCCGATGCTTTTGCGCTTCTCCGCGAGCGATACCGTCACCATTGCCGTCGAGATCGGCGTTAAGAACACGCTGCTGGGGATCGTGGTGGCTTCGAGCAGTTTCGGCGTGCTCGAGCCCAGCATCCCGATCCTGCTCTACGGCGGGCTGATGCTGCCCCTCGGCGCCTCGCTGGTGATCGGCTACCGCCTGCACCGGCGCTTCAGAGCCGCACGAAATTCCTAGCGCTCGGGCGCGGACGAGCCGCCTTCGACGCCTCTTCGCGTCACCGCTAATCTCGGATCACGCAAGGGATTCAATCCTGTGGACGCGTGGGAGATTCCCGCTGAGCTTCAGCGAATCGATCGCGGCCTGTCTCTCCAAGTACGGAACCTTCTCCGGTCGAGCCGGAAGGGCCGAGTTCTGGTGGTTCCAACTCTTTCTCCTTCTGCTTAGCTGGGCGGCCAGCATCGCCGGGACCGTCAGCGACGGATACGAAGCCGGCCAGGCTCTCTCGGGGATCCTCTCGCTCGCCTTCTTCGTGCCAAGCCTTGCCGTGGGAGCACGGCGTCTCCACGACTGCGGACGCTCCGGCTGGTGGCAGCTCCTGATCCTGACAGTCATTGGGATCATTCTGCTGCTCATCTGGTGGGCGACCGAAGGCAGCTCCGAAGAAAACGAATACGGAACGGGTCTCGACTGAGGGGCGTCGCGTCCGCCCGCTCGCGCCGAGCCCCACTGCCGGCTGGCCTCAACAAAAACCCCCGGAGTCCGTGAGGACGCCGGGGGTTTCATTGGTAGCGGGGAGGGGATTTGAACCCCTGACCTCCGGGTTATGAGCCCGACGAGCTACCAGACTGCTCTACCCCGCAATAGGGCGCGCGGATCCTAGTGTCCGGTCACACCGTGGTCAAGACGAAGCCGGGAGAAGCCGCGCGCGGAAGACGCGCCCCAGCGGCCCTCGTTGAGGCGCATCCCGGCCGGAAGCGACGGGCGAGGGGTATGAATCTCCCCGGATCGGAGCCGGTCCGGACACTGCGATGGACAGGCTCGGCGCCACCCAGATGGGAAAATCTTTTCCCTCCGGGAGGAACATGCCTACCCAATCTCGTCAGGTCCCGAGACCGGGGCTTTCGGCCATTTGTAACAGGTCGGTTTTAAAGCGTTTTTTTTTACACCGATGGGGAAACCCCCTGGAACGAATATTGCTTTGTACTCTGCATCATCCCCTGGGAAGGGTTACGTGATGCGTCTGGCCCGCTATAGGAAATCATTCCTCTCTGTGCTGCTTGCACTTGCACTCGTGCTCGCGGGCGGCACTGAATCGGGCGCCATCACCACCGCCACCTGGGACAACGGGGCGAACGCTTCGAACCAGGACAAGTGGGGCACCAGCACCCAGCAGAAGAAGAACTGGAGCGGGAACAAGGCTCCCTCGAAGGCCAAAGACGTCGCGATCTTCGACGGCGCGGGCAATAGCGGCATCGAACTCGTCAAGGACGTCAAGGTCGGGGAACTGCGCTTCGACTCGACCCTCGGCTACAACCTCACCGGCAGCAAGAAAATCACCTTCGACGGGGAAGCTGCGGCAGCGCTGAACGTCACGGCCGCCAATACGGGCTCCCACGAGCTTGGCGTCAACCTGACGCTAAACGACCATCTCACGATCGACCACCAGGGCAGTGGCACGCTTACGCTATCGGGTGCGATCAGCGGTTCCAAGAACATCACGCTGGTAGGCACCGGCACCACGGTCTTCGCATCGGCGGGAAACTCGTTTACCGGGAGCGTGAGCCTGCTCGGCGGATCGCTGGCTCTCGGCGCGGACAACGTGCTACCGG
>Ga0066376_10000597_pt1 | contig 33842 bp, 30 predicted proteins | sample Knorr_S15_td_Bot_FD_77009 | JGI IMG/M metagenome (GOLD analysis project Ga0066376, IMG submission 77009) | Marine microbial communities from Southern Atlantic Ocean transect - Knorr_S15_td_Bottom_ad_5009_LV_A | ecosystem: Environmental > Aquatic > Marine > Oceanic | place: Southern Atlantic... | reverse complement strand
GGTCAGCCTGCGTCGGTGGCTCTCCCCTGAACGACGCCCCATGACAGGCGCCGCGACCGCTGCGCGGCGGCCAGAGCACGTTGGTTGTGGCGTGCCTCGAACTCGTCTCGGGCGACACCCAGCAGTCGTCCTGCCCTCCCAATCGCGGTCGCTTCCTCTTCGGTGGGTGCGTCGCCTACCGCAGCGGTCGCTCGATCCAAGAGGTCGGTAGCACGTGCGATCAACCTCCGGGCCCGGTATCTCGGCGAAAGCTGTCGGATCCCCTCCGCCGCCGTGAGCGCGCGGTGAAGCGCGGCGACCAACTCACCTGCGGCGAGCTTGGTGTCGGCCGCCGCCACGATTTCTCCGATGCGGGCTAGGCGGGTAGCGACGCGCTGGGCAACATCTCGACCCGCGAGGTGACCCTGCAGCCTGTCGAGGCCAGCCGCGGAGCCGGCCACCGCTTGCTCAACGGCCTCGCTTCCGAGCGTCGCGACGATGCCAGAGAGGGTCCGATGACGACTGCGATTCGCGAGTGTGCGTCCAGCCTCGTCGTTCCCCGCTTCGATGGAATCCTCGGATGCCGAAGCGAGACGACGCGCGGCCCGGAAGTGTCGAATGGCCTCCTCGTGGCCCCCATCGGTCGCCTGGATCGCCTTCCTCGTGGCCCTGAGTAGGGATCCGAGGGATGGGAGGTGCACATCGCTGGACTCCGACACGGCTTCGGCAAACTGGGCCACCGCGGCCTCGTCGATGATGTCGGCGGGGGCCGTCGACTGGTCGCAGCCCGCCAGCACGAATATCGCCAGCACGCCGATCGAGTACCTATGAGGCATCGCAAGTCTCGTCATGATCGGATTCTAGGAGATCGGTCGCTGGGTCGGTAGGAGCTTCACGCTCCACAGTCCGGAGTTGGTATCGCTGAAGAAGACGTGGCCTTTGAAGGGCTGAGCGCCCCACACCATCGTGGCGTTCGGCGTGTACCCGACGGGCGACGCGGACTTGAAGACGGAGATCTCGCGCCCCTGCGTGTACAGGTTGCCCATGAGCTCTCCGCTTACGTCGACCACGCGTAGCCCGCCTTCGTAGTAAGCCTGGTACAGCTTGTCGTCCTCCACCCAGAGGTTGTGCGTCCCGAATTCGGGCATTTCGTAGCGCGCCACCATCTCGGGATTTTCGGGATCCGTGAAGTCCACGATCTGGATGTAACCCCTGGTTACGAGAGGAATGCCGCCCGTGCCGGTCTCGGGGTCGTAACGACTCTGGTAAGACCCCATCTCCCGGGGGTATCCAGCCCAAGCGAGGCCGGTGCGGTCCATCCACTCGTCGCCGAGGAAGAGATACGTCTTACCCGTCGACTCCTGGTAGTACGGGAACGCCGCGTGCGTCTTGCCGGACGGACTGGCATAGGAAGTCACAAAGACCGGGTTCTGGGGCGAGCCGCCCCAACGGCCATTGCCGACGTCGACCACGACCACGCCCGTGCCCCACTCCGAGGAGTAGGCGAGTCCGTCGGCGACCCACACGTCGTGCAGTCGGCTGTCCGGGTGGTTGTATTCGGAGACGTACTTGGGGTTGTAGATATCCGTCATGTCGATGATGACGTACTTGTCGCCGTTCGCCAGCGCGTACAGGTAGTCGTCCTCCGCGAACATGTTGTGGACACCGCCCGTGATGCCGTCGTCGTAGAACGAAGCGACGACCGGGTTGCGAGGATCGGCCATGTCGAGGATCACCAGACCGTCGCGGCGATTGGTTGCGCCCTCCCGAGACAGCACGGCGTACCGCCCATCGGGAGATGCCTTCACGTCGTTCACCGTGCGGGCGTCGACCTGTATCGAATCGACCTTCGTGATCATGGCTGGGTTGGTCACATCGTAGAAGAAGGCGAAGCCGCCCGAGACCTTCGATCCCGTGATCGCATAGTCCCGACCGTCCACTCCCTCGAAGAGCCAGATGTCAGTGGTTCGATACCAGTCCTCGAGGCCGTGTCCGACGATCTCCAGCTCCTGCACCACATCACGAGGCGCCGCCTGGAACGAGGCCCTCGCGGACAGCGGTCCGACCGTCGCGGTGACGGTGTGAATGCCTGGGATGTCCGCGACGAATGCCCCGCCCTTCATCTGTGCGGTCGCGGCGACGCCCATCATGCCCTCGGTGGCGGTGTAGCCGTGTGACCAGTTGACCGGGGCGCGTTCGACGATGCTGCCGTCCGCGCTGCGTATTACGGCCTCGAAGCGGATGACGTCGCCGGTTCGCGTACCAGGGCCGGGCGCTCCAACCAGCTCGATCTCAACGCCGGGGAAAGCGACCACGTCATGCGTCACCGAAGTGCGCACGCCTTCCACGGAGGCGGTGATCATCACGCGCCCCGCGCCATGAGCAGTCGCGTTGCCAAACGCGTCGACGGTTGCGATGGCGGGGTCGGACGAAGTCCACGTGACCTCGGGATCCGGCCGGTTTGTGCCGTCCGCGTGTGCCGCATCAGCTTCGTGAGAGACCGTGGTGCCCGTGTATAGCGTAGCGTGGGCCTCGAGGGACACGTCTTGTACCAGCGGCCACGTCACCACGACCGGGACACGCACGGAGAGAGGCGTCGCTTCGGATCCGGCCGGGAGGACGACGGTGGCCACGATCTCGTACTCACCGGGCTCGACACCTGTGACGGTGCCGTCTTCGACCTGGATCGCACCGCGAGGGCCCGTGATGCGCAGAGGCGCGTCGACGACCGTTCCGCTCATATCGAGAGCCCGGACGGTGAACGGGACCTTCTCGCCTACGGCGACGGTGACCTGTGTGACGCTCGGCATGAGTCGCGATACCGCCGTCGCGTCCTGTGCAACGAGCGGGATCGCGATCAATGCGAATGAAGCGGCGAGGAGGGCAGTGATTCGGCGTTTCATGGCTCGTCCCAGCAGATGAAGAGCGTAGTTGTAGCGGACTACGCTCCTGGTAAGCGCAGCGCCGGTTCTCCGACGATCGCAATCTGGCTTCCGTCCGGACTCACAGCGAGCCGACTGATGGCGATCCTCTGTTCGGACACGTCCGCGATTTCGGTCCAGCCGACTGATGTGCCCGGTTTCCAAGCGTACAATTTGGCGCCCGAGCCCATGACGAGCGTCCCGTCCGGCGTCCAAGCGTTGAAGTCGACGCCGTCCACCGCATCGATCAGGGGCTCGGACATGCCGGAGGCCGGGTCGAGCCGCATGATGGTCGCCCCGCCCTCCTCGGAGTTCTGCACATAGCTGATGTCCGACGACCCCGGAATCCGGTGGATCGAGCGCCCGACGTTCTCGGCGACGATGCGGGTCTCGCCGGTCATCACGTCCGCCACCTGGAGCGTGGATGGAGTGCCCAGTTCGGAATCGCCCAGCACGAAGAGGACCATCGTGCGGTCGTCTGACCAAGCTTGGTATCCCACTGGGGCCAGGTCGCCGAGAAGGACCGAGGCGTTCGAACCATCATGATCGAAACGCCACAATCTCTGTGTCGAGTCAGCCTCGACACGAATCACGGATATGCCAGTCCCGTCGGGCAGCGGGGTCGCAGAGTACTCGCTCTCGGGTGCGCTGGACGTAGTCTGCTGGACCATCCCCGAGGCGATATCGTACAGCCAGATATCGGCCTGACCGACGTCGTCGATCACGGTGTACCAGAAGCCTGATCCGTCGGGCACGAAATGTGGCTGATTATCGTATCCGGGCCGGCCGGTGAGGTTCGTGGGGGTTCCAACGGAGAACAAGCCGCTCGGTGCTGGCTCTAGCGATGCCAGCCAGATGTCCGGGCCGGGTGGCAGCGGGCCGATCGCGAGTCCCGATGTGGCGCTGTCAGATGCCTCCTCGGCCCCGCACGCCACAGCCACCACCAGCAGGGCCATCGCCCCGCGTCGGACCATCACGACCCTGACTGAAGTGAAGCGATGAGTGAGGCGCAGCTTCCGGGCGCCCCGCCGCTCCCCAGCGCGGTGGCTGGGTTCTGGGGTTGGTGGCGCGGTGTCGGCGTTGCTCATCACGCTTCCCTGAACTTGGGGCTGGATCCGTGTTTTTCCGGACGCCGCGCCGCTCCTGGTGGAGATCACGTCGCGCCCGGTCGTTCAAGATGTGTGCGGCAAGGCCGACGGCGAAACCCCTTTAAGTCCTGTGCTTGTCGGTAGATGCGGAGGTCCCGAGGTCGTGCTTGGCGGTCGGGATGTCACATAAGGCATGTGTCGTTCGTTCTATAACGTGACGGACGCACTAACGTGACGGACGCACTCGATATCCATGTGGGTGACGATAGATGAAGCGGTTCATGACGGTCCTGGCTGTGGGTCTCGCCTGCGGGTGCAGTTCCGCGACCGATCCGATTTCCCAGCAGCTCGAGGGCGATTGGGACTGGGTCGAGTCGAGTGGCGGCATCGCGGGCATGACCCACACGCCCGCCTCCACCGGCGAGACCATGCGGCTCAGCTTTTCGGCGACCGGGATCGTCGAGTTGGTGCGTGACGGCGTGCTCGCGGCAGCCACCACCTATGTGACGGAGTTGGCCGCCGACGGAGGGTCGACCGTGGTCCGATATGGGCAGTCGCTGCACGGCTTCGAGGTCCAGACGGTGGCGTTCGATGGCGACGATGTCCTCGTTCTCATCGACCCGTGTTGCGACGGGTTCACATTCCGATTCAGTCGCTCACTTTGATTCGCTGGGGGCCGGGGCCCGGGAAATGAATCCCAACGCCGGTTGGTTGGGTCTCGGTCTCCCTCGAATCGGGGCGATCTGCGCGGTCGCGCTGGCTGCTGCATGCTCGGATGAAGGGCCATCCACCCCTCTCGACGACCTCGAAACGGCCGAGCGCCTTTGGTCGGCGGTAGGGCCGACGAGCTACGTCTACGCGATCGAGCGGCTCTGCTTCTGCGGTGAGAGCGCACGTGGGCCCGTGAGGCTGACCGTCGTGGAGGGCACCGTCTCCGCCCGGACATATGTCGAAAGTGGCGCCCCGGTCGAGGGCATCGCGGCCGATTGGTTCCCCGAGGTCGAAGGCCTCTTCGGCGTGGTGAGAGAAGCGCTGAGCGAGGGCGCTGCCACGGTCCGGGTCACGTACGATCCCGTGAACGGCGTTCCTGTCGACATCTGGATCGACTACTCGGAGACCATCATCGACGAGGAGCTCGGCTTCATCGTGACCGAGGCGGTGACGCAGACGTCCTGACCCCATGCAACCACGCCACGGACTACAGGCGTCGTAGTCGGTACGGCAACGCAGCGGCAAAGGGGGAGGCGTGCAGCAAACCATGGGGCTTACCGCGCTTCAGCTGTCGATTCTGGATGTTCTGTGGCAGCACGGCGAGGCCACGACCCACCAAGTGTGGGAGCATCTGAACGCCGAGCGATCTCTGGCGCCGACGACCGTCGCGACGCTGCTGTCGCGTCTGGAGCGGAAGGCAGTGCTCACGCATCGACGCGATGGCAGGCAGTACGTGTACAGTGCGACGGTCACTCGCTCGGACGTTCGCCGTTCCAAGGTCCGGGAACTCACCGAGAATTTGTTCGGGGGCGATGCCACGGCGCTCTTGAGTCATCTGGTCCGTGCCGACGATGTCGACCCGGCGGAGCTGGCGCGGATTCGAGCCCTGATCGATGAAGAAGTGAAGCGAAACGGCGACACCGATGCTTGATGTAGTGGACGGTGTGCTAGCACTCGGCGCCGGGTGGCTGGTTACGTATCTGGTGCACAGCACGGTCCTGATCGGGACCGCGTGGCTTGCGGTACGATCCGGATGGGTCAGTGAGCCCGAATCTCAGGACCTCCTCTGGAAAGTGGCGGCGCTCGGTGGCCTGGTCACCGCCACCGCAGCGATGTCACCCACTGTGCGGATGGGCCCCCAGGAGTTCATCGCGGATGTCGAGGTCACCGGCGTGCGGGGAGCGGGCATCGAGAACACAATGCAGTGGCAGATGCGGCAATTGGACGCTCCTGCAGAGTTATCGATCTCGTCTCTTAGAGCCGAGGTCGTGTCCCCGTCGCCGGAGTGCCGCGAGCTACTCAGGGGTGGAGCTCTCGGAGCCCCTGGTGCCGCGGCACGGATCCGCTCGACGTGCGCGGCCTCGGCCGAAGTCAAGTGGTACCATGTGATGGTGCTGCTGTGGCTTGGGGGGAGCGGCGTCGCTGCGGTCGCCTCCACAGCGCGCCGCCGGGCACTTCGGGACCTCAAGGCCACGTTGTCCGATGCGAGGCCGGCGGTCCAGACCGAGGTGCAGGCGCTGGCCAGGAGTGCGGGGGTACAGCCGCGCGTCATGGTCTCGTCAGCCCTGGACGCACCGTGCGTGATCGACGCGCGCACCATTGGGCTTCCCGAACGCTGCGAGAATGAACTCGAGCGAGATGAGCTCCGCGCCGTCCTCGCACATGAGGTTGCACACGTGTCCCGCCGTGACGTGACTTGGCTCGGGCTCTTCCGGCTCGTGGGCGGAGTGCTGTGGGTTCAGCCGCTGAACCGCGTTGCTCTCGCGGGTCAGATGGCCGCTGCCGAGTTGGTGTGTGACGACTGGGCGCTCGCCCGCACGAAGCGGCCGCTCGGGCTCGCCCGTTTGATTTCGCGCGTTACGGAGTGGGCGACTTCAGCCCGCTTCCAGCTCGAGGCTCCGGTCGTGGCCATGGTCGGAGCCAACGGAAGGTCGCTGGCCGACCGGGTGCGTCGGATCCTTTCCGCCCGAGGAGAGGCTCGGAGGGCACTTCGCTGGAAACGCGGCCTGGCGGCGACAGCGCTTCTTCTGCCGGTGCTGTTTCTCCCACCAGTCCCGCGGCCCTCGACTCTCCACGCCATGGTCTTCATTCAGGAGGGAGGCGATCTGACCGGGGACTTCATGGCCGCCGGCCCGGGCGAGATCCGCGAGGGTGTGCAGCGTGTAGTGGTCCGCCGGTTCACGGGCGGCTAGAACCGCCAAAGAGCTTCATCCCTGGCGCACGGATCGTATATTCCGGGCCCTCAGTGGACCGTATCCGAAAGGTTGTGCTGCAGATACAGTCCACCAGTCCACGATTCGTACGTTGCGGCCCGGAGAGCCTTTGTCCGCACCCGCCGGCGCCAAGCGCCTCGCGACAGTCACGATACCAGCACCGGACCTCCGGCCCGATGCCTTTCTCTCACACGGAGTGGGGGAGGCGCGCGGGTTCTGGGCCCGCGGCCGCCACTGGGTCGCGCATCGCGGTGTCGCCGTCGAGCTCAGCCCAGACGTGCCTTCGGGCGCGGATCGCTTTGGTTGGGTCGCCGAGCGAGCCCGGGAGATCGCGTTGGCGGCGCTCCTTCCAGAGGGGGCCGCGCGAGGTTCCCGAATCCGATTCTACGGCGGCATGTCGTTCTGTCCGGATCACGAGCCGAGCGATGTCTGGGCGGCGTTTCCTGCTTGGCGCTTTCAGGTCCCCGAGTTCGAGCTCGAGGGTGACGACTCCGGCGACGCATGGTTGCGCGCAAGGACGCTCGTCGGGGCCGAGGAGTCGGGGGACGTATTCGTGCGCCTTCGGCATCGTGCCGAGGCGCTTCGTGCCGAGCTCGCCGCGCTCGCGGACCGATCCAGAGCGGTGCACGAGCCGGTTCGCGGAGAACGTACCGCTACAGATCGAGCCACCTGGGAGGCCGCGGTCGATGAGTCGCTCCGAATCATCAGAGGCGGCAGCGTCTCGAAGGTGGTGCTGGCCCGAACCCTTGATGTGGCCTTCGACGAGGACGGGGCGGCCGTGGATGTGGTCGATGTGGTGTCTCACCTGTGGGAGGCAAGCTGCGGGAGCCACGTCTTCATGTTTGAGCCTGAACCTGGTGCGGCCCTCGTAGGAGCAGCGCCCGAGACTGTGGCAACGCTCCGAGACGGCGTATTCCATGCGACGGCCGTTGCGGGCTCGATCCGCCGAGGTGCCTCCCCGCGCGAGCAGGCTGAGTTGGCCGCGGAGCTTCTCGCGAGTGACAAGGACCGAGTCGAACAGAGAATCGCGCTGGACGACATGGTCACGCGCCTGGAGACCGTGAGCCATCAGATCCGCAAGGACCCCCAACCACACGTACTCACGCTCGCGCGCATCCAACATCTGGAGACGGAGATCCGAGCCAGCGTCCCGCCGGACGTGGGTATTCTCGATCTGCTCCGGCTCCTGCACCCGACGCCCGCGGTCTGCGGCCTGCCCCGGGATACCGCGATGAAGTTCCTGTCGGACGAGGAGCCGTTCGATCGCGGTTGGTACGCGGGCCCGGTCGGCTGGTTCGACGCCGACGGCAATGGAATCTTCGCGCCGGCGCTCCGAACCGGTGTCACGGATGGATGCGACTGGCGCCTCTTCGCGGGGGCGGGCATCGTCGAGGGATCGGTCCCGGCACTCGAGTGGGATGAGACCACGATCAAGTTCGAACCGATGCTCGAGGCGCTCGAAGCGAGCGGCGCAGACCTCGGTAGAGCCAGCCGAGCAGGGTCGGCGCTTTCGTCCAGTCGGCGAGGGCAGGAGGACCCGGTCGCATGACCGGCGCGGCAGCGACGACCCTGTGGGCGCGCGCGTTCGTCGATGAGCTCGCACGTGCGGGTGTTTCGGACGTAATCGTGGCTCCAGGCTCACGCTCGACGCCCCTGGTCATGGCGTTCGCGGCGGACGGCCGGTTCCGGATGCGCGTGCACCTGGACGAGCGGTCCGGGGCCTTCTTCGCGCTCGGCATGGGGAAGGCGAGCGGAAGGCCTGCGGCAATGGTGACCACCTCCGGGACGGCGACCGCAAACGTGTTCCCCGCCGTGATCGAGGCATCGCTCGGTGAGGCGCCGCTCCTCGTTCTCACTGCCGATCGCCCACATCACCTTCGAGATTCCGACGCCAACCAGGCGATCGATCAGGTGGGCCTCTATGGCTCCTATCCCCGGGAGTGCTTCGAGCTCGGGCTCCCATCGATCGAGGACGCCGCGCTTCGCCATCTCCGCTCGGTCGCGTCGCGTGCCGTCGCTGCTGCCACGCGACCTCCGGCTGGCCCCGTGCACGTGAATTTCCCGTTCGACAAGCCACTCGAGCCCGTGGACACTGGCCCAGACGGGACGGGTGACTCGGTCGGCGTTGCCGGCCGCCCGGATGGGCGTCCGTTCGTCGAGGTTTCGGCACCGATCGGAGAGGCTCCGGTGAGGGTGTTGGCACCCTTGGTAGAGGCGCTCGGAGTCGGACGCGGCGTGATCGTCGCAGGGCCGGCAGCGGACGCCTCGCGAGTCGGCCCGGCTGCCATCGCGCTCGCGGCTGCGACCGGATTTCCGATTCTCGCGGACCCGCTGTCCGGAGCGCGATACGGCCCGTCAGGGAGCGCCGACGTGGTGGCCGCTTACGATCTCTTCCTTCGCGACGGTGCGGTCCGTGAGGCGTTGGCACCGGAGGTGGTACTGCGCGTGGGTGCGACACCGACGTCAGCGCCGCTACAGAGATGGCTGCAGCACTATGAGCACGTCCGGCACATTGTGATCGACAGTGGGGGCCGGTGGAAGGATCATGGTGCGACAGCCACCGACTACGTAGTGACCGACGCCGCCACGGCGCTGTCCTGGCTGTCGGGTCGGGTCGGCCGGACAGCCGACGATGACTGGCGAGAGAAGTGGCGGGCCGCGTCTGTCGCCGCCCTCGAGGCTGTCGACGAAGCGGGAGGTCCACACGAGGGAGACATCCTCGCGGCAGTGTCGGCGAGCATGCCGGCCGGTGCGAATCTGTTCGTATCGGGCTCGATGCCGGTGCGGGATCTCGACGCCTTTGGAGCGCCACGGGAGGAGCCCCTCGCCGTCTACGGCAATCGGGGCGCGAGCGGCATCGACGGGATCGTGTCGACCGCGTTCGGCGTCGCCGCCGCTAGCGACGAGCCGACCGTGTGCGTGATCGGCGACATCGCGCTGTTCCACGATCAGAACGGACTCCTGTGGAGCCGAGAGGCTGACTGTCCGGTGGTCTTCGTGCTCGTCGACAATGACGGCGGCGGCATCTTCCATATGCTGCCCATATCGGAGCACGATCCGGCGTTTACGGACTTCTTTGCGACCCCCCACGGTCTGGACTTCCGTCACATGGCGGAGCAGCACGACCTCCCGTATTGGGACGGTGATGCCACAGGGCTCCCGGACGCGCTTCGGGACGCGATCGCCTCGCGGCAGGCATCGATCCTGCGGGTCGGCAGCGACCGCCACGAGAACCAGCGCCGGCACGACGAGGTGGCGGAGTCGGTGGCCCGACGCGCCCGGGAGGCGCTACGCTAAACATCCAGCAGCACTTCCGAGAAAGGGCCAGATATGAGTCAGCCTGATTGGGACGAGGTCAAAGAGTACGAGGACATCACCTATCACAAGAGTGATGGTGTCGCCCGGATCGCGTTCAACCGGCCGGAGGTCCGTAACGCCTTCCGCCCGGACACGCTCTTGGAGCTCCAAGAAGCGTTCCGGGACGCTGGCGAAGATCCCAGCATCGGCGTGGTTCTGTTCACCGGTAACGGTCCTGCCAAGGACGGGAAGTGGGCGTTCTGCGCGGGCGGGGACCAGAAGGTGCGGGGCGCGGGTGGATACGTCGGCAAGGACGGTGTGCCCCGCCTGAACGTCTTGGAGCTGCAGCGCTACATGCGTTCGATGCCCAAGCCGGTCATCGCGCTGGTCGCAGGCTACGCGATCGGTGGCGGGCACGTGCTCCACGTGGTGTGCGACCTCACTCTGGCCGCCGACAACGCGGTGTTCGGGCAGACCGGCCCGATCGTCGGGTCGTTCGACGGCGGCTTCGGCACCGGGTTCCTGGCACGGATGGTGGGCCAAAAGCGGGCCCGCGAGATCTGGTATCTGTGCAGGCAATACTCGGCGGAAGAGGCCTGTGCGATGGGCATGGTCAATAAGGTCGTGCCGCTCGACGAGCTCGAGGCGGAGGGGTGGGCGTGGGCGCAGGAGATCCTCGACAAGAGCCCGCTCGCGATTCGTCTGTTGAAGAGCGCGTTTAATGCCGACTTGGACGGCCAGGCGGGTTTGCAGGAGTTGGCTGGGAATGCGACGATGCTGTACTACATGACAGAAGAAGCCCAAGAAGGAAAGCGCGCCTATGTAGAGAAGCGGAAGCCGGAATTTCGTAAGTATCCTTGGTTGCCGTGGTGAGGTACGCGCCATGGCGCGTACCTCATATGCTTCCGGCGACCAGACGCGTCATATCGGCGGGCACCCGCGCCGCAGGCGTGGGTCGCGTCGTTGGGCTCCGCGCCGTGACCTGCGAAGTAGCGACTGCTACTCCTCGGTCCCGGTGCTCGCCCGCCTAGCCCTGCATCCAATCTGACGCGTCTTCGTAGGAGGACCATTTCACGGTGCCATCAATACTGGATCGAGCGATCCCGTGGGTCCGCCACCCTCTACCCCCACGAGGGTCTAGCACGCGCCTACGCGGGGCGCCGTGATGTCGTCTCCTTCATCGACCCCCGAGCCCTCCCCGGGCCCCCCACCCGACATCTCCCGCACCCAGGCCTGGATCCTCGCGGCTCGGCCGAAGACGCTGACGGCTGCTCTGGCGCCGGTCGCGGCGGGGACGGGGCTCGCGGCCCATCACGGGGTGATGGCTTGGGGGCCGGCTTTGGCGGCGCTCGTGGGCGCGCTGCTGATCCAGGTGGGCACGAATCTGGCGAACGACTACTACGACTTCGTGCGGGGGGGAGACACCGCCGACCGGGTGGGGCCGGTGCGAGTCACGCAGGCGGGGATCCTGGCGCCTCATGTAGTGAAGCGCGGGATGGTGATTACGCTCGGTGCCGCGATGCTGGTGGGCGTGTATCTGGTTTCGGTCGGAGGATGGCCGATCGTTTGGATCGGGCTGGCTTCGGTCGCGTGCGCGGTCCTCTACACGGGTGGGCCGTTTCCACTGGCCTACCACGGGCTGGGCGACGTCTTCGTCTTCGTCTTCTTCGGGCTCGTCGCGGTCGCGGGGACGTACTACGTGCAGGGCCACTCTTGGCCTGTCGACGCCTTTCTGGTCGGCGCCTCGCTAGGGGCTCTGAATACCGCGCTCCTCGTGGTGAACAACCTGCGGGACATCGGCACGGATGAGAGGGCGGGAAAGCGGACGCTCGCCGTGCGCATCGGCCCCGGTGCGACCAAGGGTGAATACATCCTGTTGTTGGTTGTCGCTCTTGTGATCCCCGTCATCGGGTGGCGCGTCCTTGCTTGGCCGGTAGCCTCGCTCGGTGCCCTCCTGGTGACGCCGCTCGCGGTGTCTCCAGCCCGGAAGGTCCTGGGGCACGCGGATCCCCCCGAGCTGTTGCCCGCTTTGGGCCAGACTGCCCGCCTCACGGCCGTCTATGGCGTGCTCCTCGGCCTGGCACTGGCGCTCGGCTGATGGCCCAGGACGTCCTCTCCACCGCACTCGCCGCGTCTCCCGATCGGATCGCGCTCGTGTCACCCGACAGGGCATGGACGTATGCCGAACTCGCCACCGAGGTCTCCGAGCGAGCCGACGCGCTCCGCTCAGCCGTGAGGAGCGGGGGTGCGCACTTCTTCGCGGCTGGAGCCGATGCGGCTGGGGTCGTCGAGCTTCTCGCCTGCGGACAGATCGGTGCGGCGGCGGCGCCGCTGGACCCTCGCATGACTGATGTCGAGAGGTCGGCGGCGGAGTCGTCGCTCAGGGGAGTCGAGACCGACGCTCAAGTGATTCTCTGGACGTCCGGGACTACAGGCCGGCCCCGTGGCGTCGCCCTCTCGTATGAGAACCTACGGGCCAGCTGCAATGCGGCGGCTGAAAGGCTGGAGCTGGGTCCCACCGATGTCTGGCTCGCGTCCTTGTCGCCGGCTCATGTCGGAGGCGTGGCCTTGATCACCCGCTCGATGTTCCTCGGCTGCACGCTCGTGGCTTCGGGCCCCTTCGATGTCGAGCTGTTCTCGGAACAGATTGATGGCCGACGCCTCCCCGCCGGAGTCCCGCCGATATCACACATGTCCCTGGTGCCCACCCAACTCTTGAGGCTCCTCGAGCTGCGCGGTGATGCGCGCCCTCCCTTGACGTTTCGATGCGCGCTCATTGGAGGGGCTCACGCGCCACCCGATCTGGTGGCGCGCGCGCTCGGGGCTGGATGGCCGCTCGCCCTGACGTACGGCATGACCGAGATGACGTCGCAGGTGGCGACCGCGACACCCGCGGAGGTGATCGCGGAACCCGGCTCGGTGGGGCGCCCGCTCGGGGGTGTCGAAGTCAGAGTCGCTGGGGAAGGCGAAATCGAGGTGCGAGGTCCCACCCTCGCGACGGGCTACGTGGGCTCGAGTGAGCCGCTGGGCGGCGAGGACGGCTGGCTTCGTACCGGTGATCTCGGACACCTCGATGGGGCGGGGGCACTTTGGGTGACCGGACGCCGCGCGGACCGCATCGTCTCGGGTGGAGTGACCGTCGATGCCACGCACGTCGAAAACGTGCTTCGCGAGCACCCTGCCGTGTACGACGTGTGCGTGGTCGGCGTGCCCAGCGACGAGTGGGGCGAGTCGGTCGCAGCGTGGGTCGTCCCGGTGGAGGGTGAGCTCGACCTGGATGAGCTCGACGAGCATGCACGGGGGCGCTTGAGTGAGGCCCGGCGGCCGCGGATCTGGCACATGCACACTTCGGTGCCGCGGAATCCGATGGGAAAGCCGGATCGCAGGCGGATTCGGGCAGAGCTGGAGCGGGGAAGAGCGTCCGCCGGTGGGGCTGGCTAAAGGCTGAACGGCGGCGGGCAAGGACCAATTCCAGGGGTTGGTGACCGGTCCGGAACTAGGAACGGCCCCTGCGCCGCGCGCCGAAAAACCTCACAAGTCCCTTAGCGTCGGTCCCTCTCTCGAGGAATCCCGATGCCATCTGAGTGCAGGAGCCCTGCCGAAGCGCTTGGTAGGTCTGAAACTGGCGTGTAACAACGACTTACGCGGTATTTGGTGTCGGTCACATGTGCCCGTGTGGACGTGTGTGTCACCTGTCTTGGACACGAAAAAGAGTCAGGCAACCCTTGGCAGACTCCGCGCATCGACCCGTTCACGTACAGTGCGGGGGCGGGGCTGCTTCTCGCGGTGGTGCTTCTCGCGAGCTACGTGCCCGCGCGCAGGGCGATCCACGTCGATCCAGTGGTGGCGCTGAGGGCCGAATAACCGGCCCTGACGTGTGGCGTCAGGGCCGTCGGGCGCGCATCTTCGCCCGCCATGCAAGCCGAACCGAAGCGTCGCTCGCACTTCATCCCCCGCACCCGTGACGGGTGGATCGCGACGGGGGCGTTCATAGGGCTGTTCCTGCTGGCCATGCCGCCGGTCACCCACCTGGTACTGAACCGCACCGACCCGTGGATCCTGGGTCTTCCGTTCATATACGCATCACTCCTGATCATCTACACGCTGCTCATCCTCGTCCTCGTGTGGGCGCTGCGGCGGGGCGTGTAGGTCGTGACGATTCAGCGGTGCGCATGACGGGGCCCCACTGATGGAGACTTGGGTCGTCGCGACCGGCCTGATCTTCGTCTACTTGCTGATCACACTCGTGCTGGGCGTGGTCGCGAACCGCATGCTCACGGTCGACATGGAGGACTTCCTCCTCTATGGGCGGAAAGCCGGTTTCGTCGTCCTCTATCTGACCGTGGTTGCGAGCTTCCACTCGGTCTTCGCCTTTCTGGGCTCCAGTGGCTTCTTCTACACACACGGCGTCGGCTTCTGGGTGGCGGGCACGTGGACGCTGCTCGTCGGCGCGATCACTTATGTGATCGGGACCCGTATCTGGGCCTTGGGGAAGGCGTTCGGCTACATGACACCGGCCGACATGCTCGCCGACTTCTACGAGTCGGAGACCGTACGCGTCGTCGTGGCGGTCGTCTCGGTTGTCTTCACGATCCTGTACATCCAGGCCCAGGCGCAGGGTCTCGGTTACATCATCAACGTGGCCTCGGATGGGCGCATCGGCATCGAGCTCGGAACGCTCATCCTGCTCACGGTCGCGGCCACGTACCTGATGGCCGGTGGGCTGAGGGCGGTCTACTGGACCGACGTGCTCCAGGGGATCTGGATGTACGCGGCCGTCTGGGTCGGCGCGCTCTTTCTCGCCTACGAGTTGTTCGGGGGGCCGCTCGAGCTGTGGCGGGCAGTCTTGGAGGCGCGTCCTGACCTGCTGTCGTTGCCCGGACCGAACGGCTTCTTCACGCCGGGTATCTGGATCGGCATGACGATCACGCTCTCATTCGGCATCATCCTCCAGCCGCACATGATGATCCGCTACTACACGGCGGTGGATGCCAAGACGTTGAAGTTGCTGGGCGCCACCACGCCGATTTATCTGATGACGCTCTTCATCCCCGCGGCGCTCATCGGGATGGGTGGAGCGATCGTCATGCCAGGCCTCGAGGGGCCTGCCGCTGATCGGATCTTCCCAGAGCTCCTGTTCATGTATGCACCGCCGTGGCTCACGGGCATGATCCTCGCCGGGGCGACTGCGGCCGCGATGTCCACGCTCGACTCGATTCTCCACGCGAACATGACCGTGCTGACGCGAGACATTTATCAGCGCTATATCCGCCCGGAGGAGAGCCAGGCGCACTACGTGTGGGTCGGCCGGGCGATCATCCTATTGCTGCTCGTTGTCGGGTACTACATGTCGGTTCTCACGCTCGACTTCTTGGTGGTTCTCGTGACGCTCTCGGGGGCGGGCGCACTACAGCTCTTGCCCGCTATTCTCGGCGTCTGCTTCCCAGGCGGCCGGACGCTCACCCGGGCAGGCGTCGTCTCCGGCATCGCAGCGGGACTCGTCGGCTTGTACGTCACGCTCGTCGTGGCCCCCCACCCGCTCGGCTTGCATGGGGCGATCTGGGCGCTACTTCTGAACGCAACGGTGGCGGTCACCGTCTCCGCCTTCACCGAACCACCCTCAGCTGAAACCATCGAGCGCGTCCACGGTGAGTTGGAGCGCTTCGTATACGGAACGGAGGAATGACCATGTCCCTGACGACTTCGCGTGTGGCGACGACCTCTCTCGTGGTCGCGCTCCTCCTGGCGGCCGCTCGGCCGGCATCGGCCCAGATACCCATCAGCGAGCCGGTGGTCGGGCCCGCGAACGGATCACTCGTGGTCATAGGCGGGGCGCTGCGTTCGCCGGAGATATACCAGCGCTTCATCGAGCTGGCCGGGGGCCCTGACGCGCACCTCGTCATGATCCCCACAGCCGGTGGAGGGGAAGAATACGATGAGTACTACCAGGGACTGAACGGCTGGCGTGACAACGGAGCGCGGAACATGACCGTTCTCCACACCACGGATTCGGCAGTGGCCGATACCGAGGAGTTCGTCGAGGCGCTCAAGACCGCGGACGGGGTCTACTTCTTCGGGGGACGGCAGTGGCGCCTGGTCGATGCTTATGCGGGTACCAGGACCGAAGAGGAGCTGCAGAAGGTGCTGGACCGAGGAGGGGTGATCGGTGGCTCATCGGCGGGCGCGTCGATCATCGGCTCATTCTTGATCCGGGGCGACACACAGACAAACACGGTGATGATGGGAGACCATCAGGTAGGCTTCGGCTACATGCGAAACGTCGGTATCGATCAGCACGTGCTCCGACGGAACCGACAGTTCGATATGGTCGAGGTCATCGAGGCGCACCCTGAACTCCTGGGTATCGGCCTCGACGAGAACACGGCGATCGTGGTGATTGGTGACCAGTTCGAGGTCATCGGGGCGTCGTACGCGCTGATTTTCGACCACGGTTCTACGGTCGGTGACTCGGGGAAGTTCTACTTCCTCGCGCCCGGCGATCGGTACAACATGGCTGCGAGGCAGGCCACCAGGTCCGCACAGGTCCAGAGCCCGGTGGCCAACGTTCGGAAGAAGCCCTGGGGAGGGCGCTGACACGGCCAGTGATCGTGCGCCTCGCGCTACTCGTCGACTCCACCGAGCTTCGAAGAGCGCGGTGCGGGTACTCGGGCTCACGTATGTGGTGGCCGCTGTCATGATGGCTGGCTTCGCCGATCGGCTGATCTTCTTCCCACCTCTACCGTCGTACGGCGAAGGGACCGAAGGGCTGGTCCGTTTCACGAGTGCACTCGGCGACGACATCGCGGCCGTCCACGACGTCGATCCCGATGCACCACTGACTGTTCTGTTCGCGCACGGGAACGCCGAGGACGTCGGGGACGGGGCGACACACTTTGCCCGATACCGCGTTCTGGGCCCATCCGTCCTCGCGTTCGACTACCCCGGGTACGGTCTCAGCAGTGGTACGCCGTCAGAAAAGGGTTCATACGCCGCTGCCGATGCGGCCTACGACTATCTCATCGCGCAGGGGGTGCGACCCGAGGCGATCGTCATGCACGGCCGATCTCTGGGCGGTGCCGTCATGGTCGACCTCGCGAGCCGGAGGAGGGCCGCCGGCCTGGTGATCGAGAGCTCGTTCGTGTCGGCGTACAGGGTTGTGACCCGCGTGCCGCTGCTACCCCTCGATCAGTTCAGCAGCCTCAGGAAGTTGAGGGACGTCCATGTACCCGTGCTCATCGTTCACGGGGACCGCGATGAGGTGATCCCGTTCTGGCACGGGCGTCGGCTCTTCGACGTCGTGCCGGCCGATCAACGAAGTGCGTTATGGGTGGAGGGAGCGGGGCATAACGACCTCCTTGAGGTGGCCGGGGAGCGGTATTGGGACGCGCTGGCCACGTTTCTAGCTAAGATCGAAGCGGCTTTGTAGCCGGATACCTTTTACGGAGCGACTCATGGGCTCGTTCGTCGTCCTCATCGAGCTGTTGGTCACGTTGGGTGTGGGATTTCATCTGATCAGCCAGTATCTGATCGTCAACAATCTGTGGTCCCGCCGTGGCGTAAGGGAGGTAGCCGAGAGCATCTCGATCTCAGCGGCGCTTCTCGGTCTCGCGACTTCGCTGCCGTTCCTCGTCCACTTCCTCTTCGTTGCATCCGATACGGCAGGGGCGGCCCGCACGGGGATCAGCATCCTCACGGGGCTCTTCTTCGTTCTGTTGGGCACGGGTTTCTGGGTAACGGAGCACCGAGGTGAGGGCTTCTGGACGTTGCTCGGGGGCGCGCTGAAGCTCGAGGGCCGCGAATCTGCCGACCTGCTCAAGTCGCTGGTGCAGCCAACCGGCGCCGCCCAACTCATCGCCTTCTTCGAAGCCATGGCTTCAGTCGACAAGCATATCGACGCCCGCGAGATCGACATGATCGAGCAGTTCGCGCGCAGGTGGCGCGTAGACCCCCCGCAGCTCCAGGAGGGAGAGACATAGACCAGCGGGGACCTGGTCGCACTGCAAGCAACCGTGAACCGGTACCTGGCGGTGACTCCGCCTGTGGAGCAGGCCCAGGAGCTGCTCGACGTGCTCCACCTGTTTGTCCAGGCGGATGCCAAGGTGACGGAGGAGGAGGAACTGGTCCTGGAAGAGATAACCGGGATGATTACCGAATACGCCGAAGGTCAGAGCGGCGAGACAGCGATGTTCGAGGTCGTCATCGTTCCTCAGAGCGATGCCCAGATCGAGGCGGTGCTGTCGCTGCTTCCGGGAGTCCAGCCCAAGGTGGCGCACGGCGGCACCGTCTTCTCCGCCGGTAAATTCTTTTCGCCGCGTTATGGCGAGGCGATTTGCTCCAAGTACATCGCGCTGGGCCTGTTCACCACCCGCGTCGAGGCGTGACACGGGATTTGCTGCCCCCCGAAGCCCGCGCTAGTGTGGGCGCGCTTCGAACCTTCTTCGTGAGCGCTCCATGACCGAACACACCCCCGCTGGTGCGACCCAACCCAACCCGCGACACGCCGAGTACTGGCGCAGGAATCTCAGGTACCTGGGCATGCTGCTCGCAGTCTGGTTCGCAGTCTCGTACGGGCTCGGAATCCTGTTGGTCGAACCGCTCAACGCGTTCAATCTCCCGGGCACCGGCTTCCCACTCGGGTTCTGGTTCGCTCAGCAGGGGTCGATCTACGTGTTCGTGATTCTGATCTTCGTGTACGTCGTGCTGATGAACCGGTTGGACCAGGAGTTCGAGGTGGACGAAGAGGACGGCGCATGACCGTCAAGACCTGGACCTTCATCCTCGTCGCGGCGTCGTTCGCGCTCTACATCGGTATCGCTTTGTGGACTCGGGCCACGTCGACCAAGGAATTCTATGTTGCCGGCGCGGGTGTCTCGCCCCTGGCCAACGGCATGGCTACGGCCGCGGACTGGATGAGCGCGGCGTCGTTCATCTCCATGGCCGGCCTGATCTCCTTCATGGGATATGACGGCTCGGTATATCTCATGGGGTGGACGGGCGGATACGTCCTGCTCGCTTTGTTGCTGGCGCCGTACCTTCGGAAGTACGGAGCGTTCACCGTGCCGGACTTCGTAGGTGATCGCTACTACTCCCAGACGGCGCGGATCGTCGCCGTAGTGTGCGCGATTTTCGTGTCGTTCACATACGTGGCGGGACAGATGCGCGGGGTCGGGATCGTATTCGGGCGCTTCCTCGAGGTCGATGTGGAGACTGGCGTGTTCATCGGTATGGGCATCGTCTTCTTCTACGCGGTGCTCGGCGGCATGAAGGGCATCACGTACACGCAGGTCGCCCAGTACTGTGTGCTCATCTTCGCGTATATGGTGCCGGCGATCTTCTTGTCGATTCTCATCACCGGAAACCCGATCCCGCAGCTCGGGCTCGGGGGCATCGACCAGGCCTCCGGGATGCCATTGCTGGAGCGCCTCAACGGCCTCCATCAGGAGCTCGGCTTCGCGGAGTACACGTCCGGGACGAAGTCCACCCTGGACGTCTTCTTCATCACGGTCGCGCTCATGGTTGGGACGGCCGGATTGCCCCACGTGATCATCCGCTTCTATACGGTGCCGCGCGTTCGCGATGCCCGGCTTTCGGTGGGTTGGGCCCTCATCTTCATCGCTCTGCTGTATACGACGGCCCCCGCTGTCGCAGTATTCGCCCGCACGAACCTGATCAACAGTGTCTCCGACACACCGTACTCGGAGGTGCCGGAGTGGTTCACCAACTGGGAGGCGACGGGTCTGCTCACATTCGAGGACCTCAACGGTGACGGTCGAATCCAGTTCGTCGGGCCCGACTCGCCTTACGCCAACGAACTGACTGTCGACAACGACATCATGGTGTTGGCGAACCCGGAAATCGCGGGATTGCCCAACTGGGTCATCGGCCTGGTGGCCGCCGGTGGCTTGGCGGCGGCGCTGTCCACCGCGGCGGGACTCCTGCTCGTGGTGTCTTCCGCGGTGAGCCACGACCTGCTCAAGCGCTCGCTCATGCCTCAGATCACGGAGAAGGGCGAGCTGATCGCCGCGCGGGTGTCAGCGGGCGTCGCGGTGATGGTCGCTGGCTATCTCGGCATCAATCCGCCGGGCTTCGTGGCGCAGGTGGTCGCGTTTGCGTTCGGGCTCGCGGCGTCGTCGTTCTTCCCCGTCATCATCATGGGGATCTTCTCGAAGCGGACCACGCGCGAAGGGGCGATTCTGGGGATGATCGCAGGGATCACCTTCACGGCGGCGTATATCAGCTATTTCACGCTCATGCATCCCGAGTTGAACAATGCCGACCACTGGTGGTTCACCATCAGCCCTCAGGGGATCGGCACGATAGGCATGATGCTGAACTTCACGGTGATGATCGTCGTGTCGCGGTTCACGCCGCCGCCGCCGCCCCACGTTCAGGCGCTCGTCGAATCGATTCGCGTGCCGCGAGGGACGGGCGCGTCGCACGAGATCAGCGCCTAGTGTCCTGATGTGGGATCGCAGCCGGATGGACTCACGATGACCGCCCGGCGGCTGATATGTGCGGCGCTCGTCGCTTTGCTGTGCGCCTGCGCCGAGGCGCCATCCGACGAACCGCCTGTGGAGGCCGGCGAAGAGGATGGCGCCGCCGGGACCCCGGCCGCGCTCACCGCCGAGCCGCTCGTGCTGCGGGGGATCTATTCAGTGGTCGGCCCGCGAAGCCTGTTCACGGACTGTGCGAGCGGTGTGTCCTACACACTCGCGCGGGACGGAGCCACGACTCCCGTGCATGACGCGTTCCTCCTCCGCGCCGATCCCGACGGAGGGGTGCTCGCGTCGATGGAGGCTGTGGTCAGGGCCGGATCAGCGGGCGTCGATTCTCTCGAGGTGATATCGGCTGATGTCGTCTCAATGGAGTCGAGCTGCGACCAAGCTCCGATTCACCAACCTCTCGAAGAGACCGAATGGGTCCTCGTGACAGCGCTTGGTCAGCCCGTCCCAGACGGAGTCGTCGCGACGCTCCGCCTGGATCGGCAGACCGGTGAGGCCGCCGGGAGCACGGGCTGTAACAACTTCGTGGGCAGCTACGAGTTTGTCGGGACACGCCTCCAGATCGGCGCCGTGGCCTTCACGCGGATGGCGTGTCCCCGAGGAGTCGACCAGCTCGAGATCGACGTTCTCGAGGCGTTTCGGATCGCCGGATCGTTCACGATCGATGGGGACCAGCTGTCACTCGTCGGTGATCGAGGCGTCGTCGCCGGCTATGTGGCTCGGTGATGCGCGACCGTCGGGTCAGCGTTTAGGCGTCTGACGTCTCCTCGGGGTTCTGCATGCGGAAGACCGGCACCGCCAACAGCCCACCGCCGATCGGGCCGACGATGTACATCCACAGATTGGTGAGGGGGCCGTCGCCTGCGATGACGTCGACCAGAACGGGGCCGAAGCCCACCGCCGGATTGAACGCTCCACCCGAGACGGGTCCGACCGCAAAAGCGCCGGCGAGGACCGTAAAACCGATCGCGAGTCCGTAGTAGGAGTTTCCTTCGGTCGCCGGTAACGTCGCGACGTTCAGGATCACGAGAACCAGCGCGAAGGTCATGAGGCCTTCCGCGAGCAGCACGGCGATCGTGCCGTAGTCGGCTCCGGGGGCGGGCGCAAAAGTGCTGCCGGTGATGAGAAGCACCGCACCCGCCGCGAGCCAAGCACCCAGGAGCTGCGAGGCGATGTACGGCACCAGCTCGCTCTTCTCCAGCGCGCCTCGCATGTAGACCGCGATGCTCACAGCCGGGTTGTAGTGGGCGCCGGACACGCGGCCGCCCATGTACACCATCACCATCAGCACGCTGCCGATCGCAACAGGCGCCATCGCACTGCCTCCCACAGCGGTCATGCCGATTACGAACACCAGGAAGAAGGTTCCGATCATCTCGGTCACGTAGCGGGCCATGTCACTCTCGCGTTGGGGGAAGTCGAACCGCGCCATTGTAGGGCGTGGTCTGGTCTGAATCGATAGTCAGGGCGGGCGGCGGTCGTCCCGGTCACGCCTCGTCGTCGGGCGTGAAGTCGATGTCGTTGTGGCTGTTGTCACAGAAGGGCTTGTTCTTCGAGGCACCGCAGCGGCACAACGCGGCCCGCGGGCCGACCTGGATCGGCTCTCCCGCGTGGTCTCGAAGGTCGATCGTTCCGCGGACGAAGATCGGTCCGTTCTTGTCCACCGCCAGGCTCACTTCTGCCTGGGCGACCTCGGCCGGACCTCCGTCTTTCCGCTCGTACGAGAGCGCTCCCGTCGGACACTTGTGAATGACCTCGGCGATCTCGTCCGCGCTGGCTTCGTCCGCGTTGATCCACGGGCGACCGTCGGGGTTGAAGACACTTCTGAGGCCGCCTACGCACTTTCCAGCGTGAATGCATCGCTTGGCATCGAAGAGGATGTCGACCTTTTCGCCTTCGTATCGTCGCAGATCCGGCATATTCGGTCTCCTGGTGATGGCTGCGTGGAATCTCTGGGTTGTCCCGAGCGTGTGTACGCCACCATGCTCTGCTTCGTTCGGCGTCTGGACAACCGCGCGACGGCCCAGATGCATCTACGTCTGTAGTTGATTCTCAATCCGCGCCCTGAATGGGAGCTACATCCAGCATGGTACACTGTCGACTCGCGGCCCGCTCGGCCGCGGCCTGCACCGCTTTGGCCGTCGGGCTCATCACACCCTCCTTCGTCCGCGCCCAGACGAGTATGGGGACCCCGAACGCTGTATTTCCCGAAGACTTCGGGACCGTCCAGACGGTCAGGGAGCTTCCGGACGGGCGCGTCCTCGTCGCAGACCCGTTGGGGAAGGAGCTCTACGCCGTCGATATGGACGCCGGGGTCCGCACGGTCATCGGCTCACTCGGACAGGGGCCCGAGGAGTACCTGCAGCCGGACGCGGTCTGGGCTTTGCCTGGTGACTCCACCCTGCTGGTAGACCTCGGTAACGGCCGGAATGTGGCGCTTGATCCTGATCTCCGCTTCGGGCCCACATCACCTCTGGCCACAGGCGACCCGAGAAGCAGCCTCGTGCTTGCGCTCCCGCAGGGAGTGGACGGGCTCGGACGCATCTATTCCCGATCGATGGGGGGGCTCGGGGGAGCGCTGTCGGACTCCGCTGCCATTATGCGCATTACCCGCGGAACGCCAGGCATAGATACGGTCGCGATGTTCAAGCTTCAGGGGCGCACGCAGACCAGGAGCGGTGACGCCAATAACCAGAATGTCCAGATCAGCCCGGTGCCGCTGTCGCCTGAAGACGCGTGGGGTGTCGCGGCGGACGGTTCGGTCGCCGTGGCCCGGTCGGTGGATTACCACGTGGAGTGGATCAGCCCGGACGGGTCGATGACCCGCGGCACGGCGATCTCCTTCGACGCCGTGCGGATCGGGACTGCCGAGAAGGAGGAGTACCTCACGACACAGTCGCGGAACGGTGGGGGCATCCAGGTTGCGGCAACCATCAACAACGGCGCGATCGAAATGAACTTCTCGCGAGGGGGGGGTGGCAACCGCCGCGAGATCGATCAGTACGAGTGGCCGGACCGAAAGCCGCCTTTCTATTCGGGTCGGCTGAACATCGACGTCGAAGACCGCGTCTGGGTCCAGCGGCACGTCGATGCCGGCGAGCCGTCGACGTACGACATCTTCGACCGGCGGGGCGAGCACGTCGGTGCTGTCTCGTTCGAGCACGGTAAGCGCGTGGTCGGCTTCGGTCCCACGTCGGTTTACGTGGTGAGGTACGACGACTTCGACCTCAACTACCTGGAGCGCTACGACCTGCCGTCGACGTAGGCGGATCGGGTTCCGACTTGGGGAGGGCGCCGGCCATCGGGTCGGCGCCCTCTTCTCGTTCATGGAGGGTTGTGAGCGGCAGCGCTTCTCACGCGGCCGGGGCTGCTTGCGGGGTATGAAGTCGCTCGGCCTATTCAGCATCCAGGCTTGTACCGCGCCCGTTTCAAGAAGAGCAGATCCATGATTCCTAGAGCCTCGCTCCGCGCTGTTCCGCTCACGTTGGTCCTCGCCTTCGCCTTGGGCTGGGCGCCACTTCCCGAGAGCTCTGAGAGAGCGGTGATCGAGGTCACGATCACGGAAGGGACGAACATGGCCGTCGCGCTGTCTCCCGATGGCGAGACCATCGCGATGGACGCCTTGGGCCGCATCTGGACACTGCCGGCCACAGGGGGCGCGGCGACCCCGCTCACGGACCCGGAGGGTGACGCCCGCCAGCCGACATGGTCGCCGGACGGTCAGCGCATCGCGTTCCAGGCGTACTGGGCGGGCGACTACGACATCTGGGCTGTGAACGCGGATGGTTCAGGGCTCGTTCAGGTGACACACGGCCCCTTCGACGACCGTGAACCGCACTGGTCACCCGACGGCGCGCGTATCGTGTTCTCCTCTGATCGGGGCGGCACGTACGACATCTGGGAGGTAACGGTCGAGGACGGCAGCACGCGTCAGCTCACGGACGGCCCAGACAATGAGTACGGGCCGGCATATGCTCCGAGCGGTGGGGCCGTGGCATACGTCGCGGACGGCGCATCCACGGGTGTCTGGGTGCGTGACGGCTCGGGGGGCACCGAGCGAATCGTCGATGCACTGGTAGCCGGTTCGAATCTGTTCACTGGACAGGGGGTCAGCCCCTTCGGCGTTTCATGGAGTCCAGATGGTGGCCGACTCTCGTATGTTGCCCAGAGCTACGGATCGAGTCGTCTCATGGTGGCCTCGGCTCGCCCGTCCCGTGGACTAGGCGACTTGATCAGCGGGGACGACGAGGACGTGTTCCCATTCCGGGCCCACTGGAGTGGGGGCACGCTCCTGTACACGGCCGATGGCAAGATTCGCAGTCGTCCGGCAGGCGGTGGCGCGGCGACCGACATCCCGTTCAGCGCGACCGTCACGCTCGACCGTCCCACGTACCGAAAGGCCCTGCGGGACTTCGAGGACGCGAGCAGCAGGCCGGTCCGCGGGATCGTTTCCCCTTCGGTATCACCCCTGGGCGATCGGGTCGCGTTTGCGGCGATCGGCGATCTGTGGGTCATGCCCATCGGAGGTGAGCCCGTTCAACTCACGGACGACGCCTTCGTAGAAGCGGATCCGATGTGGTCGCCAGACGGGACTCGGCTGGCGTATGCGTCCGACCGTGGCGGCTCGGTCCAGATCTGGATACACGACGTCGACAGCGGGGAGTCACGGCAGATGACCAGGGACGGTGGTGGCCTCCCTGTTTGGTCGCCGGATGGCACCGAGATCGCCTACACCGGCGGCTCTCGGCCAGCCAGCATCCGAATCCTGTCGGTGGCCACGGGGCAGGAACGGGTCGTGCGCACGGGGCTCAACCAGCCCGGCCGGGTCACATGGTCCCCAGATGGCCAGCAGGTCGGGGTGTCCGCGCACTGGCAGTACTCCTCCCGCTACAGGGAGGGGGTCAACAAGGCGCTGCTGATCTCAGTCAATCGAGTCGCTGCCCAGGATCGTGACTATTCTGCGGACGCTTCCGACCGTCCCGCGTCTGGCGGCTGGGGCAACGCCTCAGGCGTCTCACCTGCGTTGTCCGGAGACTTGGACGGCCTTCCAGAGGCGGTGCTCCAGGAGAACGAGCGATGGCTCGAGTTCCTGCCGCACGGATCTGTCGGAACGAGGTCCACCGACGGTCCGATCTGGTCGCCGAACGGGCGGCTCATGGCGTATGTGTCGACCGGCGTCCTATGGGTGATTCCGGTATCGCCTCGAGGCGACCCGGTCGGCTCACCACGGCGGCTGACCAACGAGGTCGCCGACGACCCGACCTGGGTCGGAGACTCACAGTCCATCGTGTATCTCACGACCGATCGTCTGCGTCGCGTTTGGCTCACGGACGGGAGAATAGAGGACGTACCGGTCCCCATCTCGTGGAGCAGAAGCACCCCAACGGGAAGGGTCGTCGTGCACGCTGGGGCACTCTTCGACGGCGTGTCGGAGACGCTGCAGCGCAACGTCGACATCGTCATAGACGGAAACCGCATCGTCCGCGTCGATCCACACAGTGACGCGCTGCACACCGGTCAGGTCGTGGACGCCTCGGACGGATACGTGTCGCCCGGCCTCATCGAGATGCACACCCACGGAGGCCTGGCCGCGGGCGAGCAGGTCGGCCGGCTCTGGTTGTCCTTCGGCGTCACGGCCATCCGTATTCCCGCCGGGGACCCGTACGACGTCTCCGAGGCGCGCGAGTCGATCGCGTCCGGTCGCCGCATCGGGCCGCGCACCTTCGGGACGGGCGGTACGATCGACGGTAGCCGGATCTACTACAGCGGATCCCCGTCACTGGCGAGCGCGGCGCAGATCGAACTGGAGATGCAGCGCGCGGAAGCGCTCAGGTACGATGTGGTGAAGACGTACGTACGCCTACCGGATGCGGTGCAGAAGCGTGTGATCGTCGAGGCCCATGCGCTCGGCATGCCCGTGACGTCACATGAGCTGTACCCCGCCGTGGCGAACGGTGCGGACGGTGTCGAGCACGTCAGCGGGACGAGCCGGCGCGGCTACTCGCCCAAGGTCACCCGCATGAACCGGAGCTACCAGGACGTCGTCCAGCTCCTGGGACAGTCGGGCATGACGATCACGCCCACGGTCGGCATCTCCGGCGGATACGGCGTCATCGCAGCAGACGATCCATCGGTCTTCGACGACCGCCGTGTCGAGGCGTTCTTCCCCGATGCGGCCCAGAGAGCCCGCGTGCGTGGAGAACCGGATGTCGCGCGTCGCATGTTGCGCTCAATGGCGTCGACGCCTCAGCGCGTGCTCGAGGCGGGGGGTGTCGTCGTGATGGGGACGGATTCCCCGATCAACCCACGGGGGCTGAGCCTGATCATGGAGATGGAGGCCCTCGTCCGGTACGGTGGCATGTCCGCCCTCGACGCGATGCGCGCCACGACGTCTGTATCGGCGGAGGCGATGGGCTACGGAAGTGACTTCGGCTCGGTGCGTCCCGGGATGCTCGCGGATCTGGTCGTTTTCGGAGCGAATCCTCTCGAGGATATCCGAGCGGTGCGCGACGTGCGAACAGTCATCAAGGACGGGCGCGTGCACACACTCGCGGAGCTTCTACAGGGCCCTCAGCGTTGAGGCGAGAAGCCTAGCCAGTCAGTTCCCCGAGTCCTCCACCTCTGCACGGACCTGCTGCCCGGCGATGTACACGCCCTGGAGATCCTGCGTGAACGTGATGTCCCGGGTCGCGTCCTCATTGAGCACGAGGAAGTCCGCCCACTTACCCGGCTCCAGCGTCCCTCGGTCGTCCAGGCCGAGGCACGAGGCAGCGACGCTCGTCGCCGAGAGAAGCGCCTGCTCGGGCGTGAGTCCTGCGCCGACCATCAGCGCGAGCTCCATGTGCTCGAAGTAACCTGGGAAGCGGCCCGCAGGACCGGCATCCGTCCCGAACGTGACCGGCACCCCGGCATCGACCAGCGTCTTCACGTTGTGCATCGCCTGGACGAGCGCCACTCGATACTCGGCGGCCGAGCTGCTCTGCTGAATCTGCTCCATGTACGCGGGCTCGCTCACCCGCGCCATTTCGCTCTCGTCGGCGAAGTCGAGGAAGAAGTCGTCGTCGAAGAAGCCCGGACGGGTCCCGTAGATGTAGGTGCTCACCTCCCGCGTCAGCGTGGGGACGTAGCACACGCCCGACTCGGTGAGCTGCTCGATGAACTCCTCGTCGACGTCCTGATCGCGCACCGAGTGTGCGATCAGGCCAGTACCCATTTCCAAGAGACGCTTCGCGTCTTCCAGATAGAACATGTGCGTCGCCACCGGCAGCCCCCGCTCCTCGCCGACGTCGAGCACGGCCTGGACCGCATCCCACGGCATCTTCTGCCCTGAACCCAGGTTGTCGTCGACCCGCAGCTTGAGCCAATCGGCTCCGGCGTCGGCGTTCGCAGTCGCCGAGGCCCGGGCGGCGGCGGCGGTGTTGTCCGCGATCACCGCCCCGGCGGCGAATAGTCGTGCTCGGGGATCCCTCGGTCCTGCAGCCTTCCTTACATCGAGCACCGCCACGCCATCACCGAGGCTGTTGACCGTGGTCACGCCGTAGTTGGCGAACAGCTGGAGATCCGCGCGGATGCGATCTCCCTCATCCGTGACATCGTCGGGCGCCCACGTTCCGCTGACATGGCCGTGCGTGTTGATGAGCCCCGGGATGATGAATTGGTTTTCCAGGAAAACGATCTGGGCACCAGCCGGGATCTGGGCCGCCGTACCGACAGCCGTTATCCGGCCGTCCTCGACGACCATGGTAGCCCCGCGCTTTACTGCCGCCCCGGTGCCGTCCCAGATGGCCGCGCCGACGAAAGCGACGGTCTGTGCATCGAGTGGAGCAGCCATCGCCAAGAGGGCGACGGCCAGGATCGGGAGCCTTCGTATCGTTGTCATGGGGGGGACCTTACGCCGACCTCGAAGTTGGCGGAAGGGGGTAAGGCCCGCCCCTCTACGGGAGATTAGTCTCCGCGCAGCACGTGCATGGGATCCAGTCCGGCCGCGCGCCGAGCGGGTAGGTAGTTGGCGACTCCAGCCACCGCCAAGATGACGAGCGTGACGCCGAGATACACCCTCGGGTCGGTCGCCTGCACACCGACCAGGAGGCCGGAGGCAGTTACGAGCCGAGCACCCGCGAGCGAGACGACGAGCCCCAATCCGACCCCGAGCGCTACCAGGACCATACCCTGGCGTAGGATCTGGCGAAGCACGTCTTCCTTCCTCGCGCCCATCGCCATGCGGATGCTGATCTCCTTCGACCTCTGACCGACCGTATAGGAGATGACGCCGTAGATGCCCGCGATGGCCAACAGCAGCGCGACGCCGGAGAAGGCTCCGATGAGCCACGACGTGGCTCGCCTCGTCCACAGTGCCTGATCGAGCTCTTCGGTCATGATCTCGATGTCGTAAACCGGAAGCTCGGCATCCATCTCGGTGGTGATGGCGCGCGCCGCCGAAACGGCGGCCGAGGTCTCGCCACGCACGCGCAGTGCGACCTGGAAACCGGAGAGCGGCTCCTGCCGCAGCGGGAAATAGACGCCTGGGATCATCTCCTCATCGACGCCGTAGTGCTTCACATCCCGCGCGATCCCGACGACCGTCATCCACATCGCGTCGTCTCCGGGGGTGCCCGTTCCACCGGTTAGACGAGCCCCGAGCGGGTTCTGGACGTGACTCAAGTGGCTCGCGACGAACGTCTCATTGACGATGACGACGTGGGTGCCATCTTCGCGGCCGTCGAAGTCATCGAAGGGGCGCCCGGCCGAGAGCCGCACTCCCACGGTCTCGAAGAAGCCAGGGCTGACGACACGGGTCAGTACCACGGGATTGATCTCATCCTCGGCACGGGGCGCAGCGTGCTCAGCCACATAGAACCGACCCCAATGACTGCCCAGCGGCAGCGCGCTCGTGACCGAGGCTGCCTCGACGCCCGAAATGCTCTCCAGCCGGGGCAGGTATTCGTCTACGAACGCGAGGCGTGCATCGTGATCACCGTAGCGCCCCGACGGCAGCGACAGGTTGTACGAAATGAGGCCCTCGGGCTCGAAGCCCGGGTCGGTCCGGCCGAGCTCCCGCACGTCGAGGACGGTGAGCCCTCCCACGACCAACAGCGCCAGAGCGAGTGCCACCTCACCCGTAACGAGGAAGCTCATCACGCGGCGGCGCGAGAGGGATGACGTCGAGCGGGCGGCTGAGGACGCGCTGGCGCTCGCCGACGCCTGTAGAGCAGGCGCGAGGCCAAACACCACAGCGGCACCCATGACGATCGCCAACAGGAACATCAGGAAGCTCCCGTCGAGGTCGAAGCTGACCCAGCGCGGGAACTGGTCGGCCATCGGAAGGACCAACGCCTCTGAGCCCCAGACGCCGAGGAACGCACCCAACAGGCCTCCAAGGGAGGCGAGGACCAGGCTCTCGGTCAGGAGCTGTCGCGCGATTCGCATGCGAGGAGCGCCGAGCGCGAGGCGCACCGACATCTCGGAGCTACGCGAGAGCGAGCGCGCGAACATCAGGCCGGCGATGTTGGCGCACGCGATGAGCAGCACGATCGCCACGGCGGCCAACAGGAAGCCGGAGCTCAGCCGGTAGTCGCCCAAGTAGCGATCCCGGAACGAGTTCACCACGGGTGACGAGATCTCATTGACGTCGAACTCGTCGATCATCGCCTTGTGGATGGACGTCAGATCGAGACGAGCCTGATCGATCGTCGCGTCGGGCTGGAGTCGTCCGATTCCGTTGAGCCCCCACCCGGTGAAATCCGTCGGGTCCAGCCTCAGCGGGAGCCACAGGTCGGCGCCGGAGATGAGGCTCGCTTCGGTCGGTAGAACGCCGATGATCTCGATGGGGAAGCCGTTCAGAGTGACCGTCTTGCCCAGGACGTCCCGGTCACCCCCGAACTCCTGTTCCCAGAAGCCGTGCGCTAGGAGCATCGCGCGCGGGCCCTCTGGAGTGTCCTCTTCGGGACCGAAGAAACGGCCAAGCATCGGCTCGATGCCGAGTACTTCGTCGATGTCGTGCGTAGCCGCGAGGAAGCTCACTCTCTGAGGCCCGCCGCCGGCGATGAAGTTGCCGCCACCGTAGTCGATCGCGGTCATCGACTGAAACGTGCGGTTCTCCGCCCGCCACCGATCGAAATCCCGATATGCGATGCTCAGGTACTCGAGGTCCCACTGCGGCGCCGTCTCGTTGAGGTCCACGAGCTGCTCGGGACTCTCGAAAGGCAGGGGTCGCAAGAACAGCCCGTTGAAGACCCGAAATACCGCAGCGTTGCCGGCGATGCCGAGGGCCATGAGCAGCACGATTGTGCCCGAATACAGCGGCTGTCTGACCAGCTGCCGAAAAGCGAACCGAATATCTCCCATCAGAGCAGACATGTGCTCCCCTATCGTCAGGGCCGTTGCCGGCCGAAAAAGCTCACGAGAGAGGGACAGCCACTCCCCTAGGGCTTCCTTTCCTGTATCCCACACCAGGGATGCCCAAAAGCGGAGACCCAGCTTCCCCCTCTCCTCCTCCCACTCCGCGCACATATCGACAAACAGTCGCTCCATCTCCCACCCGCGTTCTTCCCGGAATTCGCGCGGGAAAAGACGCAGGAGCGACCTGTACGCCCGAAGACGCGCCGGCGCCTGATCCATCAGATGGCCGCTCCTCTTGCCGCGGTCGCCCAGCGCGCGAGCATCTCCGCCTCTTCGCGCAGCCTGACACTTCCCGTCTCGGTCAGCGCGTAGTATTGGCGCCGCTCGTCGTCGGGCTGATCCGCCGGAGCGTCCGCCTGACGGATGAGACCGGCCTCCTCGAGCTTGGCCAACGAGCGGTACAGCATGGCAGGCCACAGGCGCACCTGATCGTCCGTCTGCGCGAGCACCGCTCGCTGGATCGCGTAGCCGTGTCGATCGCCTTCGGCCAGCGCGAGCAGGATCTGGAAGTATTGAGGCTTGAGCGGCCTGGGTATCATCGGAGGTCTCTCCAAAGGCTATCAACTGATATCGATATCGATCGATATCAAATAGGACGGGTCAGGGCAAGAGAGGGTTGCAAGACCGAAAGGGTGGCAACCGGTCTGGAGGGGTCCCATTATGTCCGCATCCGTTCGTTGCCGTGGACGCGAAGGTTGCAGCCGCGACACCAAGGAGTGATCGACATGCAAGCGCATCACTTGGTTCGTCCCGTCGCCAGCCTCGTGGGTGTGTTCGGCGTTCTCCTCATCGGCGCTGCGTGCGCCGGTGTTGCGCGCGGGGGCGCGGAGAGTGCCCAGAGTGCGGAGCTTCCTGGACCCACGTTCTACGCGGACGTGCTTCCGGTTCTCCAGCAGAACTGCCAGGTCTGCCACATGGACAACGGGCAGAACTCGGGCGGCATGGTTGCTCCGATGGCGCTCACGGACTACGCGACCACGGCCCAATGGGCGCCCCGCATCAAGCGAGCGGTCGAATCGGGTCGTATGCCGCCTTGGCATGCCGATGAGGAGCACAAGGGAGTCTTCAGGAACGAGCGGATCCTGGAGGATTCAGACATCGCGTTGCTCGCAGCCTGGGCCGACGCCGGAGCACCGGCTGGCGACCCTGCGGATGCGCCGGCCCCGCGTGTCTTCGCCTCACAAGCGACGGGATGGACGATTGGTGAGCCGGACATCATCGTGAAGCTCACGACGCCGTTCGAAGTGCACGACTCGATCGAGGACCTGTACATCGACTTCGAGGTGCCGATCACGTCTGAGCAGCTACCGGAAGACCGTTGGGTCAAGGCCGTCGAATTCCGACCGGGTAGCTCGGCCGTCCACCACGTCATCGCGACGCCGATCGGCGGCATCGCGCCCGGCTACGAGCCGCGGGTGTATCCGCAGGGGTATGGCCGCCTGCTGCGCGCCGGTACGACCGTGAATTTCCAGATGCACTATCACAAGACGCCGGGCGAAGGCACAGCCGTGTGGGACCAGACGGAGGCGGCGATCATCTTCTATGAGCCGGGCGAGATCATCGAGCACGTCGTCGAGGGCGAGTCGCTCGGCATGTTCCGGTTCGTCATTCCGGCGAACGATCCGAACTACTCCTTCAAGAGCGAATACACGTTCGAGAAGGACGCGCACATCGTGTGGCTCAACCCGCACATGCATCTGCGTGGCAAAGCCGCGTTGTACGAGCTCACGTACCCAGGCAAGGACAAGGAAACGCTTCTTTCGGTCTCCGAGTACGACTTCAATTGGCAGCACACCTACACGTTCGAAGAGCCTGTTTTCGTGCCCGCCGGGACCAAGATCGACCTGACGCTCTGGTGGGATAACTCGGCCGACAATGCGTCGAACCCCGACCCGAACCGTGACGTGCGCTGGGGTCGTCCGACCACCGACGAGATGGGCTACGGCTTCATGTCATTCATCGATGTCGAGTCGCAGCGCATCGTCGTGGCAGAAGTGGGCGACAAGGGAGAGCCCAGGTAGCCGCGCTCCACCTCAGCCGCGCGCCGGGAATAACGCCCTGAGACCCTCCGGACCCGCCCGGCATATCCCTCGCTCGGTGATGAGTCCGGTAACGAGGTGACGTGGGGTGACGTCGAAGGCGAAATTGGCTGCTCTCGTTTCCGGCGGAGCGATGTGCACTGATCGAGGTTCGCCGGACGACTCGACACCGCGCACGCTCGTTACCTCTTCAGCGTCGCGCTCCTCGATCGGGATCTCAGCGCCGTCTTCGATGGTCCAGTCGATGCTGGGTGAGGGAACGGCGACGTAGAACGGCACCGAGTTGTCTGCGGCAGCGAGTGCCAACGGGTACGTCCCGATCTTGTTGGCGACGTCTCCCGCAGCCGTCGTGCGGTCGGTGCCGACGATCACTACGTCGACGTCTCCTCGCTGCATGAGGTGCGCCGCCGCGTTGTCGGGAATCAACGTGTGGGGCACCCCATGCTGTCCGAGCTCCCAAGACGTAAGGGCCGCGCCCTGCAGGCGTGGACGGGTCTCGTCCGCCGGGATGGGGATGGCGGCCGCGGTGACGGTGGTCGGTGGAGCATCCTCCACGGCTCAGCTCGACTCGGGGCTCCGGTTCGAGTTCCGCGGCTCCGCGGGATCGCAGACGCCGACCGCGCAGCCCGGCGGTCGTCCCACGGCGCCCTGGGCCAAGCCCCCACCGGGTGGCGACTGAGTCTTCGCCGACGCC
>Ga0066376_10000594_pt1 | contig 33877 bp, 22 predicted proteins | sample Knorr_S15_td_Bot_FD_77009 | JGI IMG/M metagenome (GOLD analysis project Ga0066376, IMG submission 77009) | Marine microbial communities from Southern Atlantic Ocean transect - Knorr_S15_td_Bottom_ad_5009_LV_A | ecosystem: Environmental > Aquatic > Marine > Oceanic | place: Southern Atlantic... | reverse complement strand
GGCACCACTTTAGCGACAGCCGCTTGGGACAAAAACACGGAGGGCAAATGCCAGAGCAACTCACTGCTTCACAACAGAAATGGTTCGATATTTCGGCCAAACATGCCGAAGTGTTCGCTGGCCGGGCCGCCAAATACGACGAAGAAGGCAGCTTCCCCCACGACAACTATCAGGACATGAAAGACTCGGGTTATACCAATATCCCCATACCCGAAGCGTTAGGCGGAGGTGGGGGAGATTTGCTGGATATCTGTATCGCTCAAGAGCGGTTGGCCAGGGGTGACGGAGCGACTGCGCTGGCGATGAACATGCACCTGGCCTTGCCTTGGATGATTACCGAGCTTTACAAGACGGGTAACGAGCATGTTGTCGGTTTATTGGAGCAGATTGCCAGTAAGAAACTCATTTCATGCGGTTGCTTTACCGACCCACAAGTGGACAGCCTGAAGGGAATAACCGGCTTGGGTTTTACTACTGTCGAGGCAGTAAAAGAGGACGGCATGTTCCGCATAAATGGCCGACATTCCTTCGGAACCAATAGCCCAGGCGCTGACCTGTTTGCCAGCACCGCAGTATACAACGACCCGGACGAAGGCGAAGTAGGGTTGATATTCTTCATCCCCATAGATACCCCTGGCCTTGAGTGCCAAAATGATTGGAACGTTATGGGGATGCGTTCTAGCGGCAGCCACAGTTGGGTTATTAATAACCTGTTGGTGCCGGAGGACGATGTTTTTAGGCACCCAATTTGGGAGTGGGGCCAGTTCGAGCGGCTGCTACTCGCCTGGCATGGTGGGACATTCGCTAGCATCTATATAGGCATCGCCCAAGCCGCCCGTGATTTCGCCATAGATTACACGAAAAACCGCACTCGAAAACCCTTCAATCGCCCAGCAAGCCACTACCCGGGCAACCAATTCCTGGCGGCGGAGATGGATATTGGGCTAAAAGCCGCTTGGGCCTTCCAAAGGGATATTGCCCAACGCCTCAAGGACCCTCAAGCCAGGGACGACCAGACCTTGCTTGACGCTATTGCCGCCCAACATTTCTGCATGCGCACCGCCATTGATGTGGTGGACAAAGCCGTGGATATGGTGGGTGGAGCGGCACTGTCCAAGCACCTGCCCTTGGAGCGTTACTACCGTGACGTCCGTGCCGGGCCCATGCACCCCATCGGCGGTTTCGATGCCCTGGAAGTAATTGGAAAGCACGCCTTCGGCATTCCTAGGGACACCGAGCCTAGATACGAATAAGGCCGGGATTAACGCCACGGACGAAATGCCGATGATGATGAGGACTCCCGGAATATTCGGGAGTCCTTATACGGTTAGTGGCTCGAGTTTGACGGCGCGACCGGTGCGGGCTGATTCGATCACAGCCGAAGTAACCCTTGTGACCTGAAGACCGTCTTCCCCTGTGGCAGATGGCTCCCGGTCCTCTTCCACGGCTCGCTGGAAGTCTTGTAATTCATCTACGAAATTCGCTAGGTAGTCGTAGGGATAAGTTTGCTTCCGGTTCACCGATTCGCTGGTCACCTGTAGGCTGCCCATACGCGCTTCCCAAACGGTGGCTCTGCCCGTGATTCTGCCGTCGGTGCCGTAAACCGAGAAGTCGTTCAACGTGTCGGGCAGCATGCGCCCGCAAGAAACTGCTGCTATTATCCCGCTCTCCATCCTCAGCGACATGGTGGCGATGTGCTCTAGGGGTTGATCGGCTGTCTGGCCGTCGGTCATGGCCACAACCTCAGTCACCTCTTCACCCAAGATGAAGCGGAATAGGTCTATCACGTGGACGCCCAAACCCACAATCACCGATGCGTCACCCATGAGCTCGGGTTCTTCCCACCAACCTCGCAGATCGGTGCGGGGGATGTGAAACCTTTCGCCCCGCGAACCGCGGCCCCATTGTCCTTGGGCCAAGCTGATTCTGCCGATAGACCCTTGGGAAATCACCTTTCGAGCCAGGATGTGGCCTGGGTTGAACCGGAGCTCGAAACCTATGCCCAGCTTCACTCCTGCGGCGCGGCAACCCGTGACCATGGCAAGGGAGTCTTCTATAGTGGTAGCCATGGGCTTCTCCGCCAGCACATGTTTGCCGGCCTCAGCGGCTCGCAACGTGTGCCCGGCGTGTAAAGCGTTTGGCGAAGCCACGAACACGGCATCGATCCGGGAATCCTTGAGCATCTCGTCCACTGAGTCATAAGCCGCCTTGGCGTCGTGGTTCTCAGCGAATGTTTCGGCTCTTTCTTGACTGCGGCTGTACACCGCCACCAGTTCGGCCCCCTTTACCAAGGCCATCGCTGGGGCCACTTTCAGGTGGGGATGCATGCCTGTGCCGATGATTGCCCAGCCAAAAGCCAACGTCTTTCTCCTGTGGTCGCGATTTTCCCGACGCGTACCATAACATAGAAATGCCGGACCATATAAATGTCGGAACCATAGTCAAGAACTACCAACGTGCTTGACCAATTGACTTGCTTGCCATACAATTAACGAGTAAACCCACCCCCAGGGGGTATGGGTTTAAAACCAAAGATGGGAGTTGCCCTATGGCATCCAATAGTAAGTCCGAGGCTCTAAAGCGGCTCAGTTACATAGAAGGTCACCTATCCGGCATAAGAAAGATGCTGGAAGAAGATAAATACTGCGTAGACGTGCTCAAACAAACCTATGCGGTCAGACGGGCCATCGAGAAGATGGAAGGCGTCCTCTTGGAAGGCCATCTGCACTCGTGTGTGATTGAAGGCATCAAAACCGGTCGAGAAGACCAGGTTTTAGACGAACTGAAAGACCTTTATCTGTTGGCCAACAAGTAGTCAACCGGAACGGGCAATGCCATCGTGATAAGAGCAATTGTCCAGGTTCTTTTTTCGAGTCTAAATTGGGGGAAATCATGGCAGCCTACGTGATAGTGGACATTGAGGTCACCAATCCGGAAGCCTACGAGGATTACCGTAGCCAGGTGCCACCATTGGTTGCCAAATACGGTGGCAAATACCTGAGCCGCGGTGGTGAGATGGAGATGCTGGAGGGCGACTGGGCGCCGAAACGTCTTGTGGTTCTGGAATTCCCCAGCTTCGAGAGGGCGAAGGAATTCTACAACTCCGAAGAGTATGGACCGGTCAAGGCAATCCGGCTGAACTCGACCATAAGCAAGATGGTGCTAGTTGATGGTGTTTGACCGTCAAGTAAGTCAAAGAGAAAAAGGGGAGGACATGGCTGCGTACGTGATTGGCGATATAACAATTACAGACACAGACACCTATGCGAAATACGCCGTAAGGGTGCCTGAAACCAGCGAGAAATACGGCGTTAAATACCTGGTCCGGGGGGTCGGTATGTGCGAGGTAGCCGAAGGCGATTGGCTCCCCGAGCGTCTAGTGCTGGCCGAATACGAAAGTATCGAGACCATTAAAGCCTGGTACTACTCGCCGGAGTACTCGGAACTGGTGAAGCTACGCCAGAGCGCCTCCACCGGGAGTTTGATATTCGTTGAAGGCGTTTCCGGGAGCGCCATGAGCAGCGCAGCGTATGTGATTGGCGATATCAAGGTAACCGACCCGGATACCTACGAAAAGTACCGGGCAGGGGTGCCAGCGACCATCGGCGCTCACGGAGGAAACTATCTGGTCAGAGGCGCAACTGGTGAGGTCGCCGAAGGGAAATGGACACCCAATCGGATGGTGGTCCTGGAGTTCGAGAACATGGAACGGGTCAAGGCCTGGTACCACTCGCCAGAATACGCTGAACTGAAAAAAATCCGTCAGAGCGCCTCCACAGGCAACTTAATCTTCGCCCAAGGCGTATAAATAACCGGTCGGTCGGTCTTTGGAATTGGAATAATGCCTACAAAACAGAAAGAAATCAAACGTCTCAACCTGCCCATTGAGGGCATGACCTGCGCTTCTTGCGTGTTCCACGTGGAAGGTGCGCTAAACGGCGTGGCGGGTGTCACCAACGCAACGGTCAATCTGGCCACCGAAAAAGCCGTTGTTGAGATTGAAGGACCGGATGTGCCGGTGGAGCGGCTGGTTGAGGCCGTTTCCCAAGCGGGTTACAAGATTCCCCACGCCACGATGACGCTGAACATAGGCGGAATGACCTGCGCTTCTTGCGTTTTTCACGTGGAATCAGCCCTTGCCAAGGTTGATGGAGTCTCCGAAGCCACCGTCAACTTGGCCACCGAAAAAGCCACCGTGAAGTACGTGGCCGGCGCCACCGGTCAGGAGGATTTCACAGCAGCGGTGGCGGACGCCGGTTACCGGGTGGAAGGCATCGACATCGGGCTCCGTGACGGCCGTGAAGAACTGGACCGGCTGGCCAAGGTAAAAGAAATACGCGCGCTCAAAAACCGGGTAGCTCTAGCGGCCACTGGAGCCATACTCCTGTTCCTGGGGACATTTGGCGGCTTCCCTTGGGTCGACGGGTTCATGAGCCGCTCATATTATCCCTTCCTGTTGTGGGCGGTGGCCACCCCGGTGCAATTCTGGGCAGGTTGGACCTTCTATTCCTCGGGGCTGCCTACGTTGCGTCACGGAACCGCCAACATGCACACATTGATTGCCTTGGGCACCAGTGTGGCCTACACCTACAGCGTGGTGGTAATCCTGCTGGACGCCATCTCACCACAGGTATTGGTGGACAACCAAATCGCCACCGATGTGTATTTCGACACCGCAGCCATAATCGTCGCTTTAATCTTGGTGGGGCGTTTTCTGGAGGCTCGGGCCATGGGGCGGACCTCGGAAGCGATTCGACGCCTCATAGGATTACAGCCCAATACCGCCAGGGTAATCCGAGATGGTCAAGAGATTGACGTTGCGGTGGAGTCCGTAGTGCTGGGTGAAGTGGTTCTCGTCCGGCCTGGCGAGAAGCTTCCGGTGGACGGCGAGGTTACCGAGGGCTACTCCACCGTTGATGAGTCCATGCTTACTGGGGAAAGCATGCCGGTGGACAAGGAAGTGGGCAGTTTGGTCTTCGGAGCGACGCTCAATAAGCAAGGCGCATTCCAATTCCGGGCTAGCAAGGTGGGTCAGGATACAGTGCTGGCCCAGATTATACGGCTAGTGGAAGAAGCCCAGGGATCGAAGGCGCCCATTCAACGCTTGGTGGATAAAGTGGCCGCATACTTTGTCCCGGCAGTGTTGGGTATTGCCTTGCTAGCGTTTCTATTTTGGCTGTTGCTGGGCCCAGCTCCGGCTATGACCTTGGCCACCCTGGTTTTTGTAACGGTACTGATTATCGCTTGCCCCTGCGCTCTGGGCTTGGCCACGCCCACGGCGATAATAGTAGGCACTGGGAAGGGCGCAGAGCACGGAGTGTTGATTAGGGGCGCTCAAGCTCTGGAAGTGGCCCACCGGGTAGACACCGTGGTGCTGGACAAGACAGGCACACTCACCCAAGGTAAGCCGGTGGTCACCGACATAATTCTGGTCGATGGGTCTCCGACAGCAATCTCGGAAGATGACCTCCTGCGATTTGCGGCGTCGGCCGAGCGGGTTTCCGAGCATCCTCTTGGGCAGGCTGTGGTCCGCGAAGCCCAGATTAGGGGATTGGAACTTGTGGCGGTGGAAGGTTTCCAGGCAATACCAGGCCGTGGTATCGAGGGCCGGGTCAACGGCAACGGGCTTCTGGTGGGTAACATTGCTCTGTTGGAGTCTGCATCCGTCCATATGAACGGCCTGGCGGATTCCGCAGCCACCCTTGCTATGCAAGGGAAAACACCCATATTCGTGGCCATCGACGGTTCCGCAGCCGGATTGATTGCTGTTGCCGACACGCTAAAACCGGATGCTAAGGAAGGAGTGGCCAAGCTCCGGCAGTTGGGTTTGGAAGTTGTGATGCTGACCGGAGACAATGCTCGTACGGCAGCAGCCGTGGCCCTGGAGCTGGGTGTAGACCGGGTGGAATCCGAAGTATTGCCCCAGGACAAGGTAAACGTTATCCGGGCACTGCAGGCGGAAGGTAAGACCGTGGCCATGGTTGGAGACGGCATAAACGACGCACCCGCCTTGGTTCAAGCCGACGTTGGCATGGCCATGGGCACTGGCACCGACGTGGCCATGGAGTCGGCGGACATCACCCTGATGCGAGGGAACATTGGCGGCGTATTAACAGCCTTTCATCTGAGTCGACAGACAATCCGGACCATCAAGCAAAATCTCTTTTGGGCCTTCTTCTACAATGTAATGCTGATTCCCGTGGCAGCCGGGGTCTTATACCCCGTATTCGAACTCTCAGGCGGAGTACCGGGCAGTCTGGATTATTTCTTTGGGGATAGGGGATTTCTGAACCCAGTGCTGGCTGCCTTGGCGATGGCGTTTAGTTCCGTGTCCGTGGTTTCCAATTCCCTGAGACTGCGGCGGGCAAAGGTTTTGTAAGATAAATAATAATTCTGCGACCAACTAGACCAAACCTAGGAGAAACGAAAATGGCGACAGCAGTTGATCCGATTTGCAACATGGATGTGGACACGGAAAACCCGCCCGGCGGGAAGAGCGAACACCAAGGCACTACCTATTTTTTCTGCGGGCCTGGTTGCCGGATTGCTTTCGAGAAGGATCCTGAGAAGTACCTGGCCGCCGATTGGGAAGGGATAAACATGGAGTCCTCGAGCAGTGAGCAGGATACCGTTGAACATGACCATCATGGGCACGATCACGGGGAGCACAATCACGGGAAAGCTCATCAGGAACCCGCAAAGAGGGGTTCTTTCCTATCCAGGCTCTTTGGGAAGAGTTCTTAGAGGGAGTCCTCTGACAATCTCAGGATAGGCAGGAAGCTCAGGATTAGCGGGTTAGGAGACTGCGCCGTTCGCGATAATCCCTTCGGCTCGTTTGGAGATAGGCTTGTCGAATGGCTTTTCGAACCAATCGTTGAAACTGAAACCAGTCTAAGTTGTGGCTCCGTGGCAGCGCTTGTGCTTCTTGCCGCTGCCGCAGGGGCACTGGGCGTTCCGGCCAACCTTGCTGGCTGCTCCCACAGCGACCTTGTCCCTATTCTTGGGGTTGACGGCCTCCATGGGACTGACCGGGTCCGCTTTTTTCACCGGAGACGGTCTGCGGGCGGCACCATCAGCAGGCTGCTCTGTCAAGACGACGTGGAACATGGTGTGCACCACGTCATATTGCATCCTCTGGGTCAGTTCCTCGAACATCTTGTGGCCTTCGGTGCGGTAGGCGACCAAAGGGTCTCTTTGACCATAGGCTTGCAGGCCGATGCCTGTCCGAAGGTTTTCCATGGTAGTCAAATGCTGAACCCAGTGGGTATCAATCGCGCGGAGAAGCAGGAGCCGTTCCAGGGTGCGCATCTGCTCTGCCCCCAGTTCCGCTTCCCGGTCATCGTAGACCGTCTGTGCGTGGTCTAGGAGTATCTCGTTAATCTCCGATTGGCTATGGGCATAGACAGCGTCTTCGTCAATCAATTCCGGCGGCAATGCGCAGATTACGCTGAGTTCCGCCAACAGACCGGGCACGTTCCAATCATCGGCGTGGCGGTCAGGCAAAAAGCGGTGGGAGAGATCCAGGAATTCTTGCCGCATCATCTCCACAATCTGCTCTTTGAGGTTTTCGCCTTGGGAGATTTGGCGTCTGTTGGAATAGATGACCGCTCGTTGTGTATTTAAGACATCATCGAAGTCCAATAGGTGCTTGCGAATATCGAAGTGGTAGCTTTCCACTTTGATCTGGGCGCCACCGATGGATTTGGTGATTAAGCCGTTCTCAATGGGGGTGTCTTCGTCCAGCCCGGTCCAGCCCATCACCGTTTTTATGCGGTCTCCACCAAACCGCCGCATGAGTTCGTCTTCGAGGGACACATAGAACTGGGAACTGCCGGGATCCCCTTGCCTTCCGGAACGGCCCCTCAGCTGATTGTCGATGCGCCGGGAGTCGTGATGTTCGGTGCCGATGACATGCAGGCCACCTAAATCCACCACCTTGTCGTGGTCTGCTTGCCAGCTAGTTCGGTTGGTGTCGCCACCTCCCAGAACGATATCGGTTCCTCTGCCTGCCATATTGGTTGAGACGGTTACGGCGCCCGGGAGCCCAGCTTCGGACACGATGGTTGCTTCTTTTTCGTGCTGGTCAATCTTGGCGTTCAGTATCTTGTGGGGAACCCCGTGGGACGTCAAGCGTTTGCTGAGAAGCTCGGATGCCTCAATTGAGGTGGTGCCCACTAGAACGGGACGTCCTTGTTCGTGCATGTTGCCGATGTCTTCCGTGACCATGCGCCACTTGGCTTCTTCAGTCTGGAAAACTAGGTCCGATGAGTCTTTCCTTCCCGGTGGCAGGTTGGTAGGCGCCACGGTTACTTCCAGTTTGTAGATTTTCATGAACTCGTCAGCTTCTGTTTCGGCAGTACCCGTCATGCCAGCAAGTTTGTCGTACATCCGGAAGTAATTTTGCAGGGTGATGGTGGCGTAGGTAATGCTCTCCCGCTGTATGGTTAGGCCCTCTTTGGCTTCCACGGCTTGATGGAGGCCATCGGACCACCGGCGGCCAGGCTGGCGGCGACCGGTGAACTCGTCGACAATCACGACCTCGCCATCCAAGACCACGTATTCTTTGTCCCGCTGCTTCATAATCTCGGCGGTCAGGGCATTTTCTATGTAGTGGACGAGGTGAAAGTTCTCCGGGTCATACAGATTTCCGACTTTGGTCCAACCTTCCATCCTGGAGATACCCTCTTGGGTCAGGGAGATGCTCTTGGTGCGCTCCTCTATCGTGTAGTCTTCCTCAAATTCCAGCCGGGGCGCTAATTTGGCGAATTGGTAGTAAAGCTGAACCGGCTCCTCGGCCGGTCCACTGATAATCAAGGGTGTTCGGGCTTCGTCGATCAAAATGTTGTCGACTTCGTCGACGATGGCATAATGAAGTTCGTGTTGCACCATCTGGGAGACTTGGACCGCCATGTTGTCCCGCAGGTAATCAAAGCCGAATTCGTTGTTGGTGCCATAGGTGATATCCGCACCATAGGCTTCATAGCGGGTCACCGGGCGCAGGAACAAGATACCGTCGGGGGTGTCGCTGAGGGATGGATCGTACATGTAAGAGGCATCGTGTTGCAGGCATCCGACGGTTAAACCCAAGGCGTGGTAAATCGGGCCCATCCACACCGGGTCCCGGCGGGCCAGGTAATCGTTGACGGTGACTATGTGAACGCCCTTGCCGGTCAAGGCGTTGAGATATACGGGGAGAGTAGCGACCAAGGTTTTGCCCTCGCCGGTTTTCATCTCGGCAATCTGGCCGTTGTGCAGGATTAATCCGCCGATTAGTTGGACATCGTAGTGGCGTTGTCCAATACTTCTCTGGGCCATTTCACGAACCACCGCGAAGGCTTCGGGCAGCAGGTCATCCAGCGTCTCGTTTTCGTCGAGACGGCTCCGGAACTCCTCAGTCTTTTCGGCCAGTTGGGCGTCGCTGAGGTTATGGACGGCTTCTTCCAGGCCATTTATTTCTTTGACTATGGGCTGGAGTTTCTTTACGGCCTTTTCGTTGGCGTCGCCCAGAAGTTTGGCTAGAACGGAAACCATTGGATACACCTCGCCGGAAATTGGTCGATTACACTGAAAGTTGGTTGCCGGGGCCGTGACCCCATCGCCAGTTACTATACGGCCATTCCATAATTAACGGATGGAAAATTAACGGCTGGAGGCTTGGCGCCTCCCAGGATTTTGCGTCCCACGGCCAAGTTTCGCCATCATACCAACGCTAATCTAGTACAGTACATTGTAACCAATGAGAGACCTGGTTGCACTCTCTTGAGGGCTCAGTATGGCTTACATAACGTAGGATAGGGTCAGTGAGCCAGTGTCAGCAGCAAGCTTGGAGAGTCCGAGGGCACTGGGGGAAGATTCTAGTTACAACCGTTTAACCCGTGTTGGAATTTAGCCGGCGTTATCGTAGACCCAGGTCAACAACTCTTCGGTTTCATCCCAACCTATACAAGCGTCTGTAATAGAGACCCCGTACTTTAGCCGGGACAAATCCCCGTTTACGCTCTGATTTCCTGGATTGAGATGGCTCTCCAGCATGCACCCGGCAATGTTCTTATTGCCGTTCATCCGCTGCTGAACCACATCCTTTAGGGCGCAAGATTGGTTCTGGTGTTCCTTGTTGGAATTGCCGTGGCTGCAGTCGACCACCAACCGAGGGTTGATGCCAGCTTTTCGTAGTTGGTCCTGAGCTTGAGTTATTGCTCCTTGGTTGAAGTTTGGGCCATTCTTGCCTCCCCTCAGGACGATGTGACCGTCAGGGTTGCCGGCGGTCCGGATGATTGCCGTCCTTCCTTCGGCGTTCATGCCCAAGAACCCGTGGGGGCTCTTTGCAGACACGGTGGCGTCGATTGCCACTTGGATATTGCCGTCTGTGCCGTTCTTGAAGCCGACAGGCATCCTCAGGCCACTGGCCATCTGCCGGTGAGTCTGGCTCTCCGTTGTGCGGGCTCCGATAGTTGCCCAACTGACAAGGTCGGCCAAGTATTGTGGCACGATGGGGTCTAGGAACTCTGTACCTGCGTGAACCCCCATTTCCGCCAGGTTCAAGAGCAGGCTACGGGCCCTGCGCAGGCCGGCCTCAATGTCAAAGCTTTGATCCAGATGGGGGTCGTAAATCAGCCCTTTCCACCCGGTGGTGGTCCGGGGTTTTTCAAAGTAGACCCGCATGACCACCAGCAGTCGGTCGGTCAGGTTCCGGGAGCAGCGGTACAGCCTCTCGGCGTACTCCAAAGCCGCTCCTTCGTCGTGAATCGAGCATGGCCCAACAATCACCATAAATCTGGAATCGGAGCCGTTGAGGATCCCGCGCACTTGGTCCCTGCCTGCCGCCACGGTATTTTCAGCTTTCAAAGGCACGGGAAGTTCGTTAACCAGTTCAATGGGTGTCACCAATGGAACAGTGGTTTTAATGTTTAAATCTCGGGTGACTGTAGGCTGCATCGTTTTATTTTCCTGTTTGAATGGGATGAGGATGATAGTCGCATAAAAAAACCCGGCCTTCGCGAGCCGGGGTTTGGTGAATCCTTTTAACTAATCATGAGCGTTCGAATTAGCGCAGCAGATCTCCCCCGGCCTTATGCCAGCCCGTAAAAAAGTACCAATAACCGTAATACAAACGTTGGGAGTTCATTAGGTTAGATAATGCCCTTTTTGCTCAGCGGTGTCAAGAGTTAACCCTTGGGAGCAAGCCTATGTATCCAAGCTTTTGTATTAAAAAAACTTGCCCACGGGCTCATTTGAAGTGTCGGACTCGCTAGTCAGGCGGAAGTTCAAGAGTTATTGGGCGGCGCCGATTACCTCGTCTAGTCGCCTAATGCCGGAAGCAGCCAATCGGTCTCTAAGTTCGTCCACGATTTGGAATGGAGACCAGAGACTCACCAGATTGGCGCTGCCCACCTGCACCGCTGTTGCCCCGGCCATTAGAAATTCCATAACGTGTTTGGCCTCAAATATTCCGCCCACACCGATTATCGGTACGTCCACCACTTGTGATGTCTTGTAGACCAGCGCCAGGGATATGGGCCGGAGCCCGTGGCCGGAGAGGCCTCCGGTAATACCACCCAGCACCGGCTTTCGAGCCTCTAGGTCGATTGCCATGGCCGGGACAGTGTTGCAAATCGTCAATGCGTCGGCCCCGGAAGCCACTGCGGCAATGGCTATCTCGGTAACGTCGGGGACGTTGGGGGCCAGTTTGGCTAGCACAGGGAGGTCTGTGTTCTTTCTGACGGCATCAACCGCCGCTGCGGTTAGCTGTGCGCTGTGGCCAAACATAGCGCCGTTTTCGACGTTGGGGCAGCTGAGGTTAAGTTCGATTGCTTGAAAGCCGGGCACTCCTTGAGTCATGGCAGTCATCTCGGCAAACTGGGACACGCTATCGCCGGAGATGCTGAGAAAAACCGTAGTGCCGTAACCGGACCACTCGGCGGTCAGCCCGGCCAGAGCCGATTCGATTCCCGGATTGGCCAGGCCGATGGAGTTCAGAAAAAGGAAATCCCCCTGCTCCAGACCTTGACGGTAGGAAGGGGGATCCCAACGGGGTTCGGGGTTGCCTTCTTTGGGCAGACGGGTAACGGTTTTGGGTATTACCGCACCCAGTCGGCCCAAGTCCATTTCAGCGGTTATGCCCCGGCCATAGCCGTCATATCCAAATGTACCTGACGCAATCATGACCGGATTAGAGATATTCAGGTGGAACTTGTTGCGGGGCGCTATATCCACCCCTAGCTCCACCTGCTCTCTCTTGATTGACTGGGTCCCTTCTAGCTGGGTCCCGTCTGACCGGATGTCAGCATCGCTACTCTTCAGGCTCATCTTTTGCTGTCTCACCACCCAAGTCGGCGCCATCGCCAACCGCTTCTCCAGTCTCGTGCCCGTTTTCGCTTATTTCTCCGGTAATCGCGGCATCGATTTCCATGCTGGAACCGTTGGTTCCGGATTGGGTATCATCAGCCGTTGCGTTCAACGATTCGCCTACTGCCTGTTCGGGTAGGTCGTCAGGGTTATCGCCGGATTTACCTGCTGATTCAGCCGCTGATTCATCTGGGCCATCGTCACTTGCGAAGATATTAAAGACGTCGGCGTTGTCCGGGCCATTACTAGCGCCATGGTCGTCTCCTCCCAAATTAGGACGTCCGCCTTGGGCGGCTGCGGTCCCGCCATCGGGACCGAAGGGGCCGCCCAGCCAACCGCCGGGGCTTGACATCATCAGTTCAGGTACGGGTTCCGGCTCCAGCAGTTTGTCCATGCCAGGAACTTCAACGCGAGCGGGAATCAACCTTCCGATAATCACGTTCTCTTTCAAGCCCATCAGCCAGTCCTGAGCACCGCTGACCGCAGCCTGGGTCAACACTCTGGTGGTCTCTTGGAACGAAGCTGCGGACAGGAAGCTGTCGGTCAGCAACGAAGCCCTGGTTATGCCCAACAATACGGGTTTGGCCGTAGCTGGTTCGCCGCCTTCAGCCAGAACCTTGGAGTTCTTGCGTTGGAATTCGAACTTATCCACCATTTGCCCCGGTATGAAATCGGAGTCGCCGGTGGATTCCACCGATACACGCCGAAGCATCTGGCGCAGGATTATCTCGATGTGCTTGTCGTGAATTCCCACACCCTGAGATCGGTAGACCTGCTGGACCTCATTTACCATGTAGCGTTGCAGTTCGTCCTTGCCTCGGATGTGCAGGATGTCGTGGGGGTTTAGCGGGCCGCTGATCAGGGCGTCTCCCGCTTTAACTTCGTCCCCCGAAGATACCAAGATGTGGGCGGAGGCGGGAATGATATGCTCACGCTCCTCCACATCCTCCCAGACTATGGAGACACCGGCTTTGGTGACCTCGACGTGTCCACCGATATTGGCGACCACTAGAGGAACCGGCTGGGTCTCTTCACTGGCGACTTTATCACCTGAGGCTTCATCGCCGGATTTTCCTGCGCTGGATGAAGCCTTCTTCTTACCTTTCGAGGTTGGCAGGGCGCTGGCCAAGGGCATACCCGGTTCAACGTATTCGCCTGGGTCCACAACCAGCTTTGCGCCCTTGGGGATGGTGTAATCTTCCCGGAACTCTTCGCGGCTGACCAGTCTCAGACGGCGGCCTTCGTCGTCAATCTCGATTTCCACAGTGCCGTCGATGTCAGCAAGGATAGCGGCTCCCTTGGGAATTCGGGCTTCAAAGAGCTCTTCTACCCTGGGCAGACCGCTGGTGATGTCGAGACCGGCCACACCTCCCGTATGGAAGGTTCTCATGGTCAACTGGGTGCCGGGTTCTCCGATGCTTTGGGCGGCGATGATGCCGACCGCTTGGCCTTTTTCCACCACTAGGCCAGTGGCGGGTAGTCGACCGTAGCAAAGTTGGCAGACACCTCGTTGGGAATTGCAGGTTAAGGGCGAGCGAACCATAACCTCGGTAATACCCGCCGCGATTATGGAGTCTGCGATGTCAGCGTCGATTGCATCGTTTCGGTTCACTAGAATCTCGCCGCTCTCCGGATGGGCGAGAGGTGTAGCAGCAATCCGCCCGACGATACGGTCTTTCAAGGACGAATTCGCCAGGTCATCGGGCCGTCCCGTTACCCAGTGAGCATCATAGGTCTGGCAATCGATCTGCAGGATTATCACTTCTTGGGCGATATCTATGAGCCGACGGGTCAAATAGCCGCTGTCCGCGGTTCTCAGGGCCGTGTCGGCCAGTCCCTTCCGAGCGCCGTGGGTTGAGATGAAGTACTCGAGGGCGGTCAGGCCTTCTCGGAAACTGGACTTGATGGGCAGGTCGATGATTCGGCCTTTGGGGTTGCTCATCAATCCGCGCATCCCGGCCATCTGCTTAATCTGGGAGATGTTACCTTTGGCCCCGGACACCGCCATCACCGCAATACCGCCGTAGTTGGGCAGGTCTGCCTGCACCAATTCGGTGGTCTTGTCCGAGGCTGCGGTCCAAGCGTCAACGGTCTTGTCGTAGCGCTCCTCTTCGGAAATCAAGCCTGATAGGTATTGGTCTTCCAGGTCGCTCACCAGCTTGGCAGCTTCGTTTAGGATTGCCGGTTTGAGCGGCGAAACTTGAATGTCGTTGATTGCTATGGTGATACCCGACTTTGTTGCGTAGCGGAACCCCAAGTCCTTAATTTCGTCCAAGACCTCAGCCGTTTGCTCATTGGTCAGGCTGTGGTACAGGTTCGCTGTCAACTCTCGGAGAGAGAATCGGTCCATGAGGATGTTTTGGTATCCGATGGACTCAGGCAAGATTTCGTTGAACATCAGTCGGCCCAGTGTGGTTTCGAGCCATGCATCCTCTGCTGCTCCCACAACGTGCCGGACTTTAATCCGTGCTTGCAAATCAATGAGTTCCGAAGCATGAGCGATTCGGGCTTCGTCGAAGTCGTAAAACTCTTTGCCCTCGCCCTGGGCGCCCTCGCGCAATTCGGTCAAGTAGTAGCAACCCATGACCATGTCCAGCGTGGGGGCGACCAACGGGTCTCCGGAAGCTGGGGAAAGCATGTTGTGGGTACTTAACATCGCTTCCTTGGCTTCCAGCACTGCCATTCTGGATAGTGGTACATGGACGGCCATCTGGTCTCCGTCGAAATCGGCGTTAAAGGCCGAGCAGACCAGCGGGTGAATCTGGATTGCATTTCCCTCAATGAGCACCGGCATGAACGCCTGGATGCCCAATCGGTGCAATGTAGGAGCGCGGTTTAGCAGCACCGGCCGGTTTTTGATTACATCTTCCAAGATGTCCCAAACCTCGGGTCGGGCTCTTTCAACCATCCGTTTGGCGTTTTTGATATTGGGCGCAATGCCCAGTACCGCCAGGCGGTGCATCACGAAGGGCTTGAATAGCTCCAAAGCCATCCGCTTGGGCAAGCCGCACTCGTGCATCTTCAGTTCCGGGCCGACCACGATTACGGACCTTCCGCTATAGTCCACCCGCTTACCCAGCAGGTTCTGCCGGAAGCGGCCTTGTTTGCCTCGGAGCAGGTCTGACAGGGACTTCAGCTTGTGGTTGTGGCTACCCTGGATTGGACGACCACGGCGACCATTGTCTATCAACGCATCTACCGCTTCTTGAAGCATGCGCTTCTCGTTGCGGATGATGATTTCCGGTGCGCCCAAGTCCATGAGCCGCTTCAGGCGGTTGTTCCGGTTTATCACCCGGCGATAGAGGTCGTTCAGGTCGCTGGTGGCAAACCTGCCTCCGTCCAGCTGCACCATGGGCCGCAATTCCGGGGGGAGAACCGGGAGGATGGTGAGAATCATGTCTTCAACACGGTTCCCGCTTTTGCGGAACGACTCCACTACCCGCAAACGCTTGATAGCCTTCTTCCGGCGTTGGCCGGAGGTGGTGTGCATCTCGTGAAGGAGTTGCTCTCTCAGAGCTTCAAGGTCGATAGTTCTAAGAATATCCAGGATTGCCTCGGCGCCCATGGCCGCTTGGAAAGTGTTACCGTAGTGCTCTTTCAACTCGCGGTAACGGGATTCTGCGATTAGTTCATGGACTCTCAAGTCTTCCAGCTCGTCTATGCTGGCTTGAAGCTGCTCTTGAATCTGGGATTCATCCGTGGCCAACTGGCTGTTGATAGCGTCGATTTCAGCCTGTATAGCCAGGCGTTCAACTTCAGGGTCTTTCGCCTCGACAGCGTCCTCTGGTTGTGAATCAACCGGCGAATCAACCGTGGGCTCATCCGTTGACCCATCTTCCAATTTTACGGCGTCGTCCTCATCGGCTTCTTGCGAGTCATCGGTCTCTTGCGAGTCAATGGACGAAGAATCGGGGGTGGCCACAGTATTTTCGGCGCGGTTGTTTAGCGCCTCAATCTGGTTTTCGGTTTCTCTCTGCCGTTTCTTGAGGGCCAAATCGCGCTTGGCTTGCTCCTCCTCAATGGCTTCCGTGCGGGCTTCTTCGTCCACGGACACGATGATGTGCTGAGCGAAGTAGAGCACGCGCTCCAGATTTCTGGGGGAGAGGTCGAGCAACAAGCCCAAACGGCTGGGTGTGGTCTTGCTGAACCAGATATGGGCCACCGGTGCGGCCAAACGGATGTGGCCCATGCGTTCCCGGCGGACCTTTGAACGCGTCACCTCGACGCCGCAACGGTCACAGACTACACCGCGGTATCGGATGCGTTTGTATTTGCCGCAGAAGCATTCCCAGTCTTTGGTCGGGCCGAACAGGCGCTCACAGAACAACCCGTCTTTCTCAGGCCGCAAGGTCCGGTAGTTTATCGTCTCGGGTTTGGTAACCTCGCCGTGGGACCAGTTTAAGATCTGCTCCGGCGAAGCAATGGATATGCGAATCGCATTGAAATTGGTACTTTGAGATTCGGTCCTATCTGCCATTCTGACCATTAATTAGCCTCCAAAGGTTGGTAGAGGTCAGTATCATCGGAGAGCCCTTGTGTGAGGGAAGGCCGGTCGTCATCGTTCAGCAATTCCACAGACAATCCCAGACTCTGAAGCTCTTTCAGCAACACATTGAACGACTCTGGAACACCGGGCTGCCCGATGGGTTCGCCTTTCACGATGGCCTCATAGGTCTTGACCCGACCCGCCACGTCGTCGGATTTCACCGTTAGCACTTCCTGAAGGTTATAAGCTGCGCTGTAGGCCTCGAGCGCCCAAACCTCCATCTCACCGAAGCGTTGCCCACCGAACTGAGCTTTGCCGCCCAACGGCTGCTGGGTAATCATGGAGTAAGGACCTGTGGACCGAGCGTGAATTTTGTCTTCCACAAGGTGAATGAGTTTTAAGATGTAGATGCTCCCAACAGTTATAAGTTGATCGAATGATTCACCGCTGCGACCGTCGACCAACTCGAACTTGCCGAAGATTGGAGGCGCGATTCGCCTCTCACGGTGAATCTTCAGCGCCAGTTGGTGCATATCCTCCGCAGTCATTCCCTCGGGATTCTCACCGGCGGCATCTTTGAGCCACATGCGCAAGCAGGCTTCCTGGGCCTCTCCCTGCAGGGAATCATCGAATATTTTCTCCACATCCAGGCCATGATCCGACATCCAACTGTTGAGCTTGGACTGGTCTATCTCTGAAGAATCGCTGGGGTCCTGGCTGATTGCGCCCGCCTGTTGGACGAACCATGCCCTGGCCAACGCGTCTTCGATGGATATGTCCTTCGCGCCGTCGAACACGGGGGTGTTCGCCCGGAAATTTAAGCCTCTGGCGGCCCAGCCCAAGTGAGTTTCCAGCACCTGGCCCAGGTTCATCCGGGAAGGCACGCCGATGGGGTTGAGGATGATATCCACGGGGGTGCCGTCGGTTAAGAACGGCATATCCTCTTCCGGAAGTATTCGGGAAACCACGCCCTTGTTGCCGTGGCGCCCTGCCATCTTGTCGCCCACCGATATTTTCCGAGTCTGTGCAATCCACACGCGGACTGCCTCGTTGACTCCTGGAGGCAGGTCGTCTCGGTTCGCCCGGTTCAACACTTTAACGTCAATAATCTTGCCCCGTTCTCCGTGGGGAACCCGCAGAGAAGTGTCTTTCACGTCACGGGATTTTTCCCCGAATATCGCCCGGAGCAATTTTTCTTCTGCGGTCAGCTCGGTCTCCCCTTTCGGAGTGACTTTGCCCACCATGATGTCCCCTGGCCCAACTTCGGCGCCGACGCGGATGATACCCCGCTCGTCCAGATCCCGTAGGCTGGCTTCACCAACGTTGGGGATGTCCCTGGTTATCTCTTCAGGACCCAGCTTGGTTTCCCGCGCCTCCATCTCATGCTTTTCGATATGGGTGGAGGTAAAGTAGTCTTCCTTGACCAACCGCTCGCTGAGGATGATGGCGTCTTCATAGTTGTAACCTTCCCATGACATGAAGGCGACCAGAACGTTCTGGCCCAAGGCCAGTTCCCCGTGATCGGTGGATGAACTATCGGCCAAGATGTCGCCTGCTACGACAACGTCGCCCTTGGCCACGATGGGGCGTTGGTCAAAGCACGTGCCTTGATTCGTTCGAGCGAATTTTATGACCGGGTGCCGGTGCTCATCGCCCTCGGAATCGGTGACGATAATCTCTCTGCCGCTCACGGACGTTATGTTTCCGGCCGCCAGTGAGAGCACCATCTGTCCGCTGTCCCGAGCGACCCGGCTTTCGATTCCGGTGCCGACCACTGGGGCCTGAGGCCGCAGCAAAGGAACCGCTTGGCGTTGCATATTGGAGCCCATGAGAGCACGGTTGGCGTCATCGTGCTCCAAGAACGGAATCAAGGCCGCTGAGACGCTCATGATTTGCATGGGCGACACGTCGATGAAATCTACCGCGTCGGGGTGGGCCTCGGTGTATGTATCACCGACGCGCACTTCAACGCGGTCGTCCATGAATTGGTTCAGGGCGTCAAGCCGGGAATTGGCCTGAGCAACTCTGAATTTTTCCTCTTGGTCGGCGGATAGATAATGGACCGGTTCGTCGGTGCTGGCCACGTAAGGCCGTACATCAATCACCGTTCCAGCGGGCAGGTTCTTCACGGCAGTGAGCCTTTGCCTGCTGATTACTTTCCCTTTGCCCACGATGACCTTGCCATCGGCGCCCACCACATCCGAGTTTGCGATGCGGCCTTCGACTTCCACAGAGTCGCTGGTGGCTGTCTTAATGACACGGCGGTAGGGTGATTCTATGAAGCCAAACTCGTTTATCCTGGCATAGGAAGCCAAAGAACTGAGGAGGCCAATGTTGGGGCCTTCCGGCGTCTCAATTGGGCAGATTCGCCCATAGTGGGAGAAGTGGACGTCCCGAACATCGAATCCAGCCCGCTCCCTGGATAAGCCGCCAGGACCTAAGGCGGACAACCGCCGCTTGTGGGTCAGCTCCGCCAAAGGATTGGTCTGGTCCATGAACTGGGACAACTGGGACCCACCGAAAAACTCCCTCACAGCTGCCACCACGGGCCGGATGTTGACCAAACCTTGGGGAGCAGCGGTTTCCGGGTCGACGAGGGTCATTTTCTCTTTGACCATCCGCTCCATGCGGAGTAATCCTACTCGGACCTGATTTTGGACCAGTTCGCCAACGGCCCTGACCCGGCGATTGCCAAGATGGTCAATGTCGTCGGGCTTGCCCACGCCTTGATTGATGCGAACCATGGTGCGGATTACCGCCACCACGTCATGCAGAGTCAAGGTTGTCAGGTCGGCATTGTCTGTCTGGTCAAGTCTGCGGTTTAGCTTAAACCGGCCTACCCGGCCCAAATCGTACCGCCTGGCGGTGAAGAACAGGTTTCTAATGAGATTGCGCGAGTTTTCCAAACTGGGAGGCTCGCCGGGGCGCAACCTGCGGTAAAACTCGATTTGGGCGGAGGCTATCCGTTTGGCCTCGTTGACATCGTATTCGTGCTCCGGACGCAACCACTCCCAAAGGGTGCGGAGGTCATCGTCTTTGAAGTTCAATTCTTTGGGCTCGATTACTGGGTCTTTGTCCAAGGTGGACTGCATGTACTTGTGGTTTTCATCAGTGTCCACATCAGCGAACATCGCCATCATCTCATCGTCGTTGGAGACGCCCAATGCCCGAAGGAAGGTGGTGGCGGAAACCTTGCGTTTACGGTCAACTTTGACCGAAATAATGTCTTTCATACTGGTTTCAAACTCAAGCCACGCTCCCCGTGAAGGGATTAGCTTGGCGAAACACAGATTGCGGTCGGATGCTATGTTCTTTTCATAGACGAAGTAAATCCCCGGTGAGCGGACCAACTGGCTTACCACGACACGTTCCGCGCCGTTAATAATGAAGGTACCGTTGGGAGTCATCATGGGAATGTCTCCCATGAAAATCTCCTGTTCTTTAATCTCACCGGTGTCCTTCATAACCAACCGGGTCTTGACATAGAGGGGTTGAGAAAAGGTGATTTCCCGCTCTTTGCTTTCCTGGGGTGAATACTTGGCATCCCTGAAGCAGTGCTCTAGGAAATGCAGTTCGTACTTCTTGATGGTGTAATCTGCAATTGGGGAAATTTCCTGGTAGACTTCTTGCAGACCGTCCAGCTTGAGCCAATTGTAGGAATCTATTTGACTTTGAATCAGGTTGGGAACATCCAGTACTTGCGGAATCCGGGCATAGGTCTTAACATTTGGGAGTCCTACGGACTGTTGGATGACGGCAGGGGACAAAGCCATGTTCCATACTCCTAAAAGACAAGTAGATACGCTAAATAGAGAGTTCGAGGTTACGATCTAAAAGAGGCACTGATGCTCTGGGGACAATCACGAGGGTGACAGAATTCGTCGCATGTAGCACATACCAACAAACTTCCATTATATAGGTTTCCAAATAGTTGTCAAGACAATTTTCACCCATATTTAATCCGCCTCGCAGAGCGCCTCCTCAGCGCCTGATTAACAACAGACCCCTCTTTTTACTCCTTCCAGGCTGCAACGAATTTAGGCTATAGTTTGCTTATTATTACCAATCACCCTGAGCTGATGCGCCGATACTCAATGGACACCCTAGGCGACCTCCAAGTCGCTCAGATGCGTGTCAAAATTCCTCACCAGCCTCCGAAATTAGTGACCTATCTAGGCTTGTCTTAGTGGCAGAGAAAAACTTCGAGCAATCCGATGTGCCCCCGGGGCGCTTTACACAAGAGTCGGGCGATTCGGAACCCAAGGCTGCAAAGCTCCATTATGCCTGGGTTATTGTTGCCGTGGCTGCTGCCATGCGCTTGACCAGCTCCTCTTTTCGCACCTCTTCAAGCATCCTCATACCTCGATTGGTGGACGCCTTCGGTTGGAGTTACGGCGCAGTTGGATTGGGGTTCTCCCTGCAATGGATTGTTTCGGGTCTCTTCGGCCCAACCGCCGGATATCTGGGTGACCGATATGGCGTCCGTAAAGTCATGACCTGCGGGGCATTGCTGTTCGTCTTGGGAATGGTACTGACGGGGCGTATGTCCCACCTGTGGCAGTTTTACCTCTTCTTTGGCGTGATATTGAGTGCGTCCATGGGCATCTTCCAAGTTCCATTGACCGCCGCCGTAACCTTATGGTTCGAAAAGAAATTAGGCTTGGGAATCGGGCTTTTGCAAGCTTCCCAAGGGATAGGTCCTTTGATTGCCGTCCCTCTGATGTTGTTAATCATAGACCTGTTCGGTGGGGGGATTCCCGGGGTTCGGGCCGCATTTTGGATTCCAGGGATAGTGGGAGGCACTATATTACTCCTGCTAATAAGATTCTTCCACAATGAGCCAGCGGATAAAGGCTTGCGGCCTCTGGGAGCTGCTTTAGACCAACCGATACGGAGGCTACAGAGGGGTGCCACCGCCAGTATAAGGACCAAGGTCTTCCTTAAAGAAGCACAGCGCACCAGCGCCTTTTGGAACCTTATAGGCATTCATTTCTGGGGTTGTGCCGGCCACGCAATCATCTTGGTTTATCTGGTGTCTTTGGCCGAAGATCGGGGAGTATCAGCGGGAATGGCGGCCGGCGTTTTCGTGACTCTCTCGGTGGTGAGCTCGATTACACGATTCGCGGTGCCCATCGCCGCTGAGCGCTTTGGCAGCAAGTGGGCCATGGGTGCCTGCTTCATCCTGCAGACAGCCCCAATGTTGATATTGTTTTGGGCCCAGGATCCTTGGCATTTCTATGTGTTCGCCTTCCTCTTTGGCATAGGCTTCGGGGGTGAGATGAGCGCTTTCCCTATTATAAACCGTCAGTATTACGGCAGCGGCCCCATCGGCGCCACCTATGGCTGGCAAATGATGGGCGCGGGCATCGGCATGGCCAGCGGGTCATTGTTGGGAGGGCAACTTCGGGACTGGACCGGCAATTTTGACGCCACCCTGCTGCTTTCACTGTCCCTTAGCCTGGTGGGCGTATTTTCTATCTTGATGTTGCCAAAGACTTCCCATCACCTGATTCCCCACTGGGAAGACTCATTGCCCCAAGAAGCCCGTTCTTCATCCGCCGCCGACTAATCCCTTGCGGTTTTTCCACCTGCTGCTTCTGGCATCTTCACGACTGACCAATCTGAGCATGTCTGATTACGGGCAATCTGCGGTTGCTACGTGAGTTGGTGTGTTAAACTCCGGTATCGAAAATATGTGGGCGCAGCAGGCATGATAGCGTGCCGGAGAAATAGAGAGTCAATCAGAGAGAATTTGGAGGGAGCGAAATGCTGGATTTGATTGTTCGCGGGGGACAAGTAGTCACCCCATGGGGCACCGGGGACTGGGATGTGGCCGTCCAAGGGGAAAGAATTGTGGCTATAGCCGCTGCTGGCACGTTGACCGAAGAAGCGGGTCGGATTATCGACGCCACCGGCAAAATCGTTGTGCCCGGCGGAATAGAGCCCCACGCTCATATATCCGCACCCATCATGGGTCACGGAGACCTGAAGACCGCTCCCCCCGATCAAGTGAGCCGTGCCGCTCTATTTGGCGGCACCACCACCATCATGGATTTTGCGATCCAGTACCCGGGCATCGATATCCAGCAGGCGATACAGGAGCGGACCAGCGTCTGGCAAGGAAATTCCTACGCTGACTACGCCCACCACCTGATGCTTCTGGGGGAAGTCGAGCCTCATATCATCGGTCAATTGCGAGAGTCGGTACAGGACGGCTTTCCCACCGCCAAGATATTTACCACCAACATCCGTCCGCCCAGCACCGTGGGTGAACCTCGAATGGTGCGCATGGGCCATCTGCACGACCTGATGGAAGAGATTCAGAAGATTGGCGCCATGTTGTTGGTCCACTCCGAGGACGACGACATGGTGCAGCACATGTACCAGAAATTAACCAGGGACGAACAAACTGAGTGGTACAACATGCACTTGGTGCACAGCAACGAGTCAGAGGATGTGTCCTTCCGGCGTGTAATCCGGGTTGCGGAATGGACCGGCGCTCCGGTTTATTTCGTCCACGTCAGCGCCAGGCAAGGTCTGGCTGCGATACAAGAGGCGAGGTCCAACGGGATGCCGATTTACGGCGAGGCGCTGCACAACTACGTTTGCTTCACTTCCGACAATTACAAAGAAGAGAACGGCATGAAGTACCACACCTACCCGTCCCTGAAATCCGAGGCAGACAGGCTGGCTATGTGGGATGGCCTGATTCGCGGCGGCCTGAACACCATGGCTACGGATGAGTACTGCACTTCATGGGATGTAAAGATTGAGGGCCGGACGATCTCGGATGTCACCGGTGGTCACAATGGCGCAGAGACTAGGTTGGGCATCAGCTACAGCGAGGGCGTATCCAAGAAGGGTATGTCTTTGCAACGTTTCGTTGACATAACCTCAGCCAATGCTGCGAAGATCATGGGTCTCTACCCGAAGAAAGGTGTCTTGGCTCCCGGCAGCGATGCGGACATCGTGCTAATCGACCCCAGTATCAAAAGGAAGCTGACCAAAGACGATTTCCACATCACCGATTACAGCATCTGGGATGGGTTTGACATCGAAGGTTGGCCGACCACCACAATCTTGCGGGGAAAGGTCGTAGTGGAGAATGGCCAGTTCAGCGGCTCAACCAGCGACGGAAAGTTCCAGACCCGGAAGATAGACCCCGAGTTCACCAACCGGCCTGCCTGCTAAACTTTCACCCCAGGCCGTAGGTTAAGGTGAGGACAACCAAGAAGGAGAATAACAATTACTACAATTTCAGCAGCAGAATTGGAAGCCAAACGGGACCGATTGAAGAAGTGGATACCGGAAAGTCAGTCCGACGCATCTACCCAAGGCATGAATCACGTGGCAATCTTCGCCAAAGACCTGGAAGCGACGGCTGCTTTCTACAATGATGTGATGGGTATGCCGGTGGTGCGAATCTCCGCCAACAGGGACTCGCAAGATTCAACCCACATGAATATCGACATGGGCAACGGGATGACCTTTGCCTTCTTCGATTTCCCTCACGTTTCCCGGTTGCAGCGGAAGGCACCTGAGGGTGTAGGCGGAATCATGCACATTGCTCTGGTGATAGAAGATAAAAAAAGGGAAGAAATCAAAGCCCGGTTGGAGCAGCATAAGATAGACTTCCAAGAGATAGGCGGAGGAGTCTACCTCAAAGACCCCAACGGTCTGGGAATCGAGTTGATGGCCAATAGATAGACGGTCTAAACAAGTAGTCCAATTTGTCCATACTCTCGTTGGTAAAGCAAACGCTCCGGCCTAATCTAGGCAGGGGCGTTTTATGATTAAGGCTTTATCACCCCATGACGCTCCAGAACTCTGGCCAACTCGGACACCCCCTCATAGACCATCTCGGGAGATGGGTGCCCATAGCACAGCCTAGCAAAGTTGGCGCCCCGGCCCTCCGGAGAGAACTGTGTCCCGTTGTAGTAACCCACACCCTCGGCGAATGACTGTTCCTGAACCGCAGCTAGGTCGGTGCCTTCGGGGAATTCCAGCCAGACGCAAAGACCGCCTTGGGGGATCGCCCATTTCGCCGTGTCACCGAAATTCTCACCCAAGGACGCCAGCATTGCGTCCCGTTTGACAATCAGCGACCGGTTCTGCTCGTCAATGTGCTGGTACATCTCATGTTTCAAGTATTCTTCGATGGCCATGGCCGCCAGTTGGTTGGTGCCGCCGCCGCCCTTGAAGCTCATTGCCCTCAGGGTGAGTTCTTCCGGCGCTACCATGTAACCCATCCGTGCTCCTGGAGCGATAATCTTCGAGAATGACCCCACGTAGATAACCTGGCCCGAGTCGTCCAAGGAGTGGATCGAGGTCACGTCTTCGCCTTCGAAGCGCAGGTCCACGTAACAGTCGTCCTCGAAAATCGGTATGCCGTGACTACCGGCTATCTCCAACATTGACTTTCTTCGTTTCAGGGTCATGGTCCAACCCAAGGGGTTCTGGAAAGTCGGTATTGTGTACAGGTACTTGACCCGTTTGCCCTCGCCTTTCAGCCGGTTTAGGGTCGCCTCCAGTTCCTCGGGAATCATCCCGTCGTCGTCGCACTTCACCCCGACCACGTCGGCGCTGTACCGCCTCATCTGACGAAGCGTGCCCAGATAAAGGAACTCCTCGGTGATAACCACATCCCCGGGGTCGGTGAGGGACTGGATAATCATGGAAATGGCTTCGCCCGAGCCGGAGGTGATTACCACGTCTTCGGCGGTAATTTTCATGTTGCGGTCCCGGACCAGCTTATCCGCTATCAACTCCCTGAGGGACAGCAATCCCACATAATCGGGGTAATAGGAAAGCTCCTTCCCATCCCGTTCCAAGGCCGTGCGCATGGCATTGGCCAGACCCTCAAGGGGTAGGGTGTCCGGGTCCGGATATGCGACAGCGAAGTCGTATTTGGGCCGCCGGAATGAAGTCTTTGCTCCCACCGGAGCGTTCTTGGCAAACAGTTTCTCGAAGCTGAAACGATCAGTACCCGCCATCTTACGGTCCCTCCAGGGTGTAATGATTCTCCTGGTTCTGCGCCTAACAATACCGCCACAAGGCGAAATAATAAACGGGATTCGTGTGGGCCGTCACTATTCGCCGTACAATCCTTCGTCAGAAAAGAAGTGTTTGCCGGAGTCTCGCGTCTCTTGGCCCAAAAGACGGGCGGTGTTTAGCAGGCAGGCACGATGCCACAGGACGATTATTGCCCGGTCCATCATCTCTTTCGGTAGGTGAATCGATCGGCCATATTTCATGGACAGCCATGCCGCATGGCCAGCAGCGAAGTACTCCTCCATGAAAATTGTGGGTTCAACCTCGGACGCCGCAACCTCCAGAATTTCCGGCGGAGCCTCCGCACATGTGACGTTTGGGTTGCTAAGGGCTAGTTGGAGATAATTCTGTTCAGTTAGTGTGTCCATCGACCTGCTTGAACCGCCGGGGGAAGTAATCTATAGCGTGAAGTATTCAACAGCTTGTGGCCAGCTATGGAAATAATCCAACCTGGGATGATAGTAACGCCGTAAAGATTAAGGATTAACCAGACTCTTCGCGCCTGTCCTACATATTCAAACCGGAGCCCAGAACATGTCTGGACTCCGGTTGTTTGCTTTTGGTGCTATCTCTGAAAACGACTAGGAAACGGACTGGGCACTAAGATCAGAGATTGAGTTGGGGGACCAAGTAGCCGGAGGTCTTCTGGTAAATCTGAATCCGGCTTCTCTGAGTATCCGTTACCAGCAATCGGCTATTGGCGGCATCGAATTCCACGGCCGTAGGCTGGGCGAAGGTCCATTCGGGCTCCGTGGTCTCGACCTCACGGCGGCGCTTCATGTAGTCATCATTGGCGTCCACTGTCATCTGGGCCCAGGATGACAGCTGCTGAGCATCGCCCACCAGGCTGGTGAGGAACGCGCCCGTGGAGTCGAATATATGGATTCGGCCCCGGTCCCACTTATTCTTGCTCCAGTCGCAGACGTAAACATCGCCCTCGGGGTCGACTGCGACGTCGGTGGGATAGGACATCTCGCCTTTCTTGGTGCCCTGGCGTCCGAATTGGGCCAGGAACTTGCCGTCGGCGGTGAATTTCTGAACACGGTGGTTCTTATGGTCGGCCACGTAAACATCGCCATTGTTGTCCACGGTGATTCCCCAAGGGGAGTCCAATTCACCTTCGCCGCTGCCCTGAGTGCCCCAGGCGCCCAAGAATTTTCCGTCTGTGGTGAACTTCCGGACCTTATGGCTCCGGCCATCGGAGATGAATATTGTTTCGTTCTGGTCGATGGTGATGCCAGCGGAACCGTTTGTCTCTCCGTCGCCGCTTTGGACCGTGTCCCAGCACCGAAGGAAAGTTCCGTCTTTGTCGAATACAGACACGCGGTTCAGCCACTCGTCGGTTACGTAGAGATTCCCTTGTTTATCAGCCGCTATTGCCGTGGGCCAAATCAACTGGCCTTCGGCGCTGCCGTATCTGCTAAATTCACCAAGAAATTCTTCCTCACCGGTCTGATTGCCAATGACAATCCGGCCAACTCTTTGGCCCACACCCGTGCGGTTCCAAGCAACGTTGCCGATGCTTTCACTTCCTCGGCTGACGACGTAGGCGACGCCGTCCGCGCCCAAAGTCATGTCCACTGGGAAATTAAATCCCATGCCGGACTGGGCGCCCCGGCCTACGTTATGGCTGTAATCGTAGGTTCTGCCAGCTACTGTTTCTGTGAGCATTGAATTCCTCCATTGGGGTTGGATCGACGAACACAACCTGAGTGTTGTGTGATTGGCTTTGATAAAAGGCGGTAGCGCCTAAGCTTAAATCCCCCTGTTTCCCCCTTTATTAAAAGGGGACTAAGGGGGATTTTTTCGTGACTTAAGGGTTGGCTAACCCAGATAGGAGAACTTCTCGAAGGACCCTTCTACGATGGGTTTGGCGTCCAGATGCATCCAGTCTTCCAGGATGGTGGAATATAGGCCACGGAAGTCGTGATTGGGAACCACGTCGCCCTGTTCCAAATCCCGGCTTTCCAACGAGGGATACTCGCCGTACTGGCCGCCCTTGACATTCTCGCCCAAGACGAAAGCAGCTCCGCCAGCGCCGTGGTCGGTGCCGGAACCATTGTCGTGGGTCCTGCGCCCGAACTCGGTGAACATGAGCATAATCACGTTGTCGCCGACGCCGTGCTCTTTCAGGTCATCGAAGAAGCACTCCACGCCCTGGGAGACATCCTGCCACAGCTTGTCGTGCATTCCGACCTGATTGGAGTGGCTGTCGAAGCTGCCGTGGTCCACATAGAAAATCCTAGTACCCAGGTTAGCCATGTGAATCTGGGCAATCCCTTTCAGCCGTTTTGAGATAACCGTGTCGGGGTACTCTACCGAAGAGGAGTACATTTGGGGGGCTTGTTTCAAGATGTCGGCGCCTTCCAGAGTGTCCAAGCCGGTCTGTCCCAGGTAATCCATGACTGCCCCAGTGCCGATGGCCGGGGAATACAGCCGGGCGAACCGGTCCAAGATGCGAGCCCGCTGCGTCTGTTCGGAGATACCGGGCAGCAGGCCGTAGGTGTCCAAATCATCAACGACGGCCACCGGCACGCCTGGTAGAACCAAGGCGCGGAACAATGATGCGCCAAAGGCCACGGACGTGAGCACGTTTTCTTTATTAGGGTCTATATCTTTGGTAGCCTTCCCTAGCCAACCCTCGGTGCCCAGTTTGTCCGGCTCGCAGGTGTGCCAGATGTCCATGGACCGGAAGTGGGAACGGGGAGAATTCGGATAGCCAACACCGTGGATGATGGCCATGTCGCCACGGTCGTAGATGGTCTTCATGGGGCCCATTTCCGGGTGAAAGCCCACTTTGTCGTCCAGAGGCAATACCCGGTCTTCAGCAACTCCCACCACTGGCCGGTTGTCCCTGTAAAGGGGATTAGTATAAGGGATTACCGTATTCAGGTAATCATTGCCTCCAGTAAGCTGGAGCACCACTAGAATCGGGTCTTTGCTGGTGGTGGTCATTGTGTATAACTCCTTTGGGTTTTGGTAATTTTTTGCCCGGAGATCTTAGTTCCGGAGATTTTAGTTCCGGAAATCTTAGTCAATGAGATCTATCTCTAGGCGTATTGATATTCACGCAGGGAAACGATGAGTTGCAGCAATTCCGAAACCCGAGCCTTGGACTCTTCGGTCTGCTCAGGGCTGCTCCAACCAAACTCTCCCTTTTCGCCGACGAACTGAATCAGTTCAACCCGGCTTTCCGGTTGCACTTCCAAGGGACCCATGAGGTCAAGACAACCGTCGACTACTTTTTCGGCGGACTTGTCTCCCTGTGACTGAAGTCTTTCAACCAAAGATTTGATGCCAGGGCGTTCCACGTCGCCCACCAGTTCGGCGGTGAAATTGACCCGGCGCATCAGTGAGCCGCTGTTGATCCACTCGGCTCCGGTGTGCCAACCTTCAACGCTGGGCGGATTGAGCAGGTCTTGCCCCATGTAAGACGGTTGCCGCGACAGGTCGCCAATTCCGGGGGCAGGGAACTCGGCGCCACCCACCAGTCTCAAAGTGCCGACCACTACTTCTGTGGGGCTCTTGAGTCGGGCGAAACGGGCGTTCTTGAAGAACTCCGAGTTGAATAGCACCCGCAGTGTCGACCGGATGTCGTAATTGGATTCAATCAAAGTGTCGGTCAATAGGTCGATTGCTTCTTGGTCGATAGGAGGAGTCACTGCCCATGCGGGGACCTGTGCCTCGTCGGCCACGAAGAAGTTGTACAGGTGCCGGGCGATAAACATAGCCGTTGCTGGCTGCTCACTGATTATGCGAATGATGTCGTCGCCATTCAGGTTGCCGGTTTCGCCCAAGAACGTCTTTTCTCCGTCGTCGTGGTCCTCTTCCTTGAATTGGAAGAACCAGTCGTGGCGGCCGATAGGGCCGCGGGGGAGCTTGGGCTGAATCGTCCAGCCGGTGAAAGCCCGTGAGCACTCCCTGACGTCTACCTCAGTGTAGTTGCCGACGCCCAAGCTGAACAGTTCCAGAAGCTCTCGGCCCCAGTTCTCGTTCACGGCGCTTGCATGGTTATCGCAATTGTCCAGCCAGTAAATCATGGCCGGGTCCTGGGCCATCTCAAGGAGCAGTACCCGGAAGTCGCCCATCCCCTTCTGGCGGAACTTCACAATCATGTCCATCACATCGTCGTAATGGTCAACTTTGGAAACTCCTGTGGCGAAAACCTGGTGCCAGAAAAGGGCCATTTTCTCTTCCAGAGGGTTCTCCGTATTCACCATGTCATGGAGCCACTCGGCCGCTCCCATGCCCGGCAGCGTTCCGGGTCGCCACGTCCACGGATGGTAGCGCATCATCTCGTCACGGTCGGCAATCTCCTGTGTTTTGGGATTCAGGAGTTCTTCCACCGTTGCTTCGTACCCCTTGGCGGCGCGGGCTTCAAGCTCCTCACGGGGTGCGCCGAATCCGGCCCTGCGTAGCAAGTGGGACATCAAGGCTATATCGTGGTCGGCCATGTTTATGCCTCCTAATCTGGCGACTGAAATTGTCTGAGTCTGACTCGAAGTGATTAAGAACACTAGGCTACTAGGCAAGCTCGTTAAATTGTAAACGCAACTCACCTATTTTTAACTGCTACAAATGATAGTGGGCACCGTGTTTGCTGTCAATGCGCAGGTAATAACTGATTGTCTGTTTGAGGGTGGCATTGATTCAGCTATATTCCAGATAAAGTGGCCGGTCATTAGCCGCCGGTTGTGCGGTTCGGGGCCAATGATTACAATCCTTCTGCTAAATCTGTGCTAATGGCCCGGTGAAACATTGTAGATGGGCCGGATACTCCCAGCGCCTGTATCCGGTTCCTTTAACCGATTCCTTTAAATTGGAAAATTAACGATGGAGGCTGGCTATGAGACTGGAAGGGAAAGTTGCTCTGATTACCGGTGGCGCCAGAGGCCAAGGCGCAGCGGAAGCCAGGGTGTTCGCCAAGGAAGGTGCCAAGGTCGTGATTGCCGATATCCTAGACGGCGATGGCGAAAAATTGGCGGCGGAGATTGGGGAAGCCGGGGGCGATGCCTTGTTCATACATCTGGACGTAACTAGCGAAGATCAGTGGCAGAGCGCCATCTCAGAGACCGTTTCGCGCTTCGGCAAGCTTGATGTGCTGGTCAACAATGCTGCGATCTGGCGCCGGGGAATCGTCGAGGAAACCACCGGCGACCATTGGGACGCAATCATGGATGTGAATGCCAAAGGCGTGTTCTTGGGTACAAAGCTGGTCATTCCAGAGATGCGGAAAACCGGCGGCGGCTCAATCATCAATATATCTTCGGTTGCTGGACTGGTGGGAAGTTTGACCAGCTCAGCCTACAGCGCTTCCAAAGGTGCGGTGCGCCTGCTGACCAAGTCCACGGCGATTCAGTACGCCGGAGAAGGAATCAGAGCCAACTCGATTCACCCGGGCGCGATCGACACCGAAATGGGAGTCCAAGTGTGGCCCGATGCGGAAACCCGTGAAGAAGTCACAGCCCGTACCCCTGTCGGAAGGATGGGAGTGCCGGAAGATATAGCCTTTGGGGCTCTGTATCTGGCCTCGGACGAGTCGTCCTTCGTTACCGGCAGCGAGTTGGTAATCGACGGAGGGATGTTCGCTCAGTAAGAGGATGGGAATTCCCCCAATCCCCTTTTTAGGCATTGGCCCAAAAGTGTCTGTAATACTGTCATTCTGAGCGGAGCGTAGAATCTATACGCCTGAGCCGATAGATTCTTCGTCGCTTCACTCCTCAGAATGACAGTTATGAAGCAAAGAGTGGGTTCTGGATTCGATCGGATTCGTCGGGAACGGGTTAGCCTTCTCCCCGCAACAGGTCGGTCATGCGGCCAAGCTCGCCAGTGTTCTCCAGTTTGTCCAGAATCTCCATCAACTCGTTCGATGCTGAGGCTGAGAGGGCTCTGGAGGCGGTGTCTTGGAACTTGCTCTGGATTTCCTCCATGGACACTCCACGCAATGCTCCTTTGGTTATCCGGTCGGCCCGCTCGGTGAGCACCCGGCCATCAGTCATGTGGACCTCCACCTCGTTGTAGGCCTCGACCCAGCTTGGCCTACCTTCGTAGCCTGCGATGCGGCGCATCTCCACCTTGGGTATCAGGGTCTGAGCCTCCGGTCGTTGCACTAGGTCGTCCGTGAACGAGTCTAGCCCCACCTTTTGGTCCAATATGGCCGCCGCCAGGCAGTATTGCATGCTGAACTTGCCCTCCAGGGCTTCGGTTGGCCGGGCATGAATCAAAGACCTAGGTGGATCGAAATCTACACTGACCTGAATGCTCTCGATTTGATCGGCTGTTATCGTCTCTCTTTCCAGCAGGCGGTAGGCGGCGTCCAGGGCTAGGTGAGCGCTGCCGCAGCACGGGTATTTCTTTATCTCCACGCCCGATTCGACCAGGTAGCACTGTTTGCCCAGGGTCTCCATGATGTGATTTTCGTCGTAGCCGGAACCACCGGAGAAGGCGCGAAGGAACCCAAATCGGCCTTCGATGGCGTCCTCGCTGGCCGTGAAACCGGCCTTGACCAGCTTGGCGGAAGTGACCCCAGCCCGGCAGGAAGCCCCAGCATGATAGGGCTTGGTCATGGTGCCGAAGTTCTGCCGCAATCCGGCGGCCTGAGACGCTGCCAGGGAGATTGCCATGGTCGTTAGATTTTGGTCCAGCTTTAAGATTGAGCATGCCGCCGCCGCCGCTCCCAATGCGCCAAGGGGACCGGTTGGGTGCCAGCCCAAGTCATCGTAATAGGCAGGACTCACCGAATCGCCCACGCTGCAAGCCACTTCGAATCCCACCATGTAGGCCAAGAGCAGGTCTCGACCAGTGGCGCCTTCTTCCTCCGCTAAGGCCAATGCCGCAGGGAGGAGCACCACGCTGGGATGTCCCTTCATGGCCCGGGTGATGTCGTCGTAGTCCAAAGCGTGACCCATGGCCCCGTTTATCAACGCCGCCTCCGGAGTTGAGGTTTTGAAACCGCGTCCGATTACGCTGGCAGTTGGATTGCCACCGATGGACTTAACATAAACCGACAAGACGTCAGCCAGTGGCTCAACTGAGCCAGCCAAGGCACAGCCGATGCAGTCCACGATAGCCCCTTTGGCGGCCTCTACGGCATCCGGCGGAAAGTCTTCCAAGTTGGTGGTGGTGATGTACTCGGCGATGCGTTTAGTAACTTCCAATGTGGGCCTCCCTGCCATTTAAGTAGGCATCCTTTAGATGCTTCTTGAGTGCGTTTAGTCAGGCTTTGAATTAAATCATATTGTTGACTTTGCTGCCCTCAGCGTCAAGCAGTGGGACCAGATACCGTTGACTGCCTGTGTCAAAACGTGGATAACCATCGCCAATATGTTGACAACCTCAGCGTTTAGGTGCACGGACATGCTCTAGGTGTATTCAAGAATGGCGGAGAATCCGCCGATTGACCTTGAAGGCTGATGGGTGTAGAGGTATCATTGGGCGAGGCCGAGCCTCAGATTCCTCTTTTTTGCTGTACGGATTGAGGCTAGTTAAAAACTCCGATTGAATTGAAATGGAGGAGAAAAATGAGCACAGAGACCAAGGGCAAAGAGTTGAAGATTATCCACGGAACGCAAGACCCCAGTACCACCGCTCAGACCCCGGGTATGATTAGAAAGCCCGGTATTGACTCCAACACGGTTGGAGCGAGCAAGATTTGGCTGGGCCATGTGACTTGTGAGCCAAACACCATGGGACCCATCCATCATCACGGGGAAGCAGAGACCGCTGCTTACGTCTTAAAGGGCCAAATACGGGTTTACTTCGGCGAAGACTTCAAAGAGTACGTTGATGCCAGCGCTGGCGACTTCATATTCGTTCCGGCTCACATGCCCCACATAGAGGGCAACGTTACCGATGAGCCTGCGGAAGCGGTCTTGTCCCGTGGACCCGACAATATAGTGATTAATTTGGGAGAAAAGTAGGACTACTTTCTCATCTTCGAATCACCTAGCGTCCGTCGAGTTTTGCGGGTGCTGTGGCTGAGTACGGCGATTGAGT
>Ga0066376_10000592_pt1 | contig 33905 bp, 28 predicted proteins | sample Knorr_S15_td_Bot_FD_77009 | JGI IMG/M metagenome (GOLD analysis project Ga0066376, IMG submission 77009) | Marine microbial communities from Southern Atlantic Ocean transect - Knorr_S15_td_Bottom_ad_5009_LV_A | ecosystem: Environmental > Aquatic > Marine > Oceanic | place: Southern Atlantic... | reverse complement strand
ACGAAGAGGCCGCACAGTGCGTTGGGATATCGCCCACCGGCTCCAGAGACCATCGTGCCATTAGACCAAAAGCCGATCATGCACTAACATTCAAACTGGACCTCTCAAGGGGGGCTGACCAGTGATGTCGCCGCCATCACCATTTGCTTCCGAATCACTGAATATGACGCTGTCGTTGAACAACACAGAGCCGGTCGCCGTAATGGTTACATCGCCAGCGCGTCCAGAACCGAATGTAGTGGAGTTGATGCTTCCATCAGTCTGGATTGTCACGATGGGCGCGGAGATGACGACGCCACCCGTATCACTAGAGCCGAACGATCTGCTGTTCAGGCTTGCACCGCTTTCAATGGTCGCACTCTCGGTTGCCATGACGATAATTTCGCCGCCTCGACCCTCTGCAAAACTGTGGGTAACGATAAGTGCCTCGCCTTGAATCGTCACGGTGGGCGCAGAGATGGCTACGCCAGCACCTGCATTGCCAGAGCCGAACGATCTGCTGAACAGACTTGAACTGCCGTCGATCGTCACACTCTCGGACGCCGTTACGATTACTTCTCCGCCTCGACCCTCTCCATCAGAGCCGGATTCGATAAGCGCCTCGCCTTGAATTGACACGGTGGGCGCAGAGATCTCGACACTACCCACATCGCCGGATCCGAACGAGTTGCCGAGCAGCCTTGAGCTCCCTTCGATGGTCACACTCTCGGTCGCTGTGACGAGGATTACGCCGCCTCGACCCTCTGCAAGAGCATTTGAAATAACAAGCGATTCACTTTGAATTGACACGTTGGACGCAGAGATAACGACGCCACCCGCATCGCCAGAGCTCCTTGAAACACCGTCCAGCCTTGAACCACCTTCGACGGTCACATTCTCGGTCGCCGTTACGATAACCTGCCCGCCTCGACCTGCTCCATTAGCAAAGAATTCGAGAAGTGCCACACCTTGGATAGACACATGGGGTGCAGAGACGTTCACGCCACCGGCATCGCCAGTGCTGAACGATCCGCTGCTCAGTATTGAACTGCCGTCGATCGTCATACTTTCGGACGCTGATACGTTTATTTCTCCGCCTCGACCTTCCCCCACAGTGCTGGATTGGATAATCGCCTCATTTTGGATCGTCACGTTGGGCGCAGAGATAACCACGCCACTTGCATCGCCAGAACCGAATGCGTTGCTAGTCAGACGGGAACCGTTTTCGATTGTTACGCTTTCGGCCGCCGAAACGATTATCTTGCCGCTTCGCCCCTCTCCAAACGTGGATACATCCAGAAGAGAGCCGGTTGTTAACAGTACGATGTCGCCGGTTATAGAGATAGCCCCGCCGAGGTTAACACCGTCTTGGGTCGTCGAAATGATCGAATTATCCGCGGTGATGCGGCCACCGACAACCACCACGGAACCGCTGATGCCATCACTTGAATCAAAGCCTCGGGCACCAATCAAATCGAATGCGCTCACCGAAATATTGCCAAGCGTCTCGGACGTGACTTCGACTTGTCCATCTCCGGGGATTACTTCACCCTGAGAGGCAACGCTGATTAGGTTTACCTGCCCACCCGGCGCTTTTAGAGAGCTCGACGGATTGTTGGACCGAACATTGGCGGTCTTCACTCCAGTGGCACTGCCGATTATTGTCAGGTTGCCACCAATCAACGACAAGCTCTGCTTTTCGCCGACGAGCAATCTACTGTCGGTGACCGTGATCGAGCCAATGTCCGTCCCGAGAAATCCGAACGCCTCGGGCGCCGCGATGGAGAGTGTATTGCCATCCGGGCGCTGGCGCTGAACAACGCGCCGTCCGATAGCCGCATATGATCGGCAGTGCTGGCATGAAAAGAGCCGTCCACATCGAGGGCCGCATTCGCGCCGAACAGGATGCCGCTCGGGTTGACGAGATAGAAGTCGGCGCCGGCGATGGTCGAGCGCAACAGGCCGTCGATGGTAGAGACCGAGCCGCCGGTGACGCGGCTGACCACGTTGTCGATGGCATCGGGGCCCGAGAAGGTGGCGCTCTCGCCGGTGAGAATGTTGAAGTCGCTGAAACTATGGAACAGATTGGGCCCCAGGGTGGTGCCCAGCTCCGCCCCGATGGCGAAGTCAGGGCCGCTCAGCGCGCCGGCCGGACCGACGCTGCCGTCCAGGACTATTTGTGCGTTTGCCTCCGCCCGCAAGACAAGCGCGACAAGGCAGACCAGCGCTAATAACCTCAACCCCAGCCCCTTCGGAGTTACGCAATTTACCACTTGCCCGTTTAGTCTATTTTATTGCCAGAGCTTGTCAATTTAGCTCATGAGCTTGTCAATTTAACGGACCTGAAATTATCGGCCTGCCCATCATACGCGACTGGTTCGTGGTTAAACGCCGTGATCTCAGGCAGCTTCCGGCCGTGCAGGCGGTATGGGATAGTCTCGCCAACTCCGGCGCTGAATATCAGCCCGATCAAATTTTCTATTTTCTAAAGAGCGTCATCAAGGCCGACGGCTATGGGGAAGATGCGCCGCAAACGGTCCAGCTCGTCCATAGCCTGGTGGCGGCGCAGGCTTTGCGCGGCGGCCTAATTGGGCGCGGCCTCCGTGTCGGACCATCGATCGCGGCGTAGCGCTGCGTCTTCACCGACATCGGTATCCAACTCGCGTGCGTAGCGGTGCCCGGCGAAGACGGCGGCGGCAATAATCGCCGGCGCCTCGCAATCGCCAATCCGCACGATACTGCGCGGCGCGCCCTCGGCCCCGGCATCCCTGGATTTGCAAAGCGCATGAAAGAGTGAGTCATTGGGCTGGCGCGCCGTGACCATGACAACCGCGCCGGCATCGATCCGCCGTTCCCGCCCGGTATAGGTACAGATTATCCGGGCCTCGCGGCCATCGAAGGCTTGCAATCCGTGCGCTGTGACTAAATCCACATCCAGCTCCATGAGCCGCGTTTGAATGCGCGATCTTTCAGCCGTGAACCCCGCCCAGGTGGATATACGGTCCTCAGGCGTCACCAGCGTGACGGCAAGGCCCTCTGCGCGCAGGCGCTCAGCAATGACGCTCGCCATGTAGTAGTGATCGTCATCGAAGATGACCGTCGGGCCTTCGGGCAAGCGGCCGGCCATGATGTCGTCTGGGGTGAAGATCTGTTTAGCCGGCCCAAGATCGTCCATCGGGTTTGTGTGATAGCGCCCGAAACCATCGGCCCGCCACGTGGCCCCGGTGGCGATGGCCACGTGATCGGCGCCAACCGCGAGAACATCATCGACGCTGAGTTCGCTCTCGCGGAAAATCTCCACATTACTCATGGTTTCCAGCTGTTGGACGCGATAGTCGCGCACCCGGGCCCATTCGCTAAGGCCCGGCAAGGCCGCCTCACGGGTGACGCGGCCGCCGAGCTCCCGTGTCGCCTCGGCGAGCATGACCGGGTAGCCGCGCTGGCCGAGCGCCCGCGCCGCCTCCAGACCCGCCGGCCCGGCGCCGACAATGAGAATTTTCGCATCCGATCCCTTAGGCTCGATATTTTCCGGATGCCAGCCCCGGCGCCATTCCTCGCCCAAGGCCGGGTTCTGGGTGCAGCGGCTGGGCACAGATTTGCCATCGCCCACATAACAGATATTGCAGCCGATGCATTCGCGTATCTCTTCGGGCCGCCCCTCTTCGATCTTTCGCGGCAGGAACGGATCGGCAATCGAGGGCCGCGCCGCGCCGATGAAATCGACGATACCGCGCTTCACCTGGCTGACCATGGTATCGGGCGAGGTGAAGCGGCCGACGGTCACCACCGGCTTCGTGGTCACGGATTTGACGAACGACATATAGGGCTCAAGCGAGGCTTCCTTGACGAACCGTGAGACGCCCATCTCATAGGAATAGTCCGAGATGTTGATATCCCAGAGATCGGGCAGTTCGGCCAGCATCTCCAGCATGTCGCGCCGCTCGCCCTGCACCGGCACACCATCCTTGCCGATTTTCTCATCGGCGGAAAACCGCACCGCCACGGCGCAGCTCTCTCCCACGGCGTCCTTGGTTTCTTCGATTAGTTCGCGAATCAGGCGCACACGGTTTTCCAGGGACCCGCCATACTCGTCGGTTCGCTGGTTTTGCTGTGGCGACAGAAAAGTCGACAGAAGATAGCCATGGGTTGCATAGACATAAACAATATCGAAGCCGGCTGCCCTGGCCCGCAGGGCGGCCTTTTTGTGCCATCGCCTGAGGTCGCGGATGTCGGACTTATCCATGGCCCTTGTCTGGTACGGATTGCCTGCATAGTTCGGTCGGCTGTCGATCGCCATGGCGGTCTCGCGGCTATCGAGATTGGCCGTCGATGAGCCGCCATACCAAAGCTCGGCGCCGGCCAGGGAGCCGTGTTTGTGAACCTGCTCGGTCATCAAGGCGTTGGCCTTGATGTCGCCGTCATCCCACAGGGTCGCGGAAGGATGCGGCAGGTCTTCCGATGAGGGATGGATCGAGCAATATTCGGTGCAGACGACGCCCCATCCGCCTTCCGCCTTGATGCCTCGGAACGCCGCCAGCATACGGGGCCTGAGCCAGCCCAGGCCCGAGCAATGCGGCACCTGGTAAAACCGGTTTCTGGCCGTTACAGGTCCGATCTTCACAGGCTCGAACAGAATGTCGTAACGGGGATCTCGTGGCATTGAAATTCTCTAGCCTGACAGGTTTGAATAATGCTTTGGAAACACACGGGCGAGGAACGTAAAACAATCGTTGAGCGCCGCCTTCCGCGGGGATTTGACTGGATAGAGCAGCAGGCAAAGCCATAATCCATCGACCAACGCCTCAAGGCTTCTGGCCGTCGAGGCCACGTCGATGTTCTCATACCCCCCGTCTTCGACGATCAGGCCGCACAGCCGCTCAATCTCGCTTGTGCGCTGTTGATCGTAGTGGTCATGAATCTCGAGATAGGCCGGGCGATATTTCGCCTGGCCCCAGAATGCAAACCACACGGCTAGTTTTTTCGGCGAGGAGATGGTGCGTTCAAAATCGACTTTGATAATCGCTGCGAGCTGCTTGCTCGGATCGGGACCGGCCGCCTTCATCGCCCCGTGCCAGTGGTCGTAATGTTCCTGCGCCAAGAACCCGAGGGTTTCAACAAACAGCGTTTCCTTGTTGTTGAAATGGAAATTGACAATTCCGTGTGACAGCTTGGCGCCCTTAGTCACCATCGCCAGGGTGGTGGCCGAGAATCCACGTTCGGCGATCGAGTCGATTGTGGCCTCGATCAGCTGCCGTTGGCGCACCTCGCGCGATGCGGTTCGACTCGGACTGGCGCCATTGATTGTTTCGGCCTGTGCCACGTCTACGCGCCGCTCCGGTTTTTCGACTGAATGCCTCGGTTGCGGATCCACTGCGAGAAGAATACGACCAAGAAGGAAACCACGAGGATGACCGATCCGAGCGCTAGAACACCCGGTAGTTTGGCGGGAAAGCGCAACTGCCCCCACATGAACAGGGGCAGCGTGGGATCGGTTCCGGACAAGAAGAACGCCATGATGAATTCGTCAAACGATATGGTGAAACAGAGCAGCAGGCTGGCGATGATGCCCGGAAACACAATGGGAAAAGTCACGCGCCAGAACGTCCACCACATGTTTTCGCCAAGATCCGCCGATGCTTCCTCGATAGATTTGTCGAAACCCTCGAAGCGCGGGATCAGAGTCGCCATGGCAAACGGGACGCAGATAAGGATATGGCCAAGGGTGATCGTATAGAGGGACAGTCTAATCCCCAATCTGCTCATCAAAATCAACAACGCGACGCCGAAAATAACTCCGGGGATCACCAGCGGCAGCATAATGAAGGTGACTAAGGGCGCCCGTCCCGGCATTCGGTAGCGTGTCACCGCCTTGGCGGCGAAGATCCCTAGGAAAGTGGCGAGCACCGACGTGGCCACACCGACCCTGAAGCTATTCATCAATGCCGCGAACATCGGTTCATTGGCGAACATTTGCGCATACCACTTCAGCGTAAAATCTTTCAGTGGAAAAGCGATATAGATGGAGTCGTTTAAGGAGAACAGCGGCAGGAACAGCACGGGAATATACAGAAACGCCAAGTATAGGAGCGCGTAAAAACGCAAGGGTCGGTTGGGCCGTTGGATATAGGAAACCTCGTTCATTCAATGTGCTCCTTCGCCTTGCGCGTCACCAACATGAACGTCAGAGCACAGACCGCAACTGTAATCATCATGGCGATGGCGAGCGCCGCACCCATGGGCCAGTTGTTCACCTTGCCGAACTGCGCCTGGATCAAGTTGCCGATCATGACCCCGTCCGGCCCGCCGAGCAGCGCCGGGGTGATGTAATCACCGACCGTGGGAATGAACATTATCAGCGTCGCCGCGATGATGCCGGGCAGCGAGAGCGGCAGGGTCACCCGCAGGAAGCGCGCCACCGGACCATCCCCCAGATCCGTCGCCGCCTCCAGAAGGGTGCGGTCGATTTTTTCCAGGGATACGTACATGGGCAGGATGGCAAACGCCGCCCAGGCGTGGGCCAGCGTGATCATCACTGCGGACTGGCTGTAGAGCAGGAATTCCAGGGGTTGATCGATCAAGCCAAGACCCTTGAGGCCCGAGTTGATGACGCCGTTATAGCCGAGAATGATTTTCCATGCGAAAACCCGCAGCAGATAGCTGGTCCAGAACGGCAACGTAATCAAAATGATCCAGATCATCTTGTGCTGGTGGACGTGAAAGGCGACGTAGTAGGCCATGGGATAGGAGAGCAACACGGTGGCGATGGTGCAGGTGCCCGAGATTGCGAGCGAACGCAGCATCAGGGCCTCGTAGATGGGCTGCTCGAACGCTGTGCTGTAGTTGGCAAGCGTAAGTGTCATATCGAAATCGAACCCTTGCTGGGTCCAGAAGCTCATGGCGATCAAAATGGCGAAAGGAATACAGATGCCAAACGCCATGATCAGAAGCGTCGGTGTCAACAAGGTATAGCCGCGCAATGGCTCGCTGCGCAAAAACAAGGCGCCCAGCCCACCACGCATGCGTCCCCGATGCATAGGAACGCTTGCCACCGCTGCGATAGCCTTACTCAACTGCAATCTCCCGCGATCATGTTGCCGTCACTGGCATATTGTCGTCATTGGCATGTTGTCGTCATGGGGCGCAAGCATTGAGGGTGAGCCCGCACAAATCAAGCGAAAGACGGCCGCGGAACAGGGAGCGCCGCGGCCGTCCAGTCGCAGGCTGCTGAGATCAGAAGCCGGCCTTAATCTGCTCGAATTCCTGATTCATCTTGGACTCAAACTCCTGAGTCTGAGGAACCTGGAATTTGCCGGCATCCAAAATAACCGACGGATCCCGATTCAGGCCCAATTCCTTCAACTCGGCATCCGAGAATTGGTCGAACGACTTGGAATTAGAATGCCCATAGCCATTCTCCGCGATCAGCCACTTACCGGTCTCGATGCTTAACAAGGAGTCGATAATGTCATGCGCCTTGTCGGGGTTCGGAGCCGCTTTGAGCATCATGGCGCCGCAAACCCAGGTCAATGCGCCTTCCTTGACATTGGCGAAACGCGCTGGGATACCCTGGCTCTTGAGCTGAACGGCAGAGCTGTCCCAGGTCATGGCCGCGACCATTTCGCCGGAGGCGAGGGCTTGCTCCAGGGTCGTCGTGTCGTCGGTATAGAGCCTGATCAGCGGCCGCTGTTTGCGCAACAGATCGGCGACCTTCTTGAAGTTTGCGTCGGTCGACAGCTCATTGAAGTCGACGCCGGCATAAATCGCTGCGCACCACCAGGTATCCGCCGCGGTGGCGAGAATGCCCATGCGTCCTTTGTAACGCTCATCCCACAGCATGCCCCAGGATTCTTCCTTGCCCTCAAGGTCGAACAGGTCGGTCCGGTAGGTGATCGATGTCCGACCCCAGTCCATGGGAGCCATGTAGGGTTGGCCGTCTACCACGTTGCCTGGCAGATTGATCAGTGAGGGGACAATGTCGGACCAGTTCGAGAGCTTGCTGGTATCGAGAGTCTGGAACAGGCCGCTGGCGACCCAACGCGGAATGGCCTGATTGCAGGGATGCGCCACATCGGGCACGAAGCCGCCGCGAATTTTCGTGAGGGCCTCTTCGGATCCGCCGAACGACGAGAAATTAGGCGCCTCGCCGTGCTTGGCAATATAGGGCACAAACATATCCGGGACATCGTAGCCGCCCCAGGTGAAATAGGTTGCTTGATCGGCCGCTGCGGCTTTCGCCACGTTCGACGACACCGGCATCATTGCCATAGTGACGCCCGCGCCGAGCAGCGTCTTCGTAAAGGCGCGCCGGGACAACTTGCCCGTGCGAACTGCATTATATTGGTCCAAGACATCCATGTTTAATTTCCTCCCAAGGGTTTTTCTGAGCTCATGACACTTTGTTTGACTTTCTGAACGTTCAATCAGAGGCTATGATTGTCCAGTTGGCTGAGTCAAGATTGTTGTCTGCCACTGAACAAATATTCCATGAAAATGAGGCGTTATTATGAGCAATCCCAAAATCATCCAATTTGAGCCGCAGGGCCCCGCCGATTCGGGCATGGCTGAATGGGATGCTATCGATCCGGGCACCCTGGAATCGGGAAATCCGGTTCAGCACGGGCATCTCTACCACCAGGACGAGGCGCTGGGCTATATGGCGGGCGTCTGGGATTGCACGGCGATGACGGGAAAGCTTGAGCCTTACTCGGTGCATGAGTTCATGTTTGTGCTCGAAGGTTCAGTCACCATGGTGCTGGAAGACGGCAGTGAAACCACCGTCAGCGCCGGAGAGCCTTTCGTCATTCCCAAGGGGCTTGTGTGCCGATGGAAGCAGCCCGGTTATATCCGCAAGTTTTTCACGATTTTCGAGGATCCGGGGGCTCCGGCAGCCGATGATGTGGCGTCGCTTGGCATCATCTTGCCGCATAGTCCTGTCGATTACCGCGACCCGAGCGGGCGGATGACTGTTGGTGTGCGGGATCGCGATTCGTTCGAGGGCGAAAATCGCCCCCACCCCCATCATGAACTGGCGCATCTGCTCGAAGGCACGGTGACGGTAACTGAGGCTGACGGCGGATCGCGGAAGTTTGAGGCCGGAAATACCTTCTACGTCCCAAAGGGCGCTCAATGCAGCTGGATATGCAGCGAATCGGTGATGGCGATCTATGCCACCCTGGACCCTGACGCGGGATGATACGGCGTGGGCATAAAACCGCATTGACGACCCCATAAACTATCCATCTTTGCAATCGGTAGCGACGAGGTTTTCTGTTTGGGTAAGGAGTTCGCAGGTCGTTTAGGAAACTCCGGCTGTTTCTATTTGTCAGATCCCGACGGGTGAACGATGAGATTTGTTCCTGCCACTATCGCGATCTTGCTGTTCTGCATAAACACCGGGGCCCTTTCGGCGACCGGCGAGGGGACGTTGACAAGCCTGCGCTCGGCTTCAACGGTGCGCATAATTGTCAAACAGGAACTCGCCTATCGGTCGCCGGACCAATACCCTGCCGTGCCCATACAGAATTTTGAGTTGCCATTTGGCAAAATGGCTTCGGATTTATTTAACGCCGCCGGGGTGCGCTCCGTCGGACCGGAAGCGACTGAATTCGACGCGACACTGACCATCATGGCCGAAGGGATGGCATTGGGGATAACCTATGACCTTGCCTACACCAAGCCGTGGTGCCTGATCGGCGAAAACCTGTTCACCGGAGCCAGTCTGCGGGGTGAAATTACAGTTGAGGTTCCGAGAATGCCGATCTACAGCCGATCATTTATCGCGCGGCGATATCCCCCCCTCTGTGCGCAGCTCAATCTTGGTTTTCAGAGCCCCCGTAACGCTCCGTTCTTTGATGTCATTGAATGGTCGGGTTCGTTCTTACCGCGCCTGATGGAAATGATCGGAAATATTTACGGCGCCGCGCCGTTAATTACCGTGCTCGAGATGGGCAACGGTTCGATGCGGCGCGCAGCCGCCCAGCGGTTGGGCGACCTTGGCGACCCGGCCGCGGTCGAAGTGCTTGTTGGGTCGCTTGGTGACCGGGACAGATTAATTCGTCGCCACGCAATATGGGCGTTGGGCAAGATTGGGGATCGGCGAGCCGTGATTGCCCTGATCAAGAAAATCCGTGATAGCGATCCTGATGTGCGGTGGTTCACGCAATGGGCGCTACAGAAGATTACCCGCCAGGACTTCGGCAACGACCAAGATGCCTGGAGCCGGTGGTGGTCCGAACAAGAAGCCAGATTGACTTGGGGACCCGCACAAAACCTGCCCTGAAATCCAGACTGTCAGCATGGCAAGCTCCCTCGAACTGCTCCCGGGCGAATGAGACAATTTGGCGCATTCTAACCATAGAGAGAGAAGAACAAATGACCCGCGACCCACGATACGACATTCTTTTCGAGCCGGTGAAGATCGGTCCGAAGACAGCGCCCAACCGCTTCTATCAGGTGCCGCATTGCAACGGTATGGGACATCGCTGGCCGCAATCCATGGCGGCTATGCGGGGCATGAAGGCCGAGGGCGGCTGGGGCGTGGTCTGTACGGAAGAATGCGAAATTCACCCCAGTAGCGATCTCTCCGGCGCTGTGCTCATGCGGCTGTGGGATGACAGCGACCTGCCGGTGCATGAGCTGATGGTCGAAAAAGTCCATGCCCACGGCGCCCTGGCCGGTATCCAGCTTGTTCACAACGGCGTCTCGTCGCCCAACCGCCTGAGCCGCGTGACGCCGCTGGCGCCGTCGTCGATTATGGTCAAGGACCACGACCCCATTCAAGCCCGCGCCATGACGAAAGATGACATGCGCGATGTGCGCCAGTGGCATCGCGATGCGGTGCTCAGGGCAAAGCAGGCCGGCTATGACCTGGTCTATGTCTATGTCGCCCACTCCATGACCCTGCTCACGCATTTTCTGTCGAGCCAATACAATCACCGTACCGACGAATACGGCGGCAGCCTGGAAAACCGCGCCCGTTTGATGGGTGAAATCCTCGATGAGACCATGGAGGTCGCCAATAACGAAATCGCCGTGGCGGTGCGCTATGCGGTTCATGATGCAGAAGGCGACGATGCGCACCGCTGGGATGAAGAGGGCCGCGCGGTGATCGAGATGTTTGCCGAGATTCCCGATCTCTGGGATGTCAATGTAACGCCCTGGGAACATGATTCCATGCCGTCACGGTTCGGCAGTGAAGGGGGGCAAGAGTCGTTGACTGCGTTTGTGAAATCGGTCACCAGCAAGCCGGTTGTCGGGGTCGGCCGATACACCTCGCCGGACAAGATGGTGGCGCTGATAAACCAGGGCAAGATCGACATGATCGGGGCGGCGCGGCCCTCGATTGCGGACCCGTACCTGCCCCGCAAGATCAAGGAAGGCCGGATCGAGGAAATCCGGGAATGCATCGGCTGCAACATCTGCATTACAGCCGATTTCTTTGCCGTACCCCTGCGCTGCACGCAGAATCCGACAATGGGCGAGGAATGGCGCAAGGGTTGGCACCCGGAAGAAATCCCCGCCGCCGGTTCGCAAGACAAGGTGCTCGTGGTTGGCGGCGGCCCGGCGGGGCTCGAATGCGCGCTGGCGCTCGGCAACCGCGGCTACGAGGTGGTCCTGGCCGAAGCCGAGAGCGAATTGGGCGGACGCGTGCTGCTTGAGAGCAAACTTCCCGGCCTCGCGGAATGGCGGCGGGTCATCGATCACCGCACTTACATGCTGAGCCAGATGACGAATGTCCAAACCTATGTGGAAAGCCGTCTCGATGCTGCCGACATCCTCGACTACGGCTTCGAACGGGTTGTCCTGGCTATCGGTTCGGCCTGGCGGACCGATGGCGTCGGGCGCTTCAACGGGCATCCTATCGCCCTCGCTGATGATGCCGACATTGTACCGGTTGACGAATTGTTGCGCGGCAAAAAGCTCGCCGGCAAGGTGATGGTGTTCGACGATGAACTCTATTACATGGCGAGCGGCTTGGCGGAAAAGCTCGCAGACGACGGCTGCCAGGTGACCTATGTGACAACGGCAACACAGGTTGCCGACTGGAGCGTCGCCACCTTAGAGCAGTTCATGATCCAGGAACGGCTGCTGGCCAAAGGCATCGAGGTCATCTGCACCAAGAATTTGCTGCGCGTGGATAAGGGTGAGGCGACGCTGGCCTGTATCTACTCCGGCCGGCAAACCAAAATCGAAGCCGATAGCATCGTCCTGGTCACCGCGCGCTTGCCGGATAATTCCGTGCTCCACCGGCTTGAGGCGGGCACTGAAAAACTGGCCGATCACGGCATAAAATCGATTGAAGAAATCGGTGATTGCTATGCGCCGGGAACCATCGCCATGGCGGTCTACGCCGGCCATCAATATGCCCGCCAGCTGGATAATCCGGTCGATCAGAAATTGGATTTCAAACGCGAGAACGTTCAGTTTTGATAAGGCACTTCCGGTAAACCGACGACGCCCGCATCGATCATAAACAGGCCGCCGGATAGGGGGGCCTCCCTGAGCTGGTCCTCGCTCAGGCCGAGCCGCGCCGTGGTGACGAACATCTGATCCAGGCCGGCCCCGCCGAAGGCGATGCTGGTCACCTGGGGCACCGGCATCTTTATGACCCGATCGATCCGGCCTTCCGGGTCGTAGCGGGTGATCCGCCAGCCGTCCCAATGGGTGCCCCAGACGAAGCCTTCAGCATCTACCGCCAGCCCGTCGGGCATGCCGTCTGCCGGCGCCACCCGGGCAAATTCCCGGCGGTTGTCGATGTCGCCCGACTCGGCGTCGAAATCGAAGGCGTAGATCACGCCATGGCCGCTATCGGTGAAATACATGGTCCGGTCGTCCGGGCTCCATCCCAGGCCGTTTGAGACGATCACGCCGGGGAGCATGCGCAATACGTCACTCGACCCGTTCACCCGGTAGAGCGCGCCGTTCGGTTCTGTCTCGTCAAGGTCCGTGCTGCCGACCCAGAAGCGGCCCCGGCGGTCGCATTTCCCATCATTAAACCGGTTGTTGGGAAACCCCGACTCGGGGGTGGCGAAGATGGTGGATGATTTCAGATCGCTATCGAGATGCACCAGCCCGGCATTGGTGCCGGCGATGAACCCACCGTCGGCGCGCTTCACAATGCAGCCGAATTCGTAATCCTGCGGAAATACCTGCCGCTCGCCGGTGCGGGGGTCGAAGCGCAGGATCGTCCTGCCCTCGATATCCACCCAATAAACAACCTGTTCCTCAGGGCACCAGGCAGGCGCTTCACCCAGGATTGTTTCAGCCGGCCAAATGCATTCAACGGAAGGCGTGCTGGTCATCGATGATCCCTGCGGCGCAGCAGAAGCTGGGCAATAATCAGCAGGGTCAAGGACACGGCCAGCACCATGGTGCCGATGGCGTTGACCTCGGGCGTGATGCCGCGCCGGATCGATGCGAAGACGTAAATCGGCAGGGTCGTGTTGGGCCCGGCGACAAAGAACGAGATGATGAAATCATCGAAGCTGAAGGTAAAGCTCAACAGGAACCCGGCGAGAATCGCCGGCATGAGCTGGGGTAGCGTAATCTGCACAAACGTCCGCCACGGCGATGCGTAGAGGTCTTGCGAGGCCTCGATCAGGGCGCGATCCATGCCCGCGATCCTGGCCCGCACCAGGACAATCACCAGCGACATGGTGAACAGGGTATGGGCGGCAATGACAGAGGCAATACCCATCGACAGTTTTGGTGGTTTGACCCCTTCGGGCCACAAGGCGGCCAAGATGGGGTTCAGCAGATCAAATACCGTTACCAGTGCCACCAGGGTAGCGATGCCAATAACGATGCCCGGTATCATGATGGATACATAAATCAGACTATCGAACAGCGCCCTTAGGCGGCCACGCACCTGTTGCAGGGCGAGGGCCGCCGCCGTTCCCATGAGACTGGACAGGGTGGCAGCTGACAAAGCGATAATCAAACTCGTGGTCAGGGATTCAATGACAAACACATTGGACAGGGCTTTGCCATACCACTCCACGGAAAAACCCTGGAAATCACTGGCGTGGCGACCGGAATTGAAGCTGAAAAGCACGATGATGCCAATGGGCACGTAAAGAAAAAGATAAACACCAATGGAGTAAAAGCGCATGACCATAGCCGTAATCCTACATCAATGATTCGTCGCGACCAGTCGTTTTGCCCATGGCCAGACGCATGTACAGGGTGACCGTGATCAACATGATAATAACGAGCGTGATGGCGACGGCTGAACCGAACGGCCAGTTCCTCGATTGCAGGAACAGATCGACCAGGGCATTGCCAATGAAGAAGACCTTTCCGCCGCCAAGAAATTTGGGGATCAGGAATTCGCCCATCAACAGAATAAACACCAGCATGCATCCCGTCGCCATGCCCGGTATGGAAAGCGGCAGGGTCACCTGAAGAAAAGTGCGGAACGGCGTGCTGCCAAGATCGTCGGATGCCTCCAGCAGTCTTTTATCGAGCTTTTCCAGTGAAACATATATGGGGAAAACCATGAGCGGCAGGTAACCGTAGATAATGCCCACCACCACGGCAAAGGGCGTATTGATGAGACGAACGCCTTCGAAGCCGATGAACCCCAGTAATGTCGGAATCCCTTTTCCGCCAAGAATGAACATCCAGGCATAGGTGCGGATCAGCAAACTGGTCCAGAAGGGCACGATGACCAGAACCAGTAACAAGAGCCGCCACCGGGGGCTGACTTTAACCGCGAGGTAATAGGCCAGCGGATAGGCCAGAAGCAGGCTCGCCAGTGTGCCCAGCGGCGCATAGGTCAAGGTGTTTTTGAAAGCGGTAAAGCGCGCCGGCAGGTTGGCATACTGCTCAAACGTAAATGACGCTACATACCCCCCGTATTGCGAGCGTTCACCAAAGCTGAAAATGGCGACGACGATCAAAGGCATCACCAACATAATCAGGTACCAGGCCGACGTGGGCGCCAATAACGCCCCCGTCAGCCATCGCCCTTTGTTGCCTTCACTCATCATCGTCGCCGCCATTTTCTACAGGGTTTGTCTAAATCAAGCAGCCTTGAAGCGTGCCATCAATTCAGCCCGAAGCGGATCGGTCATCGTCTGAGCGGCGCCGAATTCCAGTCCGTTCAACAATTCAGCCGCCGGGAACAGGATCGCATTCTCAGCCGTCTCGGCAGGCAACATGGCATCAACACGGGAATCGCCGGACGCGTAGCCGTGTGACGCGAATTCACGAGCCTGGATATAAGGATCAAGCAGGTAGTTGATGAAGGCATAGGCAGCTTCCTCGTGCGGAGCATCCTTCGTAATACAATAGAAGTCCGACCAGATCTCGCCGCCGTCCGTGGCGAGTGTGTATTGGAGCTCAGGCATATCCGTATTGAGTTGCAGGCCATCGCCGTTCCAGCAGATGGCCATCCATCCGTCGCCGCTGCGCATACCCGGCTGCATATCATCAGAAATTGCGAACAGGTGCGGCTTGGAGTCGAGCAGTACCTTTTCAGCTCCAGCCAGTTCACCGGCGTCAATGGAATTGAATGAATAACCCAATGCACACAACGCAGCACCGATTGTGGTTAACTGATAATCATGCACGATGGTATGGCCTGAACCTTCACCCATGGTGATATCAAAGAAGTCTTTCCAGGACTTGGGAGCCGTCGACAGATTTGCGGAATTGTACACTATACCTGTGTGGCCCCAGTTCTTCAAAACGGCATAAACTTTACCATTTATTGTTGCCGGATTGGCGAACATTGGGTCCTGGCTATTGGGGTCATGATTGGGAATACGGGACAGATCGAGTTCCCGAATCAGGTCCAGTTCCACATAGTAGGAAAGAGTGTAATTGGTTGGCACGAACACGTCCCAGCCCGTGGCACCGGCCTGCAATTTCGCCAGCATTTCTTCGTTGGAACCAAAAGCGTTAATCTGAACGTTCACACCAGTGGCTTCGGTGAACTCTTCCATGTTGACCGGGTTGTGGTAGTTCGGCCAGGTGGAAAATACCACCCGGTCACCCACTTCACCATAAGCATGCGCCTTATTTGGCAACAACGATGGCACGGCACTACCCAAGACGGCCATGGCGGTACCCAGACCCGTTACGCCCATGAAGTGGCGGCGTGTGACCGAACCCTTTTGATAGCGCCGGAGTTCTTCCATGAACGCCTTCGCCGTGATTGGCAGATTGTCCTTATAGTTCTTACTCATTTCAGTAGCCTCCTAGTTTTTAACATCCGATTTTACGCTTCGAACCGAGCCGCGTTCGACGGATTGGCTCCGCGGCTTTACGAATCCTCCAGTGCGAGGGCGGCGTCGTTCTTCCATCCGATGGCGACCGTGTCGCCGAGATCGAATCCCCCGCGGGCTTGCTCGAGATGCTTCGGCGACAACACCAGGACATCGCCGAGGCCGTCCGCATCGATCAGGTACTCGGTGTGCTCGCCGAGGAAGATGCGGTTTTTGATGCGCCCGTTGATGGCGACATCGGTCGCCATATCGGCGGCGCTGGTATCATGGGCGCCGACCACGATCAGTTCTGGCCGAATGGCGATGCTGGCCGGGGCGCCGACGATCAGTCCCGCCGCGCCGACGGACGGGCAGCCGACGAACAGCTTGCCGTCCTTGCCCTCGATGGCGACGGTGCCGCCGTTGACGGTGGTCACGGCGCCAGGGATGAAATTCGATTTTCCGACAAAGTCGGCGACGTAGATGTTGGCCGGTTGGTCGTAGAGATCGCGCGGGCTGCCCGATTGCACGATCTCGCCGTCGCGCATGATGCAGATGCGGTCGCTCATGGACAGCGCCTCTTCCTGGTCATGGGTGACCAGGACGAAGGTGATGCCCACGTCGCGCTGCAGGTTCTGCAGTTCGATCTGCATTTCGCGGCGCAGCTTGCGGTCGAGCGCGGCCAGGGGTTCGTCGAGCAGCAGCACGGTCGGCCGATTGATCAACGCCCGGGCGAGCGCCACCCGTTGCTGCTGGCCGCCCGATAATTCCCAGATCCGGCGCCCGCCGTAGCCCGACATCTGGACCATCTCGAGGATTTCGTCGACCTGCTTGTAGACCTCGGCCTTGGCCGGTTTCGGGGTGCGTTGACGCAGCCCATAACCGATGTTGTCGGCAACGTTCATGTGGGGGAACAGGGCATAGTGCTGGAACACCATGTTGACCGGGCGCTTGTGGGGCGGCACGCCGATCACCGATACGCCGCCGATATGGACGTTGCCCTGGGTTGGTTGTTCAAACCCCGCGATCAGGCGCAGCGACGTGGTCTTGCCGCAGCCCGACGGCCCGAGAAAGCTGAAAAATTCGCCGCGCTCGATTGCCAGACTGACGCCGTCCACCGCCACCACGTCGCCGAAGCGCTTGGTAACCTGATCAAACCGGATATCAGGCGAGCTTGAGTCGCGGGGAGTGCTCATTGGCGTCTTGCGTTCCATCCCTGTCGCACGCGCGCGCGCGCGAATTTTTGTGTCTGACTAGTCTCGACGCTAGCCTGCCTGAAGCATGCTCTGGTTGGTGCGCTATTGTATATATCCCCTACGTTATTTTCCGTCCAGTGGATGTAAACAAAAACACTGCCTTGGGAAGGGATATTACCGCCAGCCATGGCCGATAGCTCAAACGCGATTCTAAAATTGGATAGCCGCGGCTGGTCCGACCAGCTTGCGCTGATTATTGCGGCGCAAGACACAGTGCAGTTTCCCGCCGTTCTGGTGCAGGCCTTACGCCATGTAGTGCCCTTCGACAATTCCGTATTATTTGCCTATCGTGGCCAGGAGCGCCCCATATGCCCCTACGATACATTCACGCCTGAGCAGCGGATCGTCTTTGTCACCGATTATCAGGAAGGCCCCTATCTGCTCGATCCGTTCTATCAAGTCTATGCGGATCGAGTGAGACCCGGCCTCTATCGCCTGCGCGAGATCGCGCCGGATCGGTTTTATCATTCAGAGTATTTCCGGTCTTATTATCGTCGCACCGGCCTTGCCGAGGAGATCGGATTCCTGGTGTCGCTTCCCCACGACATGATGCTGGTGATTTCTCTCATGCGGGCCGGCACCAGCTCGCCGTTCAGTGACCGCAATATGAATAAATTACGGCGCATGGAGCCCATTGTTCACGCATCGTCGGCCCGGCACTGGCGCAACCTGGGTCACCTGGGGTCGCGCGCCGCCGAGACGGAAACAGCCCAACCTGACCTGAACCTCCAGGTCATCAGCGCTTTCGAAAATTTCGGCGACGGCGTTCTGACCCGCCGTGAACGAGAGGTGGTGCGCATGGTCTTGCGCGGCCATTCATCCAATTCCATCGGGCGCCAATTTCAAATCGCTACCGGAACGGTGAAGATTCATCGCAAAAACATTTACGCGAAACTCGCGATTTCCTCACAGTCTGAGCTGTTTTCCCACTTCATCTCCTACCTGACGGGGATTGAGGGGCCGGGCGAGGCCCCGGTTCGGTAATACCGCTCTTATTCTTTTTCGGAGTCTCTGAGCAGGTAAACCGAGAGAACGATGAGGCCGAGCGACAGCACCACAATGATCGTACCGACGGCTCCCACTATTCGGTTTGTCTTGGTAAGCTTCTGCTCAGGTCACGCGTCCGACGGCCGGGCCACGCGGGGGCAATGAGCGCTCGTCATACTGATGGTTTCTAAATGCCGTCATGATGATGCTTTTTGTCTTTGGTTTTTCTAACGATTGTTCCGATGTCCACGCCCAGCGCCCGCGCGGCCTTGCGTTTGCTACCCAGGCGCGTGATGGCGCTGTCGATCAAACCGCGCTCAAAATCCTTCACTTGCTCCTTCAGGGGGCGGAGCTTGCCGGCGCCGATCTGGGTCATATCGATCTGACTAATCTCAATCTCAGCGGCGCCGATTTTCACGGCGCCAAGATGAACGATGCCAACCTGACCAACAGCGTGCTCGTCATGGCCGATCTATCGGGCGCCGATTTAAGTGGCGCGGTCATGCGCCAGGCCGATCTGGGCGGCATTAATCTCAGCGGCGCAAACCTCGCTGGAGTGGATTTGCTTGAGGCCAATCTCGGCGCCGTCGAGATCAAGGATAAAAATGGCGCTCCCACCGGCCGGCGCTGGCCGGCAAACCTGATGAACGCCGACTTGAACGGCGCCAACCTCTGCAAGGCCGACTTGCGCGGCGCCAACCTGAAAGGCGCCAACTTCGAGGGCGCCGATCTCACCGGCGCCGACGTCAGGGACACCCTGCTCGACACCGCCGACTCCGCGGCCACCGCGGCCGAATAGCCGCGAGCGGGGGGCGTCTGTCCCGACTTTCCGCCCCTTTCCGTGGCCACCTTAGGTTGCCTTCAACTGTCGTAAGTGATTAAGTGATAATTGTATAAAATCAACGTGCGCAATGATTTTTTTGCGTTCTTGCGCCAGACGGGGGGCCACGATGAAAAATTTATATAGGGTTGCTGCGTTTCTTGCATTCGGCGTCGTGTTAAGCGGCTGCACGATCGGCGTTGAACTTGGCGCGGCCAGGGGCGTAACACCAACCGGGTCGACCTTCAACAAGGCGCTCTACGCCGAGTATATCGACCGTTCCCAAGTGGAATATTCCGAGGGTGATTATGATAATTCCGACCTGTTTGCCCTCAAGGCGATGAGGGCTGCGGGAGACAATTACGTCGTGCCCGAGCGGGTGGAAGACCACACATTGCCGCAAAATACGATCAGTGGAATGACGTCGGCGCGCCAAGAGCTCGTTGAGGCGCTGTCCGACAACGGCCGTAAGCGGGTGCCTTATACCGCGGCCCGCGCTCAGCGCATGTTCGACTGCTGGGTCGAGGAGCAGGAAGAGAACCGTCAGCCGTTCGACATCGCGACCTGTCGGGAAGCTTTTTGGGATTCGCTTCGCGAAATGCAGAAGGCGATCATGAAGCCCACACCCAAGCCTGTCGCCGCGGCGCCGGAGCCCGAGCCCGAGCCCGAGCCCGAGCCCGAGCCGGCAGCGGCGCCCCCGTCCAACACCGAAGTGCCGATGATGCCGGTGTTCTTCGTGCTGTTTGATTTCGATTCAGCAAGCCTCGACGCCAAGGGCATCTCCCTGGTCGAGAATATCGCCAAGCAGATAATCGCCAGGGAGCCGACGCGGGTCTTCTTATCCGGCCATACTGATCGCGCCGGATCGAACGCCTATAATCAGGTACTGTCCGAGCGCCGCGCTCAGACAGTCGCGAATGTTCTGCTCGGCCTCGGGGTGAATGATCTGATCCTCACCGTCTCGGCCATGAGCGAGAGCGATCCCAGGGTGGAGACGGCGGACGGCGTTCGCGAGCGGCAAAATCGATTTGTCAGAGCGCTGATTATTCCGTAACGGCGTCTCTGACTAAATTCCCGCCGTTGACCGTAGCATCGCCACGGTCAACGGCGGTGCTGTGTCAATCCTCCAGGGTGGCATCTTGGTTGCGTGGCGGTTAAGTTGTCTGCGCTATTTGGAGTGGCGGATAACTTATTTCAGCGCGTAGGGGGCAGCATGACAGCACAAGAAGAACTCAAGCGGTTGAGTGGCAGCTATTTCGTCGACGGCGCTTATCAGAATAGCGCCAGCGGCAAGGGCCATGACGTTATCGATCCGGCGACCGAAGAGGTGATCGGCGAGATCGCCGACTGCTCCGAGGACGAGGTCAATCAGGTCATCGCCGTCGCCAACCGGGCGCAAGCCGCCTGGGCCGCGCAAACCGGCCTGGCGCGCGCCGAGCGTATGCATGAGGTGGCGACCAAAATGCGCGGGATGACGCCGGTGCTGTCGGAGATGCTGACGCGCGAGATGGGCAAGCCCTACAAGGAATGCGCCGATGAGGTCGATTGGTCGGCGAGCGCCATCGACTATTACGCCGAGATCGGCCGTCACGATTGTGGCCGGGTGGTGAACTCCAATATCGAAGGGCAGTTTCACTACACGGTGAAGGAACCGATGGGCGTGGTGGTCACCATTCTGCCCTTTAATTTCCCGTTCGTGCTGCTGTGCTGGGAGGCGGCCGCCGCGCTGGCTGCGGGCAACGCGGTCATCGTCAAGCCCTCGGAACTCACCACCCTGTCCACGCTCAAATTCATGGAGGCCTTCGACGCCCTGCCAAACGGCGTGATCCAATGCATCAGCGGCACCGGCCCGGTCGGCAAGGCCCTGGTCGAGAGCCCCGACACCCACATGGTCGCCTTCACCGGCGGCGTCGAGACCGGTCAGGCCGTGGCGCAGGCCTGCGCCAAGCAATTCAAGCCGTGCCTGATCGAAGCCTCGGGCAACGATCCCTTCATCGTCATGCCCTCGGCGCCGCTCGACATAGCGGTGCGCGGCGCGCTGTTCGGGGCGAACATCAACTGCGGCCAGGTCTGCACCTCGTCCGAGCGGTTCTTCGTGCATCAGGACATCCACGATGAATTCGTCGCCAAGCTGGTGGTGGAAGTCGGCAAGCTGCGCATCGGCAACGGCCTGGATCAGGTCGACTTAGGCCCCATGGTGAATGAAGCCGGGCGGGCGCGTTACGAAGGCGTCTTGGCGCGGGCTATCGAGCAGGGCGCCAAGGTGGCCTGCGGCGGCGGCCGGCCGGCCGGCTTCAATAAGGGCTGGTTCATCGAGCCCACGGTGCTGACCGAGGTCACCACGGATATGGACATCATGAACAGCGAGAGCTTCGGCCCGGCGACGCCGATCTGCCGTGTCGCAAGCTTCGACGAGGCGATCGAGAAGGCCAACGATTCGAAATTCGGTCTTGGCGCCACCGTGTTCACCACGGACCTCAACGAGAGTACGCGGTCGGTCAACGAGCTTGTGGCCGGCATGGTGTGGGTGAATTCGCCGCTGATCGACAACGACGCCGGGCCCTTCGGCGGGCGTAAATATTCAGGTATCGGGCGGCAGCTCGGCGCCGAGGGCCTGGACAGCTTCCGCCATACCAAGCTCGCCATGATCGATTACGGCTGCAAGGCGCAGGATTTCTGGTGGTTCCCCTATCAGGACGCCGAGAGCTACCCGGGCGGCGGCGCCTGAAGCCCAAAGGGCTGAGAAAGATAGAGCCGCCCAAAAAAACAGGCCCCGAAACCGGGGCCTGTTCTTTAGTTTATCGCGTTGATATCAGGTGCCTGTATTAGGAATCCAGGGGCGCCAGGTATCTTCATTGGCGGCCATCCATTCACGGACAACCTCGTCGAGATCGCGGCCGTCAACGTCAATGGCCAGGATCATGCCCGCCTGCGCATCATTCGTCAGATATGAGTTGATGATCAGTTGCGAAGCAGCCGGATGCTCTGTCAACATTCCCGGACGGCCGTAGTTGTAGGTGACGTCGTCAGCCCAAGCCGTTGCGAGATAGTTGTCGGCTGAAAAGGGCAGCTGTTCCAGCGCAACCAGGTCCAGTGCGGCATGAATCCAGTGAGGCTCCCATGTATAAAAGACAAAGGGCTCTCCGCGTTTGTAGGCGGCCTGCAGTTCGGCCCAGTGTGCAGTCTCCGAACCCAGTTCTACAAACATGAAGTTATCAGAGAGACCCTGAGCTTCCAGGCGTTCGGCGTCCTCGCAGGCCCAGGCGGCCACAGGACAGCCCACAAACCGACCTTTGTCTCCGGTTTCGATGGTCTTGAACAAGTCGACGTAATTGTTCAGGTCCGTTATTTTTTTCAGGTCAGGCGCTATTGCATCGGGGCCTTCAACCATATAACGCGGTACGTAATAGCCAGTGGCGCCAATAATGCCGGCGTCACCCAATTTGATGACCGAGCCGTCGCCGCCATATTCCGCTATGTATTTTTCCTTGGACGGGGAATAGGAAGGCCAGCTTTCACAGGCGAAATCCAGATCGCCTGCTTTCATGCCGGCAGAAATGCCTGGGCCCGCCGGCATGGTGATACGCTTAACCTTGTAACCCATTTCGTCTTCGAGAATGAACTGGATGATCTTGCAGGTCACCTGACCGCCGGTCCAGTCCGCCTCCGGGGCAGTCAGCAGACCGCCGGCCTGAGCCGGCGCGCCGGCGGAAAACGCGATCCCTATTGAGATCAGCACGGCGCTTGCCACCGCCATGATTTTTCTTGTGAACGACATGATTTTCTCCCTGATATTTTAGATAATTATGAAAAACTCCGCGATGTCATCTCGCAAATGATGCGAAAACCGTAATGTCACGCGGCATATTTGTCGAATCATTAGATTTTTACAACCCCAGCGCCTTGCGCTGATTTCGCGTCCAGGCCTGGGTCAATCGGTCGAGCACGATTGCCAGCAGAACAATGCCGGTCCCCGCGACCAACCCGCGGCCGGTATCGGCCAAATTCATGGCGTGAAAGACCTCTTTGCCCAAACCAAGACCGGCCACAAGCGGGGTGATGACCTGCATGGCCAAGGCCATGACCACCGCCTGATTGACCCCCAGCATGATGGATGGTGACGCCATGGGCAGTTTTACCTTGATCAATGACTGAAACGTTGTCGAACCGAAGGCATTGGAAACTTCATTTATCTCTGTCGGTAACTGCCGCAGGCCCAGGATTGTCATGCGGATCATCGGCGGAATGGCGTAAATCACCGTGGCGATCACCGCCGTCACCGGATTGCCGCCAAAAAACATGAGAACCGGGATCAGATAGACAAATGCCGGCATGGTTTGCATGGCATCCAGAATGGGCCGTATGACGGCATCAACCGGCCGGTAACTGGCTGCAAGTATTCCCAGCGGCAAACCAATCACAACGCATACCGATACCGAGGCCAGGATCGTCGCCAGGGTATACATGGTGACGCCCCACAGGCCGGCCGCACCGGTGAACAACAGTGACACCACCGTAACCACGGCAAAGCCCATGCCAGCAGAAGCCCGGACCACCACAAAAAATACCAAAAGCACATACCACCACGGCAAGCCGCCAATGAATTGGTCCAGGGGATTAAGGATATAGAGGTAGATGAATGCGCGGATTCCTTTGGTGATTCCAATAAATGTAGGTTCAACCACAAGCCAGTTTATGAGGTCATCCACTGGTCCCCGTAAGGTGATTTGCCAATTCTTCGGAAAAAATCCGACCTTGGCGATCCAGGCGTCCCAAGCCAGTATCGCCAGAATAATGATGATACCGCTAAGGAAGAATGCACGGCGACGCATCCACGCGACAATGGTGTCGGCAAGGTTCTTGTTCGGCGCCCCCAGGCCCAGAACCAGCCCGACAAACATGGATAGATAGAAAACCAACAGATGTCCCATGCGGGCAATAAATTGCCAGACAAAGTCGATGGCTTGCTCGACCACGCGCGCCGGCTGCCAGTGGACCCATTGCTGTGGCAGTAATCGGAACACCATTTTTGACGGATCGTGCATCAGGCCGCTTTCCGCCGGTTTGCTCATGGCCAGTGACAATCTGTCAAAGATGATGGCCATGAAGACGATGCTGAGCCCGCCTTCCAGAGACCAGCCGACCCTGAGTTTCCGGAGCGCTTTCCAGACCTCTTCACCAAGCCCGCCGGCGCCGATGAAGGTTGCCAGCACCGCAAGGCCCAGCGCCATCATAATCGTCTGATTGATGCCAAGCATGATGGAAGGAAGCGCCTGCGGTATCTGTACTTTCCACAGCACTTGCCGGGGCGTAGAGCCGAACGACTGCGCCGCCTCGATTGTTTCGGCCGGTACTTGCCGGATACCAAGACTGGTCAACCGTACAGCCGGCGGCATTGCGTAAATGATGATGGCCATGGTGGCGGATGGTCCGCCAATGCCGAAAAAGAAAATCGCCGGGATCAGATAGACGAACGCCGGCATGGTCTGCATGGTATCCAGGATCGGCTTAACAATGGCCTCAAATCTGTCATTCTGAGAAGACACCACCCCGACAGCGACACCGATAACAACCGAAATAACAACTGAAACAGTCATCAGAGACAGCGTCGACATGGCCGGGTCCCACATGTCCACCATGCCCCAGAACATCACCCCAACAAGTGTGAAAATCGCTAATCTCAGTCCGCCATACGCCAACGCTGGCAGCACAATCGCCAGGGTTGTTGCGGGCCAGGGATTGAACCACAGGAACATTTCCAAGTGCTCCAGACACCAGCCAACCGCTTCAGACGCCGCGCGGGTATACTGTTTGACGTGGAGCTGCAGCCATTTTTCGGCCTGATTGATCCAGTCCGCGAAGTGAAACTTGTCGGATATGCTTGCCGGAAACCCGTAGTCATCCGGCGTCACCGACCAGACCGCCAGGGATACAACAAACCCCAGCAGAATAAGTGCGAGTACCGTATAGTCTGTTCCGTCGTGCGTGAACGCTTGACGGAATGATACAGAATCTTTCACATCGGCCATTAGATTCCCCTCCGCCCCACGCCTGTTATTGTTGAGTTTAGAAGGTCTTTTGCTCACCCGTAAATTCAATACTACTCATTAAACTAACCCATTTGCGGAACAATCGGAAACTGACGCCAGGAACTGCTTAAGGCCAGGAACTGCTTAAGGAATGCCCGCGCGATGACCGATGTACCCAAAATATCCTGCAAAAATCTGTGGAAGATTTTTGGCCCTTATCCGGAGCGCACGCTTGAAACCATCGACCGGTCGCGCAGCCGGGCCGATGTGCAGGAGAAGACAGGCCATGTGATCGCCGTCAAGGACGTTTCCTTCCAGGTCATGAAAGGCGAATGCTTTGTCGTCATGGGCCTCTCCGGATCAGGCAAATCGACACTGGTGCGGTGTCTTTCACGGCTGATCGAACCCACGGGCGGAGAGGTGATCATCGACGGCCAGGACATTATTGCATTGAAACAAAAGGAATTGCTGGAGCTACGTCGTCACAAGATGGCGATGGTGTTTCAGCATTTCGGCCTTTTTCCACACCGCAAGGTGATCGACAATATTTCCTACGGGCTCGAAGTGCGCGGTATGGGCAAGCAGGAGCGCACCAAAATAGCCATGGAATTTCTGAACCTTGTCGGCCTCGATGGCTGGGACCAGAGCTATCCCCGGGAACTTTCCGGTGGCATGCAGCAGCGGGTCGGCCTGGCGCGCGCCATGGCGGTTGACCCGGAAATTCTGATCTTCGATGAGCCGTTCTCGGCGCTGGACCCCTTGATCCGGCGTGAAATGCAGGACGAATTGCTCGGCCTGCAGGACAGCATGCACAAGACCATGGTGTTTATTACCCATGATTTCCTGGAAGCCATCAAAATGGGCGATCACATCGCCATCATGAAGGATGGCGTGATCAGTCAGATCGGCACGCCGGAAGAAATCGTCGCCAACCCGGCGGATAATTATGTGCGTGATTTCACCGAAGACGTGCCGCGCTACAAGGTTCTGTCCGCCGGTAAGGTGATGCGAAGCGCCAGTCAAGATGTCGCCGCCAATGGATCCAATCCAATCCTGGCAACGGCGAAACTAGACAGCCTGATCGAGCGCATTGCCGCCAGCGATACCCCGGTGCCCGTCGTTGATGACGCCGGCCAACTGGTCGGCGAAATCGATAGGGAAATTATTATGCGGGCGATGAATTCTAAGAGTTAATACCTCCCGCTGCAGTGATTTCACTGCTTGAGGGCGTTCATGACTAAATTGTGGAAATGATGCACCGCCTGCTTGCTGAGATGGCTGTGTTCTTCATCGACCATAAACCGGCCCTGCTGGTACCCCCACAACGGCTGGACTGCGATCGAGGCCATCGTCTTTCCTGTGGGCTGTCACCCGGACTTTATCAGCTTGCCTGGGCTGGCCTTGTCACACGGCCGCTTGTTATGCTTAGCGACAGGATTGTTCGGGCGGGGAGGAAAAACGGCGATGGGTGGTTACAAGCTTCTTGAACTCGGCGATGTCGCCCTGCAGTCGGGAGAGACCTTGGCGCATGCAAAACTCGCCTACAAGACCTTCGGCTCCCTGAACGCCGCCGGCGACAATGTCGTGGTCATGCCTTCCTATTACACCGGCACCCCCGACAGCAACGACGGCTATCATGGGCCTGGGCGGGCCATCGATCCGCAGCGTCACTTCATCGTCACCGTCAATCTGTTCGGCAACGGCAGCTCGTCCTCGCCCAGCAATACGCCTCCGCCCCATGATGGCCCGCGGTTTCCCAAGGTGACATTCCACGACAACGTTGCATGCCAGCACCGCCTGCTCACCGAGGAACTCGGCGTCGAGCGGATTGCCCTGGTCACCGGCTGGTCCATGGGGGCTTGCCAGTCCTACCAATGGGCCGCCCAGTATCCCTCTATGATCGACGCCATTGCGCCGTTCTGCGGCTCCGCCAGGACGTCGCCGCATAATTACGTTTTCCTGGACGGCGTGAAGGCAGCGCTGCAGGCCGATTGCGCCTGGAACGGCGGCGACTATACCGCCCCCCCCGAGGCCGGCCTGAAGGCTTTCGCCCGGGTCTATGCGGGCTGGGGCTTTTCGCAGGCCTTCTACCGGGATGGTCACTACCGGGAGCTGGGATTCGAGACCGTCGAGGATTTGCTTCTCAATTGGGAGGAAGGTCATCTTGACTGGGACGCCAACGACCTGCTGGCCATGCTCTGGACTTGGCAGCAGGGCGATATCAGCGCCAATGACCGTTACAGCGGCGATTTCAAGGCGGCGCTCGGCGCCATCCGCGCCCGCGCCATCGTCATGCCCTGCACCACCGATCTTTATTTTCCCCCCGGGGACAATGAGATCGAAGTCGGCCATATGCCGAATGCCGAGCTGCGCCCCTTCGAGTCGCCCTGGGGTCATTGCGTTGCGTCGCCAGGCGATAGGCCCGAATTCTCCAAATTCATCGACGATGCCTTCGAAACCCTGCTAAGAAAAACCAATGGCTAAAACCGAGACCTATGACTACGTGATTATCGGCGCCGGATCGGCGGGCTGTGTGCTGGCGAACCGGCTGAGCGAGGATCCTGATGTGCGGGTTCTCCTGCTCGAGGCCGGACCCATGGATCGTCAACTGATGATCCATATACCCGCCGGGGTCTACAAGGTGTGGAAAGACCGCCGCATCAATTGGAATTACCAGTCCACCCGCCAGCCGGTTATGGCGAACCGCCATATCCCGATCCCGCGCGGCAAGGTGGTCGGCGGCTCGTCATCTATCAACTCGATGGTTTATATGCGCGGCCACCCGCGCGATTTCGACCGCTGGGCCAGTGAATTTGATCTGGCGGACTGGGATTACGCGCATTGCCTGCCCTACTTCAAGGCCGGCGAAACCAGCGATCGCGGCGGCGACGAATGGCGCGGCTCCTCCGGCCCGCTCAGCGTGACCAAGGGCAGTCTGGAAAACCCGACCTTCGATGCCTTTCTGGCGGCGGGCGAGCAATCCGGTGTCGGCGTGTCCGATGACCTGAACGGCTACAAGCCCGAAGGCCTGGCGCGCATGGACAGCACCAAACGAAACGGCCGGCGCTGTAGTGCCGCGGTAGCGCATCTCAGGCCCGCCCTGGCGCGCAGCAATCTGCATCTCAAGACTAGCGCCTTCGTTAGCCGCATCACATCGCAAGGCAACCGCGCCACGGGCGTGCTGTACGACTGTGGCGGCGAAAAATTTGATGCCCATGCGGAGCGTGAAGTCATCCTGTGCGGCGGCGCCATCAATTCGCCCCACCTGCTCATGCTGTCGGGCATCGGCCCCGCCGACCATCTCCGCGCCATGGGCATTGATGCGGTGCTCGACCTGCCCGGCGTCGGCCAGAACCTGCAGGATCATCTCGACGCCACCATCCAGATCAAATGCACCAAGCCGGTGACCTTGGACAAGGCCGACCGTCCGCTGAACATGGCCTGGGCCGGGGCGCAATGGCTGTTTGGACGGCGCGGTATTGCGACCTCCAATATCTGGGAATGCGGCGGCCTGTTCCGTGGCAACGACCAGGTCGAATACCCCAATCTGCAATATCACTTCTGCCCGGTCGGGGTGGACTTCGAGGGCGACAAAATCAAGCTCACGCAGGCCTTTCAGTTCCACCTCAGCCAATTGCGCCAGGACAGCCGCGGCAGCATTTCGCTGACTTCGGCCGATCCCCATGATTACCCCACCCTCGAATTCAATTTCCTCTCCACCGACCGCGACCGGCGCGAGTTCGTCGAGGGGGTCAAGATGACCCGTGATCTCGTCTCGCAATCGGCATTCGATGCGCTTCGCGGGGCCGAGGTGCAGCCCGGTCCGGACGTGAAGACCGACGCTGAAATCGACGAATGGATTCGCGCCACGGCGGAAACCGAGTTCCACCCGTCCTGCACCTGCCGTATGGGCAGCGACCCCATGGCGGTGGTCGACGGCCAGTTGCGCGTCCATGGCATGGAAGGACTGCGCGTTGTCGACGCCTCGGTCATGCCCAACATCACCAGCGCCAACCTCAACGCGCCGACCCAGATGATTGCCGCCCGCGCCGCCGACTTCATCCGCGGCCGCGAACAGCTGGCGCCCCTCCAGGCGCGGTTTCATTTCAGCGATACGGGCTCGGAAGAGGCCCAGTCTCAATAGAGCCGCAGGTATTCCTCAACCTCCCAGTCGGTGACGGCCTGGTGATAGCGCTCCCACTCATCGGTCTTGTAGGCGATGTAGGATTTTCGCATCACCGGGCCCATCACCTGTTCGGCGAAATCATCATCGCGTAGGGCATTGGTGGCAATCATCAGATTGCGCGGCAGGCGGCGGATGCCGAGTTCCTCGAACTCCTCATCGGTCATGGTATAGAGATCGCGATCCGTCGGCGGGCCGGGGTCGGTCTTGTTGGTGATGCCCTCGAGTGCCGCCGCCAACGTCATGGCGAGCCCGAGATAGACGTTCATGCACATGTCGGCGGCGCGGTTTTCGATGCAGAAGCGGCTTTGCGGCAAGCGGAACTGCGCCGAGCGGTTGTTGTGCCCATAGGTGATATTGGTCGGCGCCCAGGTTACCGTGCCGCCCTCGAAACCGCCGACCCGGGGCACCAGCCCGTTATAGGAATTGACCGTCGGGCAGGTGATCGCGCTCATGGCTTCCGCATGGGCCATGAGCCCGCCGACCGCGTGCAGCGCCATATCGCTCCAGTCGCCGTCCTTGGTGACGAACAGGTTCTCGCCCGGCTTATCGGTCGCCTGCAGGGAGAAGTTAATATGCGCGCCCGAACGCCAGTCGCCAATGGTCGGCTTGGGCATGAAGGTGATGAACATGCCGTGCTTTTTCGCCACCTCCTTGAGCAGGATGCGCAGAAACACCAGGCGGTCGGCCATTTCCAGCAGGGTGGTGTAGTGGAAATCGAGCTCGAACTGCGAATAGCCGCCCTCGGCGACCACGTCATGCAGGTTCCAGCCCATGTCCTCGAGAATATCGATCATGTCTTTCAGGAACGGCATGGAATCGAGGGAATGTTCCACGTCATAGCCGAACGCCTGGCGGCGCGGGCGAAGACCGCCCCTCGGGTCGTTGTCGATCGCCTTGACCGGCTGGCCGTCTTCATCGAAGCGCATGGCGATGAATTCCGGCTCGATCCCGCAATAGCCCACATAGCCGGCCGCCTCGGCATCGCGTATATGGCGCTTGAGGGCCTGGCGCGGGCAGACGTTGTAGGGCTTATCCTCCCAAAACAAGTCGGCGAAAATGATCGCCATGGATGTGTCCCAGGGGCAGATATAAACCGCGTCGAGATCGGGAACCATGACCTGATCGGAATCCGCCGGGCTCAGTTCCGGCACATAGGAAATCGAGTGCACGGCAAATTGCGGGCCCTTGCCCTCACAGAGCAATTCAAAATCGCTCATGGGAACCGGCTTGGTCTTGGGTATGCCGAACAGGTCTATCCAGCTTGAGAGGACATATTTAACACCGGCGTTCTCCAGCTCTTTGCGGACTTCGGCAATCCGCTCCGCGGACGGCAGGGCATCGCTAAAATTTTCAACATAGGCTGTCATTCGTTTCTCTCCCGGTTCAACTCCAGTTGCGCTTCAACAGGAACTGGTTTTTGAAATTTTTCAGACCCGTCATGGTCTCGACCGAGGCAATGTCGGGCTGGCCGTGAATTTCCACCTCGAGGAAATTGAGAAAACCGTCGGGCTCGTTGCTGATCACCTCGATCAACAGGTCATAGCGTCCGCTGACCCACAGGATGTAGACCACGTCCACCAGACTGGCGAGCCGCTCGGCGACCGCCTGGGGCGAGTGGCCCGGAGAGACTTTCAGACCCAGCATGGCGTCGGTCTTATATTCGGCGGCGACCGGATCGGCGATGGCGACGATGCGCAGCATGCCGGCATGCTTCATAGCGCCGACGCGGTTACGGATGGTGCCTTCCGAGACGCCCAGTTCCTGGGCGATCTCCGAGTAGGCCATGCGCCCGTCACGCTGCAGCATGGCGATGATCGAGCGATTGAGCTTGTCATCCGGCGACGACTTATCGGGCTGCCGGATGGAGTGGGCGGCGAATTTCCGCTCGTCTATTTCCGAGACATGATCGACCATTTTGGCATCGCCTTCCCTTGCGCCCTCTCTTGAAGTTTTTCACCAGTACCTACGAAAACCACACGGGTCAAGAGTTATAGTGCGTAATTCGTAATTCATCTCTGTTGACATACGAATTAAGTAAGTCAGTATGATAAGAAATGCAGATCGCACAATAAATGACGGTCTGCCCTGTCCGGCGTTGGGAGAAAATCCACCATGAATCCGCTTGCATCCGAGCTCAAGATGCCCAAGGAGGCTGGCGATTTCCGGGGCTATCAGCAGGCCCAGCCCGCCGGCATCGACGAGGAACTCGCCCGGGTCGGGCCGGGCACCCCGTGCGGTGAATATCTGCGCTGTTACTGGCATCCGGTGTTTATCACCAGCGAGCTTGGCGAGCTGCCCAAGGCAATCAAGATTCTCGGCGAGGATCTGGTCCTGTTCCGCTATGGCGGCGGTAGCGACGGCGAAATCGGCCTGGTGCATAAATATTGCCCGCACCGGCGCGCCTCCCTCGAATACGGCCGCTGTGAAGAGCGCGGCATCCGCTGCTGCTATCACGGCTGGCTGTTCGCGCCGGACGGCGAAATCCTCGAGACCCCGGCCGAAGCGGTTGATTCCAGAACCGCCATACAGCTTCGTAAAAGCATCCGTCTCGGCGCCTATCCGGTGATTGAATACAAGGGGCTGATCTTTGCCTATATGGGCAAGCCGGAGCAGATCCCGGCCTTCCCGATCTATGACGCCTGTGAGATGGAGGGCATTACCAGGCGACCATACAAGGCGCTCTATGCCTGCAATTGGGTTCAGGTGCTCGACGCCATCATGGACCCGGTCCACACCACGTTCCTGCACAGCAAGAACAGCCACCTGCAATTCTCCGAAGGCATGTCGGCGATTGGCGAGCTTAAATTCTATGAGCGCCATGACAATCATCTGCTGGGCTCATCGACGCGCCGGGTCGGCGAGAATGCCTGGGTCCGGCTCAACGAGCTGATCCTGCCCAACTTCACCCAGGCGGGCGCCGCTTATGCCGCCGACGGCACCGAACCAATCTATTTCGGACGTTCCGCCTTCACCCGCTGGGTGGTGCCGGTGGATGATGAGCATTCGATCGCCTATGCCTGGGGCAATTTCGGCGAGCGTGGCGATCCCCACCAATACAACAGCAAGGAGGGCTGCGAATTGATCGAGCAGGGCGAGATTCTGGATCGTCCGGCCGAGGAGAGGCAACGTCACCCGGCCGATTCCGAAGCCGTGGAAGGCATGGGCGCCATCTCCAGCCAGAAAGGCGAAAACCTCATGCCGACTGATCGCGGCGTATCCCTGTATCGCCGCAGTATCCGCCGTCAAATCCGCGAGCTGGCCGATGGCAAGGCGCCGCCCCAGCCACGCATGGCCGACGGCGCCTCGGTGCGCACCTATGGCCAGGACACGATCCTCACCCTACCGGCGATTGAAGGGCAAGACGACCACGCCTATCTGAAAAAGATCGGTGAGGCGATCATGGCCCTGGAGTTTGACTATGAAGACTATGACAACGACGCGCGCGATGCGGCGATTATCGACGGTTTGAAAGATATTGAAGCCAACGGCATCACCTGATGGCCGTCAAGCTGCACATCAAGAACAACCGCTGGGCGGAAGGCTCGTTTCCCAATACGCCGGAGGGGGAAGCGGTCTTCACTATCACCCGGGAGCGCTTCGACAGCGTGCTGGCTGAATTCCCCGCCATGGCCGGCAAGATCGATGCCTTCATCGATTGGGACACGGATAATTTCGCCGCCTCCATGCAGCAGGCCGAGGTTCTCCTGACCTGGAACCTGCCGACGGAAAACCTAAACGACCTGGCGCCGAACTTGAAATGGGTTCACTGCATCGGCGCCGGGGTTGAGCATCTGCTGCCCCTGGACTGGCTGCCCGACGGCGTCGTGCTGACCAACAACAAGGGGGTCCATGCCGCCAAGGCCGGCGAATTCGGCCTGATGAGTATCCTAATGCTGCATTGCCATCTGCCGGCCCTCGTCACCAACCAGCGCGATCACATCTTTGAGTCGCTCTATGCCTCGCCGATTGCCGGCAAGACCCTGGTGGTCATCGGCACCGGCAGCCTGGGCGGTTCGGCGGCCAAAAAAGTGAGCGAACTGGGCGTGCATGTGATCGGCGTCAACCGGCATGGAAAGCCGGTGGCGGGCTGCCATGAGATCGTCACCACTGAGCAGCTCGACGATGTCCTGCCGCGCGCCGATTATCTGCTGGTGGCGACCCCCGATACGCCGGAGACCCGCGGCCTCCTAGACCGCCGCCGGCTCGATCTGCTGAAGCCGGAAGCAGGCTTGGTGAATATCGGCCGCGAAGCGGTGATGGATTACGACGCGCTCTGCGACAAGCTCGACGAGGGCAGCCTGGCGGGCGCCATTCTCGATGTCTTCGATCCCGAACCCGTCGCCGCCACGTCTAGGCTGTGGAACACCCGGAACCTCATCGTCACCCCGCATGTCTCGGCCGACGATGGCGACGCCTATGTGCCGATGACGATCAATCTGT
>Ga0066376_10000591_pt1 | contig 33922 bp, 31 predicted proteins | sample Knorr_S15_td_Bot_FD_77009 | JGI IMG/M metagenome (GOLD analysis project Ga0066376, IMG submission 77009) | Marine microbial communities from Southern Atlantic Ocean transect - Knorr_S15_td_Bottom_ad_5009_LV_A | ecosystem: Environmental > Aquatic > Marine > Oceanic | place: Southern Atlantic... | reverse complement strand
GCTGACAGCTGACAATCGATCAGCTAACCGGTCTGTTGTCTTTTGCCAGGTGTCTGTTTGTTAGTTGTCAGTTGTTAGCTGTTTCCGCTCGTATCGCGTTTCAATTTTATCCCAGAGGATGCGTGCCAGATCCGTCTTGGGGAGGAGAGGAAATTCCTCTTCCCTCCCGTCACTATCGATGACGATGACCTGGTTGAAATCAGATTCAAAGCCTTGATCCTGTGCAGATATATCGTTTCCTACAATGAGGTCCAATCCCTTTTCCTGAAGCTTTTGACGGGCATTCTCACCCACTGCTCCCGATTCAGCAGCAAAGCCGACCACAAATTGCCCGTCTTTTCGCTGAACCAGTTCCCTCAGAATATCCACCGTTTTCTCCAGGTGGATGACCGGCTTCGCATCTTTCTTTTTGATCTTTTCTGAGGAGACATGGGTTGGAGTGAAATCGGAGACCGCTGCAGCCATAACCACCACATCGGAACGGGAAAAATTCTGCAAGACAGCTGTGGCCATCTCTGAAGCAGAGCGAACCCGGACCAGATCTATCCCTTCCGGAGGTTCAAGCTGGGTAGGTCCGGAGACCAGCACCACCTGAGCACCCCGCGACTGAGCTTCCCCGGCCAGGGCATAACCCATCTTTCCGGAGGAGCGATTGGAGATGAACCGAACCGGATCCAGGTCCTCAATGGTGGGTCCTGCGGTAATGAGAACCCTCTTTCCCAGCAAGGATTTCTCCCGCTTGAAAGTGTTCAAGACCGCCTCCAAGATATGTTCGGGCTCTGCTAAACGCCCTTCACCCTCTTCCCCACAGGCGAGATAGCCGGAGCCGGGTTCCACCACCCCCACTCCTCTTTCCCTCAGAATCTCCAGGTTCTTCCGAGTCGCTTTATGGTTCCACATCTCAACATTCATGGCAGGTGCCACGATGACGGGTGTGACGGTGGACAGGTAAAGCGTACTCAAGAAATCATCGGCGATGCCCTGGGCAAATTTGGCCAGGATATTGGCGGTAGCCGGGGCCACCACCAAGAGATGACTCTCTCGAGCCAGGTGGATATGCTCGATTTGAACGGTATGATCGCTGAATAGATCGGAAACCACCTTGTGACCGGACAGCTTCTCCAAAGTCAGGGGAGTAATAAACTGTTGGGCAGACTGGGTCATGACCGGAAGGACCTCAAACCCCTCTTTTTGCAACAGGCGGAGGACGACGGCCGACTTATAGGCTCCGATGCAACCGGTTACACCGAGAATTATTTTCACTCTTCTTCTTTTTCCCCCGGCTTGAGAATGACATAGGGAACCAGGTTTTGCTCCACTTCCAGCACAGCGATCGAGGCCGGCTTTCTTGCCTCACACTTGATTCTTGGAGGTGCTCCATGCTGGAGCTGCTTGGCACGCGCTGCGGCCACCAGAATAAACCTGAATTTACTGTCGAACTCTTCTGGGATTTTAACGGTCATTTTATTCTCCTGGAAAGGTTTTGATGATTTGCGCTGCCAGATCCTTTCGCTTCTCCAAGCGACAGCCGGCAACCTGAATGATGGACTTCAATTCAACTAACGATTCTTCAATCTCCCTGTTAATGATCACGTACTGATAATCCGTATAACGTTGGATCTCTTTCTTTGCAATTCTCAGTCTCTTATCAATAATACTTGGATCATCCAAGCCACGGTTCTTCAATCGCGTCTTGAGCACTTCCAGTGAAGGGGGAAACACGAAAACGAGAATGGCTTCCGGGTAGCTCTTTTTGACCTGCGCGGCACCTTGAACGTCAAGGTCCAACAGCACATCATAGCCTACGGACAGCTGCTCGTCCACAAACGCCCGGCTCGTCCCATAGTAATTCCCGTAGACCCGGGCATGCTCGAGGAAAGTGCCCTGCCCAATCATCTCCTCAAACTCCTTCTCCGAAACAAAGATGTACTCCACTCGATCCCGCTCTCCTGGCCGTGGCTTCCGGGTGGTATGACTCACCGAAAATCTCAGCTTGGGGATCTCCTCCAGAGCCCGGTTTGCCAGACTGGTCTTTCCTGAGCCCGAAGGGGCACTGATCACAATGAGATTTCCTTTATTCGACATTCTGAACTTGTTCTCGAATCTTTTCGATCTCCGTCTTCCCTTCAACCGCCAGCTCTGAGATGGCGGGCAGAGGAGACTTGGAAAGAATGGTGTTCATCTCCCGGCCCATTTCCTGACTAATGAAGTCTAACCTTCTACCGATGGCTTCATCCTCAGAGCCCGACAAGTATTCCTGAAATTGGGTGACGTGACTGCGCAAACGTGTGATCTCCTCGGCAATGTCTGAACGATCTGCATAGTGAAGGATTTCCTGGGCCAGTCGGTTCTCGTCCACATGCTGGTCCTGGGCCAGTTTCTCAACCCTCTTCTTCAGTTTTTCTCGATAGTATTCCAAAATCTGTTCCGCTTGCTCTGCAATACGATCGGTCAGCTTCATCAGTTTCTCGAGTCGATCTTGAAAATCCTTTTTCAGGGCCGCTCCTTCATTGGATCGGGTGCTGACGACTTTCTCCAAGGCTTCCCGTAGAGCCTCCAGAATCTTCTCCAGGATCCCCTCGGGGGATAGTTCCACCTCACGCGGTACGAACACCCCGGGAAGTTGCAAGACAGAGGACACATCCAGCTCGCCCTTCGCACCCAGTGATCGGACTTTCTCGGCAACGGAAAGATAATTCTCCACCAGAGCCTCATTCAAGTCATGATGGTTACCGGATTTGGGATGGAGTTCAAAGTGGAGCTCCACTCGACCTCGATCGAGATGGGACTGTACTTCCTTGCGCAGTTTCTGTTCCATAGAATGCAGCTCCCTGGGAACGCGTAAATTCAGGTCCAGGTAACGGCTGTTTACAGTCTTGATCTCCACAACCAGATTCATCTCCTCGGTAGACCGGCTGGCCCGTCCGAATCCCGTCATACTGCGCATGCTTCTCGTCCTTTCCTTACGAAGATGAGACTAACCGGGCATCGGCAAACTGAACATCGTACAGTTTGCGATAGACCCCGGAACCCTTCAACAAACTCTGATGATCTCCCATCTCAACAATCTCACCTGCTTCAAGGACAACAATTCTGTCTGCCAACCGCACCGTTGACAAGCGGTGGGCAATGACCAGCGTCGTACAATGCCGCATCAGGTGATCCAGGGCCTCTTGAACCAGCCTCTCGGATTCACTGTCCAACGCCGAGGTGGCTTCGTCCAGAATCAGAATGGGGGCCTTCTTCAAAATGGCGCGGGCTATGGCAATGCGTTGTCGCTGCCCACCGGAAACCCCCTGCCCCCGTTCTCCCATCACGGCATCGTACCCCTTGGGGAGACTGGTGATGAACTCATGGATCAAGGCCAAGCGCGCGGCCTCGACGATCTCCTCCAGAGTACAATCCTCTCTCCCGTAGGCAATATTGCTCCTCACCGTATCATTGAACAGGAAGGTGTCCTGAGTCACGATGGCTATCTGGCGGCGCAAAGAGGCCAGCGTCACTTCGTGAATGTTGTTTCCATCGATGCTGATCCTTCCGGAGACGACATCGAAAAAACGAGGAATCAGGGCAGCCAAACTACTCTTTCCAGCACCACTGCTTCCCACCAGAGCCACGATCTCCCCCCTCTTTATTTTCAGGTTGATATTGCGTAAAACGGGCTGTGAGATGGAGTCCGGATAGCTGAAGGAGACGTTTTCAAAGGCAAGTTCTTCCTGAATCTGCGGTAATTTACGGGCCCCTGGTAAATCTTGAATATCAACATGGGTATCCATCAGTTCGAAGATCCGGTGGGAAGAAGCAAAGGCCTGCTGAAAGTACAAATGCATGCGGGAGAGCTTTCTCACCGGTTCATACAATCGAAAGAGCGCGGCCACAAAAACGACAAAGGCGCCGATGGTAAAGCCTCGATTGATTTGATAGTTGGCATAAAGGAAAAAGGGGACGAAGGAAACATAACCGATGAATTCCACCAGGGGTGAACTCAGCGCACTGATGCGGGCAGCCTTAAGGTTGGTGCCCACCAGCCGATCGGTAGAATGACCGAAGCGCTTCTTCTCGTACTCTTCCATTCCAAAAGCCTGAACAATCTGCTGCCCGGCAATGGTCTCCTGAAGAACATGGGAGATTTCCGCCAAATTCTCCTGGCTGCGCTGGCTCACCTTGCGCATCCTTCGACCCAAATTCATGGTAATCGAAAGAACCACCGGGGCGATCAAAAAGGACAGTAGCGCCAACCGCCATTCGGTATAGAAAACCACACCCAGAAAAAACAGCATCAGCAGCACCTGCCGGATAAAGTCGGTGAGCGTCCTACTCACCGTTTCCTGAAGCCGCTCAGTATCGCTGATGACCCGGGCCATTAATTTCCCCGTGGGGTTTAAGGCATAAAAAGCCATAGACTGATCCAGGAGATGCCGGTACAGGCCCTTTCTTAAAGCGGCCACCACATGCTGACCGATATAACTCATGGAAACTTCAGCGCAGTAAAGAAAAAGACCCTTAAAAAACGCGAAGGCGACCAGACAAAAGGCAATCCGGCCCAGATTGTTTTGATTCAAGCCCAGGAGCTGTTGAAGAAAGGCGAATTTGTCCTCTCCTGCAACAACGACTCCCGCCCCCGCCGCCAATTGGTTAAAAATCGGGGCCAGAAGCATAATGAGCATCGTCTCCAGGGCACCACTGGCCACCAGAAGGACTAAAGCCAAAACCAGCAGGTACCAATGGGGACGGAGGTAGGGCAGAAGTTTGCGTAAATCAGTCACTTCCGAGGATTTTAACAAGAGAGTGGGTCTCCTGTCAGCTTTAGCGCGGTCAGCTGGTCTGTGGTCTGTGGTCTGTGGTCTGTCGTCTGTGGTCTGTCGTCTGCGGTCAGTTGTCAGCTCTCCCGGCCTATTGTAAGGTTGGGCCATGATTCGAACGATTGAATGGACCGATCATGGCGTGGTGATGATCGACCAGCGATTGCTGCCCAACGAGGAGGTTTACAACACCTACAAATCTGTGGAAGAGGTAGCTGAAGCGATTGAGACCATGGTGATTCGAGGAGCGCCCGCGATCGGAGTTGCTGCGGCCATGGGAATCGCCTTGGGGGTAAAGAACCTGAGCACCAAGGACGATCTGGAGGAAGACTTCGCCAAGATCTCTGCCAGACTAGAACGAACGCGCCCCACGGCCCGAAACCTTTTCTGGGCCATCGAACGAATGACCCGGATCTTCGAGAAGAACAAGAACCAGCCGCTGGAGAAAATTCAGAGCGTTCTGACCACCGAGGCCATCACCCTCCATCGAGAAGATATCGAGATTAATCAACAAATTGGGAAACATGGACAGCAACTCCTCTCCAAGAAGATGAATCTGCTGACCCACTGCAACGCCGGGGCTCTGGCTACGGCCGGCTACGGAACCGCCTTGGGCGTCATCCGGGCGGCTGTTGAAAACGGAAAGCACATTCATGTCTTCGCCGACGAAACCCGCCCCTTTCTTCAGGGCTCGCGGCTAACGGCCTGGGAGATGATGAAAGAGGATATTCCCTGTACCCTGATCACGGATAGCATGGCCGGATACTTCATGAAATCCAATCAGATCCAGGCCGTGGTCGTGGGCGCCGATCGCATCGCCAGAAATGGAGACGTGGCCAACAAGATCGGAACTTATACGGTGGCTGTCCTGGCTAAAGAGCACCGGATCCCTTTTTACGTCGCGGCTCCTCTTTCCACCGTCGATTTAGATACACCCACCGGTGAGGAGATCCCCATCGAGCAACGGGATACCAAGGAAGTGACTGAATTCAAGGGGCACATCCTGGCACCTTCTTCCATCTCCGTCGCCAACCCAGCCTTTGACGTTACCCCGAATCGCCTCGTTTCGGCCATCATCACCGAAAAAGGCGTGGTTCGACTGCCCTATGGAGAGTCCATCCCCGCGCTATTCAAGAAATGATTGTTCTGGGTATTGAGTCCAGCTGTGACGAGACAGCCGCCGCCCTTGTGAAGGACGGCAAAACCGTTCTCTCCAGCGTGGTGGCCTCACAGATTTCTGTCCATGCGGATTTTGGCGGCGTGGTTCCGGAACTGGCAAGCCGTGAGCATGTCGAGAACATCTGTTTCGTCACCGAGCAATGCCTCAAGGAGGCAAGCCTCACCTGGACACAAGTCGATACCCTTGCAGTGACCCAGGGACCCGGTCTCATGGGGGCCCTGTTGGTGGGCATGACTTATGCCAAGGGCCTGGCCTACGCTTTGAAGATCCCTTTCGTGGGAATCAATCACCTGGAGGGACATATCTGTTCCATTTTTCTCGATCATCCCCAGGCGGAACTGCCGGCCATTTCTTTGGTGGTATCGGGAGGACACACCAGCCTGTTCTACCTGAAGGAGTTGGGCGACTATCAGGAGATCTCCAGAACTCGAGATGATGCCGCCGGGGAAGCTCTGGACAAGCTCTCCAAATACCTGGGCCTGGGCTACCCAGGGGGCCCGGTCATCGATCAACTGGCGCCTCAAGGGGATCCGAAAGCTGTCTCCTTTTCGATTCCGAAGATCAGCGACGGAAGCCTTGCTTTCAGTTTCAGTGGCATCAAAACCGCCGCCTTACGTTATATCACCGAGCACAACATTTCTCGGGTGGAGGGAGGGAGCTCAGAATCTCCCCAGAACGTGCCCCAAGAGATTCTGGATCTGGTGGCCAGCTATCAAAGCTCCATCATCGATCAACTCCTGCACCGCTTGAAGCAGTCACTGAAAGGGCGAGAAGTCCGTTCCATCCAAATTTCGGGGGGAGTTTCCTGCAATAGCGAATTGCGGCGGCGGGCCACGGAAACCTTTCAACAACAGGACCTCGCGGTTTACTATCCTCGAACCGAGTTGACCACGGATAACGCCGCCATGATCGCCGCTGCCGCTGCCCGAATTCGGCCGGGAGAGAGTGACCCCTGGCATCTGACCGCCAACCCGAATTTAGCGCTTTAGATTTTCTATGTCTGGGTATAAAAAGTATAATTACTGGGTAGGCACGAAAATGCGAAGAACAGAATTGAGGATACGTTACAGGAGGACACAAGAATGGGAGAAACAAAAGTAGCAACCACACAGGATTTACAGCCCGGCGCCGCGCTTTGCGTTGAGGTGGATGGGAAGAAGATCGCCTTATTCAACGTTGACGGAAACTACTACGCTCTCGACGATGCCTGCACTCACGTGGGTGGATCTCTGTCTGAAGGAGAGGTCAGTTCAACGAGTGTCACCTGTCCCTGGCACGGTGCTCAGTTCGATCTGGAGACGGGTAATGTTTTGCGAGCGCCTGCTCAACAGGAGGTTAATTGCTACAAGGTTCTTGTCGAAGGCGACGATATTAAGATAGAGACTCCATAAGGGTCTCGCTCATAACCTGATACAGGAGGAATACTTATGTACGACCCCGGAATGGTTCAACCCATGCGCGATGAAATGACCCAGGCGGGTTTCACGGAATTACGCACGGCGGCAGACGTGGATGCCCTGGTAGCCGAGAAGGACTCCACAAAACTGATCTTTATTAACTCCGTATGCGGATGCGCTGCTGGGATAGCCAGACCTGCCCTCATTGAATCTCTTAAGAATGAGATTCTTCCCCAGAATTTGACGACAGCCTTTGCCGGCAATGACGTGGAAGCGGTGGATCGGGCCAGGGAACATTTCGTGGGTTATGCCCCCTCCTCCCCCTGCATGGCTGTATTCCGCGATGGCAAGCTCGTGCACATCGTCGAAAGACACCACATTGAGGGTCAGACGGTGGAAACTCTGGCTAAGGTGTTGACCAGCGCCTACGACAAGTATTGCGGAGAACAGATTGATAAATCTGTCGAGATCTACGATCCGCTGGCCGAGTTGGAGATTACCGTTGAAGAGGCAAAACAACAGATCTCCGAGAACTCGGAATTGACCGTTTTAGACCTGCGTGCGCCTAATGAGACCGAGCAGGGAAAAATCGAAGGGGCATTGATGGTGGATGAGAAGCTCGGGCAGGAGATCGTCAGCAGTTGGCCCCGAGATCGCGAGATCATTGTGTACTGCCAGCATGGCCAGCGGAGTCTCACCACGACCCAGTTCTTGAAAACGCAGGGGTTCCAAAAAGTCTACACCCTAAAAGGTGGGTTTGAGGCCTGGCAAAACAGCTGAAAACAGACCGCTGAGAGCTGACGGAAGTCAGCTCTCAGCGGAAATTCAAAATCCCAAGTTCAAAACGAATTCTTTTCTGTTTTCTCAGCGCTCATCGCTCTGGGGGTGAAGGAAAACCAATCGGCGAGGGCATTGGAACTTACAGACCGTGTACTCTGGACGCGCTCTCTTTTCTTTCGAAATTTATCCCTAAGTCGCCAGACTTCTCGATAAGCCGGGAGTGAATTCCACTCAAAAAATAAGACATAGACCAGAATCCCCGCATCCCGAATCCACATATAGGGAAAGCAGCGTCGTCGCACCGCGGAATCCAGGTTTTTCATCCGCATCAGATAGCGATTCTTGAGGGAATGGTAATTGATGAGGGCGGGGAGCCCTCTTCTGCCCTTGGGGAAAACGCGACGGCAGTGCAAGGCCTTGGCTCCCGGTTCGTAAATCGCCTTCCAGCCTCGCATCTGAGCCCTCCAGGCCAGATCCGCGTCTTCTCGATAGGCAAAGAAATCTTCATCCAGATACTCATCCCCAAAGCGCACGTCTTCGAGCATTTCCTTCTTGCACAAGAGCGTCGCTCCGGTGATACCAAAGACGAATTGACGGATGTCATACTGTCCGCGATCTTCTTCTTCACTTCCCCGGTCAAAGTGCCTCTGGGAAGGAGTAAAGAACATCCCTGTGCTATCCAGGACGGGGAAGGTCCTTCGTAAAATCTGGCGGCCTTTGCTATCCATTCGATACAGTTTTCCGCCTGCCATCCCCGCTTTTTCGACTTCGTCGAGGGCGCCCAGGAGAACTTCAAGATAATTGGCCTGTAAAATCACGTCCGCATTCAGAAGCAGAACAGTGTCAAAATCTTCATCCAGAAGGTTGTAGTTGTGTCCAAAACTATAGCCCAGATTCTCTCTCGATTGGTGGAATGGAACGCCAAAGCTTTGGGCGATGTCCCGGGTCCCATCTTGAGAAGCGTTGTCGAAGATCTTCACACGAATCGGAATCGTTTGATTTTGCACCGCTTCCAGACACCGGGCTAGAAAAGCCTCGTCATTGTAGGTGACCAGACTTACCAGTACTGCCTTCTTCCCTTCGGTGTTCATTTTCGCATCAGGTAGAGATCACCCGGTCGGTGAGTTCATGGAACATAGCCTCGTACTGAGTCACGACAGTTTCCCAATCGTAAAGATCACGGACACGCTGCTGAGCTTGATCCCTGTACGACCGGTAGTCTTCAGGTCGGGACGAGACCCGCCTGATCGACTGCGCCAGGGACCCCACCTCGTTGAAGGGATAGAGAAAACCCGCCTCACCCACCACCTCACGATTCTCAGCCGTTTCGTTGACCAGTACCAGACAACCGGCCCCCATGGCCTCAATCAGAGCCGGGTGAGTCCCTCCCACCTCGGTTGCGTGAATGTAGCACAGACAATGGGAAAGCAATTCGCGGTATCCGACACCATAAATGGCTCCCGGAAACACAATGTTTTTTCCCTCGGCCAGACGCTTGAGTTCGCGGATATACTCTTGGGCATAGGGCGCATCTCCCACCATAACCAGCGGATCATCGATTTTAGATTCGATATAGGCCCGGATCACCAGGTGCGCATTATTTTCCGGTTCAAACCGGCTAACGTAGAGAATATATTCTCCAGGGCTGAGGCCGTGGGGTTTCAGCTCTTCACGACTTTCGCACTTCTGGGCCGAAGCACCATAAGGGATAAACGGGGAACGAAATCCATACTCCTTAAGGTAGTACTCTTGAACGGAACGAGCGTCCGTCACTACTCGATCGGGGAGAATTGTGGAGAGGAATTCACTCATTCGATAGTAGGCTTTGCCCAGGGGGCTCCATTTCTGGCGCCGTCGTTCGATACCATCCACATTGAGCACCACTTTCTGGCCGCCGATCTTGGGGATCCAACAAAGAAAGGCATTGGCGGCATTGCAGATCAGAACGACATCATGAGGCTTGAAAAGCGCGATCAGAACGGAGAGAGAGGTATGAGTCACGGTCTCCAGATACTTGGTCCGCACCGAAGGTAGCGGCAGAATATCGACCCCACGATAAGAGCTCAAATTCGGATCGACGAAGTGGGACCGGCCGTAGACCGTAATCCGGTGTCCTCGATCTGCCAGGCGAGTGGAAAGTTCCTCGGCAAAAGTCTCAAAGCCTCCGTAGTTGGCAGGAATCCCACGAGTCCCCAGAAGGGCAATATTAAGCGCCTTTTTCCTGTTCATCATGGACCACGTAGGGAATCGTAATGAAAAACAGGAGCAGAATCAGAATCTCCGAATCACCGAAATTATACTCAAACAGACCCGCCAACAGAAACGCCGCCAGCACAGCCACTCCGCTCATCGCGATACAGTACAAAAACCGATCGGAGGGTTGACCGCGCACAAAACCCACGAAATCCCAGAACAGACGAACCCACAGGGCCACCCAAATCAATAGGGTGATCACCCCCATCTCAGCGGCGATGTGCAAGAAATTGTTGTGAAGATGTTGATAGATCCAAGAGGGAAATTCGTCCGTTCCAGCGTAGTCGTGATAGTGACGAGACACCATGCTGGGGCCCAAGCCCGTCCAGGGATGTGCAACGATGATATTTTTCCCGGTCAGGAACAGCTCAATGCGAACCCGTGTCGTTGTGTCGGTTGGGTCAAAACTGGAATAAAAACGCTCCTTGAAACCACTGGGTAGGACAAGAAACACGACCAGCAAGAGCACCACCGCGCTCACCAGCAACCTGACCCGATAGACGGCTAGAAGCAAAAAGAGTCCGCCCAGCGTCCCTAACCAGGTGTTTCGAGTCTGGGTCAGCACCAGCACAAACAGAAAAAGGGCCAGCAGCATACCCCAGCCTCCTATGGGGAGAAGGTCTAGACGCGCTCCCCTTTTTCCCCCACTCGCCTCTTGAGGAGTCTTCCTTTCTTCCCCAGTTGAAGTGGAAGGCAGCCGATATAGGAGAAGGTACCCCGCCAGTGACACGGAAACCAACATCAACTGTCCCGAGAATGTCATCCAGTGGCTCATGAATCCCTCGATGCGATTGAGCAGATTGACCTCCCACAACCAAAAGTACTGCAAGACGCCGTACACTGCACTGATTCCTAGAACCCCAAACATCGCTTTGAGAGCGAACTCCACCCGTTCTCGATTCAGGTAGGTAAAGATCAAAAAGATGTAGAGAAATTTGATGAACTTCTTCAGATAAGGGGCACTTTCAGGGACATCGGTGGAGAAAGCAATCGAGATCAATACGGCTACAAAAAAGGCCAGCAAAAAGGGAGTGAAGGGAGGGATCTTCAGACGAAACTCTCTGGATCTCCAGCAATCTGCCACCCACAGCAAGATTGCAATGCCAAAACAGATCTCCGATACTGCGATGGACAACAGAGAGCTCACCACGCCAGCAATGACAGCGAACGAGATCCACCGATCCAACATCAAATCATACCCGCTTCAACACACCCACCATGAATTTCAGAGCTTGACCACGTTGTCGAAAGGTTCTCTGAAGACGTTTCGCGCATCGAAAATCAACTGTGCCGACTTCTGGATCATTGCGTAATCAACATCGGAATGACTGGTCACCATCACCAGCAGGTCGTACTCCTGGACCGTTGCTGGCTCAAGAGACACGGATTTCTTCACGACATCATCAACGCTCAGTTGTGCAACATAGGGATCCGAATAGTCCACCTGCGCCCCCCCCTTTTCCAGCAACCGCATGATGTCCAGAGCGGGAGATTCGCGCACATCGCTGACGTCCTGCTTGTAAGTCAGGCCAATGAGCAGGACCTTGGTCCCATTCACACACTTTTGATTCCGGTTCAGGACTCCCACGATTCGATAGACACAATATTCCGGCATCTGGGTGTTGACTTCACTGGCCAATTCAATAAAACGCGCATTGTAGTTGAGCATCTTCAACTTCCAGGACAGGTAGAGAGGGTCGATGGGAATACAGTGTCCACCCAGACCTGGACCCGGGAAAAAAGGCATGAAGCCAAAGGGTTTGGAGGCAGCAGCCTCGATGACTTCCCAGACAGAAATACCCAGTTTTTCGCACATGATGGCAATTTCGTTGACCAGCCCGATGTTCACAGCCCTGAAAGTGTTCTCTAGCAGCTTCACCATTTCCGCCGCGGCTGCCGAAGAGACAGGGATAACCCGATCAATGACTTGTTCATAGAGCGTCTTGGCCATCTCAGTGCATTGAGGGGTGATCCCCCCCACGATCTTAGGGGTGTTCTTGATGGTGTACTTGAGGTTGCCTGGATCGATCCGCTCGGGAGAAAACCCCAGGAAAAGATCCTTGCCGATTTGCACATCCTCACTCTCGAACTCCGCCCTCACGACTTCTTCGGTGGTGCCCGGGTAGGTGGTGCTCTGCAAAACGATCAGCATATCCTTGTGCAGGTGTTTTTTGACGGCCTGGGCCGCATTGACGATATAGCTGATATCGGGATCCTTGGTCTGCCGTAAAGGAGTAGGAACACACAAAATCACACAGTCCAACTCTGAGACCACTTCATAGTCCGAGTGAGCCTCGAAGCATCCTGCACGGATGGCAAACTGGAGAATGTCGTCCTTGACGTCCTCAATGTGGGACTTCCCTTCATTGAGATCCTTGACCTTCTCATCATCCACATCGATGCCGTGCACCTTGAAGCCACTGCGCGCAAATTCCATGGCCAGAGGCAGTCCGGCATAGCCCACACCGACAACGCCGATCTGGGCCTTCTTTTCCAATATCTTCTCCTTTAGATCCATCTCCGAGGCTCCCTTCGTTAGACCCTTTGGCTAGACCCTTCGTTCTGTTTCTGAAACCACTCCACCGTCTGGCTCAGCCCGTTGCGGAGTGAGCATTTGGCATTGAAACCAATGAGCTTGCTGGCCCGGGAGATATCGGCCTCTGAACGGCGGACCTCTCCGAGACGAGCGGATTCGTAGATCGGCTCGAGATCAAGACCCAGAATGCCATTTATCATCCTGGCCACTTCGTTAACCGTAAATGCCTGGCCGCACGCGACATTCAGATGGGTTCCCTGGACATCCGAAGCAGCCGCTAGAAGATTGGCTGCGACCACGTCTTGGACAAAGATAAAGTCCCGGCTTTGTTCTCCGTCACCGTAGATGATGGGACTTTCTCCTGCCAGGATTCGGGAAATAAAACGGGGCACTACGGCGGCGTACTCGGATTTCGGATCCTGGTTGGGACCAAAAACGTTAAAGTAACGCAGTGCCAGAGTGGGCAACTTGTGTATCTCTGAGAAGACCTTGCAGTAAAGCTCGCCCACATACTTGGTCACGGCATAGGGAGAAATCGGCTCGGGTTCCATCTCCTCTCTCTTGGGAATGCGCTCAGAGTCCCCATACACGGAAGTGCTGCTGGCCAAGATCACCTTTTGAGCTCCCGCATCTTTGGCTGCCACCAAAACTTTTAGTGTCCCTTCCACATTGACGCTGTTGCACTCCAGCGGATCTTCCACGGATTTTTGGACCGAGGTGATGGCGGCCTGATGGTAAATTGTACCCGCCTTCTGAAAGAGTTTCTTCAGCTCCCTCAACTCACGAATATCCTGCTCGTAAACCTCACATTGATCCGGGTGCTGTTTCTGTATCGGTGCCAGATTCTCCCGGGTGCCGCTGGAAAAGTTGTCCAGGATGCGAACCTTCCGACCCTGTCTCAAAAGAGCAAGGCATAGATGGGAGCCGATAAAACCAGCCCCCCCGGTAACCACGTCGAATTCAGTTGCCACGATGGACACATTCTAACGCCAGGGACTGCTATCCGATACCGGCAAAGTAGACACCCTCGAACCCCCTCTGTTATCATCCTCGTCTTCAGCTCATGCTCCTCAACCAAGCTTTTCACTACCATCAGGGAGAACTCCAGTGTGAAGGGGTTCCCCTGAGTACGATTGCCCAACAGTTCGGAACACCCTGCTACGTCTACAGCAAGAATGCAATCCGCCAAAACTACCGCTCCTTCCACAGTAGCTTTGAGGCCCTGGACCCGCTGATCTGCTATGCCGTGAAGGCCAACTCGAATCTGGCTATCCTGACCCTACTGCAGGAAGAAGGGAGTGGTTTTGACGTGGTCTCCGGAGGCGAGCTTTACGCACTGAGGAAGATTGGAGCGGATCCAGAGCGAATCATTTTCAGCGGTGTCGGGAAGACCATCGAGGAATTTGAAACGGCACTGGAGATGCCCCTGTTGAGCCTCAATATTGAGTCGATGGAGGAGTTAGAAGCCTTTATCGCCCTGGCTAAGACAAAAAATGCCCGCCCCAGGATATCCTTGAGGCTGAACCCCAACGTGGACTCCCCAACCCATCCCTATGTTGCCACGGGCCTCCAACAGCACAAGTTCGGCATCAGCATGGATCGGATCGATGACATCATTGATTTGCTCAAGCAATCCCACCCTGTACAACTGGTGGGTCTGGGATGTCACATCGGCTCCCAGATTCTGGAGATCCAGCCTTTTTTGGATGCTTTTCTTGAACTGAAGGCAGCGGCTGCCCGCTTCGAGGCAAAAGGTCTGCCCATCAAGCATCTGGACCTGGGAGGAGGAATTGGAATTCCCTACAAGGACGAGACTGAGGCCGATCTAAAATCCTACGCCGAGTTCCTCGGAGAACATCGAGAGGAGTATCAGATCCTCTTCGAGCCTGGAAGGTTCATCGTTGGCAATACGGGCGTATTGTTGAACCAGGTCCTCTATCACAAGATCAACCATCAAAAGCATTTCTTGATCGTGGATGGGGCCATGAATGACCTCATGCGTCCTTCTCTTTATCAGGCCTATCACGAAATCCAACCCTTCGAGCAGCAGGAAGGCCAGAAGATCGAGATGGACGTGGTGGGTCCAGTCTGCGAGACAGGAGACTTTTTCGCCCAGAACCGATTATTATCCCCCTTGAAAGCGGGAGACTACCTGGCCGTGATGAACGTCGGCGCTTATGGCTTCGTGCTCGCTTCCAATTACAACTCTCGACGCAGAGCCCCTGAAATTCTGGTGGACGGAGAGAATTGCCAGCTCATTCGCCAAAGAGAGACCTACGAGGATCTCGTTAGGAACGAAGTTCGTTAGCCCGGATTATGCATAGGTTTTCGTGACGAGGTGTCGCAGGGGCCGCGATGAGTGCGTTGCGCCACGTGCGAGGGCACCCGCTGCGGGTCGGGCCCCGCAGGCGTACTCATGGAGTACGCCGAGGAGCCCAAGGAAGGGGGTACCCGCTTGCGGATCGCGCAGTCAGCGTGGATGATTGCGGCACCGCAGTAGAAAATTTATGTATAGTCCGGGCTAGAGGTAGTCGTTTTCTTTCAGGACATCCACCAGTTGCTGCACGGCGGCGGCGGAGTTCTGAAGTTGAGTTTCCTCTTCCTTGCTCAGGCTGATTTCCATGATGTGCTCCATCCCCTTCCGGCCCAGCTTCACAGGAACTCCAACGTACAAATCATTGATACCATATTCGCCCTGAAGGTAAGTACAACAGGGAAGAATCTTCTTCTTGTCTCTCAAAATGGCGGCTACCATCTCAGCCACTGCCGCGGAGGGAGCGTAGTAGGCACTTCCCGTCTTGAGCAGCTTGACAATCTCCGCTCCACCATCCCGGGTACGCTGGATAAGGGCTTCCACACGATCTTCTGCCATCAGTTCAGTGATGGGAATGCCGGCCACGGTGGAGTATCGAGCCAGTGGAACCATGGTGTCGCCGTGCCCGCCCAAAACAAAGGCATGGGTGTCCTCCACGGAGACGTTGAGCTCCCAGGCAATGAAGGTCCGAAAACGGGCAGAATCCAGAATACCGGCCATCCCCAAAAGACGTTCCCTTGGAAAACCACTCACGGATTTAGCCACCTGGCACATGGCGTCCAACGGATTACTCACCACGATGATGATCGCATCGGGGCTGTGACGAGTGATGTTTTCCGTGACGTCCTTCACGATTCCAGCGTTCTTCAGGAGAAGGTCATCGCGACTCATCCCGGGTTTGCGGGGTAAACCGGCCGTGATCACCACCACATCCGAACCCTGACTGGCTTCATAGTCGTTGGATCCTGTCAGCTGAAAGTCATAGCTTCCTATGGGTCCTGCTTCAGCCAGGTCCAGTGCCTTTCCCTGGGGGACCCCTTCCAGAATGTCCACCAACACCACGTCGGCCAGTTGTTGTTCCACCAGGCGCATGGCGGTGGTCGAACCCACGGCCCCGCTGCCCACAACGGTCACTTTCGCTCGCATTTTAACTCCCTTCACCGTTCATATTCTCAATAATAGCAGCGGCAAACTCACTGGTCTTCAAGAGGGTTGCTCCCTCCATCTGCCGCTCAAGATCATAGGTTACGCGCTTTTGAGCAATGGTCTTGCACAGGCCCGAGTCAATCAGATCGGCAGATTCCTGCCATCCCAGATATTCCAGCATCATCACTCCCGAGAGAATCAGGGAACCGGGATTGACCTTGTCCTGCCCCGCATATTTGGGTGCCGTACCGTGAGTGGCCTCAAACAGCGCCACCTGGTCGCCGATATTGGCACCCGGCGCCAGGCCCAATCCACCCACCTGGGCAGCACATGCATCGGAGAGGTAGTCCCCATTTAAATTCGGTAAGGCGATCACCTCGTATTCATCGGGGCGTAAGAGCACTTGCTGGAACATGGCATCGGCGATGCGATCATTGATCAGAATCTTTCCATCAGGAAGTTTGCCGCCATGCTTTTCCCACAGCACGTCTTCCCGAATGCAGAGATCCGGAAACTCTTCATCAGCCAGCTGGTAACCCCAGTCCCTGAAAGCTCCCTCGGTGAACTTCATGATGTTGCCCTTGTGAACCAGGGTGACACGCCTTCGCCCGTGATCCAGCGCATAACGAATCGCTTTGCGCACCAGGCGTTGGGTCCCGAAAATGGAGATCGGCTTCACGCCAATGCCTGAATCCTCCCGAATATTGGTCGAGAATTTCGAATTCAGAAAATGGATGACCTCCAGGACTTCCTCACTTCCCTGCTCCCATTCGATGCCTGCATAAACGTCCTCTGTGTTCTCCCGAAAGATGACTACGTTGAGCTTGTGCGGCTCTCTGACCGGTGAGGGAACCCCCTCAATGTAGCGACAAGGCCGCACACAGCTGTACAGGTCCAGAACCTGACGAAGCGTCACATTCAGGCTGCGAATTCCCGTGCCCACCGGAGTGGTCAGAGGTCCCTTGATGGCCACCAATAAATCAGAGATGGCATCAACTGTTGCCTGGGGCAGCCACTCGTCAAACTTGTTCTTGGCCTTCTCACCCGCAAACACCTCACACCAGGCAATCGAGCGCTCTCCTCCGTATGCTTTTTCAACGGCCGCATCCAACACTTGCCGAGTCGCCGGCCAGATGTCCACCCCAATACCGTCACCTTCAATAAAAGGAATGAGGGGATTCTTTGGGACCTTTATTTCCCCGTCGCCAAATGTGATCTTTTCTCCCTCATCCGGCATCACGATCCTTTGCTCATTCATGGGGAGCAAAGGTACTCAGAAGAGGGAGGTTAGTCAAACGGGAGGCAGCTGACAGCAAAGCGTGAGCCCGGTGAAGAGCACTGCAGAGCCGTGGGCTTTAGCCCACGGGCCCAACTGGTGGGTATCTACCGGCGGTTCCCTTTCATCAAGCAGGCCCGCAGGCTGAAGCCTGCGGCTCTGACAGAGGAACCTGGAACCCGTCTTTAGCCGACGAAACGTCGGCTAAAGACGCTCAATCAGGCGGGCCAACAGAGCGATGCGCGGGACCAGGGCGCTCATCTCGATATGCTCGTGCCAGGCATGGGCTCCATCTCCGGGAATGCCCAGGCCATCCAGGGTGGCAATCCCCAGGGCGGCGGTGATATTCCCGTCGCTTCCTCCACCACTTTCTCCCTCACCTAGATCAAATCCCAATTCCGACGCGATCTCCTGAGCCGACTGGCGCAGTTCTTCAGAGCGCGGGGTCTTGACCATGGGAGATCGGTCGATACCCCCTTCGATTTCGAGCCGAATCCCAGGGACATGGGGCTTGAGATGGCGGATCTCGCCATCGACTCGCTCTCCCTCCTCAAGAGTTCTGAAACGCGTGTCCACGGTAGCCTCAGCGTACTCCGCGATGACATTGGGAGCCTGCCCTCCTCGAACCACGTTGACCGTCACGGTCGTCCCCAGGGCAGGCACTGACAAAGAATGGATCCCCACAATCTGCTGTGCCAATTCCTCCACCGCATTGATTCCCTTCTCGGGGTCCAAGCCGGAATGGGCTGACTTCCCATGGAACTTGACGACGTAGCTCCCCACGCCTTTTCGAGTCGTCTTCAGGTCGCCTCCCGGAAGAGGCGGCTCCGTGATCAGCACCAGGTCACTCTCCCGGGCAAAATCCTCAATGAATTCCCGGCTGTGAGTGCTGGTGAGTTCTTCGTCAGTCGTATAGAGAAAACGTACCTTTCGGCGCGGGCAGATCCAGCCTCGCGCCAGGTACTCTTGAATTTTCAGAGTGGCCGCAACACCGGCCTTCATATCGAAAACACCTGGCCCGTAAATTCGACCGTCCTCGACACGAAATGGATTTCGGGCCAGACTGCCCTCCTCCCAGACCGTGTCCAGGTGGCACAGGACAAGAATCCTTCCTTCTTCTCGTTCGCCCCACTCCGCCCAAACGATATCGCCGACTTCCTTTCGAGAGACCACTTGAGGGGTGAATCCCTGGGCTCCCAGGTGCTCCACAACCAGTGCCCCCACCTGATCGACCAGATCCTTGCGGTGGCTTGGACTCTCCAGTTCTACCAGGTTGCGCAACAGCTCAATGATCTGATCCGTTTCAGCTTGGATCTTCTCGACTAGATTCTGCTTATGCACGTTGCTTCCCATGAAATTTCATCTCACCAATAAACTCAACCTCACCCGTTAGAAGAATCTCCCCACCGGGGTTCCACTCGACCAACTGGGATCCCTTCTGGGTGTGGACCTGAACAGGAGATTGCGCTCTTTCGGCGCGGATTGCAGCTACTGCCGCCCCACACGAACCTGTCCCCGAACTATGAGTGGGGCCAACACCGCGCTCCCAAATTTTGATCTGCAACCGGTGCGAATCCTCGACCCGGACGAAGCTGACATTGGTCCTCTCCGGAAAATAGGGATGGCACTCCAGGCCCCCGCCCATTCTTTCAAAGTCTGCACCTTCGGGGAACTCCTCGACAAAGACGACACACTGAGGATTTCCCACCGACAGAGCGTTGATGGAGACAGTTTGTCCCTGCACCTCAAGGGAATACTCCTGCACCTGTTCCAGCTTCGATGGAGCCTGAAAGGGGATGGCGGCAGGGTCAAAGGAGGGTGCTCCCATCCGGGACCTGTATCTCCAAAATCCTTCCGCCTCTTCAAGCAAAGTGTAGATTTTCACCCCAGAGCCGGTCTCGAGTGTGACCTCCGGTTGATCCACCCGGTCGTGACGGTGCAAAAAGGCGCAGCCACAGCGAAACCCATTACCCGACATACCGGCCTCCGTTCCATCCTGATTGAAGATCCTCAGATGGAACTGAGGCGGAGAGAGGTCTCGCACGAACACACATCCATCCGCTCCAAGGCCAAGGTGGCGATCACAAATGGCCTGGGAAAGACTCGAATACTGGTCCTCTGGAACGTCACTGGAGGCAATGATCAAAAAATCATTGCCACAGCTGTGATATTTCTCGGCAAGAATCATGCTCATGGAGGTCACCACAAGAATCTAGAGCTTCCGGTCTTCTCCGAGCAACGCACCGAGGACTTCCTGGGAGATTTCTTCGAGTGACTTACCGGTGACATCAATCACCGGCCAACCGGGGTTGTCGCTGAAAGCGGCGTGAGCGTATTCTAACTCTTCCTTGATGCGATCCATCTCGGCATAGCTTTTATCCTCCACGTCCGATCGCTGTAGCCTCGCCCGGCGCACCTCTGCAAGTCGCTTGGGGTCAATAGAAAGACCCACGATTTTATTCTGATCGATTTCAAACAGCTGGGCGGGCAGCTTCCTCCCTAGCACAACGGCGATACTGGCGACCTTCCATCCTTCTTGAGCCAGAAAGATACTCAATGGGGTCTTCGAAGTGCGGCTCACTCCCAAAAGGACAATATCCGCCGTATCCAGGTCGCTCACGGAACGCTTGTCATCGTGACGAATGGCATACTCGATCGCATCAATCCTTGAGAAGTAGTCTTCATCCACCCGATGGAGCAGACCCGGCTTGGCAACAGGTGCCTGGTGGAAAAGAGAACCCAACTTGTCCATCAACGGACCCAGCAAATCAACGGATTCGGCACTTCGCTCTGTGGTCACTTCTTCGATGTAGTCTCTCAACTCCTTGGAAGCAAAAGTATGCAAGACCAATATGTTCTCATTGGATATGCGCTGTAGAAGCTCCCGAATCTGTTCCTTGTCGCGGATATTGGCATGGCGTGTGACGAAGATATCCTCACCAAATTGGACCATAGCGGCCTTGAGCATCCGGTTCCCTGTCTCGCCCGTGCCGTCACTGACGATTAGAACATGATAGTTATTCATGACTATTGTGCCTTTTCCGCAGCAACTTCCTCGATAAACCCCTGCAGCTTGTCCTCAATCAGGGAGCGAATTTCTTCCAATCGTTCCTGTGACTGCGCTTCAAATCGAAGGACCAGTACCGGCTGGGTATTGGAGGCACGAACCAGACCCCAGCCATCGTCTAGCAAGACTCTGGCCCCATCCACGGTGATGGTCTGAAAACGCTGAGCAAAATACTCCTGGGCCCGACGGACCACTTCAAATTTCAACGCTTCCGGACAATCGACTCGAATCTCGGGTGTACTGTAGACCTTTGGAACATCAGCCAGCATTTGAGAAAGTTTTTGGTCGCTCTCGGAAAGAATCTCCAGGAGACGAGCACCCCCATAGATGGCGTCGTCATATCCAAAGTATCGATCGGCAAAGAACATATGACCGCTCATTTCCCCTGCGAAACTTGCATCCTCTTCCTTCATCTTGGCCTTGATCAGAGAATGTCCTGCCTTCCACATGATCCCACGCCCGCCATGTTTTTTAATGTCATCGTAGAGGTTTTGGGAACACTTGACCTCTCCGATAATGGTTGCTTCGGGTGTTCGGCGCAGAATCTCGCGGCTGTACAGAATCATCAAATAGTCGCCCCAGATCACGTTTCCCTGATCATCCACCACCCCGATACGGTCGCTGTCCCCATCAAAGGCAATTCCCAGATCGGCCTTCTCCTGCTCGACTTTTTGAATAAGATCCTGCAGGTTCTCCAGCAGGGTGGGATCGGGATGGTGATTGGGAAAATTCCCATCCATGGTGCAGTAAAGCTCAATCACTTCACATCCAAGATCCCTATAGAGCTGAGGTGCGATCGGGCCAGCGGTTCCATTTCCTGCGTCCACAACCACGCGAGGGGGGTTGTTGAGTTTTCCAAACGCCTCCGCCAAATAGCGGTGATACTCAGGCAGCAGGGCGACTTCCTCTCTTTTCCCTTGCCCCTCGAGAAACTCCCCCGACTCCACGATCTTTCTCACTTCCTGGATTTGATCCCCGTAAATCGTAAGCTTTCCTTGAGCCACTTTAAAGCCGTTGTATTCGGCAGGATTGTGGCTGCCCGTGATCATCACACCCCCATCACCCTCGAGACGGTGAAGCGAGAAATAAAGCAGCGGAGTAGGACACACTCCGATATCTGTGACGTCACAACCCGTCGAGAGAAGACCCTCGGTCAACCGGTCTCTCAGTCGTGTCGAACTGAGACGACAATCTCTTCCCAGCGTGAGTTTTTTACGGCCCTGCCGCTGCAGATAGGTCCCCACAGCCCGCCCCAGGGTGACCACCACTTCATCGGTCAGGTCTTTGTCGGCGATTCCACGAATATCGTATTCTCGAAAAATCTCCGGATTCATTCTTTAAGTCCTTCTTCCGTCTGCTCTTTTAAGCGCTTCTTGAAGTCCTCTATCGCGTTCACCGGCGTGGGGTTCTCACGGTTCAAGAAGGCCAGGTAGAGGCTGGCCCAGTCCCCCAACAGGATCAACGACCAGAGACGGTCCAGCCAGCTCTCTCCCTCTGACCATAATTCCAGACAGGCCTCGGACTTCTCTCCCACCAGCTGACTAGCAATGTCGGTCCGAATCTGCACTTGAGGATGGTCTTCCCGGTCCCGCAGGAATATGGGGATCAGCTGCTGAAGGCCTGCAGCCGGGTGCTTCCAGCCCTGAATTTCATTGTGATTCATCTCCGGTAAGGCGCTGGAGTAGGCCAGCTGCTTCGCATTTTCAGAAATCTGTCCCCGCCACCTCTTGGCAACCATCTCCAGTCGATCCTGACTTCCGTATATCACCGGAATTTTCTGGTGAACCTGCAACGCCAGTGTCTTTGCCGCATTCTCTTCGGCTGGAACGTCCACGCCAAACCTTTCGATTCGGTCGCGAACCCAACCAACCGAGCGGCTTATCTCCTCGGAGCGATCTGAAACCAGCCCAACCCGGCTCAACGCGATCAGCAGTGGAACCGCCGAATATCCCAACGCCGTCCGAGGCGGAAAACCTCCCGGAATCTGCACTAGGGGATAGCCATATTCCTTTGCGTAGCCTTGAAGCTGGCCATCGCTGCTCAGGCAGATGATCGAGCATCCTGCCTTGCGCGCATCCTGGAAGGCCGAGAGCGTTTCCTCCGTATTACCCGAGTAACTGCAAATCAAGGCCAGTGTTGTCTCATCGGCATACCCGGGGACGGAATAGTTGCGGTGGACGGAAAAGGGAACCTTCAAATCTGTTCCCAGGTACGCACTCAGAAAATCCCCGCCGATGGCCGAGCCCCCAAGCCCGCAGACAAGCACCTTTTGAATGGCCTTGGGAACAGAAATGTCCGCCTTCAGCCCAATCTCAAGAGCCTCCTCCAGCTGTCGATCAAAGGAGCCAAGAATCCCCAGCATCCCGTCTGCGTCGAGCTTTTCAATCGCCTCGATGTCGTCCAGTATTTCACTCATCCTACAGATACTCGTCCCAGCCCAGTTTTTTGAGATGCTCTACCACCTGCTTCACATCCTCGATGCGTTCTCTGGCACAGACCAGAAGGGCATCCGGAGAGTCCACCACCACCAGATCCTCGACTCCCACAAGAGCAATCAACTTACCCTCTGAGGTGTAGAGAACAGTATCACGGCTGTCGATATTGACGTGGGGAGCGTTGGATATCACTCCTTTCTCATCACTTTTTTCGACCTGTTCCAATGCCCTCCAATTGCCCACATCACTCCATCCCAGTGTGCAGGGAATCACCGCGATTTTCTCCGCCTTCTCCATCACACCCACGTCAATGGAAGTCTTCTCAAGCCCCGAGTAGATCTTTTCCATACCCGCGAGGTCTTCCCAACTTCCGTCAATTTCCATGAGGGCCTGATACAACTCCGGCATATGCCTTTCCATCTCGGTCAGTACCCTGTCTATCGCCCAGACGAACATTCCGCTGTTCCAATAATAGGTGCCCTCTTTCAAGAACTGCTCCGCCCGAGAACGATCCGGTTTCTCGGTAAATCCGGCCACTTCATAAGCCGCACACCCTGCAATTTCTCCCAGGAGATCACCTTTCTGCACATATCCGTAGCCCGTTGCAGGATAGGAAGGGTGGATGCCAAAGGTCACCAACCAGCCCTCCCTTGCAAGCTCCTGTGCGGCCTGGAGAACCTGATGAAACTCAGCCACATCCTGGATGACGTGATCGGCGGGAAAAACCGACATGACTTCATCGGGAAAATGACGCCTTAAATGGAGGGCCGCCAGTCCGATACAGGGAGCTGTATTTCGGGCTGAGGGCTCGACAATAATCTGATCTTCCCGGAGTTGATCCAACTGCTCTCGAACCTGCTGGACGTACCGCTGGCCGCACACCACGTAGACGTCTCCCTCTGCCAGGAACGGTTGAAACCGGGCCACAGTCTCCTGCAACAGGGTTCCGGATCCGCCTATGGCCAGGAACTGCTTGGGTTTTGCTTCCCGGCTCACAGGCCAGAAACGAGTTCCCTGCCCCCCCGCCATGATGACTGCTTTCATGGCTGACCACCGGGGTGGCCGACCACCTGACCGCCTGACCATTGACAACTGACACTAATCGAGTGGTTCATCTCCTCAAACTCGGTCTTGGACTCGGAGTTATAGGTTCTGGGGTCTCCTTTTCGGATGCTGGATCTTGGCTCCCGTCATCTGGTTCCTGCTTCTTCACTTCTGCCTCCTGCTCTTTAAAGTATCTCTTCGCCAGAGCCATGAGGTCCTCCCGCTTAACCCTTCTTAGCGTGGTGAGATACTGTTGAGTAGGATCCACTCCCTCTTTTGCCAAGACATGGTGCCCCAGCTCGACAATGTAGTCCTCTCCCGATTGTTGTCGAACGTGAGCCCTGGTGATGGCACCCACCACGGCATTGAGAAATTCCTTCTCCCGAAGTGGAACCTGCTCGAGCTGACTCAACTGATTGAGTAACTCGTCGCGGGCTGCTGTTCCCTTTCCATCCAGGGCTGCAAAAGAAGCGAAAAGGGCTCCCCCATTGAGGCCTGTCTGCTGAAACATTCTGAGTTGATAGGCAAAACCCTGGTCTCGAAGGGAAATTGAAAATCGACCTCCTGGGCGGAACAAAGCCCCTTCCAGGACATCGACAATCGCCTCGTCACGCGACCCCCTGGTCGCTCCGGGAAAGGCCATTATCACCTCATCCTCCTCTTCTTCGAAGACAGGCTGTCCTTTGGAATCCGACGGATTCTTCTGTTGCGAGATCCTTCTTCTGATGGGCTTACGGACTTCATAGCTGGAGTCGCTCAGCGTGGAGACAAAATTCCTTAAGAAGGAGGTCCCTTCGATATCTCCGTGGACCATAATCCAGGGATGGACGCTGGTCATTTCACTCTCCACCCAGGTTTGAAGAGACTTCAGGGGCAAGCCGGAAACACTCTCCAACGTCCCGTATCGATCCCAGCCATAGGGATGGTCGTAAAACACCCGTCTTCGGGTCAAGCCCAGAAGACGCAAAGATCTGTTCTCCTTCTCAGCGTTCAGAAGAGCCAGGACCTCCAGCCGGGCCAGGATAAGATCCTCTTCCTTCACCGCTGCGCTGCGAGTCCAATCGATCAGGATTTCAAACACCCTCTCCAGGTGAGGCGAGAGAACGGTGGCTTGAAAGCCAAAGAAGTCGGGTTCATTCACGACCCTGATCTCAGTTCCCAAACGCTCCAACTCCATCCAGGAGACGGCATCCTCACGAGAGGCCACGTTTCGAAGCAAGGCTCGAAGCATCACTTCAGTGATCCCGGAGTTTTGGGTCGATTCCTTGATTCGACCTCCCGGAAAGAAAAACCCAAGATGCACGAGAGGAAAAGCATGCGCTTCCCTAAAGAAAATATCGGGCCCTCGCAAGATCGAAGTGTGTTTGAGATCAAATTTCAAGTGGTTGGGCCTGAATACTGGGGGCTGGAAGGTGGACTCGGTTAGGACGTCCTGAAAAGGATCTTCTTCTTCCGCATGCTTTTTCACAACGCTGGGAACCAGGAGGCGCAGGGTTTCCAGAAGGGTTTGAGAAGTGAAGTGACGCGATTCGGCATCCTGTGGAAAGTATTCCAGCAGGGAGAGATTGGAGTCGGACAAATAGCGTTCCAGCACATCGCTGACCTGTTTGGAGGTGATCTGGGTGAGCAGTTCCACCTGGCGGTCACGCTGAAGGTAGTCTCCCATCGCCTCAGAGCGGGCCAGTGCGTTGGCTCTCTGTTCAAGCTTCTGGAGTCCCAGATAGTGATCCTTCAACAAGAGTGTTTTCGCACGGTCCAACTGGGCAATCGGAATTCCTCGTTGTTTGAGTATTTCCAGTTGGGCCAGCAGTTCAACTTCGGCACCATCGACCCTTTGCAGATGAGGAGTCACCAGGAAAAACAGTGTTCCTTGACCCTGAAGGGCCTCCACTTCGACACGAACATCCGCGGCCGTACCGTCCTCCCCGAGCATCGACTGCTTCAACAGTGCACCACGCCCTCGCCCCAGAATGTAGGAAAGGACCCGCAACGGATAATAATCCCTGTGATCAGGCCCCGGAATCCGATAGGCGAATAGCACATAGGGCTGCAGGTGGTTCCCACGCAGGTGAAGATACCGAAAAGAGGTTTGCCCGACCGTCGATGGATCAGAGGAGCTCTCTTTCGAAACCTGGGAGTCATTCGTCGAGGATCTCAAGGAGCCATAAACTTCCACCACCCTCTCCAGGATCCTCTCTCGACGCACCGCTCCTGAGATGACCAAAATGACATTTCCAGGGGTGTAATGAGCTTCATGAAAGCGAGTCAACTGTTGTAGGGTGGAATCCGTTTGTGCCAGCCCCGTGACACTCGTCGCCAAAGAAAGCAGATTTCCCCATCGCTGCTCCGGATAGGCCAACTCCCGGAGTTTTTGCCTGGCAAAGACCTGTGGCAAATCCAGCTGGAGGAATCTCTCTTTCAAAAGGATGTCTACCTCCCGGCCGATGGCACCTAGATCAATTTCAGGAGCCTGCAACAGTGCGGCGTGAAAATCCAGAGTCTTCAGAACATTTTCAGCTGGAACAGAAGAAGAAAAAACAGTGCTGTCGTAGTGGGTGGAGATCTTCAGCACGGCTCCCAAGCCAACCATTTCCGAAACCACTTCGCTTCGATGCCGATAGAGTCGCTCGAGAAGATGACTGACTCCGATATTCCCTGCCTCTTCCTGTGAGTAACCTGCCCGGATGTAGGTCACCACAGTCGCCAGCGGCTCCAGCGCCTGTTCTTCGATCACAATCGTCAAACCGTTTCGCAGAACGACTCGGCTTAAACTTCCCTTGTCTTCCCTGAACTGAAATGCTTTGAAATACTCTGGACTCTGAATGGCTCCAGGTGGACTGGCGGCCAGGGACTCACCTTCCAAAGAGGCCATAGGCACCCCGGTAAACAGTAGGAGAATCAGCCACTTCATACCCGAATCGTATCAACTCCAGAGCCGGCAAAGCAATGCAGGGGCACTTCCCAGTGGGAAAGGTTTTCTGTATTCTAGTGGTTAGAAGGCGGGAAATGAAAACCAAGGAATTGGAACAGCAGCGGATCATTCAGGGACTCAAGGATGCTGACTCAGAAGTCATTGATGAATTCATCCAGCAGTTCTCTCGACCTCTCTTTGGCGTGATCCTCAACTACACTAAGAATCCGCCTGATGCTGAGGAGATTCTGCAAGACACTTTGCTCAGGGTCATTCGTAAAATCGACACCTTTCGCCAAGAGAGCGACATCTGGCCTTGGATGAAGCGAATCGCCATCAACAACTCCATCATGTGGCTGAGAAAACGTCGGGCCAGTCGTGGACGGGAGATCCAATTAGAGGAGTTCGCTCCTACCTTCTCCGAAGATGGCCACCTTCACGGTTCACTCTTCCGCTGGTCGGTGGATCCAGAGGATGTCATTCTGAATGCAGAGCTGGCAAGCCAGCTCTATGAGGCCATCCAGTCGCTACCCTTTGAATATCGCGTCCCGCTGGTCCTGAGGGATACCGAAGGGTATCCGATCAAACAGATTGCTTCCCTACTGGGGCTCAAAGAATCCACCGCCAAGACTCGAATTCACCGGGGTCGGCTGGCCGTGCGCAGGAAATTGGCAGACTATCTTGAGGGCAGAGGATGAGACACTTTTTGAACTGCAAGGACTGTTTTGGCCTGTTGATGGATTACCTGGAGAACAGTCTCGATTCTGAGACCCAGAAGAAACTAGACCAGCATTTCGCCGCCTGTCCTCCCTGCCTCAATTTCCTGGAGTCGTATCGAGACTGCTCGAAGATGGCCCAGCAACTGCGCGATCAGCAAGTGGAAATTCCGAAGGAACTGGAGAACCGTCTCAAGACCTTCCTGCAGGAGCAGATGTAGGCCAGGACGATTGAGCACTTCCTTCCTTCTGATATACTCCTCCCCTCCCCAATCACTGTGCTCGCTTAGCTCAGTTGGCTAGAGCACCTGGCTTACATCCAGGGGGTCGGGGGTTCGAGTCCCTCAGCGAGCAAACAACCCGTCCAAACTTTGGATTGCTTTCCTCGACTATTCATCTTAGGCGGTCGTAGCCGGAGCGGTCCTGATCCTGTCCCCAACATTCTGTGACATTGGGGTCGACTAAATCAATCAAAGTCCTGCTTACAAAAGCCGAGCAGGAAAAGGGTTTTCAAGGGGTGTGCAAAAATCTGTGGATAATCTGTGAACTGTCTTCTCTAAAAAACATCAAACTATGCTTTCTGGCAGAAACCAACTTTTGCACACTCGGTGTGCAGCGAAATTTTCCCCTCTTTTTCTTGTTTCAAGATGAGCAAAGGATAGACTGATACGTGTCCCAAGGGGTAAAGGGAACGCGCTTAGCCTGCCGTAACCCCGAGTTCGTTAGATGTGTCATCGGAGTTCGCTTCGATAGCAAGGAAACGAACAAAAGGAAGGAGTCAAAGTCAGCTTGCTTCGGTGAGCGAACAGCGACTTCACCGAGCTGGGTTGAAAGCCAATGCTCTTCGGAATGTTGGAAGAAGATCTTAGCACCGGATGGCAGGTGAAGGTGGATGAGTTTTTCGGGGTTTTTGGTTGCTCTCTTTGGAGAGTGTGGTTGGACTCTCCATCCCAACCAGAGAATCAGCTAAGGGCTTAAGGATTACTCCCGTCACCGAGAAAGCGGGTCTCTGATATTCCTTGGGGCATTTTTTGTGCCGGCAAGGAATTGAGATACAGCCCGGGCAGATAAAACCCACCCTCCACATCATCCTTTCTTTTCTGACTTCGACCGGTAGTGTATGGCTGCTCAGGGCTCTCGGTTCATCCGCCGTAGCAGGTCTTGGAAGCGCGGAGGGTGCTAACGGCAATGAGAGTCGCCGTGATCTACTCGATGCGTTCCCAGGTCAGAGTCCTGGACAGTTCCTCGCCATCGATCATTCTCGGTGGAGGAGTTAACATCAATTTATTGCCCGAGAATCTGTACGATCTAATCACATCTGTGCCGCCCAGCGCGTCGACCGTGCCAGGAGTTAGCTTGGTCTCCCTGTGGTGGGTGACGGTGCCCTGCGCCTCGTTGACTGTGAAGGTACCCGAATAGGCATTGTAGCTCGCAAGGGCCGCCCGCGCCTCTTGTCCGGACGGTTGTACAGCCGCAAACTCTTTACGGTCGTTGTCCATCACTTGGACAGCCATATGACCCGTTGGGGTGTAGATGATGAACCCAGTCCTGCCGGAAATCACGGGTAGGAGTTCTCCCCTGGCATTCCGCTGTTCAATCGAAACAAATCTCCAGGTGCCGACGAAGCGATCTTCGATGCGGGTTGTTGAAATTCTGAGAGGTGAGAGATGCGCATGGATCATTTTCCATTGGCCACCTTGCTTGACCCACACCCGGGTAATCCTGTTATGGACCTGCGTGTTATTGCTAACGGCTCCCACCCCGTATAACGTGACGACAGCAGTGTTGCCGTAAACTCTGATGTCTCGATGCCGTGCGCGTAGATTGTATTTGAGTCCGGCATCAAATTCGGCTTTTCGATTTCTTTCCTGTTCTTCAAGAGAACCGAAGACCTCAAGGAGTGCTCCACCAGGACCGAAACGGGTAGATTCTTCCGACAACCGGCTTTGGGCCCAGCCACGGGCATCCCCAGAGTTCATTGCAGCATAGTAATGATCCTCCGCTGCTTTCACATCATCCACGTCACCCGCCCTGGCGACGACTGTCGCAAACATGCCGATCACAAACAATATTGTCCATGCTTTCATTGTGCTTTCCTCCCTCTTGGTTGGTCGTGCCTTGATGTTACGCTTGGAGGAGAATGACCTATCATCCAGGCCTAAAGCCTCTCGATGACTTCGGAAGCAGCACGCTCGCCTGAAGCCATGGCTCCCTCCTGACCCCGATCGAGGAGGGAGGTGTACTGCCCACAGAAGGAAATGCGCCCATGTCGCGCCCACAGCTTGCCGTGGAAAGCCGTGACTTCACCAGGACCCCAGACCATGTAATTACCTCCGCCTGCAAAGCGATCCTGCTCCCAGGAGTGGAAATGCAGCGCCGTGAGCTGCCCTTTTGCCGCAGGACGGACCGCCTCTATGTACTTGGTTACGGCAGCCTTTGCACCTTCCGGTCCCAGGCGGTCCAGGTACCGCGCCATGAATCCACTTGCCCTGGCGGCAAGGCTGGTGATTTTCCCCTCAGAATTGCGACTGGCCGAGACCATGCCTGCGGGACCATCGGTCCACATGGAGGGCGGTATACCATCCTCCTCCCAAAACGGCCGCTTCGCCGTCAAATGCACCTGGCTGCTGAGAGTGTAGTCCATGGTCTTGACCGCCTGCTCCTGGATTCCAGTCAGCACCGGTTCTATCCGCAGACTACGCAAAACAGTGACGGGTACAGAGCAGATCACGAAACGGGCCCGGTACTGAGCACCGTCAGAGCAATAGACATCCACGCCGTCCGCTTCGGATCGAATAGCGGAGACGGCTTTGCGCAACGCCACCTGGCGCTTGAGGTTTCTGGCAACGCCTTCAGGCACTCGTTGGTTGCCTCCCTTGCCCACAAAATTGATGCCGCCAAGATTTTGCGCCCACACGCTGTTTCGTAACGGCATCAAGGCGGAGGCATCGTGCGCCGAAGTACCGTAAAGACAGTTCGTATTCACCGCGAGTTGGATGATGCGGTCGCCGACCCCCTGTTTCTCCAAATACGAGTGGACAGAGATGTCATACGATGCGTGAGCGGGGTCAACCCAATCACCCAACGCTTTAAGCGGGTTGTTTGCCGAAACGATGGGCGAAACATAAGCCCAAGGCATCTTTTCTCTGGAGTCTTTCGGAAAGGGATTCTGCGGCGAATCGGGCCATTCTGAGGGCGAGACTACCTTCCCGTTCAACACCAGCGATCGCCCGCCGCTGGTAGGTGGTGGACGCTTGGAACGATCGATGAGCTCAACACCGAACCGCCTGGCCACAGCGACCGGTCTGGGTCCTACAATGGCGTTGGCGCCACCTTCCGGGCTGCCCGGAACGCTGTCAATACTATAGACGCGTCCACCCACCCGATTTTTGCCTTCCAAGACCAGGACATCGAGCCCCTCGTCCTGAAGCACCAGTGCCGCGCTGAGACCGGACCATCCAGCGCCCACGATAATGACATCCGCCGAGGTTTGTCCCCAAGCCATTTTAGGCGTGGCAAACGCCAACGAGACTGCCGCCGTGCTTTGTATAAACTGTCGTCGAGAGATTGGATTGCGTTTCATGTGTTGCCTCGTAGTTTCTCCAGGATCCTGTGCAATTGTGCTCAATGTTACGCCCTGAGACTACTCAAGACAATGCCAGAAGAGGAGTGGAGTCGTCTAATGAACTATCTTGCTAACTCCCCAAGCTGCAAGGGCTGCATGGGTGAATAATGCTGATGAACGATCTTCCATTGGCCACCCTGCTTCATCCAGATGCGTGTGGCCCGGTTTCGGTGCGGTATGACCGTGCCCCCCCCGGTGAGATGGACGAGCCCGTCGTATAAGAGGTTTCAACGGCAAACATGTTGCCGTAGACCTCCACCTCAGAATGCCGGGGCTGATTGTAATTGTTTCTGAGGCCAGCCCTAACCCTGCGTTCAAAGCTTTTCGCGCGTTCTTCAAGAGAAGTGGTTCTCCCAAGGAGCCCACCGCCAGCGGTAAAGATGGTGTTTTCGGCCGCGTAGAGTTGGGCGTAGGCCTCTGCATCCGCCGCATCCGTGGAGTTGAGCAGGACATAAAATTCGTGCACCGCCGCCTTCACATCCTCCACATCATCGGCGCGAGCTGGAGTTGCCAGGAACATGCCGACTACAAACAGTGTGACCGTCAAACTTTTCATTTTACTGTCCTCCTTATGGGGTTGGTATTGGCTTGATGCTAATACCGGGAGGAGAGGAAGGCAATGGAAATCGCGTAGCCGCGGAAGGAGGCCTCCTGGATCACCGAGGCCTGAATGAGATTCGGATGACACAGGATCGAAAGCCGATTTTCATTCCATTGAAGTAAATCAGGCACAGCTCGCAGTGATAAGTAGGGGGTCTTTTCGTGACTTTTCTTTCCCCACATTTGGGGCAGCGACGATGCCATGAGACTCTCATGATTTACTCAGATATTCTTAAGGTTTTGGAAAAGGCGGGCGGTGACGGGCGTCACTAGTCGGGATTATACTTCGAGGACAAGCAGCACTGCGGCTCAGTCAACCTCCAGGGCAAGCAGCCGCCAGGGTCCTTTGTAGGACCGCAACTGGAACGACAACAAATGTCCTGCATGCTCTTGGAGTTTGGCCCGGTAGACGCAAGCCTTGATTTTCTGTCCCAGGAAAATAGTTTGGCGGGTCCCATAGGTCTCAAGAGCAATCGATTTCCCCGCGAAGGTGGATGAAAATTCCACGGGCATGTCGGTAATGACCGTGACGTCCCTGGGGAGGTCTTGGGAATACCAAGGGAGACTCACCTCACAGGCGTCTTCGACAAGATTCGTCCAGGGCTTCAGTCCTCTGATGCGAAACGTCTTTCTTTTTGCTCGCCAACGATGCAGGCGCGCCAGCAGGCAGAGGAAGGGATAGAGCACCCGACGCTCCAACGAACCGGTTGTGCGGTTCACCAGGTCATAATAACGGAAGCCCAGCAAGGACATTTCGCGATGCCTCCAGCTTACATTGGCTCGAAGTATGTCCTTGATTTCTCGATAACGTTCAGCCGATCCGCTCAAGGTCTTGGTGTCTGGATAGACTCTTACCGCGGATATCAGTTCATTGAGAAAATAAAAAGAGCAGTTCGCATGGTAGAGACGAAGCCAGAAATCCCAGTCCATCGTGTAATGCAATGCGGTGTTCAAGCCACACACGCGTTCCATGGCCTTTCGACGCACAAAGCATGAGGGCTGGCAAATCATGCATCCCCTCTTGAGCAAGGTAATATTCTCGCTAATCGCGGGGAAATAAGTCTGGAAGTTACCGTCGGCAGAGAGATAGGCTGCGTGGCCGTAAACGACATCGATATCGGGATGATTGAGAAACACTTCTCTGACCGTAGCCAGCGCATCGGGAAAATAGTAATCGTCGGCGTTGAGCCAGCAGACGATTTCCCCGGAGGTGTGGTCCCATCCTTCCTGAATGGCAGCTGCCTGGCCATCATCCTGCCGGTGGTACGCATAGTCGATCATATCCGTGTAGGTCGAGAGAACTCGCTGAACACTGTCGTCGGGAGTTGCATCCAGGACGGCAAGCTCAATCTCAACGGCCTGGCACCGGATGCTTTTCAGGGTGTGGGGCAGGAACTCGGCGTGGCCGTAAACTGGAACGCTGATACTGAAAATCAAGAGACTGGCCTCTTCACCATACCCATACTACTATACTCATGAGAAGAAGAGTTGAAGGCACGAAACTCCCGCTTTACCCTCCTGAGCCCTTTTGCAGAGATTTTTCGCATCTCTATATATGCAACATGAAACCGATGAAGAAACCCGCTGGACCTCAGGAGAAATTCCACTGGGGTCCGTCCTGGCCTGCCTGCTATGGCTTTTCTTACTCTTCATGCTGGTGTGGTAGGAAACGGCCCTTGCAATCGGGACCTAGCCCGCACTTCTCACACCCCCTCTACTGCATCGGCGCAATGATCCGGCCTGACGGCGTTGCACTCCATCGGCCTCCTCAACGTACCATACAGTACGTTTGCGGGGGCCTCGGTCGCGCGTCTTGTCAGGCCGGCCCTTCCGCCGCTTC
>Ga0066376_10000590_pt1 | contig 33952 bp, 37 predicted proteins | sample Knorr_S15_td_Bot_FD_77009 | JGI IMG/M metagenome (GOLD analysis project Ga0066376, IMG submission 77009) | Marine microbial communities from Southern Atlantic Ocean transect - Knorr_S15_td_Bottom_ad_5009_LV_A | ecosystem: Environmental > Aquatic > Marine > Oceanic | place: Southern Atlantic... | reverse complement strand
TAGCACCCCTGCCAATGCCGGATTTCGCGGTCGGGTTTACGATGACATCGTCGATGCCATCGGCGCTACGCCGTTGGTGCGGCTTAAAAATCTCGCCGCCTTGGAAGGGGTGAAGGCCGAGATTCTCGGCAAATGTGAATTTTTCAATCCCTTGGGCTCGGTCAAGGACCGTATCGGCATGGCCATGATTGATGCCGCCGAAAAGGATGGCCGCATTAAGCCGGGGGCGACCCTTGTCGAGCCGACCTCGGGCAACACCGGAATCGCCTTAGCCTTCGTCGCCGCCGCTAAGGGGTATCGGCTGATCCTGACGATGCCGGAAAGCATGTCCTTGGAACGCCGTAAAATGCTTTTATTATTGGGCGCGGAACTGGAATTGACTCCTGCCGAGAAAGGCATGAAGGGCGCCATCACCAAAGCCGAGGAATTGGTCAAAAAGACCAAGGGCGCGATCATGCTGCAACAGTTCGAGAACCCCGCCAACCCGGACATTCACCGCCATACCACCGCCGAAGAGATCTGGGCAGATACCGGCGGCAACATCGATATTCTGGTTTCCGGCATCGGCACCGGCGGCACCCTGACCGGTTGTGCACAGGTCCTGAAACACCGCAAGGACGACCTAAAAATCGTCGCCGTCGAGCCCGAAGACAGCCCAATTCTTTCCGGCGGCACCCCGGGGCCGCACAAAATACAAGGGATCGGCGCTGGCTTCGTTCCCAACATTCTTGATGTTGGCGCCATTGATGAAATTCTCAAAATCGGTAATGAAACAGCCTTCGCCATGGTCCGCAAGGTGGCGAAGACGGAAGGCCTTGCCGTCGGCATTTCATCGGGCGCGGCGCTGGCCGCCGCCGTCGAATTGGCCGACCGCGACAACATGGAAGGCAAGGTGATCGTGGTCATTCTACCCGATTTCGCCGACCGTTATCTTTCGACCGCCTTGTTCGACGGCTTGGTTTAACGGGCTGGCCATGGGTTTCAGCGAAGACCAGATAAATCGATACGCCCGCCATATCCTGCTGGACGGGGTCGGCGGCGTTGGCCAACAGAAATTGTTGGATTCCAGCGTTCTGGTCGTTGGCGCCGGTGGACTGGGGTCGCCGGTGTTAATGTATCTGGCCGCCGCCGGGGTCGGAACGCTAGGCGTCGTCGATGACGATGTCGTCGACCTGTCCAATCTTCAGCGCCAAATCGTTCATTCTACGGCTGCTGTGGGAACCCCGAAGGTGGAAAGCGCCAAAAAGACCCTCGCCGCCATCAACCCCGATGTCACCGTGATCCCCCACCAAGAAAGGATCACGGCTGAAAACGCGCTCGATTTGATTTCCGGGTACGACATCGTCGCCGACGGCTCGGATAACTTCGCCACTCGGTTCCTGATCAACGACGCCTGTTATTTGGCCAAAAAAACCCTGGTATCGGCGGCGATCCTCAAATTCGACGTACAACTCTACACCTTCAAGGCGCATCTGGTTGATGACGAAGGACATGGTCCTTGTTACCGTTGCATTTTCCTGGAGCCGCCGCCGGAAGGACAGATTCCGACCTGCGCCGAGGCCGGCGTGTTGGGCGCCCTTTGCGGCATGGCAGGCTCACTGCAGGCGACAGAGGTGCTCAAGGAACTAATCGGAATTGGTGAAAGCCTTTCTGGCGCGTTGATGATCTATGATGGGCTGGCGACGACATTCCGCAAAATCTCGGTCAAACCCGATCCCGGTTGCCGTCTTTGTGGCGACAGTCCAGTTATTACCGACCTCACCATCCACCAAGCTGAGAGCCAAAGTCCATGACCACCGACAGTCCGTCCCCGGAAAAACTTTCCATCGTCGTTTACGCCGGCCACTACGACAAGGTTCACTATGCGTTGGTCATGGCGGCCGCGGCCGCGGCCATCGGCAGGCCGGTGACGTTGTTTTTCACCATGGGCGCGTGTCATGCCCTGAAGAAATCAGATGATACCGGTGGCCATGCCTGGCGTTCCATGCCGCTAAGCGAGGAAGAGGGAACCGGCGGCGACAAGGACGATTCGTATGCCGCCATGAGTGTCGCCACCTTCGAGGAGCTTCTTCAGTCCTGCATTCAATTAAAGGTTACGTTTATGGTTTGCGAGATGGGCTTGAGAGCCGTGGGCCTAGAAGGTCAACCGCTTCGCGACGACATTCCTCTCGAGGAAGGCGGGGTCGTTACCTTCCTCAACGACGCGTCGAAGGACGGCGCGATGATTTTTATCTAAGGTATTTACCGCAAATTCGTCGTCGCAAATGAGTCCATTCGCTCGGGATTTGCTCTAGACAATTTTTTGCGCTTTTGCCGTTACCGGCCCCGATTTGCCATCCCCGATTGGCGCCCCATCCACCATAATCAAGGGCTTGATCCCGAGGCTGTTGGTGAGGAAGGCTTCCGAGGCAATGGCCAGATCAGCGGGCTTAAGCGTACGCTCCGCCGCCGCCAGGACCTTGATGACCTCTGCCCGCATGACGCCGGGAAGGGCGCCATCGATAACAGGCGGCGTCACCGTCCCGCCATCGATCACCAGGAAAAGATTAGCGACGGTTGCTTCGGCAAGATTGCCCGAGGAATTCAGCAACAACGCTTCATCTGCGCCCCGCAAGGCTGCCTCCCTGGCCGCCAAAATTTCGTCCAAAAAGCCGATGGTTTTGATGCCGGAAAGTGGCGAATGCTCGTTGCGCCGTGTCACCGTGGCAATCACTGCGTTTACACCCTTGGCCATCGTTTCGTCCTGGGCGGCGCCGGTGATCAGCAGGCTTGGCTGCGCCGGCACCGGCGGCAACAGCCCCCTAGGCGCCGGTCCCCGAGTCAGGGTAAGCCTAAGGATGCCTTCGCTGATGCCATTGGCATCAATGACATCCTGTAAAGCGGCGGAAAGTTCCTGGTCGCCCAAGGGGACATTTAGGCCGATGATGTCTGCGCCATCGCGGAGACGGATCAGGTGGGCATTTAAACGCGCCGCCCGGCCGTCCCTAACGGCAATGGTCTCGAACAATCCGTCCCCTAGGGTTAGTCCCCGGTCCACAAAGTCCACACGGGCTTTAGATGCCGCTACCAGTTGACCGCCCCAAAAGACCTTCACCGCACCTGTTCCCTTATCTGTTCGCCGGGATCCAGGCTTTGCAGCAGCGCCCAGACCTTGTCCATGGATTCATCATATTCCGCCGCCGGATCGGAATCGGCGACAATGCCGCCGCCGGCCTGGGCTGCCACCTGGCCGTCTTTAATGACCAGGGTGCGGATCACAATGGAAGAATCCATGGCGCCGTCAAAACCGATCCAGGCAATGGCGCCGCAATAAGGCCCGCGCCGCGCTGGTTCCAGTTCGTTGATAATTTCCATGGCCCTGATTTTAGGCGCACCGGTGATCGATCCGCCGGGGAACGTCGCCCGCAGCAAGTCCACCGGGCCGAGATTGGAAAACAGGATGCCCCGCACTTCGGAGACCAGATGATGGACGTTGGCAAAAGTCTCCAGGGTGGCCAGTTCGCTGACCTCAACACTGCCCAGCCGGCAAACCCGGCTCAAGTCATTGCGCATAAGATCAACGATCATCAGGTTTTCAGCCTGATCCTTTTCGCTTAGGCTTAATTCATCCGCCAGGGCCTTGTCTTCGCCGGGGGTTCTGCCACGGGGCCGTGTTCCCTTAATCGGCCGGGTGACGACAAGGCCTTCCGTGTTGAGACTGAGGAAACGTTCCGGGGATGCAGACAGAATGGTGGTGCCGTCAGGCGCGGAAATAAAGGCGGAAAAGGGTGCTGGGGATAACGACCGCAACCGCCGGTACAACATGAATGGACCCAGCCCCTGGGGCATGACGCTCAACAGCCGTTGCGTCAAGTTGGCCTGAAAAATGTCACCGGCATGGATGTAGTCGATCACCCTGGACACCATGTCCTCGTATTCCCCCCGTGACAGTTCCGGCGTCCAGGTTGCCGCCAGTTCCCAATCGATGGGGCCGGGCGCCGGCACATTTTGGATTCGCGCCGCCATGGCCCGCGCCCGGTGTTCAGGCGGAAGCCGGTTCGGAGTCTCAGTTTCGCGGGCGATGATCCAGGCTTGGCGGGTCTGGCTGTCGAAGGCGGCCAAGGTGTCAAATAGCCCTAGGCCTACGTCGGATACGTCCAGACCGGGATCCACAAGGGGCGGTAACCGTTCAAGGTGGCGGCCCAACTCATAGCTCAAGTAGCCGACGGCGCCGCCTTGGAAGGGCGGCAAATCGGGATCAATTCGCATCGGAAACCGTTTTAATTTGGCCTCCAGGCTATCGAAAGGATTGGTTTTTTCACCTCCGCTCAGAACCCAAAAAGGATTGGCGGCGATATAGGCATAACGGCCCCGGCCGCCGTTTTCCGCGGCGCTATCCAGAAACGCGACATTTGATTCGCCTGCAAAGGCAGCGAACGCGCCTAGGGGGTCACGGTAGGGAATGGGCAGTGCATAGGGCATATCATTCATGCGGTATACCTGGGGTCCAACCGGTCGGGGAGCCAAGCCTAATCGCTGATAACCCGGTCCGGTGGCGTGTGGCCGTCGATAAAGCTTTGGATATTGAGCACCACTTTATCACCCATATCCACCCGACCCTCGAAGGTGGCGGAGCTCATATGCGGTAACAAGATGACATTATCCAGGGTCAACAACTTCGGATTGACGGCCGGTTCGTGTTCGAAGACGTCCAGCCCGGCGCCGGCGATCTCACCGGCCTCCAGTATCTTGGTCAGGGCGGCTTCATCGATGATCTCGCCCCTGGCCGTGTTAACGATGACGGCATGCGGCTGCAACAACTTCAACCGCCGGGCCGACAGAAGATGAAAGGTTGCTGGCGTGTGCGGACAATTGACGGAAATGATGTCCATGCGGGCTAGCATTTGATCCAGGCTTTCCCAATAGGTCGCCTCAAGTTCGGACTCGATCTCATCATGGACGGGGTTGCGGTTATGATAGTGGACCGACAGGCCAAACCCGCGGGCGCGTCTGGCCACCGCCTGGCCGATCCGGCCCATACCGATAATCCCCAAGCGCTTTCCGAAAATGCGGTGTCCCAGCATCCAGGTCGGCGACCAGCCGGACCAAGAACCTGCCCGCATGGTCATTTCGCCTTCGACCAAACGGCGCGGCACGGCCAAAATCAACGCCATGGTCATATCGGCGGTGTCCTCGGTCAGCACATCGGGTGTATTGGAGATGGTGATCCCACCCTCCTTCGCCTTGTTCAAGTCGATGTGATCAACACCGGTGCCGTAATTTGCGATTAATTTTAATTTTTTGCCGGCCTGACCAAGAAGGTCGGCATCGATGGAATCGGTAACGGTCGGCACCAAAACATCGGCGGTCTTGATAGCTTCTACCAACTGGTCATGGGACATCGGATTGTCGTTAACGTTCAGACTGACGTCAAACAGTTCCATCATTCGTGTTTCAGTGGCGTCCGGCAACTTGCGCGTGACCACCACCTTTGTTTTTTTCTTGGCCATTATGTTCCCTTGTGTTCCCACCCTCAGGCCCAGTGGATAGAATCTAACAGATGGTATCCACTTGCAACCCCGGAACCGGTTGTCCAGTGCCCAAGACCAAGCCCATACGGCACATCTATCCGAACCGTTCTGAAGGGTTTATAATAGCCCACTCTTCGGACTTTTGTTCCCCCTGAACTGGATAATTTATGCCTCGATCTCGTTTCCCCCTCTTATTCTGCCTGCTTGTGCTGATCGGCGTAGCCCCCGCCCTTGAGGCCGCCATCAAGGGTACCGGGCTGCCGTTGCCCCGGTTTGTCAGCCTGCGCGCCGGTGAAGTTAACCTGCGCACCGGCCCAGGCATTCAATACCCTGTCGATTGGGTCTATTTGCGTCAAAATCTACCGATGGAAATCATCGCTGAATACGGGACCTGGCGAAAAGTACGTGATTGGCGGGGGACCCAGGGCTGGGTCCATCAAAGCATGGTCAGCGGGCTCAGGACTCTCATTATCACCGGAAATAAACGCACCGTACGTCGAAAGGCCGATTTCCAAAGCCCGCCGGTCGCCATCCTTGAGGCCGGGGTTATCGGCAAGCTGCTATCGTGTCCCGATCTTTACGGATGGTGCCGGGTCGATGTCGCCGGTAACAAAGGATGGTTAAGACGCGTGGATTTTTGGGGCGTGCTTAAAAACGAAGTGACGGAATAAGGGCCTGCGGGCCTTTGCTAAACCCTCCCTTGGTCAATCGCTTCGCGCAATCCCCATCAATCAAAATCATTGGCCAATGCATCCTTTACCACGTCGGTCAGGTTCGCCATATGGCCATATTGCTTGTGACCAATGCCCAAAGTCACCGTCGATTCCGGATCACGGAACTTTTCCACCTGATCAAGCGTGAACGGAAAGTGCAGAAACTGGATTGACGACGCCTTGCCGTCGGCAGTGGTGCGATCAATATCGTCTTCGGGGAGGGCCGCGATGGTTTCATCGCCCAGCGTTAAGGTCACCGTTTCTTCGACGCCGCCTAGGCCGGCCAAAAACTTTTCCCGGCGCACCGGTTCATCGATTTCGAACATCAGCGTGGCAACCAGCTCTCGGCCATTTGGGATCAACGGGTTATAAGCGCTGAGCTCGTCCTCAATCTGGTCATCCCCACCTTTTTCGATATACAGCATCTCTTGGACCTGATGCAGCATGGTGTCATAGGATTCGAAATAGAACGTGGCGTCAGGGCCGACAGAAACACGGCGGTTTTTCTTTATTGCCGTGATTTCGCGTTTACGTGCCGGGCGGACGGCGATGTAGTCGTCCCTGGCCATAATATCGTCATTGGTAATTTCGTGTTTTGCTGGCATTAGAATAATCCTTAGGCGCCCAAGGCGCTTTACATGCCGTAAGCGCGGGAGATGAGTTCAATAGGGTGCGTGGCGGCACTAAGTTCAGACGCATCGCCGTCAAGACGTTCGACCCCTTGCAGGATATGGTCCCGCGCCAACGGACATTCGGAGACCACGTGGCCGGGGTTTTGTTTTTTAACATCGCGGGCGACCGGCTTGCCGATTTTCAACGCGACGTCGAAGTTATCTTTCATCACCCCCCACGAGCCACCATGCCCGGAGCACCGTTCAATCACGGAGAGATCCGTGTCCGGAACCAGCCGCAGCATCTCGGCCGCCTTCTGGCCCATGTTCTGGGCCCGGGCGTGGCACGCGATATGAACGCTGACGCCGCCATCCAGGGACGAAAGGCCATCGGCCAGCCCTTCGGTCTTGGCGATATTGACCAGGTATTCACTGATGTCTGACGTCGCCTCACTCAAGCGTTTGACGTTTTCATCATCGGGCACGATCAGTGGCCATTCAAACTTCAGCATCAAGGCGCACGATGACACCAGCGCAATGACGTCATAGCCCTTGGCTATCCATTCACCCAAATCCTTAGCGGTGGCTTCGGCGCTTTTGGCGACGGCGGCAATATCCCCCTGTTCCAATTGCGGCATACCACAACATCGGGGATGGACGATCTCAGTCTCGACACCGTTTTTGGCCAACACTTTGACGGTGGCCTCGCCGATAGCGGTGGTGTTGTAATTACCAAAACAAGTGGCGTAGATCACTACCTTGCGACCGAAGGCCGGGGCATCCTTGTTGACGACCAGGGCCATGTCCTTGGCCTTTTCAACTAAGGGGGTATCACTGAATTTGGGAAGGGTGGCATCTGCGTGAATGCCGGCGACTGCCTGCATCACCGGTCGGGTCAATTTATTTGAGCAACTGCACGCCCAGTTCGCCAACCCAGACGCCCCGCAACCGAGCTTGCCGTTGCGGTCGGTCTTGGTCAGCTGTTTGGCGGCGAACGACACCTTGCCCTGCTTCGCTTCCAAGGCGCGGGCACGCAGCATCAGGTGCGGAAAATCAAGATTGAATTCATGCGGCGGCACATACGGGCACTTGGTCATGAAGCACATGTCGCAAAGGGTGCAAGCGTCGATGATCGGCTTGAAATCCTCGCTGTCGACGCTGTCCAACTCGCCCGTTTCCGAATCGTCAATCAAGTCGAAAAGACGCGGGAAGCTGTCACACAAGTTGAAGCACCGCCGGCAACCATGACAGATATCGAAAACCCGGCGCAGTTCCCCATCAAGCTTTTCCGGGTCGGTATAATCGGAATCCCGCCACGGAATGGGGTGGCGTTCCGGGGCTTCGAGACTGCCTTCGCTCATGATCCAATATTCATAATAATACTCAAAAAACAGGAGGGACCGTCACCGGCCCCTCCATGGATTCTTAGTGTTTTAAATAACTTCCGGTTGGTCCGGGGCCTCTTGCCCACGATAACCGTTAGTCCAAGTTGTCGAGGGCTTTTTGGAAGCGCCCGGCGTGGGATTTTTCAGCCTTGGCAAGGGTTTCGAACCAATCGGCGATTTCATCGAAGCCTTCTTCGCGCGCCGACTTCGCCATGCCTGGATACATGTCCGTGTATTCGTGGGTTTCCCCGGCGACGGCGGCCTTTAGGTTGTCGCCGGTGCCGCCGATGGGAAGGCCGGTGGCCGGATCGCCGGTTTCCGCGAGATATTCGAGGTGGCCGTGGGCATGGCCGGTTTCGCCTTCCGCGGTTGAGCGGAAAACGGCGGAAACGTCGTTGTAGCCTTCGACATCGGCCTTCTGGGCGAAATACAAATAACGGCGATTGGCCTGGCTTTCCCCGGCAAAGGCGTCTTTCAAATTCTGTTCGGTCTTGGATCCCTTTAGATCGGTCATGGTCGTCTCCATCCTCTTCTTCAACAATTGACAAACAATCAACCGCTCCGGAGGACGTTAATTCCTCCCGGTAACGGTCCTTAATATGATGCGGTGGTACGGCGGAGTCAAGTTTTTTTAATTATTCTAAACAATAGTATAATTCTTTGTTTTTAAAAAATTATTCTTCTAGCCGGATAACGATATCGACGCGTTTCACCTTCGCGCCGGCGGGCGGCGGTGGCATAGAAGCGACGACGACCTGATCACCGGGAATGTCATCGAGCCGATTAGAGCCTTCAAAGAAAAAGTGATGGTGGTCGGAGGTATTGGTGTCGAAGTATGAGCGTTGTGAATCGACGACGATCTCCCTGAGCAGGCCGGCAGCCGTGAACTGATGTAGCGTATTATAGACCGTCGCCAATGACACCCTTATGGAGGCGGCCTGCGCCTCGGCATGGAGAATTTCAGCGGTAACGTGCCGGTCCGGGCCCTCGAGCAGCATTTTAGCCAACGCCAACCGCTGCCGGGTAGGACGAAGGCCGGCACCGCGTAAACGGTCTAGTACCTGTTTATAGGGTCTTGGGGTATCGGTTTTTGACATTTCCATCCCACCTATATGGCTCCTAATTAGGGCCTTTCCAGCAATAATCTTAACCTTTCTAAACTAACCCACGGGTTAAGACTATATTTTATTTAAGGAAAAGGCGGACCCGCCCATTGGCCTCGGGTTCAGAACTATTTGGAAGAACCATTCGAGCCGTTACCCGGCTTCGGCATGCCGATGACGTTGCAACCGGAATCAACATGATGAATTTCACCGGTAACGCTATTGGATAAATCGGAAAGCAGGTAAAGCGCGGACCCGCCGATATCATCCAAATGGACGTTTCGATTCAAGGGGGCGTTATCTTCGCTCCATCGGTAAATATGCCTGGCGCCGGCGATGGCGCTGCCGGCCAGGGTCCGCATGGGGCCAGCGGAAATGGCGTTAACGCGAATGTTTTGCGGTCCCAAATCAACGGCCATATATTTGATACTGGCTTCCAGCGCCGCCTTAGCGACGCCCATGACGTTATAGTTGGGCACCACCCGTTCCGCCCCGGAAAAAGTCAGCGTCACCATGGCGCCACCGTTCGTCATCAAGGAAGCGGCACGGCGCGCCAGGGCGGTAAACGAATAACAAGAAATGTCCATGGTCCGGGAAAAGTTAGCGCGGCTGGTATTCAGATATTTACCCTTCAGTTCATCCTTATCGGAATACGCGATTGCATGAACAAGAAAATCCATCTTGCCCCATTGACTTTCAATCTCGGCAAAGACTTGATCCATGCTCGCCTCATCCTCAACGTCACAGGGGAGTATGATCGAAGAGCCGATACTTTCTGCCAACGGTTTGACCCTTTTGGCCAAGGTTTCGCCCTGATAGGTGAAAGCCATTTCGGCACCGTGCCGGCTCAAGACGTCGGCGATTCCCCAGGCAATGGAACGAGCATTGGCAACGCCCATGACCAAGCCCTTTTTTCCGGCCATCAGCGCAGTAGATTGGGATGTTGCAGTCACCCCTCAGCCCTTTTGAAAACAAGGGACGCATTTGTGCCGCCGAACCCAAAGCTATTCGACAGCACGCAATTGAGGCCCGCATTATCAATGCGCTCGGTAACGATTTCTGCCTCGCCCGCCTCCGGGTCGAGATCGTCGACATTGGCCGACGCGGAAATAAAATCATTGTTGAGCATAATCAGCGAATAAATCGCCTCATGGGCCCCGGTGGCGCCCTGGGAATGACCGGTTAAAGACTTTGTCGATGAAATTTTCGGATGGTGTGCGCCGAACACCTCCTGGATTGCCTTAATTTCTGCCATATCGCCTGCCGGGGTCGAGGTGCCGTGGGCATTAATGTAATCAACCTTGGTGTTGCCGAGCCCTTGCGTGGCCATCCGCATGCAGCGCATCGCGCCCTCCCCCGATGGTGCCACCATATCAACCCCGTCAGAAGTGGCGCCGTAACCGATGATTTCACCGTAAATCCTAGCCCCCCGGGCTTGGGCGCGTTCCATTTCTTCGAGCACCACAACCCCGGCCCCGGCGGCGATCACGAAACCGTCCCGGTTGACATCGAACGGACGGGATGCCCGTTCCGGCGTGTCGTTGTATTTCGACGAAAGCGCGCCCATGGCATCAAACAGCACCGTTAACGTCCAATGCAGTTCCTCACCCCCGCCGGCAAACACGATGTCCTGTTTGCCCCATTGAATCATTTCGGCACCGTTGCCAATGCAATGGGCGCTGGTTGAACACGCCGACGAAATGGAATAGCTGAGCCCACGCATATGAAACGCCGTCGAGAGATTGGCGGAATTGGTCGAACACATGGATTTGGGCACGGCATAGGGGCCGACGCGCTTGGCGCTTTTGTCCCGCGCCGTATCCGCCGCGTTGACTAGCGCCGATGTTGACGGGCCACCGGACCCCATGACCAAGCCCGTCCGCTCGCTGGAAACCTCGGTATCGCTCAAACCCGCATCGGCAATGGCTTCCTGCATGGCGACATAATTGTAAGCGGACCCATCCCCCATGAAGCGCCGCAACTTGCGGTCAATCTTCTCATCCATGTCGATTTGGGGGGTGCCGGCGACATGCGAGCGAAACCCCCGTTCCGCATAATCCTCATTGAACACGATGCCAGAGCGCCCTTCGCGCAGACTGGCGGTGACCTCGGCAACGTTGTTACCGATGGGTGAAACAATCCCCATTCCGGTTACCACGACACGTTTCATAGAAGCCTCGCCTCGCTTACATCAGGTCTCGGCGGGAAGCAGGACCACCTTCAGGCCTTCGGCGGCATACCCTTCTTCCCCATCGACCTTCATGACGCCATCGGCGAAGCAAAGGGTGCTTCTCCGCTCCATCACCCGTTTGATATCAATATAGTATGAAACCAGCTTGACGCCAGGCGTTACCTGTCCGGAGAACTTAACCTTGTCCACGCCCAAGGCACGGCCGGCGCCGGGCAATCCCCGCCAGCCCAGGAAAAAGCCGGTTAACTGCCACAGCGCGTCCAAGCCCAAACATCCGGGCATTACCGGGTCGCCTTCGAAATGGCATTTGAAAAACCAGAGATCCGGGTTGATGTCGAATTCGGCGACGATGTGGCCCTTATCATAAGCACCGCCGTGGTCGGATATCTCGACGATGCGGTCGAACATCAACATCGGCGGCAACGGCAATTGGGCATTGCCGGGACCGAACATGTCGCCGTGCCCGCAGGTCAGTAATTCTTCGTAGGAGTAACTGGATTTCTGATCAGTCAACGGCTTACAACCCCTTGTTCGTGTTGCATTGTGCTTAATACCCAGCAGTAACCGAATACCAAGAAATGTCTAGGTTTTTTAAAAAAAGGCGATCCCCAAACGCCCCGTATTCCTAGTAAGGTATTGAAACAATTTACAAATTACTTGTTGGGGCAAGGTATAATCGTCTACATCCATCTAGCTTTGTCTACATTCCACCAAATTCTGCTTTGTTTTCAGACTGTTAAAAAGAGACACCCGAACCCATTTCACAATGTCAAAGAGCGGCGACTGTTGTCTAGAACATATATGGAACATTTATAGGGAGAGTCAAGGGGACCGGCCAAGCATCCCCGGAATTTCACCGCAATTGGTCACCGGCATCCGGCCATTGTTGCCGTGTGTGGTGAACGTAAAGAATCTCGACCACATTCTTGGCAATTCGATAGGCGACGATATAGGGGTATTTAGCAACGACCAACTCGCGCGTATCGACCCACCTTCCGGGACGGCCGATGAACGGCGTTTCTTCCAGGCTGTCCACCGCCTCCATGATCGCTTCAACAATCTTCCGGGCCCCGTTCGGGGCACTATATATTCGAGATGTCCGTTGAAACTGTCCCGTGCCGCTTCGGACCAGGTAATCATCAGATATCGTGCTTGCGCAGGATCACCTCAAACCCGGCCTTGGCCTCCTCATGGGGCACCACGCGCCCGGCGTCGGCGTCTTCGATCCCCCGCCGGACCCCCTCCAGAAATACAAACTCATCATCGACAAACCGGGCTACCGCCTGCTGGCAAAGCCAGTGCACAGACCGGTCGGTCGCTTTCGCGATCAATTCCAGCTTTTCGACATCGTCGTCGTCAACCCGGACGGTCAGCGACTTTGTCATGACAACCCCCGTTGATGCAAATGTATTCACTTTTCATACAATATACGAAGTTTCGGGGAATGGCTACCGCATCAACGTCCGGTGTTCCCGGAATTGCCCCCCCCTCATGCTGAGGAGGCCGCTTTGGCGACCGTCTCAAAGCATGGATACACGAAAACGTTCACCCGTTTTATCGTTGGTGCGGGGACGTGGGAAAGCTAATTAGTTTGGCGTTCTCGGAATTCCCCCTTTCCCCGGAATTCCCTGTGGAATTTGTACTATATTTGCAAAAGGCAAAGATATTTAGCAAACTCAAAATATCATTTGTATAACTTTTCAGTTATTTATTGACTGGAAAATTTATAGGTTCGGAGTAAAAATGAGTGATCAAGAAAAGCAATTGTCTCTGGAAACAGAACTTGCAGATTCCGATGATGAATATGAAGAGCTTGATCCAAATCTTTCGATGCAGACCAAAGGTCTCACTGATCGGCAAATTTAACAGATATTTGACCGCGGCCGTTTTCGTCTTCATCAAGATCGAAATGATTTTACCCTTCCACAGGTTATGGATTTTGTTCAAGCGAATAGCTGGATAAATATCCGGCCAGAATTTCAGCGCAGGTTACGCTGGGATAAAAAAAGAAATCTCGATTAATCGAGTCATTTTTGATGAACGTACCCATCCCACCGATATTTCTTTATGAGTATGACATTGCTCGATATGAAGTCATGGATGGACAGCAACGACTAAACACTATCATTGAGTTCTATAACAACGAGTTCCCACTTTTCGGGCTCAATGTTTGGTCGTCTTTAAATGGCAAACGACACAAACAGCTCCCACCGCGAATACGGCGCGGTTTAGATAGGGGCAAAATTTCGTCAATAATTCTGGTTACTGATTTAAGTATCGAAACCGATGCTGCTATTGGTGATCTCAGAACGCAGGTTTTTGATCACCTCAACACTGGCGGTGTGAAATTGAATGCCCAGAAAAGTTTAGGCTTCCCACGAAAAAAGGCGGCCCCCTCAAACCGAAGAGAGCCGCCTTCTTAAACCGTGCGCTTTTAGGCGCAAAGGATTGGGAAAGTTATTTCCCCGAGATGTCCTCGCCGGTGGCTTGATCGACGGATTTCAGGGACAGCTTGACCTTGCCCCGGTCATCGATACCGATCAACTTGACCTTCACTTCGTCACCGACATTAACGACATCGGTGGTCTTGCCGACTCGTTCCGGCGCCAGTTCTGAAATATGAACAAGGCCGTCCTTAGCGCCCATGAAATTCACGAAGGCACCAAAGTCCATCGTCTTCACCACCTTGCCATTATAAATGGTGCCGATTTCCGGCTCCGCGGTGATCGACTTAATCCATTCGATGGCGGCGTCCGCCGCTTTTTGATCAACGGCGGCGACTTTCACGGTGCCGTCGTCTTCCAGGTCGATCTTGGCGCCCGTGGTTTCGCAAATTTCACGGATCATCTTGCCACCCGGTCCGATGACTTCGCGTATTTTATCCTTGTTGATCTTCAAGGTGGTAATGCGTGGCGCATTGTCACTGACCGAAGCGCGGGCGGTATCAAGGCCCTTGGACATTTCACCCAGGATATGGATGCGGCCATCACGGGCCTGCGCCAAGGCGATTTTCATGATCTCTTCGGTGATCGATGTGATCTTGATATCCATCTGCAACGAGGTAATGCCGCCATCGGTGCCAGCAACCTTGAAGTCCATGTCGCCCAGATGATCCTCATCACCGAGGATATCGGACAATACGGCAAAATCATCGCCTTCCTTGATCAGGCCCATGGCGATACCGGCCACGGGTTTGGTCAACGGAACGCCGGCATCCATCAGGGCCAGCGAGGTGCCGCACACGGTCGCCATCGAAGATGATCCGTTGGATTCCGTGATCTCGGAGACCACGCGGATGGTGTAGGGGAAATCCTCCTTGGACGGCAGCAACGGGTGAATGGCCCGCCAGGCTAGCTTTCCGTGACCGACTTCGCGCCTTCCGGTGAAGCCGAAACGGCCGGCCTCGCCCACCGAATAGGGCGGGAAGTTGTAATGCAGCAGGAAGTGTTCGCGGTAATCTTCGGCAAGGCCGTCGATAATCTGCTCATCCTGTCCGGTGCCCAAGGTCGTCGTCACCAACGCCTGGGTCTCACCGCGGGTAAACAGGGCCGAGCCGTGTGTGCGGGGAAGGATGCCGGTTTCGACTTCGATTTGACGCACCGTCTTGGTGTCGCGGCCGTCGATCCGTTGTCCGGTTTTCAAGATATCCTGGCGGACAATGTCTTTTTCCAGCTTCTTGATGATGTCGCCCAAGGTGTCGGAAACCAGATCGGCGTCGAGCGAGTCATCGGCGGCGAGGGCTTCCTTAATTTTGGCTTTCGCCGCGCTTAATTTTTCGACACGGGCGGTTTTCGCGGTTTCCTTGTAGGCCGCACGAAGGTCAGCTTCACCCGCAGCCTTTGCCTTATCGGCGACGGCGTCCTTGCCTTCCGGTTCACCCGGCACTTCGCGGGGGTCCTTGGCGCAGGCTTCGGCTAATTCGATAATGGCGTCAATCACCGGCTGCATATTTTGGTGACCGAACATGACGGCGCCCAGCATGACTTCTTCGGACAATTCGTGCGCTTCCGATTCGACCATCAGCACCCCTTCGCGGGTGCCGGCGACGACCAGATTAAGGGCCGTCGATGGCATATCAACCAGCGGCGGATTCAAAACATATTCGCCGTCGATGTAACCGACACGGGCGCCACCGATGGGGCCCGTGAAAGGCAGGCCGGAAATGGTCAGCGCCGCGGACGTGCCGATCATGGCAACGATATCCGGGTCATTTTCCAAATCGTGGGTCACCACCGTACAGATCACCTGGGTTTCGTTGCTGAACCCCTTGGCGAACAACGGCCGAATTGGGCGATCGATCAGGCGTGACGTTAAAACTTCTTTTTCAGCCGGACGGCCTTCGCGTTTGAAAAAACCGCCGGGGATTTTACCCGCGGCAAAGGCCTTTTCCTGATAATGAACAGCCAATGGGAAAAAATCGATTCCCTGGCGTGGTTCGGATTCACCGACCACGGTGCACAGAACCTTGGTGTCCCCGTATGTCGCCATAACGGCCCCATCGGCCTGGCGGGCGATTTTACCGGTCTCTAAGACCAAGGGGCGTCCGCCCCACTCAATTTCTTTCTTAAACTCCTTAAACATCCTCTTTCTTCCTTCCTACGGACATCACGTTCTTTTCATCCAACGTAACCATACGGCATGGACCCAATGCCCATGCTCAATTAAGGGTTCGCCCCCGTGGACGGAACCCGGTTTCATCATTTCTTTATCTGAGGGCACTGCCTCTACCGGCGCAGGTTAAGGCGCTTGATCAAGTCCTCGTAACGCTGGACCTGTTTTCTTTTTACATAGTCAAGCAACCTGCGGCGTTGGCCAACCATCATCAGCAAGCCACGGCGGGAATGAAAATCCTTTTTATGGGTTTTCAAGTGTTCGGTGAGGTTCGAAATGCGTTCCGATAGGATCGCAACCTGCACCTCCGGTGAACCTGTGTCGTCTTTCTTCGTCGCGAACTCTTTGATGAGTTCCTGCTTCCGCTCTGCGGTAATCGACATCGTATACTCCGAATTTAAAAGTTCATAACGCGGAAGGGACGAATTTCCCCTCCTTTTATTTTAGCCAACGCGACCAGTCTTCCTTCAGCCATGGCACAAACGACGTCGCCCTGGCTGATGTTTTTAAAAGGAGACCGATTGGCCACCGGAAGAACCGGAACGGCTTGTCCTCGGCGCAACTTTCGAGCCTCTATTTCCGTCAGGGCCAGTGCCGGGATGTCGTCCAGCACGGTCTCAACGGGAAGCAGTTGCTCCAAGAGCGGCGCACTATGCCCCAGTGATTCTAGTTTATCCAGTGAAATCGCATCATTTTCGTCAAATGGGCCCACCGCCACCCGCCGTAACGCCGAAACATAGCCCAGCGTTGCAAGTGAGACGGCAATATCCCGGGCCAAAGAGCGCATATAAACGCCTTTGCCGGAGGTCACTTCAAACACCGCATGGTCCGCATTGGGCATGTCGAATAACCTCAAATTTTCAATATGGACAATCCGGGATTTCATTTCGGGCGCCTGATCGGCCCTAGCCAGTTCATAGGCCCGTTTGCCATCAACCTTGATCGCCGAAAATACCGGCGGCACCTGTTCGATGTCGCCAATGAACCGATCAAGAACGGCAACGATTTGTACTTTGGTCGGTCGGACATCGCTGGTTCCGGTGACCGTGCCCTCGGCGTCATCGGTATTGCGGGCTTCACCCCATCGAATGGTAAACCAGTATTTCTTTGACCCTTCCATGACGTAGGAAACGGTTTTCGTGGCCTCTCCCAACGCTAAGGGAAGTAACCCCGTCGCCAGCGGATCCAGGGTTCCGCCATGGCCGACTTTGGCGGCCCCGGTAATCCGCCGCACACGGCCGACAATGCCGTTGGAGCTGATTCCGGATGGTTTATCGATGACCAGCCAGCCGTGAATAGGTTTCCCGCGGCGCTTACGCCCCATCTTTTTTATCCCCCTGAATGTCCCCCCGGCACCCATCTGGGCCAAGATCTCGAGAAACGCTGGGATCCCTCAACAAATCATCGATGCGCTCAGCTTCATCAAAGGTGGTATCGGCAACGAAATTAAGGTTGGGCAAGCGTCTTAACTTTACGGCCTTGCCCACTTGGCGACGAACAAATGGCGCTGCCCGGTTAAGGGCATCTATCACGTCTGTTCCCTGGTCACCGCCTAGCGGGACCACGAAAGCCGTGGCATTGCGAAGATCGGGGCTGATGCGAACCTCGGTGACGGTGATCGCGGCCTTACCCAGGCCAGGATCACGGATTTCGCCGCGTTCCAGAATCCACGCCAAGGCATGGCGGACTTCCTCGCCCACACGAAGCTGGCGTTGGCTGGGGGCCTTGGCATCCCCTTTTATCATGGTGTCCTCAATTGGCTAGGTTACGGCGTCGTGATTTCAGCCGAAAGCCTGGGCTACAGTTCCCGCGAGATTTCTTCAGTTTCGAAACATTCGACCATGTCACCAACTTCAAGGTCATGGAAATTAGCAAACCCCAGACCGCATTCGGTGCTGTCTTTGACTTCCTTGGCGTCGTCCTTGAACCGCTTTAATTGGCTAAGTTCGCCCTCATGAATGACAATTTCATCACGCACCACCCGCACCTTGGCGCCGCGGCGGACCACGCCTTCGGTAACCATACAGCCGGCGATCTTGCCGACCTTGGAAATGTTGAAAACCTCGCGGATTTCGGCATAGCCCAGGAGATTTTCCTTGATCGTCGGGGCCAACATTCCGGAAAGGGTTTTCTTCAAATCATCGAGAAGATCATAAATGATAGAATAGTAACGGATTTCAACATTGTCTTGGCGCGCCAATTCGCGGGCCTGGAAATTTGCGCGGACGTTAAAGCCAATGACGACGCCGCCTGATGCATTGGCAAGGGTTATGTCGGATTCGTTAATGCCCCCGACACCAGAATGCAGAACATGGGCCTTAACCTCATCGGTGGCCATATTATTTAGGGCTCCGATAATTGCTTCCACCGATCCCTTCACGTCGGCCTTGATAACCACCGGCAGCATTTGAAGATCGCTGCCTTCTTTGATTTTTTCGAACATCTGTTCGAGGGTCCCGCGGGCGCCGGCAACGGCTTTTTCATCACGAATGCGGCGCTGACGGAAATCGACGACTTCCCGCGCTCGACCTTCGCTTTCGACAACCGCGACTTCTTCGCCGGCGTTGGGGGTGCCGTTAAGGCCCAGGACTTCCACCGGCATGGAAGGCCCGGCTTCATCCAGGTTTTCACCATGGACATCGATGAGGGCCCGGACGCGTCCCCATTCGTCGCCAGCGACGAAAATATCGCCGACCTTGAGGGTGCCGCGCTGAACCAGGACCGTCGCCACGGAACCACGGCCTTGTTCCATTTTAGCCTCGACCACAACCCCTTCCGCCGAACGGTCGGGGTTGGCCTTCAGGTCCATCAATTCCGCCTGCAACAGGATGGTTTCTTCCAGTTTATCCAGATTCGTTTTCTCGGTCGCTGAAACCTCGACGGCCAAAACATCACCGCCCATTTCCTCGAGCACCAGATCATGCTGCAAAAGATCGGTGCGGATCCGGGCAGGGTTGGCGCCTTCCTTGTCGATTTTATTAATGGCGACAATGATCGGCACTTTAGCCGCCTTGGCGTGATCAATGGCTTCTATGGTCTGCGGCATGACGCCGTCATCAGCGGCGACGCAAAGCACCACGAGATCGGTGACATTGGCGCCACGGGCACGCATCTCCGTAAAAGCGGCATGGCCCGGTGTATCAATAAACGAAATTTTTGCGCCGGACGACAAGGTGACTTGATAGGCACCGATATGCTGCGTGATGCCGCCCTTCTCATGCGCCGCGACATCGGTTTCACGGATGGCGTCCAGAAGCGACGTTTTGCCGTGATCAACATGCCCCATCACCGTAACCACGGGCGGGCGCGAAACCAGGGACGCGGTATCGTCTTCCTCTCCCTTGAGACCCAATTCCACATCGGATTCGGAAACGCGTTTCAAATTGTGCCCGAATTCCGCAACCACAAGTTCCGCCGTATCGGCATCAACGATTTGGGTAATCGTTGCCATCACGCCCATATTCATTAACGTCTTGATAACATCAACGGAACGTTCGGCCATGCGGTTGGCCAATTCCTGAACAGTGATCGTTTCCGGGATAATAACGTCGCGAATGATTTTCTTGCCTTCTGAAAGATGCTCCTGTTGTTGTTGCTTTTCCTTCTCTCGGGCGCGCTTGATGGAAGCCAGTGACCGGGTACGTTCCTCGCTGTCCCCAAGGGCCTCGGCAATTGTCAATTTTCCAGAGCGGCGACGGGGTTCAGTCCTACGCACCGGCGGCGGACGCTGTCCATCCCGATTCGAGCCACGCTTTACACGCCCTTTTTTCTCTGCTTCGGCTTCACCACCGTCGATCGCTTCCAGTTTAGCGGCGGCGGCGGATGCCGCGGCTTTCGCCTGTTCCTCACGCTCAGCTTCCTCGGCCTCGGATTTCTTATCAGAACCGAGCTCCGATGGGACGGCTTGGTCAGGTTTGGCAGTCGGCGGTGCGGCCTTTTCTTTTTCGGTCAATTTTGCCCCTTCAAGGGCGCGGGCGCGGGATGCCTTTTCCTCCTCCGTTAATGTCGGGGCGCCGCTGGCCGGAGCCGCCGTCTCTACCTCTACATCAGGGGCGCGTTCATCTTCTTCCGGAACCTGCTCTTCGGCGACGGGGTCTTTTTCGGCGGGAATTTCAGCCATATGGCCACCGGCATCGGGGGCGAAGGTCCGTTTTTTGCGCACCTCAACAGTGACCATCCTGGAGCGGCCATGGGAAAAGTTCTGGCGGACCTGTCCGGTCTCAACCGTTTTTTTCAGCTCTAGTTTACCCGGCCTGGATTGGCCCAGCTTTTTGCCTTCTTTTTGCTTTTCGGTTTCGGCCATTTATTCAACGATCCTTTTTAGGGTGCATGAATACCCCGTTCTCATTTTTATCGTCTTAAATTTCGGACCAACCTTACCGGCTGAACCCACGAAATACCATCAATCGGCCCGTTTCCCGCAACAGGCGTTCAGCCAATCGGCCTTCATTCATCACCACATGGACGGCGTTATCCCGTCCCAAGGCCTTACCCAGTTCGGCAGCGGTGAAAACGTCCACCAATGCCATACCCGATGCTAACGCCTTGATCTTGTCTCGCCCATCATCGGCGCCGTCACCGGCTTGGAGCAAAACGCCGCCCCTATTCTTACGCAACCGGGTCTTTACCTTTTCAAATCCGGCGACCACCTCACCGGCCCGCCGGGCCAAGCCTAAATAATCCAGGCACCGGCGCACCATAATGCCATCCAAATGACCGGCCAAGTCGGCGGGAACCTTTACGCTCCGACGAGCGGCCCTGGCAAATAATCCTTTATCGCAGGCTGTATTTACCATATCGCGCTCGCCACTCAACCATAAACCCCGCCCCGGCAACCTTTCTTCCAGATCGGGCACCAAATTGTCATCGGGTCCGATTACAAAGCGAAACATCTCATCCTTTGGCCTTTGGTCGCCTGAAACGATGCAGGTTCTAAACTGCGACGCACCTCCCGAAAGTTTTTCGGGTTCTATTTCGGACGATGGTTTGCGGCCAGGAGACTTTTTAGGGCGCCTACCTATTTTTTATCCTCCTCGCCAACTTCGACGTTTTCTGCTCCATCGTCTTTGGAGACATCCTTAGCACCCTCTTCCGCATCGTCACCCTCCGCTGGCTCTTCATCCTCAAACCAATGGGCGCGCGCGGCCATGATGATTTCGTTGGCATTGGCTTCCTTCAAGGTTCCCACCGGTGCGAATTCCATCAATTCATCAGTCGCCAGATCGGCTAGATTGTCGCGGGTTATGACGCCATTCTCACCAAGCGCGACCAACAATTCCGGCGTCAAGCCTTCGACTTCGGCCAGATCGTCGCTGACTTTCAGTTCCTTGCGCCGCTTGGCCAATTCTTCGTCCTTAGCCGCCAAGAAGGCGCGGGCGCGTTGCCGCAATTCTTCGGAAATTTCCTCATCAAAACCCTCAATGCCAACCATATCCTCGACGGGCACGAAGGCCACTTCCTCGACCGAGGAAAAACCCTCGGTGACCAGAAGATGGGCGATGACATCGTCTACATCCAGGGCATCCACAAACATCTGGGAACGGGTCTTGAATTCATCATTGCGGCGATCGGATTCTTCAGCTTCGGTCAGTATGTCGATATCCCAACCTGAAAGTTGCGAGGCCAGCCGCACATTTTGGCCGCGTCGGCCGATGGCAAGAGAAAGCTGTTCATCGGGAACTACCACCTCAATACGATTGGCCTCTTCATCCAGAACAACCTTGGCAACTTCCGCCGGCGCCAACGCATTAACGATAAAGGAGGCGTGGTCAGGCGACCATTGGATGATGTCGATCTTTTCCCCCTGAAGTTCGCCAACAACGGCCTGCACCCGGGATCCCCTCATGCCGATACACGGACCGACCGGATCGATGCTGGAATCGTGTGACAGTACCGCAATCTTGGCGCGGGAACCAGGATCCCTGGCCACCGCCTTAATTTCAATAATTCCGTCATAAATCTCCGGCACCTCTTGGGAAAATAATTTTGCCATGAACTGAGGATGGGCGCGGGACAGAAAAATCTGGGGGCCGCGGGTTTCTTCGCGGACATCGACGATGTACGAACGCACCCTGTCACCGGTGTTGAAGTGTTCACGAGGAATCGATTCGTCCCGGCGCAGTATCGCTTCGGCGCGGTTCAAATCGACAATAACGTTTCCGTATTCGATCCGCTTGACCAAGCCGTTAACGACCTCGCCGATACGATCCTTGTATTCATCAAATTGGCGGCTGCGCTCAGCTTCACGAACCCTTTGCACAATCACTTGCTTGGCCGTCTGGGCGGCGATGCGCCCAAAGTCGATCGGCGGCAGAGCATCGACCATGTAATCGCCAATTTCAGCATCCGACTTGACCTTCTTAGCCGCCTCAATATCCATCTGGGTGGCTTCGTTTTCGACCTCCTCGGGGGTATCCACGACTTCCACATACCGGGCGAGGTTTATTTCACCCGTTGAGCGGTCAATGTTGGCGCGAATGTCGTGTTCATGGCCGTATTTGGAGCGCCCGGCCTTCTGGATCGCCTGCTCCATAGCCTCAAGCACCTCATCGCGATCAATCCCCTTGTCGCGGGCAACGGTTTCGGCCACTTCAATTAACTCGGGCCGAGTCTGTGCGGCGCTTGTTTCCATGCTTTTGCTCATCGTCTCTTAACTCTCCTCCGCTGCCGAGATCAAATCGTCGGTCATCAGTAATTTCGCCTTGTGAATGTCGGGATGAAGCAAATTCACCTCTTCGCCATCCACCAATATTTTTACGACATCGTCCTTAACGCCCAGCAATTTCCCTTTGAAACGGCGCCGGCCATCTAGGGGCCGATTGATTTCAATCTTCGCCTGAAACCCTAGGAATCTTTCGAAATCTTTTATCCTGACTAGGGGCCGGTCAATTCCCGGTGACGACACCTCCAGGGTGTAGGCCCCCTTGATCGGGTCATCGACCTCAAGAAGCGTCGAAATCGCCCGGCTGACGGAAGCACAATCATCAACCGTCATCCCTTGGCCATCTTTGCGTTCCACCATGACCTGCATCAACATCATTTCCTTACCGGACATTTGCACCCGGACAATGTTGAAACCCAGTTCATCGACAATCGGTTCGATCAGGTCTTGGATGCGGTTGGACATATCCAAAAGGAGATTCCTCCAAAAACAAAAGGCGGGCCACCGGCCCACCCATCAATCCCACCTAATTTTTCGGACTAAACGAGTACGTTCGCTACTGAACGTAAGGGGTATATATACCGATGGCCTCTTGAATTCAATGGTTTTTGACGTTTCTCACGCGGACGACCGCGAAACCCTGGAAAAGCAGAGATAGGCCGGATGATTACCCTTTGCCTTGGCTTTTCTTTCGTAGCGTGTCTCCACCCAGTCTGATGGCGGTACGCCCCAATCCTGCTTCGATCGTGCATCCCAAATGAGTTCGTCTTTGGCGGTCAGATGATCCAACATCCAATTCACATAACCCATATGGTCGCTAGCAAGCCGAAGAACGCCATCATCCTTCAAGAGGCGGATCAACTGCACCAAGGTATCGTCGCTGATAAAGCGTCGGCGGTGGTGACGTTTTTTCGGCCACGGGTCTGTAAACAACGCAACAATCCTTCCGAAAACCGCGTCAGTCAAAACCGGGAAAAGCTTTCTCACATCGTCGTTAAAAATGCGGATATTGGTGAGACCGCCACGATCAATCAAACTCAAAACATTGGCGACGCCATTAACGAAGGGCTCACACCCAATAAACCCGATATCCGGGTGAGCCGCGGCCTGGGCGGCAAGATGTTCGCCGCCACCGAATCCGACTTCGAGCCATAAATCGCTGACCGGGCTAGCGAATACGGCCTCTAGGTTCAGGGGGCCGCCGTCCGCAGGCAGCGCCAACCTAAGGTGTGGCAAAAGATCATCAATTAGGGCCTGACGGTTGGGGCGCAATTTATGGCCACGGCGGCGGCCGTAAAACTGCGGCCCGTCTTGTTTTTTATTGCCGGTCAACTGGCCCCGAAGGCCGACTTTAAATCATCGACCAGATCCGTGCGTTCCCACGAAAATCCGCCGTCCTCATCTGGCGCCCGGCCGAAGTGGCCATAGGCGGCGGTGCGGGCATAAATGGGCCGGCTGAGTTTCAAGTGCTCGCGAATGCCGCGCGGCGAAAGATCGACCATTTCTTGGAGGACCTTGGACAATTTTTCTTCGTCCACTTGCCCGGTTCCGTTGGTGTCTATGTATACCGACAGCGGTTTCGACACGCCGATGGCATAAGCAACCTGAATGGTGCAGGACTGTGCCAGCCCGGCGGCAACCACATTTTTGGCAACATAGCGCGCGGCGTATGCCGCCGACCGGTCGACCTTGGTCGGGTCCTTGCCGGAAAAAGCGCCGCCCCCGTGGGGCGCCGAACCGCCATAGGTATCAACGATGATCTTGCGGCCGGTCAGGCCGGCATCGCTGTCCGGACCGCCGACGACGAACCGTCCCGTCGGATTGACATAGAATTCCGGTTCTTCGCACATCCAGTCCTCAGGCAGGACGCCAACAACGTGGGGGCGGACGATTTCGCGGACTTCGTCCTGGCTCATATCCTCAATATGCTGGGTCGAAACGACGACGGAAGCCGCGCGGACCGGTTTGCCGTCAACATATTCCAACGTCACCTGGCTTTTTGAATCCGGACCTAAGCCGGTTTCCGCGCCGGAATGACGGGCTTCGGCCAGGGACCGTAAAATAGCGTGAGAAAAATGGATCGGCGCCGGCATCAACACATCAGTCTCCGTGCAGGCATGGCCGAACATCAATCCCTGATCACCAGCGCCTTCATCCTTATTCCCCGACGCATCGACACCCTGAGCGATATCCGCCGACTGGGAATGCACATAAACGTCCACTTTAGCCTTTTCCCAGTGGAACCCATCTTGTTCATAACCGATGTCCTTGATGGCAGCTCGAGCAATGTCTTCCATCACATCCGCGGTAATTGTATCCGGGCCACGGACCTCACCGGCCAGGACGACCCGATTGGTGGTGCATAAAGTTTCAACGGCGACCCTGGAAAGGGGGTCTGCGCCGAGAAACTTATCGACGACGGCATCGGAAATCCGATCGGAAATTTTGTCCGGGTGACCCTCGGACACAGACTCGCTGGTGAAAAGAAAATTATCTTTGCTCACAATTGATCCCTTCGATCTTAAGTTTTTGTCCAGTTGGACCAAGGGCTTCAATTTTAAGAGTGTCTTTTGAGCCCACTTAGCGCCATTTTTTTCGTGGTGGTCAAGTAGTCCAAATCCTTCCACGCCTCCGCTATTTCAACAAGCGAAGGCCGCCCTTGTCGCAAGCTTTGCAGTGATCGTCAAGGAAATTTGCCGGGCCCGGGGAATCAGAGCCCATGTGTCCGTCTTAACCCAATCGAAGCACGGCCCGTCTTAATTAATGTCAGTGCTCGTGGCCAGAGACTTGGTCAGTTCAAACAACCGTTTACGGACTTTGGGATCGGCGATTTTGTAATACGCGCGAACCAATTCCAGAGTTTCGCGCCGAGCCAGGGGGTCAAGCTCAAGCGTCTTCTGTTCCTGCTCACGCAACCCCCGAACGACCTGGCCTTCGGTGGTTCTAAGGCCCGCCGGCATTTCATCGAAGAAAAACGAGATCGGCACATCCAGAATATGGCAGAGCTGAAATAGCCGAGACGCGCCAATTCTGTTGGCGCCGCGTTCATACTTTTGAATTTGTTGAAACGTCAGTCCAACCGCATCACCAAGATTTTCCTGGCTGAGACCTAACAATGTCCGGCGAAGCCTGACACGACCACCGACATGAATATCGACGGGATTTGGAACACCCGGGGGCAGACGCCTTTTCTTCTTTAGCCGGGCCCGGGTTTTCAATTTCTGAGCAGGAGAGGGTTTTTTCATTTTTTACCGTAGGGGTCTAAAAAATAAGTTAAATTACTCGAACATCCACTTAACCGAGACCTTAAATACATCTCGTTTTCACAAGTGCGGAAATCTTATTAACAATTTGAGACTGCATATCATTGCATGCAAGCAAAAATAGCGCGCTTGTTAAAAAATATCCCCTAAAAAGCAAAGGCATTATCTCATATCATTCTCATTAGGTGTTAGCAGAATACCCCCTGCCAGGGCGAAAATCATCATCAATGCCAATATCCAGCCACCGAAGCGGGAATACATCGTTCGATCATCTAGCGCAGCGGGAAGTGGGCTATCGATGACCCCTTCTTGGCCTAATCCAAGCCGCCTAATAGTGCGCCCATAGCCATCAATCACCCCGGATATGCCGGTGTTGGCAACACGGACCAGGGGGAGGCCTTCCTCAACGGCGCGCAATCGGGCGGCAGCGAAATGTTGGTATGGCCCAAATGATTGCCCAAACCAGGCGTCATTGGTGAGGTTCAAAAGCCATTGAGGACGGTTTTCCGCATCAACGACATTGCCGGAAAAGATGACCTCGTAACAAATCAAAGGCGAAACCGGTGGTAAGCCGTCAAAGGCAAGGGTACGGATTCCGGGGCCGGGGGAGAAATCCTGCCGGCCCGCCGTCAATTTTTCGATGGGCAATATATCGCGGAACGGCACGTATTCTCCGAACGGCACCAAATGGTGCTTGTCATAGGTTCCCTTCACCCGGCCCTTGTCATCAATGGCCTGGAGGCTGTTCCATAATTGCCTTGGCGTGACACCGGCCGGGCTAGCCCGTGGGGCGCCGAAGATCATTAAGCCGCCCGGCGGTACGGCGGCGGCAAGAACCTGTGACAACCCAGGTGTATTGGCAAGAATATATGGAACCGAGGTTTCCGCCCATATGATGTGGGTCGGGGGTTTTAGTGGCGTGGATCCAGAGCCCGCCAGCGCCGGCGCCAAACTCAACTTCAGCTGTTTTTGCACATGGCTGCGACGCAATTCGCGCCGCCACTTCAGGGCCTGTGGAATATTCGGTTGCACCAATCTGAGGTGCACACCGGGGACCGCCTTAAAGGGCGCATTTGCCAAGCGTATCTGACCCCCGACCCAAACAGCGCCGATAACGGCGAACACCGCCAAAACAGAAACCCAACTGCGGCGGGGGTGGGGTAATGAGCCATGATCCGCCAACACCGCCGGCATCGCGGCGGCGGCTACGGTCAATAGACTCAATCCGTAAACTCCCGTCACCGCGGCAAGCTGGATCATTGAATCCGACACCACCCATACCGTTCCGATCAGATTCCACGGGAAACCGGTAAACGCCCAACCGCGCACCCATTCCATCAATATCCACATGGCACTGAAAACGATGACCCGGCCGACCGTAGTCATCGGTCTTTTTTCGAAAACCAGACGGCTTAATGCAGTGGCGGCGCCCGTGAACAGGCCCATGCCTGCGGCCATACCGCTGATAGCGATTGGCGCCATCCAACCATATTGGGGGGCATCGACGAAAAAAGCCGAACCGATCCAGGACAGGCCCGCTGCCGAAAAACCAAAACCGAACCACCAGCCACTGAAAAAGGACCGGGCCACACCGGGGCTTTCCTCAACGATCCACAACAAGCCGGTGAACGCAGGAACCAATAACACCAGAAAATAAACTGGCGGCAGGGCCATTGCCGCCATCACCCCTAACCCGCCAAGTGCCGCCGCCCGACGCCAGCCAATCAACCCTGCCAAGCGGCCTCTGATTGCCTCAAGATATCGCTGCCCAGTGCCTTCCCTTGTATCCACCGAAGGCGTCATTAGCCACTATGGTCCACTTGGCGCATGGACTGGGGAACCAGTACGCGCACACACTTGATGCGCCGTGGATCGGCATCCAGAATCTCAAATTCAAGCCCCGAGGAATGCCGGATCAGTTCACCCCGAACCGGGACTCGCCCCGCCAGCGAAAAAACTAAACCGCCCAGGGTGTCGATGTCTTCTAACTTTTCCTTGGCAAAGACCTCACCGGCCATGGTCTCCAGCATCACAAGGAGAACACGGGCATCAGCGGTCAAGCTGCCGTCGGTCTCACGAATTAATTGTGGTTCAATGTCTTTGTCGTGTTCATCCTCAATTTCACCGACGATTTCCTCGACCAGATCCTCGATGGTGACAAGCCCATCAACGCCGCCAAATTCATCAACGACGAGCGCCATATGTGAACGCTTGACCCGCATTTCCAACAGCAACTCCAATACCTGCATAGACGGTGAGACGAACAAGACCGTACGGAGCACGTTGGTCAACGAAAAATCCTCGTCCCTGTCGTGCCAGGCCAACACATCCTTGATGTGTACCATGCCATTGGCGTCATCCAGATTTTCGTTATAAACCGGAAGCCGGGAGTGGTTGTCCTTGGTCAGGATGGTGATCACCTCAGTTAAAGAGGCGCCACTGTTAATGGCGATAATATCGGCACGGGGTACCATCACGTCATGAATGGTTCGGCTGCGTAACTCGAGAATATTTGCCAGCAGAACCCGTTCCTCATCATCGATGGGAACCTCCGCCTCTTCACGTTCTTCAATCAGTTCTTCGAGGACATCGCGGGCGGATTCGTCTCCGTTTCGGGACCCCACCAAGCCGCCTATAAAATCTCGAAAAACGCCCAAAAGAGAACCATTGCCGCCGGCATCTGCACCTGAACCGGCGCCTGAGTCTGCGGCCACGTCCTGATCCGACGCTTTGCTACTTGATGGGAGACCGTTCATTGGTTTTTATCTTCGCCCACGCCGTCTTCATAAGGGTTCGTGAAGTCGAGACCGGCTAGGACCTTGATTTCCAGCGCTTCCATTGCATTTGCCATGATATCCGTTTGATGGTCAAAGCCGAGGAGATGAAGCATACCATGGACGATCAAGTGGCAAAAATGATCTGCAAGGGGTTTGCCCTGTTGTTTGGCCTCGGCGGCGGAGGTTTCAAAGGCCACGATAATATCGCCTAAAATTATGGGCTCTCCGGGAGGGGCGGGCGGTTCTTCGGTTCCTGCCGACGGAAACGACAGTACGTTGGTCGCTTTGTCTTCACCCCTGAAGTCACGGTTGAGCTCCCGAACGAAGGCATCATCGGCGAGAACGATACTAACCTCCGCGCCGGGATCTCCCTTGGCTTCAGAATGCTCAAGCGCCGAATGGTAGGCGGCATTGGCGGCGTCAAGGGAAAGCCCTGCCGCCGTCGGCAATGCCTCCGCCCAAAGTGGGCACGTGACGTTAACGCCGATATCCAGGGTGGCAGAAATAGTTAGCGATACTGGCTCAATCTTCGTCATTGGGCTCCGCCGTCAAAGGGGCATCTTCTAGGTGTTCATATTGAGCCCCAGACTTCCGCCGGGTTTCGACCTTGCCATAGGCACGAACGATCCGTTCGACCAAGGGGTGGCGGACAACGTCAGCATTCGTAAACCGCACAAAAGCAACGCTTTTGACGCCGGTTACGGTTTCCATAGCGTCCCTCAAACCCGAACGAATGCCATGGGGAAGGTCCACTTGGCTCAAATCACCGGTGATGACCATGGATGAGTTCTCGCCAAGCCGGGTCAGAAACATCTTCATTTGAACGGCCGTGGCGTTTTGGGCCTCGTCCAGGATGACAAAGGCATTGGAAAGTGTTCGTCCGCGCATGAAGGCCAACGGTGCAACTTCGATATCACCTTTTTCCATACGTTTAACCACCTGGCCTTCAGGCATCATGTCATGAAGCGCGTCATAAAGGGGTCGCAGGTATGGATCTACCTTGTCGCGCATGTCGCCGGGGAGGAACCCCAGTTGTTCGCCCGCCTCGACTGCCGGGCGGGAAAGGATGATTCGGTCGACGGAACCGCTGATCAATCGCTCGACTGCCTTGGCCACTGCCAGATAGGTCTTGCCGGTACCGGCGGGGCCTTCACCGAACACCAACTCGGCCTGGTCAATAGCCCTGAGATAATCAGCCTGCACGGGGGTGCGCGGTGAAATGTGGCGTTTGTTGGTGCGGATGGTCAGATCCGCGTCGTTAATTTCACCGCCTGGCGCGGTCGCCATGCGAATCACCGCATCAACCTCTTCGGCGTTGATTTCTTTTCCGTTCTCTAAGCTGGAATACAAGCCGTTAAGAACTTTTTTCACCTTCTTGACGTCACCAGCGTCGCCGGTGATTGTCAGCTCATTGCCCCGGGCGATAATGGCAACGTCCATTTTCTGTTCGATCCGCGCCAAATTTTGGTGATGCGATCCAAACAAAAGCATCGCCAGGCCATTATCGGGAAATGTCAGCGGCCCAGGATGAACGGCGGCCTTGGTTTTAACCTTGGATTTGACCGGGGGCGTCATGCGCTGGCCCTTTCATGTGCCCTGTTAGGTGCGTCGGTATAGTCCTCGACAGGCGCGCCGGTCAGACTGTTGGCGTGGGCTTCTGTAATTCTAAGCCCCGCAATGACGCCCATTGTTCCGCCGGTGCCGTCCACATGAACCGCCTGCATGTAGGGACTGCGCCCGACCAATTGACCTGGTTCCCGGCCGGGGCGATCGAGCAAAACCGCCATCACCTTGCCGACACAAGACCGGTTGAATACCAGTTGCTGCGTGTTCAATCGGTCCTGCAGGATGGCCAGACGTTCGCCCTTCACCTTGTCAGGAACATGGGTATCCATTACCGCCGCCGGGGTTCCAGGCCGGGGGCTGTATTTAAAGGAATAGGCCTGTATGAATCCGATCTCTTCCACCAACTTCATGGTTTCGGCGAAATCAGCATCGGTTTCGCCGGGAAAACCGACGATGAAATCGGACGATAGTCCGATATCGGGTCGTGCGACACGTAACCGGTCGACAAGTCGCCGGTAGTCGTCGGCATTATGGCGACGATTCATGGCTTTGAGAACGACGTCCGAGCCAGATTGAACCGGTAGATGCAAAAACGGCATTAGTTCGTTGACGTCCGCATGTGCGGCAATCAATTCATCATCCATGTCGGCGGGGTAAGAGGTCGTGTAACGGATGCGCTCGATCCCATCAACCGTCGCGACCTCGGCTATCAAACGCCCTAGCCCCCAATCCCCCTTAGGCGCGGCGCCTTGGTAATTATTCACATTCTGGCCTAGTAGCGTGATTTCGCGGACGCCGGTCGTCGCCAACCGCTTGGCTTCGGCCATTACATCGGCGCCAGGCCGGGAATATTCTGCTCCACGGGTATAAGGGACAACACAAAACGTGCAGAATTTATCGCAGCCTTCTTGGACGGTCAAAAAGGCGGAGCTTACCTCATTGCCAGACGCCTTGTTGGGGTTCATGGGTGGAGCCGAGGCCGGCAGGAAGTCAAACTTGGGTTCGACCGGGAAGTCGGTGTCCAGCACCACATCCCCGGCGCGTCCGGCACGGGCAACCATTTCACCTAAGCGGTGATAGGTCTGTGGTCCAAAGACCATGTCCACATAGGGGGCGCGGGAGAGAATCTCCTCACCCTCTGCCTGGGCAACGCACCCCGCCACGGCAAGGATCATACGTTCGCCGGTGTCTTCTTTTGCATTTTTCAGGTGTTTGAGACGACCCAGTTCCGAATACACCTTTTCAGCCGCCTTTTCGCGGATATGACAGGTGTTAAGGATAACCATGTCGGCGTCATCGGGGGCCTCGACCTGAACATACCCCAAAGGCGCCAAGACATCGGCCATGCGACCCGAGTCGTAGACGTTCATCTGGCAGCCATAGGTTTTTATATATAGTTTTTTTGCCAAGGGGGATTACGCTATGCCAATCGCTAATGCTTACTTCTTTTTGTCCAAAGAGATGCCATAAAGCTCTAGGCGGTGGCCGACAAGTTTCATTTTATGAGCCTTGGCGATTTTTTTTTGCAAGGCTTCAATTTCTTCATTTTGAAATTCGATGACATCTCCAGTCTGAATATCAATCAAATGATCGTGGTGCTCGTTTGAGACCTCTTCATACCGTGATCGACCATCGCCAAAATCATGCTTTTCTAGGATGTTGGACTCTTCGAAGAGGCGAACCGTACGATAAACGGTGGCGATGGAAATTCGCGAATCCAAAGCATTCGCCCGCCGATGGACCTCCTCAACGTCGGGGTGGTCGTCTGCGGAAGACAGCACCCGAGCGATCACCCGGCGCTGTTCGGTCATTTTCATTCCCTTTTCAACGCAAAGACGTTCGATTTTATTTTCCGGCATGGTCCCTCCCCGGACCGGAAAGCATCATGTCTTAGCGACGGCGCTTACGAGGTTTTGTGCCAAGCCCGATTTTCTTAGCCAAATTGCTGCGGTGTTTGGCATAATTCGGTGCCACCATTGGATAATCCACCGGCAATCCCCACCGTTTGCGGTATTCATCGGGCGTCATGTTATAGGCTGTTTTCAAATGTCGTTTAAGCATCTTTAGCTTTTTACCATCTTCAAGGCAGACGATGTAATCGGGTGATATTGATTTCTTGGCCGCCACGGCGGGACGCGGACGTTCAGGAGTCGCAGATGCGGTGCCGACAGCCGAAAGGGTTTTATAAACATCTTGAATCAATTGCGGCAAATCACCTGGGGCGACACTGTTGTTACCCGCATGCGCGGAGACGATTTCGGTCGTCAACTCCAGCAATTCGCTTACATTGGGCTTATCGGTCATGTACGATTTTCCACACTGATACAATTTCCCAGGACGAACCCAGTTTGCCACGGGAAACTAAAACTCATGGCCTCTTAAAGAAGGCGCTTTCTATAAGAAATCATTTAATCAAGAAGAATTGTAACCTAATAAATAAACCCACATCGGGCAAGTAAGAACAATGAATAACGCCAATAAAGACAACAAGGGTAAAGAAATTGACTTCTTTATCGATATTACAGGAGAGGTCTGCCCTCTTACTTTTGTCAAAACAAAACTACTGATCGAAAGCATGTCGGCGGGGCAGATCGCCGAAGTCCGCCTCAAAGGCCGGGAACCTTTGGAAAACGTCCCCCGATCCGTCTCTGACCACGGCCACAGCGTTATCAGCCTTGAGGTGGAAAGCCCCACTGAGCCCGAAGATGGCATACACCGACTCATTCTTAAAAAAGCCCCCGACACCTCAAACGCCTAAATCAGGGTCTGAGCCGACCACCGTCTTTCGGCATCTTCGCATCGGGCGCCTTCAAGTAAAGGGGCCGTGGCCGCTCATTCGGTGAATTTGGAGACCATCGGCGTGCCGCCAAGGCGGCCAAGGTCCCGGCATCGGGTGTTCCGAGGGCATTGCTTAAAGCAACCTCCAACCCTGCCCCCTTCAACGAGGCGATGGAGCGCTGGCCAGCGTCACCGACGACCAAAACACGTTCTTCCGTAATTGATGGGCAGTCCATTGCCGTTGCCAGGGCTTCGGGCAAAACGGCCTGCGGCGCGGACAAAGGCTCAAGGCCGGCGGCGAATAACTGGACATAGATATCTTCTCGCTTGGACTCGATCGCCACTAATAAGGTTGCACCGTCCCATTCTGTTTCCGGAACACCGGCGGCAACGGCCTCAAAGGTGGTAATGCCCAAACATGGCAGATCACCGGCCAGGGCCAACCCCCGGGCGGCGGCAAGGCCAATGCGTAGCCCTGTAAAAGAGCCCGGGCCCGTGGTCACGGCCAACAGATCAAGGTCCCCATAACCCTTTCCCGCTTCCTCCATGACCTCGTTGATCATCCCCATCAGAAATTCCGCCTGGCCTTGCGCCATCACCTCAAAGCGGTGGGCGAGAGTATTCCCATCGTGGCAAAGGGCCGCGGAACAGGCTGAAGTCGCCGAATCAAAACCTAGAATAAGCATGAATTTTAGTATGACACTTGTGCTCGGGCATGGAAGCGTGAAAAATTCATACTAACATCAACAACATGTTAAAATTCATGGCCCTAGGACGAAGATT
>Ga0066376_10000587_pt1 | contig 33981 bp, 33 predicted proteins | sample Knorr_S15_td_Bot_FD_77009 | JGI IMG/M metagenome (GOLD analysis project Ga0066376, IMG submission 77009) | Marine microbial communities from Southern Atlantic Ocean transect - Knorr_S15_td_Bottom_ad_5009_LV_A | ecosystem: Environmental > Aquatic > Marine > Oceanic | place: Southern Atlantic... | reverse complement strand
GTCACAAAAATGTTTCTCAATCGCTATCTCAAAGATCATCCAGGCGCTCAAGGACAGCTTTTGGTCTCTAAACGTTTCGATCAAATCTACGCGCATCGCATCCTTGTCCGACGTTCGTTCACACCAGGCGCAAAATATATGGAACAACTTCTAATAAAACTTGCGGGAATTCCAAAATTGAAAAATCGATCGGGCCCTCTCACAGACCTATGGAAACGCTGGGGCGTAACTGAATAAACTCCGCCACAAAAAACCCGCCAAATGGCGGGCTTCTTAGCAGTGGTGTTAGGTAAACCGTTAAGCGGCTTTTTTAGCTTGGGCTTTTTTAATACGATTTTTTAGTTTGAGCGCTTCAGGAGCGAGCTTCAAATTGCTGGTATTCAGCAAAAAGGCATCGAGCCCACCTTTATGCTCAATAGAGCGCAAAGCGTCAGCAGATACTTTCAAACGAACTTTGCCGAGCGTGTCGGAAAACAAAGTCATTTTTTGGACATTCGGCAAAAAACGGCGACGCGTCTTATTATGCGCGTGGCTGACGTTATTTCCGGTTTGAACACCTTTTCCGGTGACATCGCAACGGCGTGCCATGGGCTTAATCCTTTTATTTCAATTAAATAAACGAGGTGTTTCGAAGCACCTCGTCTTGGAGCGCGCTTTTTACGGCTCTAACGCCCCATAGTCAAGCGGTTTAGCGCGAATAAAACCTGCGTCAGAAAATCTCCAGCGCAGGCTTCTTTAATGCTTTAAAAACAGCTTTACGCCATTTTGACTTTCAAATTCTCGTCAAGTTTGCCGAGGAACTGCTGAGTGGTTTGCCAAGACTGATCCGGGCCGATCAACAGCGCCAAATCTTTGGTCATGTGACCGGATTCAACGGTTTCGATGCAAACTTCTTCGAGCGCGTCGGCAAAGCCAATAACATCCGGCGTATCATCGAATTTACCACGATATTGCAAACCACGGGTCCAAGCAAAGATCGACGCGATTGGATTGGTCGAAGTTTCTTTACCTTCTTGGTGCTGGCGATAGTGACGGGTCACTGTACCGTGCGCAGCTTCTGCTTCCACCGTCTACCCGTCCGGCGTCATCAACACTGACGTCATCAAGCCAAGCGATCCAAAACCTTGCGCAACCGTGTCAGACTGCACATCGCCGTCATAGTTTTTACACGCCCAAACATAGCCGCCGTCCCACTTCATCGCACACGCGACCATATCGTCAATCAGGCGATGTTCGTAGGTGATGCCGGCAGCTTCGAACTTGTCTTTGAACTCTTCTTGGAAGACTTTTTCGAAGAGATCCATAAAACGACCATCATAACGCTTAAGGATGGTATTTTTGGTTGAAAGGTAAACCGGCCAACCAAGATCAAGGCCGTAATTCATACAGGCGCGCGCAAACCCGATAATCGATTCGTCGAGGTTATACATCGCCATGGCAACGCCGCCAGCAGGCGCATCAAACACCTCGAAATTCATTGGCTCACTGCCATCATTTGGCGTGAAGCTCATGGTCAGCTTACCGGCGCTTGGGAAAACAAAGTCGGTTGCGCGGTATTGATCACCATAAGCATGACGGCCAATAACAATCGGCTTGGTCCAACCTGGAACCAGACGCGGCACGTTTTTAATGATGATGGGCTGGCGGAAGATCGTACCACCCAGGATGTTTCGAATGGTGCCGTTTGGAGAGCGCCACATTTCTTTCAGGCCAAATTCTTCAACGCGGCCTTCATCCGGCGTGATCGTCGCGCATTTGACGCCAACACCATATTTTTTAATCGCTTCGGCGGAATCGATGGTGATCTGGTCATTGGTCTCATCACGTTTTTCAACGCTGAGATCGTAATATTTAAGATCGATATCGAGATAAGGCAGGATCAGTTTGTCTTTGATGAACTGCCATATGATACGTGTCATTTCGTCACCGTCGAGTTCAACGACTGGTGTGACAACTTTAATTTTGCTCATTTTAAGGTGCTCCAACTTTTTGGGAGGCAAATTCAGTTTTCAATTTTTGGTCCGGCGGGGTGTACCCCATACACACAATTTTTATGATCCGGCCAAATTTTTGATGGCCGGAACATAACGGGCAAGGTCAGAGATGGCAAGCTAACCAATAATTGCGTTCAGTGTTGAACTCGGGCGCATCACAGCACTAACTTTATCTTGAGGAGCATGATAATAACCACCCAGATCAACAGCCGCACCTTGAGCCGCAAGTAACTCGTCCACAATTTTCTGCTCATTAGAAGCAAGTTGCTCCGCAATTGGACCGAAGTGAGCCTTTAAGTCCGCATCATCGTTTTGGTCAACAAGTGCTTGGGCCCAATATTTTGCGATGTAGAAGTGACTGCCTCTATTGTCAATTTCACCAACTTTCCGGCTTGGTGATTGATTATTATCCAAGACTTGCTCATTCGCCTGATCAAGGGTTTTTGCTAATACAAGTGCTTTGGCGTTGTTTTTTGTTTCACTGAGGAACTCAAGTGACGCACCTAAAGCGCAGAATTCCCCGAGTGAATCCCAACGTAAGTGCCCTTCTTCTACAAGCTGCTGAACGTGCTTAGGGGCAGAGCCGCCGGCACCGGTTTCAAACAATCCACCACCATTTAGCAGGGGAACAATCGAAAGCATTTTTGCACTGGTTCCAACTTCTAAAATTGGGAATAGATCGGTGAGATAATCTCTGAGCACATTACCAGTGACCGAAATGGTATCTTGACCGTATTTCACGCACTCCAACGAAAACCGCGTCGCATCAACCGGCGACATGATCTGAATATCAAGGCCGTTGGTATCATGCTCAGGCAAATATTTATCAATCTTTTTGATGAGTTCGGCATCGTGGGCTCGGTCTTTATTCAGCCAGATAATGGTCGGCACGCCTGTTGCGCGCGCGCGGGTAACGGCGAGTTTGACCCAGTTCTGTATAGGGGCATCCTTGGTTTGGCACATCCGCCAAATATCATTTTCTTCAACATCATGCTCGATAAGTGTCGTTCCACTCGCATCAACAACTCGAATTTTGCCACTTCCAGTCGCTTTGAAAGTTTGGGGATGTGATCCGTATTCTTCCGCTTTCTGGGCCATAAGACCGACGTTGGAGACGCTCCCCATTTCTGATGGATTGAACGCGCCGTGTTCTTTACAGAAATCGATCGTTGCGCCAAATATTCCGGCATAGCTGCTATCTGGAATAACACATTTCGTATCATTTTCTTTGCCATCAGGTCCCCATGCTTTGCCGCCAGCTCGAATAAGGGCGGGTAAGGACGCATCAATGATGACATCACTGGAAACATGAAGGTTGGTAATGCCGCGATCTGAATTTACCATATAGAGATCAGGCTGCGCCTTCATGCAGGCTTCAATATCGGCTTCGATTGCTGATTTTTGATCAGCTGGAAGTGTGCCGACTTTAGCAAGAAGATCACCAATACCAAGATCAGGATCAACAGAAAGATCGGCAAAAGTATCGCTATGCTTTTCAAACACATCATTTAAGTACGCGGAAACCGTATGGCCAAAGATGATGGGATCTGAAATCTTCATCATTGTCGCTTTGACGTGGAGAGAAAAGAGGACGCCTTGTTCGTTAGCGTCTTTGATTTCTGCATCTAGGAAAGACCTGAGTGCCTTCGCGCTCATCATCGTTGCATCAATGACGTCTCCATCTTCAAGCGGATGATCCGCTTTTAAGACCGTTGAGCTGCCGTCAGCAGCAACAAACTCGATCTTTGCATTACCAACAGACGCGCTTGATATCGTTACAGATTTTTCATTTGAGCGGAAATCTCCGCTGCTCATCGTCGAAACGTGGGTTTTGGAATCGGATGCCCAGTCGCCCATGCTGTGAGGGTTCTTTTTTGCGAACTCTTTAACCGCCTTGGGTGCCCGCCTGTCAGAGTTTCCTTCGCGGAGAACAGGGTTCACCGCACTGCCAAGTACCTTTCCATAGGTTTCCCGGATCGCTTTTTCTTCGTCATTTGACGGGTTCTCAGGGTACGAAGGAACGTCGTAACCTTTGATCCGCAACTCGGAAATGGCGAGCATAAGTTGCGGAACGGACGCACTAATATTGGGAAGCTTAATGACGTTGGCATCAGGCTCTTTAACCAGTTCACCAAGGATGGCCAGATCGTCGCTTTGTTTTTGATCATCGGAAAGCTTTTCGGGGAAGTTCGCTATAATCCGCCCGGCCAGCGAAATATCTCTGGTGCCAACGCTAATTCCAGCTGGTTTCATGAAGGCCTTAATTATCGGTAGGAACGATGCGCTGGCGAGTTCAGGTGCTTCGTCGACTTTTGTATAAATAATATCTGGCTTATTAGTGGATTGGTCGGTCATCGTAGCTATAACTCCTAAAATCGTCTGTCAGCCCAGGAAATGCGATGTTTCAATTCAATATCGGCGAAAACTGAATCCGCTCATTCGTCAGCTGAAGTTTGAAAGTTTGCGAGCCACACAACCACATAGGGCCTATTCAGCGGTAGCCGCTTTAATCTTGCTTCTTTTAAATTCGGGTCCGGCGGGGTGTGCCCCATGCACCAAGCAACAGTCACGGACGGGCCGGAACATAAGGGGCAAGAGGCTGAATGGCAAGGTCTTATAGATGACTCTCCAACACTATTGGATCTGGCTCGGGGGCGGTGGTGATGGCCTCAAAAATACCATCAACGCTCTCAACGATAGAGAAAAGATCGAGCGCCTTTGGGTGCGCGAAACCGCCGTCTACAATATCTTGAAAAAGGACCCTGAGTGACTTCCAATAACCGTCGACATCTAGAATCACAATTGGCCGGGTGTGGACTTGAAGTTGCTTCCAGGTAATGATTTCCATGCATTCGTCCAAAGTGCCTAGCCCTCCCGGCAAAATAACAAAAGCGTCGGACTTGCTAAACATTACATGTTTGCGCTCATGCATAGACTCGACCGCAATAAGTTCCGTCACTTCTTTGTGGGCAACCTCGAGATCGTTGAGAAAATGAGGAATAACGCCGGTAACCTTGCCGCCATTTGCCAAAACCTGATCTGCAACTTCGCCCATTATTCCAACCTTACCACCGCCAAAAACAAGCCGAATACCGCGTTCCGCCAGCTGTTTGCCGAGTTCACGCGCTGCCTCTCCATAGGCAGTTGAATGGCCAACTTTTGAGCCGCAAAAAACTGCTATTGACTTGATATTCTCCATTGATCATGGTTCCTGAGTTCAATTATTCGGTACGAGCACAATAACGATAAACATTTTGTTTGTCCCGGCGGGAATAATTTCTGATCTTTTTTGTTATCAGAGTACAGCCACGCACTATAAATATGCTCGGCAATGGGAACTATTTTCGGGAGATAGAATTATGATACGCACTCTAACAATTCTAAGCGCTTTTTTCGCAGTTGGTCTACTCATTTTAGGCACGACGTTGCCGTCATCCGCTGACGCACAAATGGCCGCCAAACAGCGTAATGGCCTAATGAAATTAAATGGCAAAAACATGGGGGTCATAAAAAAAGCAAAAGACACCCAAACAATAGTCGCAGCGGCCAAAGTAATTAATGCGAACGCAAAAAAATTAGCATCGGCAGATCTCTGGCCGAAAGGCTCTCACGGTGGAAAGTCCCGTGCCAAAATGGAAATTTGGCAAGACATGGGTGGTTTCAAGGCCAAACTCAAAGCCTTTGATGACGCCTCTGCTAATTTGATCAAAGTAGCAATGGGCGGCAATCTTGGTGCCTCCAAAAAAGCTTTTGGCGCGATGGCCAAAACTTGCGGTGGATGTCATAAAGCCTTCCGCGGACCAAAACCGAAATAGCGCGCAATCGATCAAAATAATGTAAAATAGCGGCGTCTCCACAGCGGAGGCGCCGTATTTATTTATGAGGTCAGACTTGAGGCAACTACTCGCCATTACGATTTTGGTGGTGTTATTTGTAACGCCTTCCACTGCCGCGGATCTCGCACGCGGTGAATACATCTTTCATCTCAGTGGCTGCAAAACCTGCCACACGGACGCTAAAAATAAGGGCAAACTCCTTGCCGGCGGCGGGCCGCTTAAAACGCCGTTTGGCATATTCTACGGCCCCAACATCACCCCGGATAAAAACCACGGCATTGGAAAATGGTCAGACGAAGATTTCATTCAAGCGCTTCGAGAGGGAACTGCACCCGACGGCAGCCATTATTTTCCGGTTTTTCCGTTTACCTCGTTCACCAAAATGACCGATCAGGATATGAAGGACCTCAAAGCCTATATTTTTACGTTGCCCGCCGTTGCTCAGCCGAATAAGGCTCATGACATTGGCTTCCCTTTCAATATTCGCTTGCTTCAAATTGGCTGGAAAATGCTGTTTTTTGAAAAAGGCAAATACACACCTGATACCAAACAAAGCACTGAATGGAACCGAGGTGCCTATTTGGTCAAAGGATTAAACCATTGCAGTGAATGTCATACGCCCCGCAATATATTTGGCGGCAGCGATTTGAGCCGCTTTCTTTCCGGCACGCCGGATGGCCCTGAAGGTGAGCCAGCACCCAACATTACGCCAGACAAGGAAACCGGTATCGGTAAATGGTCGGCGGAAGAAATTGCTGACGTTATAAATTTCGGCATGTTGCCTGACGGCGATTTTGTCGGCAGCGCCATGACCGATGTCAGCGAAAACTTGGAAAAGCTGACGCCTGAGGATTTGAAGGCGATTGTTGTCTTTCTTAAATCTATCCCCGCCATCCGCAATAAAGTGATCGTTAAAAAATAATCCCTTTTGACTTACCGGCGAATCGCGCTAGGCCTGTCTTATGGTTGAATTTTTGAACAATCCAACGGTACAAATATTATTTCTGCCGTTCTTCGGCTCAGCGCTTCTGACTGGATTGATATTGTTGCTTGGACGAAGAAAATCAGGTGATGGATCCGGAATAGGACTGGCCAACGCTTCTGTCGGCGCGGGTTTCGCGTGGGTCGCAGCCCTTATACTCGGCACCCCTACTCTACCGCCTGCTTTTAACAGCAGTGCTATACTATCCGCCACAGTGGCCCTATTGGCAGTCGGCATTATTCTCGATCTTTATTTAAACCAGACAACAAAGTTTGGCCGATTGATAGAAACCGTCGCTATTATATTGTGCAGTATTGGTATTGCTGCCTGGATGGGGGGCGGCATAGATTTTTGGTCAATGCCGATTTTGATCGCCTGTGGTGCGGTTTTCTTTTGCCTTCAGCGGATCGGCTCAAACGACGCCTTCGGATCCGGCGACGCCACTCTCATTCTGGCAACCGCTGCATTTGGATTGGGACTGATTTCTTGGATCAGCGGCATCGCCATAGACCGCGATCTCGCCTTTGGCCTAGCTACCACATCTCTCGGCTTCTATGTCTGGAATTTACCAAGACCTCGGCTTTATTTTGGCCGCAGCATTTTGTTGGCCGGCGGCGGCGGACTATGCATGATCGCTCTTCGATTAATCGAGCAAGCACCACCGTTGATACCTGCGATTATATTGTTAGGATTTATCTTTTTTGTCGATACCGCCTCCCAATATGTACCGAACCGCTTTAAAATAATTCGCCTTTTACCATCTTCTCTCATTTTATTTATATTGGCGGTGATACCAATTTCGCTCGCCGCAATGGCAGCTGTAATCGCGATTGAATTCCAGTTCAATTGAGCCTTGAAATTCACAGACGTTAGGATTGCTTAAATCTCAACCTGGTATTAGTGTCAAATGATATGCATTACAATATGTAGAGGGGCGAGTTTAGCGTGAGTAAATCGGCAATTATAGCCATAATCGGTGGTGTCGTTGTTGCAGCGGCCATTGCATTAAATTTTTTATTGGAAAGCCCCGAAGAGGCTGCTGTTCCAAAAACCCCTCGCTCAGAACAGGTTCAAAAAAAGCCTCAAACCAAAATTGAAGCCAAAGTCGAAACGCCAAAAATTATTGGACCGAGCTTCGATATCGTTCGCATTACGCCGCAAGGCGATACCGTTATGGCCGGGCGCGCTAAACCCGGGACAAAAGTTGAAATATATGATGGCACAAATAAAATTGGCGAAGTCACCGCAGATAGACGGGGCGAGTGGGTATTTGTGCCGACCTCTCCTCTGGCACCTGGCAGCCGACAACTCTCGTTAAAAATGATCAATCCAGATGGAAGCGTTGTCGCATCTGATTCTGATGTTGTATTAGTCGTACCGGAAAAAGGCAAAGACATTGCTGGCAGACCCGCAGTTGCCGCCTCCCAGCCACTGGTGATGAAAGTGCCAACCAAACCGGGCGGCGTTGTCGAGGTTCTGCAGAAACCCACACCCGATGTCCGTCCTGCTGGTCTGGGCAAAGATGAAATTGCACTGACCATTGATGCGGTTGATTACGACGATGCGGGACGGCTCGATATAATTGGCAAGGCCCCACCGAAGGCGGTGGTAAACCTCTATCTCAACAACGAATTTCTAGGTCGTGGGAACTCGAATGGACGCGGCTTATGGCGCCAAACGCCAGACCGAAAAGTAAAGCCCGGAATGTATACGGTGCGCGCCGATCATGTTGGCAAAGATGGTAAAGTAAAATCTAGAATTGAAGTCGTGTTTGCGCGCTCTGTGCCTCTCACTGGCGTTAAACCAGGTACACTTGTCGTTGTAGAGGCCGGCAACAGCCTCTGGCGTATTGCGCGCAAAACCTACGGCACCGGTTTCCGATACACTGTTATTTACGAAGCTAACAAAAAGCAAATCAAAGACCCCAATATGATTTTTCCAGGCCAGGTATTTTCCCTGCCGTCAGTGAACTGATAGGCTAAGAAGGCAGATACTTGCTAATTTGAGATGAGGTCACGAAAGTGGGGAAAGACCAGCCAACAAACCAACAGCCGGAGGTGTCTCCTTTAACGGAGAGCGAGGCAGTACGCCGCCTGGAGGACATAACGCGCCTGGTTTCGGATTGGGTCTGGGAAGTTGATCGCGACTACAAAATAATTTTCATATCTGATCGCGTGCTGGATGTTTTAGGATATCACCCGCGCGAACTGCACGGAAAACCCCTAAAAGAGATCATCGATTTTGATGTCCCCTCGGCGAAAGAACTCACCGATATAGTCCGTCGTCCGTTTAGAGATAAACCCGGCAAAGTGTTTCAGATTTCTCCAGAACGTGTGCGCCAAATTGAACACAGCGTTTTCCTAAAAATTCAGAAAATTGTTAGAGCCGAAAGCCTTCGTGTTGAAGCTATGGCATCCTAAAAAAACGGCCTGCCAGACACGCTTATGAGACCTCTAAATTCAACCTGTACGTCACCCGTACAATCCCACTAGAATCCATTGTTTGACGAAGTCCTCCATTCCCGGCTAAAAACCGGGAATGATTGGGCTATCCGTCTGATTTAATATTTTTATTAAGGATCACCGGGTACCTTACGTAGGTCCATAAATTTAGGGATTGAGCTTTGCTAAAATCTGTATTTGTTCCGATCAACCGAGCCGGTTGGCCATTTATTGCTATTTTTGCGGCAATAACAGTGGTCGCGGCATATTTCAGCGAACTTCTCGGCTGGGTCGGCGTTATTCTGACCACGTGGTGCACCTATTTTTTCCGCGATCCAGACCGCTTTACGCCAACACGCGAAGGTCTTGTTATTAGCCCTGCCGATGGGGTTGTCCAAATGATACAAGACGCTGTGCCTCCGCCTGAGATCGAAATGGGAGATCAACCTCTCAATCGTATTTCAATTTTCATGAATGTTTTTGATGTCCATGTGAACCGCACTCCGATTGCCGGCACGATCAGCAAACTCGCTTATCGACCTGGAAAATTTCTCAATGCGTCCCTGGACAAGGCCAGTGAATTTAATGAGCGCCAAAGTGTTCGCCTGACGACTTCAGGCGATATAGATATTGCATTTGTCCAAATTGCCGGGCTCGTTGCACGCCGCATCAAATGTGATATTCAAGAAGGCCAAGAAGTTATCACCGGCCAACGATTTGGACTTATTAGATTTGGTAGTCGAGTGGATGTTTATTTGCCGAAAGATGTCCCGGCGCTGGTGGCGGTTGGACAGCGTGCAGTAGCTGGTGAAACGGTTATCGCCGATTTTCAAGCTGACGAACAATCACGCAATGGGGAGGTTAGATAATGTTTAGCCAACGCCGTCCGCGTTTGAAGGAACTTTCTTTCAACAAAATGATCCCCAACATCCTCACAATGCTTGCCCTTTGCGCCGGTCTGACAGCTATGCGGTTTGGCCTTGAGGAAAAATGGGAGGCGGCCTGCATCTCACTCGCCATTGCGGCGATTTTGGATTCTTTGGATGGACGCATTGCGCGTGCTCTGCGCGGCACAAGTAAATTTGGCGCGGAATTAGATAGTCTTTCAGACTTTATCTGTTTTGGTGTTGCGCCCGCTTTTCTCCTCTACCTTTGGACTATGAAAGACGCTGGGCCTTATGGCTGGGTTCTGGTGCTGCTGTTTAGTGTGTGTTGCGCCCTTCGGCTTGCGCGCTTTAATACCAATATCGAAGGTCCAGATCTTCCGGCCTGGACAAAGAACTATTTTACAGGCGTTCCAGCGCCCGCCGGTGCCGGTCTCGTAATGCTGCCGATGATCATCACATTCCAGGTTGAGTTCGATTTTTTGCGCCAGCCTTTTGTGGTCGCGATATTTATTTTAGCTGTGTCTGCGCTTCTCGTTAGCCAGCTGCCCACCTATTCGTTTAAGAATCTGAGAATTCAACACCGATTTGTTTTACTCACGATGCTGATTGTCGGATTGGCTGCCGCGCTGGTTGTCAGTGCTCCTTGGCTGACACTCACGATTATACTGTTTGCTTATATCGCGTCTTTCCCACATGGCGCACAAAGCCACAAAAAATTGGCAGCTAAAACGCCTAAATCCAAGGCACCTAAATCAGAATCCCAAACAGAGAGTGAGCAGTCGAGCAATTCGGAAGACAACACCAATCCAGAATTGAACGACGAATAAGCGCTATTCAGCTGGACTTAATTTTTGACCGGCGCTCGAAGACAGCTTGGCTTGCTGACGCCGCGCCCGCCATCCCTGCACATTGGCGCGGATCATGAGCGACGCAGGCGTTACAAAAAGCGTTAATATAGTCGCAAATCCCAAACCAAAAGCAATGGCCGTTGAAAGCTGAGTCCACCACTGCGAGGATGGAGCACCCATAAACACTTCGCGAGTCACAAAGTCTATATTCACACCAAATACCATTGGCATCAGACCCAGTATTGTTGTCGTTGTGGTCAATAGGACCGGCCGCATACGTTGAGCGCCGGTTCGCAAAATCGCCTCCATAGGATCACTTATCGTTTTGCGCAATTGATCGAAGGTATCGATCAAAACAATATTGTTATTTACAACGATCCCCGCGAGCGCAATCACACCGATGCCGCTCATCACGATACCAAATGGCTGGCCGGTTAATAACAATCCGATAAAGACTCCAATGGTCGACATAATCACAGCCGACAAAATCAGCAATGCCGAATAGAAGCTATTAAATTGAGTGACTAGGATAATCGCCATGATAAACAGCGCGACGCCGAAAGCTTTAGATAAAAATTCTTTGGCTTCACGTTGTTCCTCTTCTTCGCCTTTAAATTCAATCTCAACCCTGGGATCAATTTTTTGCGTTTCCAGCCAAGTGGATATTTCTTTGACTTTAACCTCGGCCAATAATCCCGGCTCCAAATCGGCTTTTACAGAAAGAGAACGTTTGCCATCAACCCTAGTCACTTTTCCAATTCGCGGTTCAGCAGTGCGCTTGATGAAATTGCTTAACGGCACCACACCCTGATTAGTGCTAACGCGGATATGATCGAGCTGTTTGATGGTTCTAAATTCAACCGGATAACGCACCCGTATTTCGACCTCGTCATCGGTATCGTCAGGTCGATACTCATCAACTTTTATACCACCGGTGACCAGGCGAATTGACTGACCGATGGTTTTAATATCAACGCCAAATTTAGCGGCTTGGGATCGATCAACCGAAACCTCCCAGGTAATCCCCGGCAATGGCCGTGAATCCTCGATATTGATCAGACCTTCGGTATTCTCCAGCTTTTGCCGAATAAGAGCCGTAACGTTTTCCAGAACTTCCGGATAGCGCGATGATATTTGAAGATTTATCGGCTTGCCAACAGGCGGTCCGCCCTCTTCTTTCCGCGCATCAATGTAAATACCGGGAATGTCTTTGGTACGATCGTCTATCTCTTTTAAAATGACCTCAGCTTTACGCCGTTTATCCCAATCGATAAACTCAAGTGAGATGGTGCCGATGATATCTTCGGCTTCCTGGCTATTTTCTTCGCTGCCGGTTCGGGTATAAATCGTTTCAAACTCTGTCATACCCAGAATACGGGACTCAACTTCGCGCATAATCACATCTTTTTCCTGGATCGACAGATTGCCGCGTGCCCGTACTTGTAACTTGGCATTTTCAGGTTCGATCTCAGGAAAAAATTCAACCCCTTTACCAAACGCACCGTACAAAACCTGGATGGCGATCAACATGCCAAAAGCTGCCAAGACAATTTTTCCAGGATGGCGCAAGACCGGCTTTAAAAGTTTTAAATATCCGCCGACAAATCCCTCTACATCATCCAAATCACCTGTCTCACCCGCCAGCATCGCCTTTAAAGATTTATCATCCGTTGCACCGGGCTTGCCGAAAATTGAGCCAAGTGTCGGTACAAAGATCAGCGCCATTAAAAGCGAGGCTGACAATGTCAAAATAAGCGTCAGTGGCAGGAATTTCATAAACTCTCCGACCACACCCGGCCAGAACAGCAGGGGTAAAAAGGCGGCCAAAGTTGTTGCCGTCGATGCGATAATAGGCCATGCCATGCGCTTTGCTGCCAGTCCATACGCGCGGCTACGCGGCTCGCCTTCTATCATTTTTCGATCGGCGTATTCCGTCACCACGATCGCGCCATCAACCAACATGCCAACCGCCAGGATCAAGGCAAAAAGCACAATCATATTCATCGTTAATCCAAGAGCAGAAAGTGCCAGGATTCCGATAAGGAATGAACCTGGAATGGCAATTCCCACCAATCCGGCAGTTCGCGCACCCAATACCGCGACGACAACAACCATCACCAAGATGATGGCGCACAAGACATTGTTTTGAAGATCTTTGAGCATGTCACGAATGTTGTCGGATTTGTCTTGAGAAAAATTGATGGTTACCGCGTTCTGCAAATCCACCGGCCAGTTCTGGCGTTCAGTTTCAACAATTTTTCTGATGTCGGCAATCGTCTCAATGATGTTTTCACCGGTTCGCTTAGAAACTTCCAGCGCAACGGCCCCTTTACCGCCAACCCTGGCAAACCCTTTTGGGTCCTTAAAAGTTTTCCGAACTTCGGCAACATCTCTGACCCGAACGGCAGAATCCCCATCAACGACGACCGGCATATTCATAATGTCGGCAACGTTTTCGAAAATGCCCGGAACTTTGATAGAAAAGCGTCCTTTACCAGTGTCTTGAACACCGGCAGCGACAAGCAGGTTGTTGGATTGCATAACAGCCGTAACGGCGCTGGCTTGAATACCGTAGCTTTCGAGCTTAACCGGATCGATGATCACTTCGACCATTTCTTCGCGGTCACCAGCGATTTCGGCTTTCAATACACTTGGAATTCCTTCGATGGAATCTTGCAGTTCATTGGCAAGACCTATGAGCTTACGTTCCGGCACATCACCCGAAAGAATAACCACGACAACCGGAAACAGACTGAAATTCACTTCGTGCACAGTCGGCTCGTCGGTTTCATCGGGCAATTTAGGCGTCGCGAGATCGATCTTTTCACGCACGTCGTCCATCGCCTTATCGGCATCAAATCCCGCCTCAAATTCAAGCGTGACATTTGCGCCGCCTTCATAACCGGTCGAGCGCATTTCTTTGACGCCTTCAATGACCCTCAATTCCTGCTCAATTGGGCGCACAATAAGCCGCTCTGCATCCACTGGCGAAACCCCATCAAGAGTTGCGTTCACATAGATGATCGGAATGTTAATGTCCGGCTCGGATTCTTTCGGGATGTTGATGTAGGAAATTGTCCCCGAAACCAAAATTAAAATTAACGCTGCAAGAATGGTTCTTGAATGCGAGATGGCTGCATCTATGACGGTCGATGTCATGGCTATTTACCTTTAAGCTCTGATATTGCCGTCGTGCCGGCTGGGACAGGATCGACTTTCTGGCCGACTTTCACAAATTCCTGGCCACGATTAATAATGGTCACGTGATCAGGCAATCCGCCAAGCCACATGCCTTCGGGCGTATCGGCCACCAATTGGATTGGGTTGAATTTAACAATGCCTGTATCGGTCACAGATTTGACGCCAACCAGCCCGTCGCGGGACAAGGTCAATACCGCAGGTGAAACCCGATGTGCTCGGACCATGCCCAATGAAATTCGAAGTTCCACCGTTAGACCAGCCACAATTGACCGATCTACATTGGGCGTTTCAATTTCAACTTTAAAGGTTCGAGTCGCGTTGATCGCTTGTGCTGAGACATACTTGATCTTGCCTTCAAAGGTTTTGCCAGTAACCAATCGCGCTTTTGCGGTCAATCCTGTCTGCACCTTAGCGATTTGAGATTCAGGAATATTCGCCACGACCAGCATGGGCGATAAATCGACAATGGTCGCAACCGAATTGCCAACCGCGACGACATCACCAATCTCAACCGGACGCGCTTCCAAGACTCCATCAAAAGAGGCTCTGATAACGGTTCTATTGAGATCGAGTTTTATTTTTGCCAAGCTAGCCCGAGCCGAATCCAATAGCGCTTGGGTCTCCGCCAATTTTACTTTGGAACGGAATTTTCGCGCTGACAATTCTTTGGCAGCCTGATATTCTATTTCGCGCTGATTTAGTTTGGCTTTTGCTTCAGACAGGCGAGCCGGTCGATCATCCAATGCTATTTGAACAATCACATCGCCTTTTTTGAGGCGGTCGCCTTTTTGGGCTTTAATCGCGACAATGCGTCCGGAGGTCTCGGCCTTTAGATTTACTTTGCGAGAAGCCTCGGTTTTACCGAGGATGACCAGTTCATTGACCTTTATTTGAGCGACAGAAAAATTCACCCGCACGCGTGGCAATGCCACTTTTTTGGATACAATCTTTGCTTCATCGGCTGTTTTGGCATTAGTTTGATCAGCACCGCCAAACTGGCCCGATGCAATCCATCCTACCGCAGCAACGGCGATAACGATTGAAATTTTATAAGAATTCTTCATGCCGCATCTCCTGTTTCGACAAGGAGATTATTTTGCTTCTCTGTCTCATCGTTCTCTTCATCTATTGAAAGTAACAAGTCTTTATTCTCTTCCATGTAATTGGCTGCCGCCTCGTAAACCGCAAGTCCCAAGCCCCGCACAAATAGACGACCAGCAGGTTGACCCGTTGGATCGACGCCTTCGATGCATTCGCAGCCGTTACGGAAATAGTCGATGTAGGATTCTAGAATTTCTTCACGATGTTTGGGCGATAATAAATGACCAAAAAACAGCATGGTTATGCTTTCTGACCGGGTTTTATCTAGAACCGGCAACTTGTTCAGATCTTCTTTGAGAGAGCTCAGTCCCGTTTCAGTTAGGCTGTAGACTTTCTTAGCGGGACGGCCTTCTTGTTCGATTTCCGTACAGGTAACAAATCCGTCTGCCAGCAGCTTGTTAAGCGCTGGATAGATTGAGCCGTATCCTGCATCGTAGAAGTGGCTAAATGGCCCTTCTTCGAACATCTTTTTAATTTCATAACCTGATGCGTCTTTGAGACTAAGCGCACCCAAACAAAGCGATTTTACATCCATAGCGAACCTATAAACCTACATTAGACCTTATATTGAATTGATATATATCGTTTTGATATATAATCAAGTAGTTATATACCACAATATGAAAAACCCCGCTCCAATGAAGAAGCGGGGTTCTTTAAATAGACAAGAAAAGCTCAGATATTTAGGAGTTTTGCCGCATTTCCGCCGCAAATTGCAGAACAGTCATGCTCCGTTAACCCCTCAACCCGGTTGACCAAACCAACAGGATCGTCTTCTCCCATGTCATATGGATAGTCGGTTCCTAGCAATATGTGGTCAGCGCCGTACTTTTTGATCAAATATTCAAGCTGATCGGGCTCGAACACCATGGTGTCAAAATAAAACCGTTTAAGATAATCGCTGGGTAAATCCGGTAGGCCCTCGCGTACGTCTTTACGGGCCCGATACGCGTGATCCATTCGGCCGGAATAGGCAGGCAAATACCCACCGCCATGCGCGACAACCACTTTGAGACCCGGATGGCGTTCCATAACGCCGTCGAAGATGAGCCTGGATATGGCCAAAGTCGCCTCAATCGGATGGCCAATCAGATTAATGAAATAATGATCAGTCAATCGATCCGGATGACTAAACCCAGCTGTGTGGATAAAAACCAAAACATCCAATTCTTCGACTTTCGCCCAAAACGGCGCAAGCCTGGGCGCCGATAAATCTTCACCAGCGATCTGACTGTTGATTTCTACGCCTTTAAAGCCAAGCTCGTTGATGCAGCGCTCCAATTCGGCAATTGCCATCTCGGTATTTTGGAGAGGCACTGTTCCGAGGCCAACCAGGCGGTCAGGTTTGGACGCCACCGCGCCTGCAAGATCGTCATTGATCATCTTGGAAACATCGCGCCCAATGTCAGACTCAGCCCAATAGTAATATTGATAGGGAGAAATCGAGATCGCCTGAACATCAACACCCATCCGGTCCATGTCAGCGATGCGCTCATCCAAAGATTCCATTTTTGGCTTAATATCGATCAATTGCTGTCGATTGACCTCTTTTGTTAGATCGCTGCCAAATGACAGAGCAGCAAAACCGACGCGCTCCGCCTCAGCTTTCATCATTTCAGCGGCAGAGGCACATTCGCGGTGGCAATGGATATCGACAATTCGTGAAGTTGAGCCTTTTGAAACAACAGTTCCATTCGCTTGGTCATTGGCCGGCGCGTGATGCGCGCATTTGAAATACATTTGGTGCTCTCTCCCCGAAAAGTAGATATTGAATTGCGTGAAACAGGCGGTGGTTATGGCATACAAAGCCCAAGACGCCAATGCACTCCTTTTAGGCGTATCATCTTATGCAAGCCACAAATTAGTGACTGATAAATAAGCAAAAAAAATCATTGTACAAATATTAGACAATACCTATATGCAAAAATAAGGTCAGAGAAATTATAGAATTGACCAAATTTAAGAATAGATACTTGGTGCGATTTACGTCGACATAGCTCGGGGGGAAACCCCGCTCCACACTTGCGGGGTAAAATGGAGTTTTAAAATGTCGATTAGACTAAAAGTTACCTTCATGCTGTCCGTTTTAGGCATGATTTCAGTCGGTTCAGGCGTTTATCTGTTTGCAGCCCTAGAAGAGGCAGAGAGAGCTGATGATATGGTGCAAGGCCTTGCAGAATCTGCGAGCAAAATTGGCGAAGTCGTAGAACTGATCAATGATATTGCCAGCCAGACCAATTTGCTGGCTCTCAATGCGACCATTGAAGCGGCCCGCGCCGGAGAAACCGGCAAAGGTTTTGCAGTTGTCGCCTCAGAAGTTGGAAATCTTGCCAACCAAACGGCAAAGGCTACGGAAGAAATTGCCGCCCAGATTAGCGGCATACAAACCGCAACTCACGGCTCTGTTGAAGCCATTAAGGGTATTTCCGGCACCATCAATGATATCAATCAAATTGCCGCGACAATCGCTTCGGCTATTGAAGAGCAAGGTGCTGCCACTCAGGAAATCGCCCGAAATGTTGAACAGGCTGCTTCTGGCACTCAAGAAGTCACTTCTAATATCACCGGCGTAGCAAAAGAAGTGTCAGGCACAGGAGAAGCTGCCGGGCGGGTTCAGTCATCAGCAGGTGATTTAACCGAACTTTCGCAACGCCTTGCAAACTCCGTTCAGGAATTCTTGAGCGGTGTTCGATCAGAAGGAAACGACAAAGCGGCTTAAAAAAAACCGCTTACACTCCAGGGAAACGGTCTCCGATCTTAAAATTGGAGACCGTTTTTCCGTATTCTTATTTTTTATCCCAGATACCGACTTTTTCGGCGTCAACACCATCGCCGACAGTTTCAAGCGGCGGCGTTGGGGTATAGTGAGCGGGTTTGGCACCACCTGCGGCAATCCGCGCAAGCGCCTCTGCGGGTGTTTCCAAAAGTTCCTTCGCTTTCAGCGCGGCTTTTCGATCTACACCAACAGGCTCTGAAGCGTTTGGCGGTGGCATATCGCTGGCGTGATAATAAGCCATTTTCTGCTCGGCAGGATCAATCTTGTGATCAAGATCAAGATCGCGCTCGTTCACACCTTTCCGAGGTTCAATCGCATGGCCATCAACGATCTCCAAATCGAGCCACCATTTTTTAAGTGGATTGCGGATGCCATGGCCGAGCCAATCATCGGCCCAAACCGCAATTGGTACCAGAATTGGCTTCATGAAGCGGACATTTACGCCGAACCAGGAGGCAACCCGGGTCATCAGCGGTCCTTCCCACGTCACAACTTTGTTGAGCGGACAGGTTTTCATGCACCGCCCGCAAGCCAGACCTTTGGGATTGGTGAGCCGGTAGCGGGTGCAGCGCTCGACGTCCGGCTTCCACATCTCATAGCCATTAAACATCACCTTATCGCCCCAGGAAATCGCATCGCACGGACATTCGCGGGCGCACTTCAAGCAGTTCGAGCAGAAATTCTGCAGGCCGAAATCAATCGGTTTATCGACTTCAAGCGGCATGTCTGTTGTCATGACGACTGTCTTGAGGCGCGGACCAATAAAAGGATTGAGGACGACTTCGCCAATCCGCGATAACTCTCCCAGTCCCGCCCACATCACGAGTGAGGTGTGGATAACGTCTGAATCTGCATTGGTCTGAGGCCTTGATGGAAAGCCATTGTTGCGCAAATGTTCGGCCATCACGCCGGCAATCTCAGCGCCTCGCATATACGCCCGCATCGACTGCGCACCCGAAATATAATCGTCGCCAGATGCCCCTTCCATGGTCTCATAGCCTTGGTCGATCAGCATGACGACAGCATATTTGTGGTTGTAGGGAATTTCTGAGCCGTCTTTGCGGTGTGAATACCAGGCATAGCGCGGTATTTCACAAATGCCGGTGATTTCTGAGCCAAGCATATAAGAAAGTGATTTAAGCGCTTTTGCATTTTCCGCCGGATCGCTATATTTAGCATCAGGTGTGCCGATGACTTCACCGTCTTGTTCCGGCACCATACGTTTGATCAAGCTTACCATTGCTTGCGCAAACGGATGTTTAAAAGCAAAACGGCCCCGCTCAACCCTAGATTTTTCTCCGAGGTCGCCAAACTCAGATCGTGAAAAAAATTCAGCACGCTTGGGAACTTGAGGTACTTCGTCGTCAATAATAAGAGTGGTCGGTCGCTCGACACGATCAACCTGCTCCATCGGATAGGCGCTTAAATGGGTCGCCCGTTTCGCTCGCCTGCCATATTCAATTCCCGGCACACCGCCGCCAATGCCCAACCAGTAGGCTAGCCCTTTGCCATTTTTAGCTGACGCTGCCAATGGTTCATCGACATTGATTGGATACTCTGTCGTCACCGCCGCAATGGCATATTCATTGCCAAGATAAGGATTGGTCAGCCCTTCTCCATCACGGATAGTGAGCCCGGCCAGTACTGAAAGACGATTAACATCCACATCACCAGTTTGATGATCATGGGCCTTGGCATTGTAGCCCATATACTGAATGTGTTCTGCCACAGCAACGGCGATCTCAAAGGCACGCATCTCCGCCGTCGCGTTTTCATGACCTTTGGCCCAATCATGCGCAAGATTATCGGCCTCCGGCGTCCGGCCATGGCTCACCATAATGACCATTGCGTATTTATGCGGCAGAGCTGTAGACCCGTCATACCAAGCGTTGTCGTTCATCTCGCAGATGCCAACTTGAGCCGCATCCAGGAAGTAAGCCGCGCCTTTGACATCTTTTGTCCGCAGCGCCAAATCGTCCGGCACCGGTGCTTTGTTAGGCAGTGGATCGACCACACCAAGTTGGCGGTACATCACGTGATATTTTTCGAGCGCTTTGGAAAACGTATTGGCGTTTGGGATGTCACGGGGTGCTGGGCGGGCAGATTTGGGCGCCGCCGCTTCGCGGGCAATAATTGATGGATCATGTGCCAGGCGCTCAAGAGGATACGGGCCAAGCTCAAAGGGTCTGTTTTTTCGCGAAAAGAAGATCATAATGCCAATTCCCAAAACTGATTTTTAATATTGTTCTGCCTACGAACGATTAAAGGTCATAAAACCATATTCGGCAATGGAATAATTCTAAAATCTGACGGCTTTTCACGAGCCGAAATCTTGGATTGGCGACAGCATCCACATTGGCGGCGACCATCAGCCAGTCGTGGCTTACTTTTCGAGAATTGGAAAGAGTTTTCATATGTCTTCTCTCTCCTCAATAGCGGACATAAACCGTATTGGGCAAAAGCGTCCGCTTATGACCCTAAGCGGACATACATAAATATTATCGTATTCGATTGCCGGCCTGAGTGTTGTCGGGTAAATTCCATCATCTTTGAGAATTAAGGAGTAGACCGAATGCTGATGGGTAAAAGACGGCGGACGACACTGGAAGATGGTCCAGAACCGATTGACGTTTACGTTGGTACTCGCTTGAAAGTCCGTAGGCTTGGATTTCGCATAAGCCAGACCAAACTTGGTCAAGTTACCGGCGTCACGTTCCAGCAGATACAGAAATACGAAAACGGCATGAACCGGATAGGTGCTGGAAATCTGTACAAATTCTCCAAAGCGCTCGGCGTTGAAGTCGCGTACTTCTTTGAAGGTGTCGATGAGATTATGGGTATAGACACTACTTCCTTAGGCAATGATTTTAAAGAAGACCCTATGTCGAACAAAGATACCACGCGTGTGGCGCATGATTATATTCGCATTAAAGACGAGCATGTTCGGAAGCAAATTTTTCTATTGGTTAAGGCGCTGGCAAAGATCAACTAGTTGACTATCAACACGACATTTAGGGACCAAGTTCAAAGTAATGAGTGAATATATTAGAAAAAGCATTTTCATCGACAGCCGCCGGACAAGCATTAGTCTCGAAAGTTCAATCTGGCCCGCATTGGAAGAAATATGTGAACGTGAAAACGTAACTTTAAGTCAAATTTGTACATTGATAGATGCGGAGTTAACTAGTGACGTTAGCAGAACTTCAGCCGTCCGCGCTTTTATTGTCAATTATTTTCGTACGATGACCAATAATTCAAAGTTATTGAAAAACGGCTCTTTGAAACCTATTGGCAAAAACATAAAACTGCTTGCTCACGGGCCAATCGGCTTAAAATAGTCTCGACTGATGTCCGCTTTTGGCTATAAGCGGACTCTTTGACCCCTTGAATTTAATGTCCGCTTTCGTGTGTATAACGGACTCTTTTTATGGGTGGGCCGAAACCAAACTCAAGGCTCTTGGTTCAGGAACAGAGCCGTTCTGAAAGGAATTTGGCCAAACTTGAAAAACGGCAAAATATCCGCTGTCGTTCCTTAGGGCAATTGGCCGGTTTTAAGCCATCCTGCGCAATCTTCGCCGAGCTCTTTTATCGCCATGTCCTCGTATTTGGCGCATTCTTCTTCGCTGAGAACATCTTTCCAACGCCCGTTGGTGCCTTTATGGACAAAGGTTTCCGCGCCGCCATCCCAAAAAGCACCGCCCAAAGGCACGCTCGCTGTTGCATTGGCTTTCATGTAGTCAAAACTGCAATGTTCGAGGATGTCTTCCCATTTAGACTCGTCAATGGAACAGTCAATAAAATCGGCGATGGCGCGTATCTCGCCTGGCATGTCCTCCTTGAGCGCACCGAAATGAATCAGTTTGACGTTAGGAAGATCGCGAATCTCCCACCAAGATCGAATGTTTTCCCAGAACGATCAAAACGGAAAGCCGTCTTTGTCCAGCCAATCATGATAATACTGGACGATCGAATCTACCGGCTTAGCCATGGGAGGCCCGACTAGGCCCGGCGTTTCGTTGAGTGCCTCGTACCAAAAATCGTTGGCGTTGGTGTGGTGATTGTAAAGACTCCACACAACGTCTCGTCCATCGCGGGCGATGTAGATGTATTTCGCTTTAGGAGAGAATATCAGCGCATCAACCGGCAGGTGGGTCTTGATGAAACGGCGGTGGTTCTGAGCTTCGACCTCAGGCATTTTGACTTCCTTGGGAGGTATCCGAAGGTCGATCCAGGGCGACATGTCGGCAACCGGCAAGCCTTCTTCACCGTTAAATATAAGTTGGCTGAGGATTTGCTGCACCCAGGTGGTGCCAGCCTTAGCCCAAGTGCCAATTATGATGTCGTCATCGCAGAATACAAAGTCGTTCCAAAACGTCGAATCCATATGATTATTTTGAAGTTCCCGGGTTTTTACGGGCCAGGCAATATCATCTGGCATTACAATTTCACTCCCTGCGATATTTGTGAGCATTAGATGGTTATGAGACAAATGACATATTGTGACACCTGTCTTAGCGCATTTCTGCTATAGGTTGAACTGTATCTTTAGCCAAATTTTATTGCAGTGATAAAATTGCTATATCACCTCCTCGCTGTTTAAGTGTTGTCATCCGAGCGCAGGCATTGATAATTGCTTTCAACAACGAGACCGGCGAATGCTGGCGGCAAAAGGATCAGGGAAGCAATAAGATGAGCGAGACCCCACGCTTAAACGGATTTATCGGCGCATTTGAAAAAGGCGTTCCGGCATTTTCTACTTTTGTGCCGATGGACACCAATTCGGCAACTGCCATTTCCACCAGCAAATATGACGGCGTGATCTTTGAAGGCGAGCACAATCCGTGGGATGCGGCAGCGCTTTCAGATAGCTTGCAATATTTACTCAATCGTCAGCAAATCGCGGCATCCAATTCAATTGCGCCTGCCATTACGCCCTTAGCGCGTGTGCCGGTCAACGGTGTCGAAATGAGCCAGTGGCATGCCAAGCAAGCCCTCGATAGCGGCGTTTACGGCATTGTCTGGCCGCATATCAGCACCGCCGAGGAAGCGCATAACGCGGTCGCCGCTTGCCGCTACCCACGCTTGCCCGACAAGCCAAATTTCGAACCTCAGGGAATTCGCGGCGATGGCCCTGCACGCGCCTGCCGATATTGGGGATTAAGCCAGCAGGATTACTATAACAAGGCCGACGTCTGGCCGCTTGAACCCAACGGCGAAATTTTGGTGGTTATCCAGATCGAAGACACCACTGGCATCAAGAATTTGCCGGACATGCTGAAGAATGTGCCTGGCATCGGTGTCATATTAATTGGTGAGGGCGATCTCGGACAGGAACTCGGCTTTCCCCGCCAATATGACCACCCGGTGCTATTGGAGGCGATGGCGGAAATCCTTGCCGTGTGCAAAGAACATAATGTTGTTGTCGGCCATCCGCACGCAAATGCAGGCAACATGCAGCGCCTGTTAGACGAAGGATATCGCTTTATCATGTCGGGTCCGACACGCAGCTATGAGGGGCTTGAAAAAGGCCTTGAACTTACAAATCGAAATTAAGACGACAGGGAAATATACAGAGGAAATAAAATGATTATTGATATCCATGGCCACTACACGACAGAACCGAGCCAGTTTCTCGAATGGCGCAAAGCGCAATTGAAAATGATCGAAGACGGAAATTATCGTGTATCCAGCGATGAATTAGATGTATCTGACGATGAAATCCGGGAAAGCATCGAGAACAACCAGCGCCGTCTGCAGATCGAGCGCGGCACCGATTTCACGATTATTTCTCCGCGCGCTTCGGGCATGGGGCATCACCTTGGTACGCAGGAAACCTCTGAGGAATGGACGCGGCTTTGCAATGATATGATTTCCAGGATTATCGGATTGTTTCCGGAAAATTTTATCGGTGTTTGTCAGCTGCCGCAATATCCCGGTGTTGAACCAAAGAACTGCATCCCTGAATTGGAAAGAGCCGTAAATGAACTTGGCTTTGTCGGATGCAATCTCAATCCCGACCCCTCGGGTGCCATGTGGACCGATCCGCCACTGACCGATAAGTGGTGGTATCCGCTTTACGAAAAAATGTGTGAGCTGGAGGTGCCCGCAATGATCCATGTCAGTGGCTCCTGCAATCCAAATTTTCACGCAACTGGCGCGCATTATATTGCCGCCGACACGACGGCTTTTATGCAGCTCATTTTAGGCGATCTCTTTAAAGATTTTCCAACGCTTAAGTTTGTAATTCCCCACGGCGGCGGTGCGGTGCCGTATCACTGGGGCCGGTATCGGGGATTGGCTCAAGATATGGGCAAACCTCTTCTTGAAGATCATCTGCTTGATAACGTGTTTTTTGACACCTGCGTTTATCATCAAGCCGGCATTGATTGCATGTCCCGCGTAATCCCGGCAAAAAATATTGTTTTCGCCTCAGAAATGGTTGGTGCTGTAAAAGGCGTTGATCCTGAAACGGGTCACAATTTCGATGACACCAAGCGCTATATCGATGCAACGCCCCATCTCAATGATGAAGAGAAAAAGATGATTTTCGAGGACAATGTACGTCGTATATATCCGCGCGTTACTGTTTAGTCTAAAATTCAACCGTGACTTTCATACGGGCGTATGTAGATCAGGGCATTTTTCGAAATTAGAGCAAATAATTTCGACGACGAGCTGTCTAAAATCACGCACAAATAACTTAAATGCCGACCAAACCGCGAAAGCGACCGACGAGATTGCCACAGCGATTGCCGGGTCAAGCCCGGTATTGACGCACTTTTATTTTCCACGTCATGCGCAGACTTGATCCGCGTATCCATACAATTCCGGCAGATGTTCCATATTTTTGGTTTCAATACCCCACCTTTCCAGGCTACCCTGGCGTTAAGTCATAAAACACGAAAAAAAATGAGACTCAAAATGAGCAACAATAACGACAAAAAAGACAATTTCAGGGACGGCGGTACGAACGCCTCCAACACCGCTAGGCGCAAACGCGGAAAATACGGTTTTTCCCGGAAACGCAAACCGCGCATGTATGGCGCGTTGGATCTTGGTACCAATAATTGCCGCCTGCTCATCGCTCGCCCCATTGGTCAAGGTTTCAGGGTTGTTGCATCCTTTTCCCGCATTGTACGTCTTGGTGAAGGCCTGGCCGAAAGCGGAAAATTGTCTGATGAGGCAATGGATCGAACGATTTCAGCACTGTCCATATGTTCCGAAAAACTAAAATCCTTCGAGGTTGTAAAGACGCGAAATATCGCGACAGAGGCATGCCGACGGGCTGAAAATTGCGAGGAATTCTTAACCAGAATAGATCAGGAAACCGGACTCGGATTCGAGGCGATTTCGAGCAACGAAGAAGCCCGCCTTGCGCTCAAAGGCTGTCAAAGCCTGCTCCTTGAAGACGCCTCCTACGCTTTGGTATTTGATATCGGGGGCGGCAGCACGGAAGTTATCTGGGCGCGGAAAAACGAAACTGAAAAAGAAGTCGCCGGCTTTGAAATTTTAGACGTTCTGTCTCTTCCTCTCGGTGTCGTCACGCTTGCCGAAGAATGCGGCAATTACGAAATCAATAGTGATTGTTATCAAAAAATGGTCAGTGACATCTCCGATCAATTGCCGGCTTTTTGTGAACGCAATGGCATTCGGCAAAAAATCGCAGAAAACGATGTCCAGATGCTGGGTACATCCGGAACGGTTACAACATTGGGGGCGGTTCATTTGGGCCTAAGCCACTATAACCGATCTTTAATCGACGGGCTAGACCTCACCTTTAATGAACTGGATTGCGCGACCCGCAAACTAACCGAATTGGATTTCCAGGGGCGGTCTGAAATGCCCTGCATCGGCGATGAGCGGGCCGAGTTGGTAATCCCAGGCTGCGCCATTTTGGAAGCCATTTGCAAAGCTTGGCCGGTTGGACAATTGCGCGTTGCTGACAGGGGTTTACGAGAAGGCATGCTGCTGGAACTGATGATCAATGATGGCGTGCCGGTGGTTGGAAATCCAGCCGCGAATTGCCGACATGACAATGGCAGCGATCAAATTGGTGAAATTAATACTGGCACGGGACTTCAGCAGTGAGCAAGAAGCCATCGACTGGCAGGAAAAGCGGAAAGAAAATTTCTGGCCGAGGTGGACGCGATCTAACAGTTCGTGTCAAAACCGCGAAGGGCCGAAAAAACTCCTCAACGCTTTGGCTCCAGCGTCAGTTAAACGATCCCTATGTCGCAGCAGCGCAGCGCGCCGGTCTTCGCTCCAGAGCAGCCTTTAAGCTCGAAGATCTCGACGACAAATTTAAGTTCCTCAAACCCCATATGCGCATCGTCGAATTGGGCGCGGCTCCAGGTGGCTGGACACAGGTAATGGTGCAACGAGTAGGCACGGAAAAATCTGGATCCAAAGCCAAAATTATTGCGATAGATTTGGATGAAATGGATCCCCTTCCTGGAGCGGAGGTTCTACTGCTTGATTTCATGGATGATGACGCCCCTGAAATTTTAAAATCCGCACTTGGCGGCCCAGCCGATGCGGTGGTAAGCGATATGGCACCTAAAATAACGGGCCATCCGAGCACAGATCATATCCGCATCATGGGATTGGTCGAAGCTGCCTATGAATTCGCCACAGAAGTGCTGGCACCCGGCGGCTGTTTTATCTCCAAAGTCTTTCAAGGTGGCACAGAACAAACCCTGCTCAGCGAAATGAAACGCTCCTTTTCAAACGTACGTCATGCCAAACCACCCTCCAGCCGAGCCGAGTCGGCGGAAATGTTTGTCGTTGCTCAAAACTTCCGGGGTAACGACGCCAAATAAGCCCTCAACCATTTGGTTTTATTATATTTTCCAATAAGCTACATAGTCACTTGGCATTGTAGACTTTCTCTGTATGATGCGGTGCCAACTCGATGAATGGAGATGGCATGGAAATCCTCGAAGGCCTTACATTTGACGACATCTTGCTCGAACCAGCAGCATCAGATGTCTTGCCCGCACATACCAACACGCAAACACGTCTGACCAAGTCAATTGAACTGGGTATTCCCTTGCTTTCAGCTGCTATGGATACGGTTACCGAAAGCGGATTGGCGATTGCGATGGCGCAAGCGGGCGGCATTGGCGTGATCCACAAAAACCTTGAGGCCGATGAACAGGCTGCCGAAGTCAAAAAAGTTAAAAAGTTTGAATCTGGCATGGTTGTTAATCCAGTAACGATTGAACCAAATGCCACTTTGGCTGATGCTCAATCCTTGATGGAACGTAATGGATTCTCCGGTTTTCCAGTCGTTGAAGGCGGCGATGGAAAATTAGTTGGTATTTTGACCAACCGCGATGTTCGTTTTGCCACCGATCCCAATCAAAAAATATCTGAACTTATGACAAATGATAGCGGCAAAAGACCCCTTGTCACCGTTAAGGAAGACGTCGAACTTGAAGAGGCCAAACGTCTCCTCCATCATCACCGGATCGAAAAACTGGTTGTGGTCGATGATAATTTCGCCTGCGTCGGGCTGATCACCGTCAAAGATATGGAAAAGGCGCAAGCTTTCCCGGATGCCTGTAAAGACGAAAAAGGCCGGCTTCGTGTGGCCGCCGCAACCGGTGTTGGCGAAGCTGGATTAGAGCGCGCCGAAATGCTGCTTGATGCGGAGGTCGACGTTATCGTTGTCGATACCGCCCATGGTCATTCCTCAGGTGTATTGGCCGCCGTCGAGAAAATCAAAAAGCTTAGCAATTATTGCCAGGTTTTGGCGGGCAATATCGCCACAGCTGATGGCGCAAAGGCCTTAATTGATGCCGGTGCAGACTCGGTTAAAGTCGGGATTGGCCCCGGCACGATTTGCACAACACGTATGATCGCCGGTGTTGGCATGCCGCAATTTTCCGCTGTCCTCGAAGCCGCTGAAGTGTGCAAAAAAGCAGGCATCCCCATGGTTGCTGATGGCGGCATTAAATATTCAGGCGATATCGCCAAAGCGATCGCTGCTGGAGCTGACTGCGTGATGATCGGATCACTTTTTGCCGGCACAGAAGAAAGCCCCGGCGAAGTGTTTCTTTTTCAAGGGCGCTCCTATAAATCTTACCGCGGCATGGGCTCGCTCGGCGCGATGGCGAGAGGTTCTGCCGATCGCTATTTCCAGGAGGAAGTCTCAGATACTCTTAAATTTGTTCCGGAAGGCGTCGAAGGACGTGTGCCGTTTAAAGGTCCCGTCACCAACGTCATTCATCAAATGGTCGGCGGCCTACGATCTTCGATGGGCTATACCGGAAATACCACCATTGCTGATATGCAGAATAATTGCCGAGTTAGAAAAATTACTGCCGCAGGCCTCCGCGAAAGCCACGTCCACGACGTCACCATCACCCGCGAAGCGCCTAACTACCGGGTCGATGGCTAACTCTATTATGACCCAATAATCATGACTCCAGGTGCGCGCGTAGCCGCTGCAATTGAAATCCTAGAAAAAGTAGAACGCTCCAACTCCCCGGCGGATGATGTGGTGTCCTCCTACATTCGCGGACGGCGTTATATCGGCTCCAAAGATCGCCGAGCCATTACCGGGCGGGTCTATGATGTCTTACGCAAGCAGGCTCGCTTGGACTGGCATTCAAACTCACCCGTGCCTCGAAGTCGTGTCATAGCAGATTTGGCATTTGCGGGAGAGGATATAGGAAAGATGTTTACCGGCGATGGCTATTCGCCTGCCGTCTTGAATGATGAAGAAACCGCTCTCCTCGATACGCTCACCGATAAATCTTTTGCTGACGCAGACTATCCGAACGCCATCAAAGCAGAACTGCCGGAGTGGATCGCCGATATTTTGTCCGTCCAATGGGGCGCGCGCTTTTTAGAAGAGGCAGACGCGTTCAACCAACCAGCCTCGCTTGATCTTCGGGTTAACACGCTGAAAGGCGATTGCGCCCGTGCGCTGCAAGTTTTGCAAAAAGATAAAATTGAGGCCGAGCCGACTGCCTTATCACCAATTGGCTTGCGTTTGAAAGGCCGGGTTAATCTTCAGGCTTCAACCGCCTTTAAAGGCGGCTTCATCGAGATTCAAGATGAAGGCTCGCAATTGATCGCTCTCCTGGTCGATACCAAGGCAGATATGAAAACCATTGATTTTTGTGCAGGCGGCGGCGGAAAAACCTTGGCGCTTGGTGCTCAGATGAAAGATGGCGGACCGTTAATTGCTTGTGATCTTGATGAAGAACGCCTCAAAAGAATGAAAGGACGTCTTCGTCGCGGCGGCGTCTCTAATGTTACCCGCCACCCGATAACCGGCGCCGATGATCCATGGTTTGCTGAGAACGCCCAAACTGCAGAACGCGTGTTGGCAGATGTCCCCTGCTCTGGCTCCGGGGCTTGGCGGCGTGCGCCGGCGCAGAAATGGCGACTGACGCCTGAGCGTCTCGAAGAACTTGTTGGGGCTCAACGAGATATTATGAACCAAGCCGCCGAATTGGTCATCCCGGGCGGGCGGCTGATCTATGCAACCTGCTCGGTTTTCCCCTCTGAAAATGAAGACCAGATCGCCTGGTTTTTAGAAAACCATCCAGAATTTAAAGTCCTCCCTGTTCCCGAGGTGTGGCAAAACGCCATCGGCACAGATAGCCCAACAGACACCGCTTTTCTTTCGTTGACCCCCGCCCGCCATGGTACCGACGGTTTTTTCGCCGCTGTACTGGAAAAAGCCGCGCCATAATTCAATTTGCAGTCAAAAGTCTTGCCATTTTCCATTTCTCTGATAGTATATTAGCCAATTGCATAATCTAATATTGGTGCCTCAAAATTGACACAGACCACGGTGAAAGTCTCGTCTAATGGCAAAACTGGATTTATCCAAATATGCGGATTTTGTTCCTGCGCCGGAATTTTTTGAGTCTCTCCCGGAAATCGCCGGCAACGAACTAAATGGGCTAGGCGAGCCTGACATACGACCGCCTGATCCCATTCTGTGGCATGCCGATACCAGCACCTCGCCGTTTGGCGATCTCCAAAAATGGTATCAAAAATCAGTTGGTCTTTCGGTGGGTGCCAAATCACATCGCATGGCCAATGTTGAATTCAGGAAAAAACCACTTTCTCCGGTTGCTGAAGAGGGTCCTGATTGGACAGCTGAAGAGTGGGCAGCAAATATTAAAAAAGCGGCAATTGAAGAATGTGAAGCAGATGCGGTCGGTATTGTTCGAATAGATCCAAACTGGATATTCGACACCATATGACAATCCATATGAGTGGATGATCGTTATGGGCTACCAGCAAGATCCAAATGTCCGCAAATGCGCCTCTGAAGACGACGCCCAAACCGAGTATCACAACCAATATCGGCGCGGTAACCGATCTGCCATCAAAATGGCCAATTGGATTTGTGAGCATGGTCAATATGCCGAGCCAAACGGCGGCCCCGAAGCCGGTTCAACTCTCTATATCCCGGCAGCGGTTGAAGCGGGATTGGGGGAATTAGGCAAACATGGCTCATTGATCAACCGAGAATCTGGCTCGTGGTTCCGCCTCTCCGCCGTAAAAACCAATCTCGAACTTGTCGCCGACAAACCGGTCGATATCGGCGTCGATGATTTTTGCATCAATTGCAAAATTTGTGAGCAAGCTTGTCCGGTAGATGCGATTTATCCGTCTAAACAACTCGTCCGCGGCATCGAAAAATGGTACGTCGATTTCGACAAATGCATTCCGTTTTTCACCGGTCACCGTGGCTGTGGAATATGCATCGCAGAATGCCCTTGGAGCCGTCCTGGTGTCGGACCGAATTTAGCTGAAAAGATGCTGAAGCGCCGCACCCAACAATAATTTTTCTAAGCGCCACCCACTTACCTTTCCTTAACCCTGCCGCGCCATGATACCGTCGGCTAATTGCAGCCCAGTGGGAGAACCATTATCGCCAGAATTCGTCCAGCCAAAGGGGAAGACGTCCAGGCCATCGCTGATGTTTATGTCGAGACTTGGCGCTCGACTTATGCCGGTATTTTGCCTGATAAAGTCTTGATCGAAATGTCGCCGGAGCGCCAGATGGTGATGTGGGCGCGCGCCATTCGTCACGCGGATGGCGCGGCGGAAGAGAAAATCCTCGTTCTTGACGACGACCAAAATGGCGTTATTGGCGTTGGCAGCTGTGGCTTTAACCGAGACCGAGCCAGCACCTATGGCGGCGAGGTTTACACCCTCTACGTTCATCCCGATCACCAGAATCACGGCCACGGCGAACATCTTCTTGCAGGCCTATTCGATCTGATGATTGCGCAAGGTTACAACACCGCAGTGATTTGGGTTTTGGCCCTCAATCCATCGCGCTTTTTCTACGAAATCATGGGCGGCAAACGCGTCGGCGACCGCGATGAAAAACTCTGGGGTACAGTCCTCAGCGAAAACGCCTACGGCTGGGAAGATTTAGAAGCGGCTTTGGAGAGTGGCAGGCCGAGGTTGGGTTAAGAATCTTCATCCTCCCCCTTGATGGGGGAGGATCGAGGTGGGGGTGCAAAATCATACTCAGTCAAATTCCGGCACTTCAACAGGTTCGAGGCCCATGGCCAGACGTCCGGTGAAAGATTGTTGCTTCTTTTCCTGTAAGGGATGGAACTGACTGGCAAAGCTATCGCGGAAAAAACGTTGTAGCGGTGACTTGCGCAGATAGCCAAAGCCGCCAGAAAGCTCAATCGCCTTGGTCGTGGTATCCGTTACCGCCTTCGCAATGATCGACTTATCCGACGCAGTGTTGATTGCCGTTTTATGCCGGACGACAAGCGCATCATGGTGGAGTTTGAACTGCATGGTTTTAAATCTAGACAAAAACGCTGGTGGCTGATGTTTGAAGACGGCGAAGCGGATCTCTGCAATAAAGACCCCGGGCACGAAATTGACCTTTATGTCAAAGCCCATATCCGCGCACTCACCGAAATATGGATGGGCCGCCGCCTGGATGATGCCATGCAGGATGAAACTTTGATGCTCGAAGGTTCGCTCAGGCATGTGCGAAACTTCCCAAAATGGTTCTCACTCAATTCTTACGCTCCAACCGCACCGCAGACAAATCCAGCAACTTTATCAACGACCGTAAGCGCCTAAATCCCCTCTTTCCATAACGACGCGACTCAGGTAAAAGTCGGCTTATGACTGACTGCATCCTGATCATCGATTTTGGCTCCCAAGTAACCCAGCTTATTGCCCGGCGCGTGCGGGAAAGTGGGGTTTATTCGGAGGTTCATCCTTTCAATAAAGTCACCAAGCAGACGATCCTCGATTTTGATCCAAAAGGCATCATTTTGTCGGGTGGTCCGGCCTCGGTAACCGATATCGATACCCCGCGCGTTCCCAACGAAGTCTTCGATTTGGGCCTGCCGGTGTTTGGTATTTGTTATGGCCAGCAAACCATGGTCGAGCAGTTGGGCGGTAAGGTTGAAGGCTCGGAAGAAAAAGAATTTGGCCGCGCGATGGTTGATGTCACCGATGATTGCGAGTTGTTCCACGGCGTTTGGGATGTCGGCAACAAAGAACAGGTCTGGATGAGCCACGGCGATCGTGTCGAAGCGCTGCCGGATGGCTTTCGCGTTGTGGGCACGTCGGAAAATGCGCCCTACGCTGCCATCGCCAATGATGAAAAGAAATTCTACGCCGTGCAATTTCACCCTGAAGTCGTGCACACACCCCATGGCGCGCAGCTTTTAGAGAACTTCACCCATCGGGTCGCCGGCTGTAGCGGCGACTGGACCATGGCAGCCTTTAAGGAACAAGAAATTGCCAAAGTCCGCGCTCAAGTCGGCAAAGGAAAAGTAATTTGCGGGCTTTCTGGCGGCGTCGATTCGTCTGTTGTCGCGGTCCTTCTCCATGAAGCGATTGGCGATCAGCTCACCTGCGTCTTTGTTGATACCGGCATGATGCGCATGGGCGAAGCAGATGAAGTCGTCAATATGTTTCGCGATCACTACAACATTCCGCTGGTCCACCGAGATGCCGGTGATCTGTTCCTCGGTAAACTAGATGGCGTCAGCGACCCTGAGCAAAAGCGCAAAATAATCGGTGCGACCTTCATCGATGTCTTTGAAGAGGAAGCCAATAACATCGGCGGCGCTGATTTCCTCGCCCAAGGCACGCTCTACCCGGATGTGATCGAAAGCGTCTCTTTTGCGGGCGGTCCAAGTGTGACGATCAAATCCCACCATAATGTCGGCGGATTGCCGGAACGCATGAATATGGAGTTGGTTGAGCCGCTCAGGGAACTGTTTAAAGACGAAGTCCGCGCACTTGGCCGCGAGCTTGGCCTTCCAGGTGCCTTTGTTGGCCGTCATCCTTTTCCGGGGCCGGGTCTCGCGATCAGATTGCCCGGCGGCATCACGCCAGAGAAAATCGAAATCCTTCAACGCGCGGATGCGGTTTATCTCGATGAAATTCGAAAAGCCGGTCTTTATGATGAAATTTGGCAGGCTTTTGCAGTTCTACTTCCTGTGCAAACCGTTGGTGTAATGGGCGATGCCCGCACTTATGACTTTGTTTGTGCGCTGCGCGCCGTGACCTCAACCGATGGCATGACGGCTGATTTCTATCCGTTTGAGATGGAATTCCTCGGCCGCGTCACCAACCGCATCATCAACGAAGTCCGCGGCATCAACCGCGTTGTCTATGACACGACTTCCAAACCTCCCGGAACGATTGAGTGGGAGTAATTTCAATGGGTTAGCCTGCTACACATCCTAAGTATTTAGGATTTACAGGTACAACAACCCTTCGGAAATCGGTACTAGGGGCAATTCTAGGGGCATAGCCACACAGCAACCTTTGTGTGGAGTAAGTAATATGTCCGTCTACAAACTGTCCGTCATCAGAGTTTTAGGCCCAGACTTTGATTTGATATAATGGAGCCTCTGGCTCATCTGGTTTGTTATATTAAGCGGCGTGTTT